>Ga0206833_1236_pt1 | contig 13298 bp, 5 predicted proteins | sample Alteio_BWOrgCont_32_FD_152891 | JGI IMG/M metagenome (GOLD analysis project Ga0206833, IMG submission 152891) | Enriched cells from forest soil in Barre Woods Harvard Forest LTER site, Petersham, Massachusetts, United States -... | ecosystem: Environmental > Terrestrial > Soil > Temperate forest > O... | reverse complement strand
GTGGTAACTGTTGGTGAACCATCACCAAAATTCCAGGTAAACTGAAGATCAGTGCCGGCTGTGGTGTTTGTAAAATTTACCGTAAACGGCAATCCGCAGCCATTTGTGTTATCTTCTGTAAAACTTACTATCGGCGCGGCTTTTACATGAATGGGTTTGTTGATGGTATCATTACATCCCTGGTTATTAAAGGCGATTAAATAAACTTTATAATCGCCGGGTGTAGTAAAAGTGTAATTGGTTGGCGAATAATATTGAATTGAATTATTATCGCTGAATATCCATTCAACATAATTTACAGAAGGCGTTCCGCTTCCGGTAAACTGAGTAGAAGTATTGGCACAAACTGTATCAGGCGCAGAAATAAAATACGGTGCTGGTGTTCCTGTATTTATGGTAGAACTGGTTGTTGAACTACAGGTATTTCCAACAGAAGCAGTTAATGTAACCGTATAACTTCCTGCCGCTGCATAAAAATGAGATGGATTTTTTAATGTGCTTGTATTGCCATCGCCAAAATCCCATTTGTAATTATTTGCCGGACTACCGCCTGAAGTTGTGTTATTAAAAAATACTGTCAAACTATCTTTACAACTATATGTTGAAGATGGCGTGAAAGATGCCGAAGGGTTTCCATAAACATGAATGTATTGAAACTTACTGGCAGCATCGCTTTGGCAGCCCCAGCTGTTTGTAACAATGAGCGAAATATTATAATCGCCGGCAGTAGTATAAACAAAGTTTGGATTTTTTACAGTACTACCACCTGCGCCGAGATCCCATGTCCAGCCGTTAATTGTGCCTGTTGATGTAGTTGACAGATCCGTAAAATTTACGGTATGCGGTACGCAACCTGCTGTATCATCTGCCAAAAGATTTGCAACAGGATCGGGATGCACAATTACCGAATCTGTTTTCGTACGTACATCACCGTTAGTAAAGGTTACTGTAAGTATTACAATAAAAGTTTGCGCTGTCAAATAATTCGTACCAACTGTTGCAGCTCCGCCGGGGATAACAGTTCCGTTGCCGAGGTTCCAGTTCCGGCTTAGTTCTGTGCCACCTGTTGAAACATCTGTAAAATTTACGCCGCTTAAAGGAACACAGCCAGTGCGGTTATTGATAGTAAAATTTGCAACTGTTTGCGCAATTGCATTATCAGCAATAAAAAAAATAATGAGCCCGATACAAATAATCTTCCTGTCTATTCTTAAAAAAGAATTTAATAATAGCCAGCCAGGTATTTTTTTTAAACAGCCCATTATTAATTCTCAGGTTAGAATGATAAATACTTTTTATTGCGTAACACTTAATGGCGCTGATTGTACCAGGTGCCCCGATTTTACCTGCAAACTTTGTTTAACAGTAAGCGGACTTAAATTGATGAAAAGCCGGTTATTCGATAATGTGCCTGCATCTAAAATAAAATTACCAACCTGCGATGGTAATAAGTTTCCGCCAAAACCATTGGGGTTATTACTTAATGTAGTGGAAACGCCATCACCAAAACGTAAAACACTGCTGGCGCCAAAAATATACGAACAATTAATTGCCTGGCTGTTTGCCCCCAACGGCGGATCAGTTATCAGCAAAGTACCGCCGGTAAAAGAAAATGATTGCATAGATGATGATACATCAAATAAATATAAACCGTTTGGCAAACTTGTTTCTGCAAAACCTGTATTGCCATCAATCGTCAGTAAGCCGCCTGTCATATTGAAAGTACTTGAAGGGTTTAATTTTAAACGTCCTTTTATAACAAGCTTTCCATTCATATTTAATGTTCCATAATTATCGAGCATTAAACTGCCATCATCGGCTGCGCCGATATTTAAAATTTTAGTAGTATCATTAAATGTAAGTGTTCCGCCTTTATTAATTCTTATTGAACTTGTTTGTAAAGAAGTATCAACAGTAACTGTATAGTTGGTATCAATAATTACTGAATCGCAAAGCCCCGGTACATTTTGTTTGCTCCAGATAGCAGGGTTGCTAAATTTTCCGCTGGCGATCGATTTGTTTATACAAGTGACTGCCAGTGGCAATATGCTGTTATAAGAAACAGTATCGATATATCCTTTATAACTAATATACGCCTGTGCAAAACCATCCTGCGCAGCAGAAAAAGAATAATCATTAGTGCTATAATTTACAATGCCGGATGGGTTTAATGTAACAGAAATATTAGGATCATTATTCGCCAATGGTTGCCAGACACCATTGTACAATACCTGATATTGCGGATAATATAAAAGGCTATCGGATAATTCTATTTCATCGCCATTGTTATTTACACGAAAGCCTTGCGGTGTAGCGAGGTTACTAACGGGAACGGTTATACTATCCGTATGGTATTCAACTCCATCGGATTTGTCGTACACTGCCAATGCGTATAAAATCTGATTGCCGGTATATTCAGCGCCAGGTATTATTGATATTTGCTGAGAAGCATTTCTGCTGCGCGTAAACGAATCAATATCCTGGAAATGAATATTTACGTAGGCCAGTCCCACTGTATCTTTTAATTTATATTTTACAGTAAGAGTACTATCAACATACGTAACAGCGCCGGTACGCAATGGACTAATAATTGAAATTTTAGCAGTATCAAAAAATGTACTCACCGAATCAGTAGGAGTACCCAATATAGAATTTGTATTTAATGGTTGATTGGAAGAAGCTGGCCTGCTTTGTGTAGTGCCACTGGTTTGCAATACATCCGGAGCTGGGTCCGGATCAGTATTAGCAGGAATATCATCACTAAACAATGGATTATTATTTACGTTTGTATTCAGCAAATTAAATATCCGTTGGCCTACATCTTTTCTTGGAATAATAGTTACATGGCTTGCATCATAAACTGAGCCAGGCGAATTATAAAATTTGGTGATGTTTGGTAATGTTTCGGGTTGTCGTGCTGTTTCACTGGCATAAGGAACAATCAGATCTCCACTGGATGTAAAACCAGGAAAGCCTTTTGTATTGCTATACCAGTTCATGAAAAAAAGCATCCTTTCAACTTCAGTACTATTATTATCAAAATATGCAGTGAGTGTATCTTTTGCAGGAGATGGATAATAATCTCTTGCCACACGAAGCAAACCATTTACCAGTTTAACCAGATTGTTATATTGAACCAACGAATCAACCACATTGGTAGTTAATGCAACATCGCCGGTGATAAGATGGTTTTTGATTGATTTTGTTTCGGGCAAATCTACCCCGCCGGTGGCATCCGTAACCTGTAAATCATGTACAGCCGGCGATGCATGGAAAGTAAATATTGTATCTGTTGTATTAACAGGTACAATAAAATCAAATGGCTGTTGCAAATTTGGATTGTACTTATATAATAATGTTATCCATTTATTTAAAAGTTTATTAAACAACGGTACAAATTCTTCAACACCATCGGCAATAGGGGAACTATTGTGTGGTGTATTTATGAATATAAGTTTATGTACAAAACCATTTCCATAATTATTATACATATAATTTCCATTGGCATAAAATTTATTAGGCAGCCATCCCTGTGCGCCGCGCAACATTATTCCACCCATACTATGACATAAATAATCAACCTGGTCGGCGGCAAAACCCATTTGTCTTAATGCATCTATATTACCTTGTAATGTATTTAATTTATCCGCATTGGTTACAAGGTCGCCACTTAACAGCCTTGTTGCATTTGCGATAAAATAACCCTTGCCATCCATCGTTAATGCGTGTTTATATTTTTCCAGGCTACCACTTACATACGGCGTGCTTCCGTTATAAACACAACTATCCCATGTAGATGGCCCGCTTGCCAAACCATGTACCAATACCAATGGCGGCCGAACAACCCTTACTCCGAAATATGTTGAGTCTTTTTTATTGTTTGAATAAGTAACATTTACTTTTATCGTATCCCTTCGTTCAGAAAGTTGCGCGTAAGCGCCTAAACTATCTGTACAAAAATCTGATGGTGAAACATACCAGAACCAATATTCGCCTTTGCTGGTAGAATCTGTCCGGCTTGTTTGTGTAACCAAACCTGTAGATGCCTCGTTGGTATAAATATTTATCTCTGCTGTATCTGCAACGCGTAACCTTCCTGTTAAAGTAGGGTTAGCAGCATCGTAACTTTTAATAGTTACTTCTACCTGTTTAAACGCAGGAATTGTATCATTGCCTCTTTTTACTTTTACATAAAGCCTTGAAACACCTTCTGCTGCTACTCCGCCGGGTTTTACGCCAGGTTGCGGAAAGCTGTTATCCCAAACCAGTTGCACATTTATCGGGCCGCCCTGCTTCCAGAATGTAATGCCATTATCTGTAGTAATTAATATCCTTCCGTTTTTGTTATCGGCAGCAATGCCTGTGATATTGTTGGAAGGCAAACTATCTGCTGTAGTATATACATTATACGAACTCGCCGAATCGACAGCGCCGCCGGTATATTCAACCAAACCATTTGTTGTGCCGATATATATATTGCCTGAATTATCTCCTGTAATGGCATTATTATTTATGGTAGTACCAGCCGCAAATACCTGGCTCATATTTACACTCTTCCATATACTGCCATCTTTTACAATTACACCTCCGGTTGCAAGCCCAATCCATTGTCTTCCTTCCCCATCAAAATAAATGGCATTGGCCTGAAACCCTGATGAAAGCACACTAACATTTGTATAATCATAAGCGCCTAAAAAATTTCCATTATTATTTAATGGCTGATATCTTAATATCTGGCTTCTGCCAAAATTTTGTTTGGCAAATACCCAACATTCATTTTGATTACCGCCGATAGATAAACAGCTTGGCGTACCGGCTGTCTGCAATCCCGAAGTTATATTGGTAAAATAATATGGGTTAACATTTAAACCAATTGCCACGCCGCCAATAGATGTATTATCAGATGTAATAAAAGTTGCTTCTGCAGCCATCACCCTTTGTATACTGCTGGATGGATTTTTATACGCAGTATCAATCCATATTGATTTTACGGCGCGTGATGCCAAACCTCCGGGAGAAGTAACACTGTAAAATGTAGTGGAAGAAGAAGCGCCTGAATAATAATTTATACCACCCGCTATACTTGAGCCACCACCAATAAGCCCGGTTTCACCGGATTGTGATATCCATGTGCCGCCTTTATTATCGGGTTGTATATCATTAATAAAAACATTGGTAAGGTCTGTTGATTTAGTCCATGTTTGTGTTACCGGACTAAAAATATACAACCCCTGATATTGTGTACCAGCCCATATATAGCCATTTGTATCAATGCCAATTGCCGTAAAACTATTGCTGGTAAATACAGTTGTATTGGTAGTATTATAATTAGTAAAACTATTTTGCGCCGATAATTTTTTAAATACAAGCAACGAAAAAATAAAGAGCGTAAATGTTCTTTTCATGATAAGGTTTATTTATACTTAATTATTTATTTAAAACGAAAACGGGAGTTAGCAGTTAGTTACAAAGGGTGGTGAAAAAAAATGTTGTATAGTCCGGCCAGATAAGCAATCCTTATTATAATCAATTATGTATTGATCACAATAAATTTATAAAGATGTTTTTTAGAGGTATTTTTTAAGGAATATTGGCAGGCAGAAAAAAACCTGAATCCCAAATCTATTGAAATATACGTAATAAAATTAAGAGTAAATAACAAATGCCGCATACCCAACTTTGGGTATTTATTTAATAAGAACAAAAATCAAAATAGAAATCAGGGCAATAATTTATGCGTTTTTACAAACTGCACCAATGTGGCAACGCCTTTGGTATTTGTTTTACGATAGATATTTTTACGATGTGTTTCTACCGTTCTTTCGCTGATGAATAATTTATTGGCAATGTCTTTATTACTAAGATGCCGGGTAATGCATTCGATGATCTGCAATTCGCGGTTGGTAAGGTTTAGATCCTTGTTTTCTGTTTTGAGTTTTTTATATGTTTCGTATTGCTCTTTTACCTGTGCTGAAAAATAAGGTGTGCCGTTTATAATACTTGTTATGGCATTTAATAATTCCTGCTTGCCGCATGCTTTTTGAATATACCCATCCACTTTTACTTCCTCTATCATGTTTGTTATCATGCCGCCTTCTTCACTCATTGATAACGCCAGTATTTTAATCTGTGGAAATTTTTTTCTTACCTGTATTGATAATTCGTAGCCATCCATTTCCGGCATCATAATATCTGTTATCAATATATCTGCTTTGTATTTATCCAGCAATTGTAACATAGTTTGTGCCGAAGTTGATTCAGCAACAATTGCGAGGTTGTTCTTTTCATTTAATAAAAGCTTCAGGCCGTCAATTACAATCTGATGGTCGTCCAGCAAGGCCAGTTTAATTATGGAAGTATCCTGGTTAATAGGTTAAGGTTTTTGTTTAAACTTAACGCTAAGTTACAGGAATATAAAAAGCAATTACTGTTCCAATTCCCGGCTGGCTGTCTATATCCAGTTTGCCGTTTAAAAAATCAATTCTTGATTGAATATTTTTCATACCATAGCTGTCGCTGTTTTTTATAGAATGCAGATCAAAGCCAATACCATTATCTTCAATCGTGACATCCATTTCATTATTTTCAGCGATGATGGCAATATCTAATTTATCAGCCTTTGCATGTTTTAATACATTTTGAATACACTCCTGTATAATACGGTACACCATTATCTCTTTATCTTTATCGATATTATCCAGATTACCTTCTGCGCTAAAACTTATCTGTAAATTTTTAGTATCGATCTTATCAATAAGGTCTTTTATCGCATCCGTCAATCCTGACCGAAAGAATGCCTGCGGCATCATGCTGTGGGATAAGCTGCGTACTTCCGTACACGATTCATCTACCAAAGAAAAAATATTATTGAACACGCGTTGTTGTTCTTCATCCATTTTTGGCAGGTGACTTTCAAACGCTTCCAGGTTTAATTTAGCTACTACCATTTTTTGCGCAACGCTGTCATGCAAATCTTCGGCTATGCGTTTCCGTTCGTTTTCGCCCGCCTGCATTACTGCTGCTGTGGTATTTTTCTTTTGTTCAAAGATAAGTTGCTGCATTTTTAGCTGTTGGTTCTTCCTGCGGTTTTGTAGAAATACATAACCAAGTATTAAAGTAATAATCAACAATATCAACGTTCCATAAATAAGGTTATTTTTTTTGTTCAGATCCAGTTTTTGGTTGATGATGATATTTTCTTTTTTCTGGTCTTCATATTTTGCATTCAGGTAAGCAAGGTCATTTTCTGAATTTTTTTTGTAGGCATCGTCATTTAATTCAATCACTTTATTAAGTGTTTCTTCATACTTAACATGATCGCCTGCTGCTTTATAACAATCGCCCAGTTTACTGTATAGATCAGGCAATGGATATGCATGGCCCCTGTTTGCTAATTCAATAGCTTTCAGGCAAACATCTATTCCTTTTTGAGGTTGGCCAATATCCATATAATAATCGCTTATTCCTTCCATGCCATTTATAAGGCTTAAGGTATCACCCAAAAGATTATATATTTTAATTGACTCGCTCATGTAATTTCCTACAAGGCCAAATTGTTTTGGGTCTTCAATCCCCGAAGCTTTGGTATTGATAGTGCGCGCGAGCATTGGCAGGTTTTCATATTCTCTGCTGTATTCAATGCCTTTATCAAGGTAATAAACGGATAACAAAGAATCTTTTGTAATGTCCTTTGTGATTGTATCAGCAGAAGATTTCCAGTTATACATAAGGCCGATAAGAAAATAAGTACCAAAAGCATTTTTCTTTTCCGCATATTCATCACTACCGGTATTAGCAGCTTTTAGCGCCCATTGCAACGCCTGCTCACGCTGTTGCATATTCCTGAAGACAGTAGCGATCATGCATTGGCAATATATCTCACTTACAATATCTTCTTTTATTTCTGCTTCGCTTAAAAACTGAAATGTCTGATCCAGCGCCTCTTTATGCTTATTACTTTTGGCAAGGATATAACATTTCTGCATTTCCGTTTTCGAGTATGCGTCTCCGGTAGTTTCATATTTTACTTTTGCAAGGCTTGCGTTACAGAGTTTTAAAGCGCTGTCTAATAAATCCCTTCTTTCAAGCCATACTTCAACAGGTACATTTGCCAAAACAATTTTATTGTTATCATTTGTATTGGCAGCCATTTGTTTCGCCAGTGTTGCGTAGTGATATAAAGTATCGATATTCATCGAAGTGCCTTCATCACACAAAGCAAGCAGTGCATTTAATTTTTGTTGATCATTAATGGCTTTATAAAAAGATATTTTGAGGTTGGTTATCTTCTGTGTTTGTCCAAAAGAGATGGACGCGAAGGCCAGCAACGCAACAACAAAATTCATTTTAATAAAATAATATTTTATCATGGCCGCTGATGCTACACTTTATATTTAAAAATAAAGTTTTTTTTGTAGTGGCAGGATTTTAATTAACAGGGGATAATCACCTGAAGAAAACAATAAAAAATTGCAGCCGGCATTGCGTAGTTATGACGCATGCCTTTAACTGCAATTTTGAAATACGTTTAGAAATTAAAACCTATCCTTAACGCTAAATCACCACCATCGCTATTGGTAAAATTAATACCATAACGAAGTGATACTTCAAAAGCATTCCATTGAGCACCCACAGAAGGCGCACCGATAAATGACCCTTGGGTATTTGATTGAACGATATCACCATGCTGGCCGATATATGACCTGAAAGATGCATAACCCAACTCGCCCATTACAAATAAATGATGCTGGATGATATATTTATATCCCGCTCTAACAGGAATTTCCAGTCCCGCTTTTTTTGTTACACCTACAACGTTTTTAGGCGCGTAACCAATAGCGCCGGTAGTTAATGTTACAAATCCGGGCCCGACATGATATGAACCGCGTATAGTTAATCCCCCGGTAAAACTATACACATCGCTCAATGCTCCTGTTGGTACACCAGCCTCAATTCCAAAACCTGCACTAAACGTTTTTGATTCTTTTTGAGCAATCGCCCGAAATGAAATAAGTGAGAAAAATGATAATAAAACAAAGATGATGTTCTTTTTCATGATGATAGTATTTAAGGTTAAAATATAAGCGCTATGAATAATTAATATCACCAGAGATCCTGAGATATTAATTATATGAAAACTGTAAAAATAGAAGTATATATTTCAGTCCACAATACCCGGGGTTGGGTAATTTTAAATTAGCTTATGATAATCTTTATTGAGAAAAGAAAAAAGAAAGTATATAAAAAAAGATGTGAAATAACAGGTTTTACTTATAATACCAGCATTGGTATTTCATAGCATCATCGTTGCGTCGCAATCACTTCATCGGCATACCATTGGGCAACGTTTCAGGCCATATATTTTCTAACAGTATTTTTTATAGAACAATTATTGTTTAATAATAACCTCCTACCAAACATTCCGTGGGCAGGTATCACCATATTTATTATTGATAAGGAAGCCAATGATAATTTCATTCGTACCACCGGTATAAGTCTGCAAACGCGAAGTAGTAGAAAGGTCATACGCATAACCCACATTAAAGGTGTTGGAGATATTCACACCCGCCATCGCAGCATAACCACCCAGCAGATCACTGAAACGGTAACTGCCGCCAAACCATACCAGATCCATGTATTGAAGTTTTACATTCACATGCACCTGCACCGGCTCAGAAGGCACCGCCTGTATCAGCACAGAAGGCAACAGCGACATATCGCCGCCCAGCAACATCCGGTAGCCACCCGTAAGAAAATACTGCGGCACAAAATCACTGCCGTAATCACCGCTCTCCACAAACTTTGCTTTGCCCGGAATGATATTTAATACCGATGCACCTATAAAATAATCTCTTGAATATAACCATAATCCGGCGCCAACTTCAGGGGTCAGCTTTTTCAGCTCACCATTATTGTAGCCAATGGCCGGGTCATTCGGGTCAAGGGTAGCCCAGTCTATCTTCGATCGGTCAATACTAACGTTGGTAAAGCCACCCATAAAGCCCAATGCCAGCGATGTCCTCGCACTGATGCCCATGTGATAAGCATACGTGCCATATACCGAAGTGCGGTCAATATAACCAGTCTTATCATCCAGTATTATCATCCCGATGCCGCTATGCGGCTGTGCGGCTGTGTAATCTTCCCAGTATGCTTCGCCCCGCGGGTTCTCGCCCGGTATCTGAAAAGAGGTTGGCGTGGTACGGTAATCCTGTTTGTTGATAGGTCCCTGCACACTCATATAAGTGGTTTGCGGGGCACCGTTAATGCCCGCCCACTGGTCGCGGTAGCTCAGCTTCAGGTCCGTATAATTCTCTATGCCCGACAGCGCCGGATTCAGGATATAATTATTCAGGATGTACTGCGTGTAATAAGGCTTTTGCTGCGCCTGCACAGCAATGCCACATCCAAAAACAAAAGCAATCAGTAGTTTAAACTTATTCATAAACTGGAATATCTTCTTTTTCTTTTTTAATAAAACAGCAACCGCTTTATGGCCGGTGTATCTTGTTTACATTTTATTTTTTTTGAGCCAGACATCAGTACTGCTATTAAGCTTCATTGGCGAACTTGTTCTGTTGTTTTTTTCTTTCAGTGAAAGAAGAAAACAATCACTCTTGTACTTTATATCTTTATTCAGCACATTAAAATAATTTGCCTCTTCATATAATTATATCATTGTCTTTAAGCCCCTTCAGGGGTTTGGGGCAATTATCTCAGTATCGTTACATAACCTGTTTTAGGAGATATTACTCCACCCAATTCAATGATATAATAATAAGTACCTGCCGGTAACTGATGCCCTTTGTATGTTCCATCCCATGGCGTAGTGTAACCATGACTTTCATACAACAACTGTCCGTATCGGTCAAACACCTGCACCCATTGTATCGGGAACTGCGGCAGGTTTTGTATCACCCATGTATCATTAATGCCATCACCATTTGGCGTAAAGGTATTGGGTACATCAAAATTCTTCAGCACCTGTACCAGCAATGTAGCCGATGCCTGACAGCCGCCCGGAGATGTAACCGTGATATTATACGTTATACTATCTGCCGGCAAACAAAGCGGCGTAGCCGAAGTATCACTGCTCAGGTAAGCTGCCGGCGACCATAAATATTGTAACCCGATACCAGAAACACTTTTCTGAACCAGTGTAATAGAATCTCCCTGCAATACCGATTGTACCCCGCCATAGTCTACTGATGGAGTAGGATATACTGTGATTGGTTGCATTGCGGTGTCAAAGCAACCATTTGCTGCTGTATAAGTATAAACAATTTGAAACGTCCCTGGACCTGCCTGTTGTGGCGAGAAAGCACTGTCGCCAATAACTCCATTACCACTATAGCTGCCACCAGTACTGCCTGTTGGGCCGCTTGTTTCGGAGCCGCCGGTTAAATTAAAATTTGGCGCTTCCTGACAAACGGGAGTCAAAGGAGAAAACGCTACTACAGGTTGTGGGATTATCGTTGCTGTAACAGTTGTAGAAGTTGTACTGGTACACCCTGCTGAAGTCGTTTCAGTAGTATAATAAGATGTTACAGGTTGGCTTAAATCCGGAGTTGTATAGCTTGTTCCTGTATTAACAAGTGTTGTAAGACCCGGATTGCTATACCATTTTATTGTATCTGTTGCAGCAAAAGAAGGCGTCGCTCCTAAAACTACAGCACCTGGTCCACAGTTTGATGAATCAATCGCGATTGGAGCAGTTGGTATTTGATTTATTGTGGCTACTACAATTGTTGTTTGACTTACACACAGGGCTGTATTCGTTTCTGTAACATAATAGGATGTTGTTGTATCAATGTTTACAGCGTTAAAAGTAGTTCCCGTAGCAACCGGTGTTGTCAGTGCCGGATCACTATACCATGTCAATGTATCAGTTGAAGCCCCTGAAAGAGTTGCTGTCAGGGGTACAGTACCATCACCGCATATTGCAGCACTTGTCCCTATTGGCGCGGCTGACGGTGCATTTATTGTTACTGTTATTGTATCTGAAGAAGTACAGCCAGAAACAATAGCTTTTACAGTATAGAGACCACTCATATTTGTCGTTACATTATTAATACTCTGAGTAGGGCCATTAGCGGTATAGTTATCAGGACCCGTCCAGGAATAACTGGCTGTTAGGCCAGAACTAGCTGTTGTTGTTGTTAAATTTAGTGTTGCTCCAACACATATGGGATTGGGATTACTACTTGGCGAAGGAGTAAACACACTTGGGTCTGATAAGGTTGTAGGAGCGGCGGCGGCGGAAACACAACCTCCGGCTGTAGTAACAGTAATACCTGTATAATTGCCTTGTTGTAAAGAACCAACCACCACATTACCAGAACCATCAGACGTAAGTGTTTGCGCGGTTTGTGGTGTCCCATCTTTAATAAAATTAACCGTATACGGACTTGATGCTGCTAATCCACTAATAGTAAAGCCGCCATCACTGCCACCACATGTAGATGGATTAGCAGGTGTAATACCACCAATTACCGGTAAAGCCGTGACGGTAATTGTTCCCGATGTTGTTCCGTTCCCGCAGGTGCCCGTACCTGTTACAGTATAATTAAATATACCGGCTTGTGAAGGTGTGCCACTTATTGTAAATACACCTGCATTATACGCACCGCTTACACCATTGGGTAAGCCGCTTACGGTTGCGTTATTACCTGTTCCTGTTATAGAATATGTTATGTTAGAAATAGTATTATTAATACATACTGTTTGTCCATCGGAGCCTGTTGCAGACGTTAAGGTAACAACTGCATCGGGATGTATTGTTATATTAAAACTGTCAACCTGATATGTACAAACACCAAATGTGGCTGCAATTCTTATTCTTCCGGTTATGTCTGAACTTCCTGTATTTGTACCGACAAAAGAAGGAATTGTAAGCGGGTTAGCGCTTACAGTACTTGATGCACCAAGCCCTATTGCGGTATTTGAATTTGTCCAGCTAAATTCCAAACCAGTTGTGCCTGATTGAGGGCCTGGAGTTATAGTACTACCGTTACATGCAGCGATATTGGAGGTAACAGGTTCAGGTGTTAAAGGTGGGCAGGTTGTTGACTTGCAGGCAAATATAGTTGAGCTAAAACAGTTTGTTCCCCCTGTTGGCGTAACTGTTATTGTTACCGAATCACCCGGGTTTAATGAACTCACACTAAATGTTGTTGCGGTTATAGAACCATCCGAAACAGAAGATCCGTTATTTATAGTATGGCTTATTGTATAACCTGTTTCTGTTCCCACCGGCCCCCAATTAAATTGTACTGAATTATTTGTTGCCGTGCCACAAT
>Ga0206833_1235_pt1 | contig 13334 bp, 14 predicted proteins | sample Alteio_BWOrgCont_32_FD_152891 | JGI IMG/M metagenome (GOLD analysis project Ga0206833, IMG submission 152891) | Enriched cells from forest soil in Barre Woods Harvard Forest LTER site, Petersham, Massachusetts, United States -... | ecosystem: Environmental > Terrestrial > Soil > Temperate forest >... | reverse complement strand
ACTATTTTTTCTAATGATATTTTTCCTTGCCTATAATATTCTAACATTAATAATAGTGGATGTTGTACTAACGGCAAGCCTGCATGCGCATGTTCATAATCTCCTTGTTTTTCTTCCCAGGTGTGCGGTGCATGATCGGTAGCAATTACGTCTAAACGGTTATCCAGCAAGCCTTTCCACAATGCCTCTTTATTATTTGGCGATTTAATTGCAGGGTTACATTTTATTTGATAACCTAATTGCGCATAGTCATCACTCGTAAAATGCAAATGATGCACACATACTTCGGCAGTTATCTTTTTTTCTTTCAATGGCAACATATTGCTGAATAGTTGCAATTCTTTTTCTGTGCTGATATGAAGGATATGTAAACGGCTGTTATTCTTCTTTGCCAATTGAACAGCAGAAAAAGATGATTCAAAACAGGCATCTTCATTTCGTATCAAAGGATGGTCGCTTGCAGATAACGTTCCTTTTAAATTTTTTATACGTTCATAATTCTGCTTTATTATTTTTTCATCTTCACAATGTGTTGCTATCAAAACTTCGCTTTCGCGGAAAATTTTATCCAGCGTTATATAATTATCCACCAGCATATTTCCGGTACTTGAACCCATGAATATTTTTATGCCGCAGATATTTTCTTTATGCTTATTTATTTTTAAAACTTCATCAGCATTGGTATTGCTGGTGCCCATAAAAAAAGAATAATTAGCCAATGAAGTTTGCTGAGCTATTTTATATTTTTCTTCCAGCAATTCAATCGTTAATGCATTGGGAATTGTGTTGGGCATTTCCATAAATGATGTAACGCCTCCGGCAACAGCAGCTTTGCTTTCGGTATATATTGTTGCTTTATGCGTTAATCCTGGTTCGCGGAAATGCACCTGGTCGTCGATTGCGCCAGGCAATAAAAATTTTCCTTCGCCATTTATTTCAATGGCATTGCCTTTTTCATTTATTTGCGGTGCAACCTTTTGAATGCGGCCATCATCAATCAATACATCCAATGATTGGGTTTTCCCTTCATTAACTACATCTATATTTTTAAAAAGGTATTTTTGCATATCTTGATACCAAAACTTGTTTGTAAAATAATAAAATACGATGCAAATTATTAAAAGCCTGCTCAAACTAATTGTTTTTATTTCCCCCGTTTTCGCCGCTGCACAATCTACTACTTTACTGGAAGGTGATAAATCGCCCCATTTAATGGAACGGATAGATATAAAACAGCAAAGCAACTACAACCTTATCCTTACAACCGATAAACCTCTTGAACGAAAAACCGTTGCAAAAGTGGCGCAGGATGCGGATTCTTTAAACAAGCTTTATCCAAATAATGCAGCGTATGCTTTATCAAACGTTGATAAATATAATCTTACCAGCGCAAAGATGGATAATATAGAATGGATAAACGGCAACACCGATTTTGCATTAAGCAAACATTCTTTTTTAAATACTTTTTATAAGCAAAAAGCAAACTTTTACGAAGTTAGTGAACCTGATTTTTTCCTTGCGGTAAATCCTGTTATCCAACAAGTACAATCACACGAGCAGGGCAATAACCAAACCGTTTTTCTTAATTCAAAAGGATTGACATTACGTGGCATGGTTGCCGGCAAACTTGGTTTCTCTGCTTACCTTACCGATAATCAGGAACGGGGACCGGAATATTTTCAAAACCTTGTCAATTCAGGGCCGTACCACGCTGTTCCTGGTTTTGGTTACTGGCAACCATTTAAAACTACAGGGTTTGATTATTTTGATAACCGCGCTTCTATTTATTTTAATGCATGGAAATATTTTGATTTTCAATTTGGTTACGATAAAAATTTTATCGGCGATGGCTACCGCAGTTTGTTTCTGAGTGATAATTCAGCGCCTTATCTTTTTCTTAAATTCAATATGCGTATCTGGAAACTGGATTATGAAACTATTTATATGCAATTAGTCGGCCAGCATGAAATAGGAAATTATATGTATCCGCAAAAATTTGGTGTGATACATGATGTACATATAAATGCTACCAAATGGTTAAGCCTTGGCTTTTTTGAAAACGTAATGTTTAGCCGCGCCGATCATTTTGATTTTACTTATTTAAACCCAACCGTATTTCTTATTTCCCAGCAGCAGCAGGATGGCAGTGCTGATAAAAGCACAGCAGGACTGGATTTCAAGGCAAACATTGCACATAAAGTACAGTTGTACGGACAAATACTTTTTAATGAATTTATATTAGACCAATTGTTACATTATTCACGTGGTTTCTGGGCCAATAAACAAGGCGTACAATTGGGTGTAAAATATATTGATGCTTTTAAAGTTAAAAATCTCGACTTCCAGTTTGAAACAAATATTGTGCGCCCGTTCACGTATTCATCGCATGATACCGTCACTAATTATTCTAATTATAATCAGCCAATGGCCGATCCGCTGGGCGCTAATTTTGATGAGTTCATTGGCATTTGCCGTTACCAGCCAGTTAATAAATTAAGTCTCGAAGGCAGGGTTATTTATTTCAGGCAAGGCCTGGATTCTGCCGGCGAAAATTTTGGCAGCAATATTTTATTGAATTATGATACACGCCCGAGAGACTATGGTTTTAAAGTTGGTACAGGTATGCTGGCGCAATGTCTCAATGCATACCTCGGTGCATCGTACGAAGTAAAAGAAAATCTGTTTATTGATCTTTCGTTCCAATATCGCAAATACAGAGTTGCTTCGGATCCTGCTTTAAATAATGATTCCAGAATGATATCTGTCGGTGTGCGTTTGAATGCTTTCAAGCGTGTGTATGATTATTGATATTATTTTGTTACCGGCATTTGTTCTTTAACCAGCATCGTTGTGTCACTCACTTGTACGGCATCGCTTTATTCTTCTTGTCATGCTGAGGTACGAAGCATCTTATTTTCAAAGTAACAGAATGATTATTGAAGAGTAGATTCTTCGCTGCGCTCAGAATGACAAATAAAAGTTTATTTATCTTTTTTGAAAAAGTTCAATAATGATATGCAGTACAAGAGTGCGACGCCAATGAAGCTTAATGGCAATTCAAAAGTTAGGCTAATAAAATTCTCAGTTGTTATTTTATTCAATCGTTAAAGAAAAAGATATCATCCGCGAATGTATCTGATCGATGGAACTTGAATATTTATTGGTGGGATCGTAGTTATGTAAATTGGAAAGTCCCCAGCCTACTTTCAGTTCGGGAGATAAAACAAAGTATTCGAAAAACAGGTGAAATCCCAAACCGCCTTCGAGACTAAAATTAAATTTCTGTAGTTTTATTGCCGCATCCGCATTGTTATCAGATGCAGCGCTGGCAGCCATATCATAATCAAAACGTATTCCACCAATTGTATAGACTTCTAAATTATCAATACGGTCGCTGGTAAATTTTATCTGCATCGGCACACTTAAAGTAATGGATTGTACATCTTCGGCAACAATAGAATCTTCTACATATTGAATGGGATGCGTTAATGTATATTGAAACGTGCGTTGCGAAAAAGTAAGATCGAGCGGAAATGTACGAAAATCGAAATGATCGCCAAGATGAAAATTGACCAGCCATGCAAGGTTAATACCGGTGCTGTTTAAACTTTCAATATCTGATATACTATCCTGGTGTAAAAAATTTGGATGCAGCGAAAAATTAAAATGCGATTGATTAAAACCAACATTGATACCAAAATGATAATCTTCATTATCAAACTGTTCCTGGTTTAACTGGCCGCGCAATTGCGCAAACGCAAGCGTTGGAAAAACCATAAAGGCAATGATGATATAATTTATTTTTCTCCGCAATAGATGCTGCATGTTCCTAAAGTCAGTGGTTTACAATATGTGTTTTTGTAGCCCAGGTTATTTAAAATAGAAGTAAAATTTTTGCCTTCGGGAAATTTTTTAATTGATTCGTTTAAATATGAATATGCGTTGCGGTTCTTTGAAAATAATTTGCCGATTGCCGGCGTTATCCAATTCATGTACAAATTATATAACTGCTTTATTACAATCATTTTCGGCTTTGTACATTCCAGCACTACTAATTTGCCTCCGGGTTTTAATACTCTTTTTATCTCACTTAAACCTTTTTCAAGGTTTTCAAAATTACGTACTCCGAAAGCCACGGTTACTGCATCAAACGAATTGTCGGCAAAGTTTATTGTTTCTGAATCGCCGTTTATAAGTTCAATCTTATTGCTTAAGCCAAGCTTATCTATTTTCTTTCTGCCGATCTCCAGCATGCCTTCGCTGATATCAATTCCGGTTATCTTTTCAGTGTTTAAAAGAGCAGATTCTATAATTGCCATATCTGCTGTACCTGTTGCCACATCTAATATTTGTTTTGGCTGTAAAATGCTTAATTGCCGGATAGCTTTTTTGCGCCAGCCAACATCAACGCCGCCACTTAAGAAATGATTTAAAAAATCATATTTAAAAGCAATATCATCAAACATAGTAGCTACCTGCTCTTTTTTGGAAAGCGCGGATTTTTGATAAGGCACTACTGTGTCATGTGCAAATTCGGCCATAGTTTGCAAAGATAAGGTTTGAAATATTTATGGGCGGCGATGTTGAACGCAATTTAACGTTCGTGGTTACACCTACACAATTTCAGGTATATTTGTTTTATGCTTATTAAGTCAGCAAAATATATAATCAGCAGTCCGGACTTTGAAAAATGCCCAACGCCCGACAGAAAAGAATATGCGTTTATTGGTCGCAGTAATGTGGGCAAATCATCACTGATAAATATGTTGTGTACCAATGATAAACTGGCCAAGACTTCATCCGCTCCTGGAAAAACGCAGCTCATCAATCATTTTATAGTTAACCATGAATGGTATTTAGTTGACTTGCCGGGATATGGTTTTGCCAAAGTAAGCCAGCGTAGCCGCCGCCGCTGGGAGCAAATGATAGAAGGTTATTTGCGCAAGCGCGAAAACCTTACACTGGTTTTTGTTTTAATAGATGCCCGCCACACGCCGCAAAAAATTGACCTTGATTTTGTGAATCAGTTGGACAAATGGCAGGTGCCGTTTGCATTGGTATTTACAAAAGCCGATAAAGAAACGCAGGCTGTTGTTGCTAAAAATGTAAATGCTTTTTTAAATACACTAAAAAAAACATGGCAGTTTTTGCCACAACATTTTGTAACCAGTGCAACCAAACATTTGGGAAAGGATAAGATACTTGCTTTGATTGAGGAGAAGAATAATGAAAAATAAAAACTTTAGTCTTTATATTCTCTACCGATTTCTTTTTCAAATTCGGCAATAAAAATTTCTATCACTTCAAAAGGTAAATTACATTCAATAGAAAAAAAATCGATTTTTTTCAAACTGTCGTTTCTAAAAATTTCTGCAATCATTTTATTTTTTGCTTTATTCCAAAGTTCAATCCCAAGCCCATTTCTATCTATATCACTTGCTATTATAATTTCATACATTATATTTTCTATTATGAAGTTCATTGTTATACTGAAAAAAGTTCAATAAAGCTATGCCGTACAAGTGAGTGACACAACGATGCTAAATAGAATTACAAATGCCCGTCACAAAAAATTATTTATTAAAAAATAAGGGAGACAATTCCACTGCCGGTAGCTATGTACAGGCTTTACCATGAATAAATCAGGATGATTAATTCACCACTTTATTGGCGCAACTGCTGCTGGCAAAGGCTTCGGGTTTTGCTTTAAAGGCAAAGCCCATTCCTAAAATGTAGCCCATTGCTTCGCGCAATGCTTCGTTGCTTTTAAATTGTGGATTGGTGTTGATGTCGGCATGCACTTCCATGTCCACATCGTACAACGTAAACAGGTCGCAAAGCTCGTACGCGATCTCGATGCTTTTGGCAACTTCTACCAACATTCGTTCTTTGATGCTGTACTTGTGCAATGTTTTTTCATTGTGGATGAACATGAAGCCACCACGGCCTTCACGCAAAAACACAATGACGGTTGCAAACTCAGTTTCTTTGCCTTTTACCTGGCTGTCGGTGCCGATACAAACTTTAAGATGGTTACCTGCCGCAGCTTCGCGCTCGATGGCTTGTTTTACTGCTACTTTGATGGGAAGATTGATAGGATCACCATTGAATTTTCTCCATAACATAAAATGATGTTTTTTAAAATTACGGAAAAATTGAATGCGAAAAAATCTTTTCGTGCAGGCGTAAGAATATATTAATGTTAAAACATTGGAAAATAAAAAAGGGCCAGCCCCTTACGCTGACCCTTAAACTTACACATGAATCTACCTTACTGTTTTATAATTCGTTCTACCTGCTGGCTGTTGTTGGTTACTAATTGCAACACATATATACCATTTGGCAGGTTATTTATATTTATTTTATTTGAACCTTGCGTTCCTTTTCCTATAACGACAGATGCACCATTTATAGTATTTAACTGGTACTGAAAATTTTCGGGTGCGTTTACAGCAATCTCATTTTGTACCAGTGTGGAAACAGTAAATGACTGACTTGCATTGTTAGCTGCGCCCAGCGCAATTGTATTTGAATATATAGATTGATTGGTTACAGATGTTACTTTTAACCGATAGTATAAATTTTCATTTTCAAACGGTACATATTCAAAACTGGTTGATGCAGCCGGTAACGCCTGCAGGCTGGTGAAATTTTTTCCATCTGCAGAATATTGTAATACTATTGATGCTATTGCTTCTGATGACATAATACTCCAGTTAAAATCCTGATTGGTATTATCAACCTTGCCGCTTAAAGTAACATTCTGAATAGGCAGAACTGTTGACATACTTGTAAGCGTATAAGAACCTAAACTGCCATAATCGCTTGTGTACGAATTACCGCTTCCCTGCACTACCAGATAATAATCGCCTGCGGCAAGTGTTGTATCGATACTTACACTCATTACTGTTGGCGGATCATAAGTTTCTATTAAATTTTGTGATGCATCGTATAATTGAACTTTTACATCCAGGTCTGCGCCATCATCATTTGGACCTACGCTATATGGACTTACATTCAAATTAAAATTTGAATTGGTAGGCATTGTAAATTTAAATGCATCTCTATCTGTACTGGTACTTATAAGTCCGGTAAGTGTTGCACCCACACTATTAAAAACAGTTGCGGTTGAATCCATATTATCACTGTAATCATCCGGTCGGTAAGTAAACCCGTTTTGTGTAGTTATGATGGAAAGATTATCCTGCGAAAGCGTACACGCATAAGGAGTGAGGCCATTATACCAACCTGTCATATTCTGGTAATAACTATCGCCCATAATGGGCGCCCATCCTACTTCTCCTGTTCCATCACCAAGGCTATACACAGCTAATAAATTACAACTCGTATCCCATGTTGACTGATGATATAAACCAAGGCTGTGGCCGCTTTCGTGCGAACAACATTCTGCTACCATTTTCGGATCATTGGGCCCAAGCAGATCACAAAAAACAAAAGAAGGCGTTTCATCGCCCCACGTAAATGAACCTACATAGGTTATGCCACCAACGCTGGGATACCATGCGCTTGTTGGCGTAATAACTTCCCGTATCCTTTGCATGGCTGGCGCCGCATTAAATACATTTGAATCAGTAGTGATATCTACATTGAACGGACGGTAATCTTCAGATACCCTGTTAAATACTTCGGTAACCTGTGCATCTGTCATGCCTGCTGAATCGCATTGAAAAGGTACGCCGCCATTCCAATCGGGGCTGTTTACGTAATAGCCATCAAAGTCAAGATAGATAGTAGCCTGCGCTGATGGAAAGCTGCTGAGTATTGGCGTACTAAATGCATTGAAAGAAACTAACAATGCCAATAACAGCATAAAGGGTGTAAAAGGTTTCTTCATTTTGTTGGATTTTGGACCCCGTTTTTTAAGCGGGCTTTGTTTGGATTTATTTGGTATTCATGGTTACGGATCGTAACTATTTTTATTACCTATTGCTGCGCGCAGGTAGGTAAAACTTTTTCTTTGTCTGTTTTTATAAACTGATACGTACCATCTGCCAGATGTTTTAATTCATACGCATCTGAACTTTTTGGGTTGATGATATGGCCGATATAAAATGTATTATTTTTTTCGTCTGTACGTTTGGAGATAGCTAATGTTGCATTGTTTAAGCCAGGCAATTTTATTGCGATGTATTGCAGGTTAGCATGTTTAGCGATATTGCTGGTAACCGTACCTGAAAAAACGGGTACACCCGAAAATGTTACATCAATATTTTGTCCTGGTAAAGATTTAAAAATATCATTCAGTTCCGCTTCTTTGCAATTGATAGTTGTTGGGTAGCTTGTAAATAAAGGTGTTGCAGATAATCGAAGGCCTTGTGTGGTTTGTGAGAAACCGGTAACTGCACATAACATGCACAGTACCACGAAGGTAGTGGTGAGTTTCATAAATATTGGTTTGTTTGGTTTAACAGATATGTGGATGCAATAAAGCATCAACAACTATATTAACGGACAGAAGTATTAATTTATTGTAGCTGTAAAAAAAATTGCGGAGACAGAGCTTAATATTGCCCGGTGCTTAACAAAACAAGCGTGCAGGCTTCCATGGTTTTAATGCCTTTTTGCTGTGCGAGTTGCTCCAGCTCATCATTTTCTGCACCAGGATTAAAGATGATCCTTTTGGGATGAAGCGAAAAAATATGATCGTAATATTCTTTCTGATTGTCAGGGTTCAGATAAATAGTTATTGTATCAATATCATTTAATTGTCGTTTTTCTGTTTCAATTTCAACAGCGCCAACAGCGCCTTTTGCTCTGCCAATGGCAACAACCGGATGCTCATGTTTCACTAACTGCTGCACCGCCAGAAAACTGTACCGTTGCGGGTTTTCAGAAGCGCCAAGTACCAATGTTTTTTTCTGTTCCATATTATAAAAAGCGGGCTTTTAACTCAGTTGCAGGAATCATGCATTCATCTTTTTTGCCAAACCATTTGTAGCGGTTATTGGCAATCCAGTTGTACACGGGGTCGCGGATAAACTTTGGTACAACAATAAAAATATATAACAATTGCCACCATCCATTTATTTGCTTAGCAACTTTTAATGCGCCTGTTGATTTCGTGTACACGTTACCGCTTTGTATCAAAACAAATGAAGTAAAATTGTTTACGGGCAATTGAAATTGCTGCAATAATTTTTGTCCTTCACCGCTTTGCAATGATGCAAATAAAAATTTGCCTTGAGGATCATGTTTAATAACAGTTTGCACAGCCTTGTTGCAAAGATTACATACTCCGTCGAACAATATGATTGGCTTTTTATCCATTCCTTCACAAGTTAAAACAAACAATTAAGCCATTGGTTCGCATTTTTTTGTACTTAGCTTAAGTACTACTATTAAGCATTCTTGCGTCGCACTCTTGTACTTTTTCAGCAATAATCAGCTACAAGCTGCAAGCCTCAGGAAAAATATAAATTTTAATGGATCCTTGTCACTTGAAGCTTGTGGCTTACAGCTTTGCTGCTCAATGGTATATCGTACAAGTGAGTGACACAACGATGTTGATTAGAAAATAAATGTTTGGTACAAAAATTTCTTACTTTAATACTTCCCGGCTGATTACTAATTTTTGTATTTCGCTAGTGCCTTCGCCGATGGTGCAGAGTTTGCTGTCGCGGTAAAATTTTTCTACCGGAAAATCTTTCGTGTAGCCGTAACCGCCATACACCTGAACCGCGTCGGTAGCCACTTTTACCGCTACTTCGCTGGCATAATATTTTGCCATCGCGGCTTCTTTGGTTACCGGCAGGCCACGTAATTTTAAATCGCAGGCCTGGTTAATTAATAATTCGGCAGCAGCAATTTCTGTTGCCATATCGGCAAGCTTAAATGCAATGCCCTGAAAATTGGCAATAGGTTGTCCAAACTGGTGCCGCTCTTTTGAATATTTAACGGATGCTTCGTAAGCGCCTTTGGCAATTCCCAAACTTAATGCAGCGATTGATATCCTTCCACCATCTAAAATTTTCATGGATTGTTTAAAGCCCGCGCCAACTTCGCCTAAACGATTGGTATCAGGTATCCGGCAATTATCAAAAACCATTTCCGCGGTTTCGCTGGCGCGCATGCCAAGTTTATTTTCTTTTTTTCCGGCGCTAAAACCAGGAGTATAACGGTCAACTATAAACGCAGTTGCGCTGTCTTTTGCATGCGGCTCGCCGGTGCGGCAAATTACTACGGCTACGTCGCTGCTTTTGCCATGTGTTATCCAGCATTTTGTTCCGTTGATGATCCAGTCATTGCCATCTTTTATGGCTGTTGTCTGCATATTTCCGGCATCGCTTCCTGTGCCGGCTTCCGTTAATCCCCATGCACCGATATGCTCTGCTGTGGCGAGTTTTGGAAGATATTTTTTCTTTTGCTCTTCGTTGCCGAAAGTTAATATATGTCCTGTACAAAGTGAGTTATGCGCAGCAACGCTTAAGCCGATAGATCCACATATCCTGGCAATTTCAACAATCACTGCACTGTACTCAAAATAGCTCAAACCCGAGCCGCCATATTCTTCGGGAACCAACACTCCCATCATTCCTAACTTACCTAATTCTTTAAAAATATGAACGGGAAATTCCTGCGATTCATCCCACTCCATTACGTGCAGTTTAATATATTGATTGGCAAAATCTCTGGCGGATTGCGCTACGCTGGATGTGATCTCGTTTACTTCAAAATTCATAGTAAATCGTTGTTATACAAATCTACCATTTATAAAGGATAATTGGTGCAGCTGATTAATCAGCAACTTTTAAATAGGGCGAAGCTTTATTAAAAATACTATCCGTCACCAGCATGATTTTTTTTATATCATTTATGGAAGAAAAATTTCCATGCTGTGTTCTGTATTGAATGATCGCGTTGCCCACATAATAACGGATGTACGGATGCGCCTTTAATTCATCAATGGTTGCGGTATTAATATTGATCTGTTTTACAGTTGTATTTGAAATAATCAATCTTGATTTTATTTTTTGAAAAGTAGAATCAGGCAATAAAAATGTTTCTCCAACCTGTTCTGTTTTATAAAATCCGCCAAGTTTATTCCGGAATGCAATAATGCGGTTGGCCAATTTATTTCCGATTCCCGGCAATGCGATGAAAGCCGTTGTATCAGCGGTATTTACATCAATTAGCGTTATATCTTTTTTATATTCTTTCTTTTCATACGTTGATTGCGGATATTGCTTTTCTGAAGGTTCATTAATGCTTTCAATCTTTACATAAGGTATTAAGCGCTGAACCAGTTCTGGCGATAATCCCCAAATCTTTACGATGTCTTCCGGGCTTTTAAACTTGCCGCCTTTGGATAAATATTTTTGTATGGTCTGGATGGTTTTATCTTTTACACCTAATTTTTTCCAGCCATCTTCATTTAAAGTATTTGGGTCAAAATAAAATAGTTCGCTTTGGAGTGGCTTATCATTTTTTTTGTAGGATGGTTCATTGTAATCCTGATAATTATCAGCATCATCTTTATCAGAATAATATTTTTTTGCATTGCTGCTGTCCTGCGCTATAGTTTGTAGCGAATCAATTTGTTTCTCAAATTGCGAATGATCGTATTGTTTTTGTTTGATGAAAAATGGATATAAAAAGGGCAGGAGAAGAAAAAACAGGATCAATACAATTAAGGCAATGATGCCGGTGCGTTCCTTTTTGGTAAACGAAAAATAAGCGGATAAAAAATTTTTCATGCAGGGTGATTAAAACTATAATAAGAATATATCTTATAGTAGTTTTTAATCAAAGAATAGTTGCATGCCATCATAAGCAAGTTCTATTCCTGCAGGTAATGTTGGGTTTATATCGGCGTATTTCCCCAACTGGTGGCTGATGTGGGTTAAATAACCATGCGGCACTTTTAACTCGTGAATAAGCGCTATGGCTTCATCCAGCGTATAATGAGAGATATGTTTTTTGTGCCTTAAAGCATTGACCACCATTGCCTGGCTTCCTTTTATTTTTTCTTTTTCTGCGGTATCAATGCGGTTGGCATCCGTTACATAAGTGAAACTGCCAAAGCGAAAACCCAATACCGGCATATTTAAATGCCACACTAAAATCGGGATGACAGGAATATCGCCGATGTGAAACGGATCGGTATCAATCCTGTTTATATTTAATTCGGGTACGCCGGGATATTTTTTATCGGCAAAAGCATAATTATATTCTCTCCGCAATGCTTCTTCGGTTAAAGCATTGGCAAATATTTCCATCGGCTTTTTTGAAAAATAACTGAATGCTTTTACATCATCTAAACCCGCGATATGATCTTTGTGCGGATGTGTAAATAAAACGGCATCTAATTTTTTTACATTTTCGCGTAGCATCTGGTAACGAAAATCCGGCGTGGTATCAACTACAAAAGCTGTTGCATTGCTTTGTACCAGAATGCTGCTGCGTAAACGTTTATCTTTTTTATCGGTAGATGTGCAAACGGGACAATCGCAGGCAATCATTGGAACACCGCTGCTGGTGCCGGTTCCGAGAAATGTTATTTTTAATGGAGGACAAACCACAAACCAAAAATACGAAATAAGAAAGGAAAGATTTTAGTAAAATATCTGTGAAAAAACGGAGTTATATTTTTTCCACGCTCATCACTTCGTCGTATATTTTCTGGCTTTCGTGTGTGAGCGAATCAAAATGAATATCTAATTGCGGCATTAAATCAATCAACGTATTTATTTTTCCTTCTGTCTGAAAAAATTTATTGAGCACTACTACTTTTTTTTCTCTTAAAATGCAATAGCCACTTTGAAAAGTGCCTTTTTCGTAACGCAATACATAACCGCTTTCTTCAATAACACGTTCTATTTTGTCTAATATATTTTGTGTGTACTTCATAATCCCAAACCCCGAGGTTTTTTAATCTACTAATTACATGCAACTTCCATTAACTACAATTAATAACGAAATAAGTTTTTCAACAATCGTTGATAAATAAAAATAATTAAGGTTGAATACAGGTATGACGAACAAGTGAGTGACACAACGATGCTAAATAGAATTACAAAAGCTTGTCCCAAAAAATTATTTATTCGTCATTCTTATAATCGGCACAATCATTTCTTCCAGACTTACTCCGCCATGTTGAAATGTATTTCTATAATAATTTACAAAATGATTATAGTTGTTGGGATAGCAAAGAAATATATCGCCTTTGGCAAATATAAACGATGAATTTACATTGGGCACCGGCAAACCAGCTTCGCGCGGATCGCGGAAAGCGAGTACATCTTTTGGCTCGTAATTCAGGTTGCGCCCGTGTTTATAGCGAAGGTTGGCAGTTGTTTGTTTATCGCCGATAACTT
>Ga0206833_1233_pt1 | contig 13423 bp, 9 predicted proteins | sample Alteio_BWOrgCont_32_FD_152891 | JGI IMG/M metagenome (GOLD analysis project Ga0206833, IMG submission 152891) | Enriched cells from forest soil in Barre Woods Harvard Forest LTER site, Petersham, Massachusetts, United States -... | ecosystem: Environmental > Terrestrial > Soil > Temperate forest > O... | reverse complement strand
TGACGCTCCGTGCGCTGAAGAAGAACAACATCGTCAATCAAGTGGTGGTGGCGCGCGACGGAAGTGAGGCCCTCGATTATATGTTCGGAAAAGGAAATTTTTCCGGCAGGGACGCAAACCAATTGCCCCAGGTGATTTTGTTGGACTTGAAGCTTCCGAAAATCGACGGCCTGGAAGTGTTGCGGCAGCTCCGGGCGGATCAGCGTACCAAGCTGACGCCCGTCGTGATTCTTACTTCTTCGAATGAGGAGCATGACCGGTTCAAGGGATATGATCTGGGCGCTAACAGCTACGTGCGCAAGCCCGTGGACTTCAATAAATTTATTGAAGCGGTCCACCAACTCGGATTGTATTGGCTGGTTTTCAACGAGCGGCCGCCACTCGGGAGGCACTAAATGGGAATTCCACTGCGTTTATTGATGGTGGAGGACTCCGAAGACGACGCGGCGCTGCTTCTGCGCGAACTCAAGCGCGGAGGATACGACGTCACCTACCAGCGGGTGGATACAGCAACCGACATGCTCTCCGCTCTCTATAGCCAAAATTGGGACATTGTGATCTCGGACCATTCCATGCCGCATTTTACCGGGATTGAAGCCTTGCATGTTTTGCGGTCCAAGGGTTCCCAACTGCCATTCATTTTTGTTTCCGGAACCATTGGAGAGGAAACAGCCGTCACCGCGCTAAAAAACGGCGCGCAAGATTATTTGATGAAAACGAACCTCGGCCGTTTGATTCCCGCGATCCAGCGCGAACTCCGGGAAGCGGAACAGCGCCAGGAACGGGAACGATTGGAGCACCAGGTTCAACAATTGCACAAGTTTGAGACGATCGGGCGGCTTGCGGGCGGCATCGCCCATGACTTCAATAATGTCATTGGCGCCATTTTAGGGTGGGCTGAACTTTGCAGCCAGGAAACACAGCCGGGAACACAGCTCCACGATCGGATCCATAAAATCATGCAACAAGCCGACCGCGCTGCCGCGCTGACATCCCAACTGCTCTCATTCGCACGCCGGCAATTCCTGCAACCGAAGCGAATCGATCTGAATATGCATGTCCTGCAATGCGTGAGCCTGCTTCGAAGAGTAATCGGAGAGAATATTACGATTACGGTTCAGACGGCCCGCGATCTTCACGTGGCGCTGGCGGATCCTTCCCAGATGGACCAGGTCCTGATGAATCTCTGCTTGAACGCACGGGATGCAATGCCGGATGGGGGAAAGCTTGTTCTCGAGACTAAAAACATTGAGATTACCGAGAAATATTGCCGCCTCTTTCCTTATGCGCAACCGGGAAGCCACGTCGTATTGTCGGTGACCGACACAGGAACGGGGATGGATGCGGAGACAATCGAGCAAATCTTTGAGCCATTTTTTACCACGAAGGAACTGGGCAAAGGCACTGGACTCGGGCTGGCCACGGTGTATGGGATCGTAAAACAGCACGGCGGGTTCATCAACGTGCAGAGTGAACCTGCAAAAGGGACAACTTTTGAGATTTATCTCCCGGCCAGCAGCGGTATGGCTGAGCCGCGTGAAGCCCATGGCGAGGAGAAACCAAGGAAGGGGAATGAAACGATCCTTCTGGCGGAAGATCACGAAGGGCTTCGCCAATCGGCGCAAGAAATGTTGCAGGCTCTCGGCTATCACATTCTTCTTGCGGCTGACGGCATGGATGCCGTTCAACTTTTCAAAGCAAATTCCGACACTGTAGATCTAGTGGTCTTGGATGTCGTGATGCCCGGTTTGTCCGGGCCGGAAACTTACGCGCAAATGGTCTCCATTCGAGACAGTCTGAAAGTCGTCTTCACAACAGGATATACATCGGAGGCAGCCTCCTTGACATCGATGATTGAAAGAGGCGCCGGATTCTTCCAAAAGCCGTACGGCCAACGCAGTTTAGGATTGAAGGTTCGAGAAATCCTCGATCGCACGCTGGCGCCTGCCTTGGAAAGTGGTTCGGATGGACGGCTCTAGACAACCGGTCGAGTCCATTCATAATTTCTTTGAAGCTCTTTGATCGCGCCGCCGACTCGATCTCCTTCAACCGCGTCAGACGAGACCAAATCCAGCAAGCGTATTTAACACTCAGTACACCATAACTAAGTATTTACTTTTCTGGCGTTATGGCAGGCATGCGACAGCTTTTCAGTGTCTCCTTCCGTGCCCACATCCCGCTTCCGTTTGTCGCTTCAAAGTACTGCCGGAAGAATGGTCTGTCCCAATTAGGGCAATATTTTGCATATAAAGCAGAGCATCCGATCAGGGGCACTGAATTTAAACAACTTACGGGCGTTTGAAGGGACGGACGAGATATGTAAATTGGCTGCAAAATTGCACTCAATAGATCGGGGAACTCCATAAGGCACTTGGCGACGAGGGGCAATTACCTTGTTAGGCACCGGACAGGGCGATCTCAAACTCAAACACTCGCAGCTCATTGCATTGACAGCCACGTTTACGGCTGAGCCAATCGCGGAGCCGCTGCACTTTTGGATGAACGAACTGGAGAGTCCGTGCGCAATCAAGTTCGCCCCGTATAATCAGGTTTTTCAAGAGCTTCTCGATCCCGGCAGTACGCTTTCCATGAACTCTTGCGGCTTGAACGTTGTGCTGATTCGATTGGAAGATTGGTGGCACGGGGCGAAAGGTCTGGGGATTGGCGACGAAGATTACGAGGGCAGCAAAGCCCGGGTTCAGCGCAATGCGAAGGATCTTCATGACGCGCTAACATCCGCCTTAAGTAATTCCAGAGTTCCATTTTTGCTTTGCTTGTGTCCCTTTTCTGAACTGGTTCAACGCGATGAAACCCTGGCCGCATTTTTTCACTCGCTTGAGACGCAGATTTCAGATGATCTCAAGGATTTCAGCGGGATATATGTGATTACGACCGCGGAAACGAACGCCCTATATCCCGTAAAACAAAGCGACGACCCAAAAGCCAACCAAGTCTCGCACGTGCCGTATACAAAAGAATATTTTCAAGCGCTGGCCACCGTGATCGCCCGCCGCTTTTATCGAATCCATACGCCTCCGCATAAGGTGATTGTGCTGGATTGCGACAACACTTTATGGCAAGGCGTATGCGGCGAAGATGGGGCAATGGGTGTGAGCGTTGGAAGTGCTCATGGAGGCCTGCAAGAATTTGTGATTGCTCAACGAGCAGCCGGAATGCTGCTCTGTCTCTGTAGCAAGAACAACGAAGAAGAAGTGTGGAAAGTTTTTGAGAATAACCCCGGAATGATTCTTAAGCGGGAACATTTCACTTCCTCCCGGATCAATTGGCAACCCAAGTCCGAAAATCTCCGGTCGCTCTCGGCGGAGCTGCAACTCGGACTGAACAGCTTCATCTTCCTGGACGACAGCGCTATCGAGTGCGCGGAGGTCGAGACTCGTTGCCCGGAAGTGCTCGCACTACAGCTTCCCGAGCAAGGGACGGAAATAAAGAGGTTTCTATCCCATGTCTGGGCTTTCGATCAGCTCAAGATTACGGAAGAGGATCGACAACGAAGCCATCGATATGCAGAGAACACAATCCGGGAAGAGTTGCGAGCCCAATCGCCACGGCTTGAAGATTTTCTAGCAGGCCTTGAGCTTCAACTCGAATTTCTGCCCATGACCAAAGTGGAATTGCCGCGGGTTGCCCAACTGACGCAGCGTACGAACCAGTTTAATTTCACGAGTGTCCGTCGTTCCGAAAATGAAATTGAGCGGTTGTGCTCACGAGGGATTGCGGACTGCCACGTGATCCGTCTTCGTGACCGGTTTGGAGATTACGGATTGGTTGGCGCGATGATCTTTGAGAGACAGCCGGGCCGGCTGGAAGTGGACAACATCCTCTTGAGCTGCCGGGCCCTGGGAAGGAGGGTTGAACACCGGATGCTTTCGTATCTGGGCCGGATGGCGCAGCAAGAAGGATGCGACAATGTACGGATCAACTTCGTTCCCACCGAAAGAAACAAACCGGCGCGCGACTTTTTGGAAAGCATTGGGGCGGTCATTGAAACGGATGACGGCATGCCCTGCCAGATTCTATTCGAGGCTGATCGCCTCGCTGAGCTTTCATCCTTAATGTGCGGTGACCCTTCGGGGGATCGCGGCAGCCTTTCTGATAAGTCAGTCGGTCCTGTACAACGAGTTTAGAGGAAGGATTGCAATTCGTTTGGAGGGCAAATGAAGTCGAGGTTATTCAACCGCATAGCAACTGAGCTGAGTGACACTGAAAACCTGTCACTGGCGATTGATGCGCAAAAGCCCGTTCAGCACAGAAACGGGAATGGATACATTGCCCCTCAAACTGAGTTGCAGCAATCGTTGGCAGCTGTGTGGGCTGAGTTCCTCAAGGTTGACTTGGTAGGGCTCGACGACAACTTTTTTGAGCTGGGCGGACATTCCCTGCTGGCTATGCAAATTGGATTCCAGATCCGGGAGCGATTCAGCGTGGAGTTTCCCCTGGAAGCATTTCTGATGACGCCGATTCTTAGATCGCAGTCGCAGAAAATCGAGGAAATGCTCCTCGAACAGGCTAATGCCGGCACGCTGGAACAATTGCTCGACGAAATCGAACAGGATGAGGACACGAATTCCAGTTACGCGCCGGGTGAAAACCATCCGAGGAATGGCGAATGAGTATAACGAACAACCTCGATTTGAATGAAAGGCTGAGCCGGCTGTCTCCGGAAAAAAGGGCGCTGCTCGCTCTTAGACTTTCGAAATCCGAGCGGCAGAGCCGGCCCGAGAAAACGGTAGCCCTTCCGAAGGTCCAACCGGACCAGGAGAGCCGCATTGCGCCGTTTCCATTGAGCGATATCCAGCAAGCCTACCTGATCGGGCGCGAAGAAGGCGTGGAACTCGGTAACATCGCATGCCACAACTACTTCGAAGTGGACCTCGCCGATTGGGATCAGGAACGCTTCGAATTGGCCCTCGACAAATTAATCCGCAGACATGAAATGCTGAGATGCATTGTCCTCGCGGAAGGGCGCCAGCAAATCCTCAAAGAAGTGCCGAAATATAAGGTGAGATGTGAAGATTTCCGAGGGAAGGAGTTATCTTCCACGGAAGCTCATATTGAAAACGTGCGGCGGGAGATGGCCCAATACGTACATCCCACGGACGTCTGGCCGCTGTTCGAAATTCGCGCGACCATGCTCGGCCCGGACCGTACGCGCCTGCACATCGGATTCGATTTGCTGATTGCCGACGGCCGCAGCTTCGAAATCATTTTTGGCGAATTGGCCGCCTTATACCACGATTTGAATGCTGACCTGCCGCCCTTGGAATTGTCCTTCCGCGACTACCTGTCTGCGTTCAACCAAATAGAGGGAACCGACGCATTCCAGGAAGCGCGCGACTATTGGGTCAAGCGCCTTCCCACTTTGCCCGCATCGCCCGATCTCCCGTTCGCTGTGCACCCTGCCTCGATCAGTAAGCCGCTGTTCAAGCGGCGCCGGGCATGCATGGATCAGGAATCCTGGAGTTCAATGAAGGAGAAGACCGCACGAGCCGGGCTGACTCCCGCAGGCATGTTGCTGGCGGCTTACGCGGAAGTACTCGCCATCTGGAGTAAGAGCCCGAGCTTTACAATTAATCTCACATTGTTTAATCGCCTGCCTTTGCATGAGCAGGCGAACGAAATCGTTGGCGATTTCACCTCCGTGAATCTTCTGGAAGTGGATAACTCGAAGCCACAAAGTTTCAAATCACGCGCCCGGCGCACCCAGGAGCAATTGTGGCAGGACCTCGATCACCGCTATTTCAGCGGCGTTCGAGTGATTCGCGAATTGACGAAATTGCAGGGCGTGGGCCCGAAAGCGATCATGCCGGTGGTATTCACCAGCCTCTTGAACCTGGGAAACGGCAGTGAAGAGACGACCTGGGTCGGCCGCCTCGGCAAAACGGCTTATACCGTCGGCCAAACGCCGCAAGTATGCCTGGACTACATGGTTCAAGAATCGGCCGGAGAACTGGTCATCAATTGGGACGCCATCGAGGAGCTGTTTCCTGCCGGCTTGCTGGATGACATGTTCGAAGCATACCAGCACTTGCTGAAAGATCTGGCCACAGATGATGCCGCGTGGGAGCGAACGCTTGCGGAAACCTCGCGGCGGCTGATCCCGTCTGCGCAAATTGCGTTGCGCGATGCCGTGAACAAAACGGAAGCCCCGCTGACCGAAGATTTGCTTCATACACATTTCCTAAAGCACGTTGCAGAACATCCCGAACACATAGCGGTCTCTACCCCCAGCCGGCAGCTTTCCTACTTGGATGTCTACTGCTACGCCTGCGGAATTGAGCAGGAGCTGCTTCGCTGTCGCGTGAAACCGAACGAACTCGTAGCCATCATGATGGAGAAGGGCTGGGAGCAGATCGTTGCCGTTCTGGGAATCCACTTCGCAGGCGCGGCGTACTTACCGATCGATCCTGAATTGCCGGCGGAACGCCAGCGCTACCTGCTCGAACACGCAAACGTTTCCGTCGTATTAACCCAGTCCGCAGTGAAAGGCCGCCTCAGCGTTCCCGAGTCCCTGAAAGTCTTCGAAGTTAATCAACTAAAGCCTGCGACCATAGAAGACGTCGACGCGCCCGCAGACCGGCGGCGGCAAAAGCCGGAAGATCTCGCCTACGTCATCTACACATCGGGCTCCACAGGACTTCCGAAAGGCGTGATGATCGATCACCGCGGCGCGCTGAACACGGTTCTCGATATCAATCAAAGATTTGGAGTCGGGCCGCAAGACCGGGTGCTTGCTGTTTCCAGACTTAGTTTTGACCTATCGGTATACGACGTATTCGGATTATTGGCGGCCGGCGGCACGATCGTTATGCCCGCCGCGGATCTGGCTTACGATGCGAATCATTGGGCGGAGCTAATTCTGAAAGAGCGCATCACGCTTTGGGATACGGTGCCCGCCCTGATGCAATTGTTAGTGGATCAAGCCGGCAAACCTGAACTTCTGGGTGATTCGCTGCGCTTGGTCATGATGAGTGGGGATTGGATTCCTCTGGGTTTGCCGGACCAGATCCGGCGAGCTCTTCCAAATACAAACGTAGTCAGTTTAGGCGGAGCGACCGAGGCTTCCATCTGGTCCATCCTCTTCCCTATCGGAAAAGTGGACCCGAATTGGAAGAGCATTCCCTATGGCAAGGCAATGCTCAACCAGAGCTTTCATGTGTTGAGCAAAGATCTCGCTCCGTGCCCTACCTGGGTGCCTGGACAGCTTTACATCGGCGGGGTTGGTCTCGCGAAGGGATACTTGCACGACGAACAAAAAACCTCCGCCAGCTTTATCGTGAATCGCGCAGACGGCAAACGTCTGTACAGGACCGGAGATCTCGGGCGATTCCTGCCGGATGGCAACATCGAATTTCTGGGCCGGGAAGATTTTCAGGTCAAGGTGCAAGGCTATCGGATCGAGCTCGGGGAAATTGAATCCCGGCTGCAGGAGTTCGCGGGCGTCGATCTGTGCATCGTGACAGTTCGTGAGGATACTCCCGGTGAGAAGCGCCTTGTTGGATATGTTGTTGCCAAACCGGGGATAACGGTTGATCCGGGCAAGGTGAAGGACCACCTCCGCGCGAAGCTGCCGGAATATATGGTTCCCGCGGCCATCCTGATCCTGGACCGTTTTCCATTGACGCCGAACGGGAAAGTGGACCGGAAGAGTCTTCCGGCACCAGCACGATCCTCCGCGGAAATAGCACAGAAATCCTTAGTGTCCAGGTCAAGGGATTCGCTGGATTTGCAGCTGATCAATTTGTGGGAAAAGGCCCTGAACGTCCGGCCGATCGGATTGCATGACAACTTCTTCGATCTCGGCGGAAATTCGCTAGTCGCAGTGCGCATCTTCTCGGAGATGAGGAAATTGTTTAATCGCAGTTTCCCTTTATCGGTTTTGTTTCAGGCTCCTACCGTTGAGAAGCTGGCGGACAAGATTCGGAAAGATGGCTGGTCACCCTCGTGGAATTCCATCGTCCCGATCCAGCCGGGAGGAAGCAAACCACCGTTTTTTTGCGTTCACGGTGGAGGCGGCAACGTCCTGATCTACCGCGAACTTGCGCGCCACTTAGGCGTGGACTATCCATTTTATGGCCTGCAGGCCCGAGGCTTGGACGGAAGCGACGATTATCTGTCGACGATCGAGGCGATGGCCGAGAGTTACTTGCAGGAGATCCGTGAATTGCAGCCGGAGGGGCCTTACTATCTCGGCGGATTCTGCATGGGCGGGCAAGTGGCCGTGGAAATTGCACAGATGCTGGCCAGGGACGGGCAGAAGGTGAACCTTCTGTTCACGATCGACACCCACAATTTCAACTGCGTTCCCCGTCAATCGTCGAACGGGTCGCAAGTCGGCCGGCTCGCTTCCCTTTCCGAAAAATCAAAAATCGCTCTTCGAAAAGAAACGGAACGTTTGCGAATCAAGATCGTCCATCTCTTCAAGCTGAAGCCGCACCGGGACGTTCTGGGGCCGACGGAAGAATTTCTTGAGCGCATCAACGATCGGGCGTTCCTGGCATATGTGCCGGGCGTCTATCCAGGCAGGATCACGGTCTGCAAATCGCGACAAAATCATTCGCTGCTGCACGACCCCTTCAACGGTTGGAGTGAAGTCGCCGCCGGTGGATTGGACGTCATCGATCTTGGCGTGGATCCCGCCGGGATTTTTACCGAACCGTTTGTGCAGGTGCTCGCGGACCGGCTTCGAGAGAGTTTGGATCAGGCTTTCTCTCCTCGGGCCAAGCAAATCGAAAGCGACTGCGTCCTGAAATGATGAATATCGTCACGAAATTCGTTCGGCGTTTCTCGAACATTTCTTTTTAGAATATCGGAGGCAAGGCGTGCAGAGTTCTCTTCAACGTCCCAAAGATCGCATCTCAGTGCTTGTCATTACGGCGGACAACATGACAAGCGAGCTGCTCAAAAATGCGTTCGCCCATGGTCGAAGGGGTTTTACGGTCGAAACCTTGACGGGCAGTTCGGAGAAGATCATTGGCCAGCTCGGCGCGCATAAGGCGGACGTCGTACTGATCAGCGAAGAGCTTCAGGACGGCCCTGAAACGGGCATCAAGGTCCTTCAGAAAACGCGGACTTTACAATCCACTTCCTCGATCATGCTCTTGCAGGACTCCAAACCCGATCGTGTGGTAAACGCTTTCCGGGATGGCGCGCGTGGCGTGTTCTACCGAAGCCATTCCTTGAAGTCCCTTTCTAAATGCATTCAAACGGTGCATCAGGGGCAAATCTGGGTCGGAAACGAAGATATTGAGCATCTCCTGAAAGCCCTTTCTCACCTTAGCCCCCTTCATTTAAACGATTCCAAAGGGATGCCATTGTTGACGCAACGCGAAGAAGAGGTCGTTCACCTGGTCGCCGATGGCCTGAAGAACCGCGAAATCGCTCAAAGACTTAAAGTGAAGGAACACTCCGTCAGGAATTACATTTACCGAATCTTCGAGAAGCTGGGTGTCTCCAATCGAGTCGAACTCATCCTTTATGTGTTTAGTTCTCGGGGAGGCATTTAGAGAAGCTGACGGTAAAAACAGCAAGCCCAGTGAACTGATCGGATTGCCACAACCACTCCTGCTAAAGATAGCCAATTGTCCTGGCAGCAAGCCCAACACCCAGCCAAAGCGCCAAGGATATGGCGGCCACCGCTTTCGATTTGAAGGAGGAGACGGTCCCCGTTGCCGATGAAACCACGGTAGGGTGAAAAGTGAAGTGGAACAATAGCGCGAGAAATAGGAATAGCATCTTGATCCGAAAAGCGGGGTTGTAATAGCACTTCATCGTTTCCCCGGAAAGTATCAGGACTCCGGAAACGAAAATGACCGCGAGGCTGGTCCAAAAAATCGGAGACAATTCCCGAGCCAGGGGCGAGGCAGGTTGCCGCTTCAGCCCAAATCTGAAATGACGAGACTAGAATTATTCCCCTCACCAACCGGTCGCACGTTGGAAAAGACATCAAACTGTGGCAAGGAGACTCGCGCGGCCATTGGGAGGGCAATACGCTGGTGATCGATGTGACCAATCTGAAGGCCAAATCCAGGCTGGACATGGTGGGCAATTTCTATATTCCCTCCGTGCATATTGTCGTGCGGCTCACCGTCGTTGATGACAAAACCATCAAATACAAGGCCACGATCACCGACCCGGCCGTTTACACTCAACCGTGGAAGTTGACCGCCCGCTTCGTCCGTCGATTTGCAAACGATGGCCAGTACGAAATTTACGAAAATGCGTGCCATGAGGGCGAGCGCAGTGCGGACAGGATGCCAGTCGCCGCAGGCGCAACGACGAATAATGCGGCGACGAAAGTGACAGAGAAATAGAAGCCAAGGACACAAAGCAGGGGAGCAGAAATCTTATGTTCAGCGAAACGCAGTAAGATGGCGGCGATTCCAATCGATCGCGCGCTTTTTCCTACTGGGGCAGCGAAGAAGTCAGCTCTCGAGGTTGGCGCTGACCTGCTGGCTCGCCGCGAAATTGCATTGCTCGATGTGCGTGAGGAAGCCGCTCACGCCGAATGGCATCCGCTTTTCGCGGCGAATCTCCCGTTATCCCGGCTTGAGCTGGAAGTCCTCGCGCGTGCCTCGGCTGAACACGCCAATCGTTGTATTCGATGACGGAGAAGGGCTGGCATCGCCGGCAGTGGCGCGCCTCCAGAGGCTCGGCTACGTCGACGTCAAATTGTTGGAAGACGGCTTGCGAGGCTGGCGAGATGCGGGCTATGAAGTGTTTCGAGATGTGAATGCGCCGTCCAAGGCATTTGGAGAATTGGTGGAATCGCGGCGGGGTACGCCGTCATTGTCCGCTGAGGAAGTGAAGAGATTGATCGACTCGGACGAGGATGTCGTAGTCGTCGATGTGCGCCGCTTCGATGAGTTTCAAGTCATGAGCAATCCGACCGCGAACATATCTCTTGTTCGCCTCCGCGAGCGGGGCAGGTAGTTTCCGTGCTTAACTTGCTATTCTCTTTGGCCGCCGCGGCTCGCCCTGATTCGCACCGTCTTGGTCACCTCGACCAGACGGCCATCATGAACAACGAGCATGATCGATCCGTAACGAATTTCGCGGATTGCTTCAGCCAATTCGCGCCAAATCTCGCTCTCGCTTGAAGGCAGAGCCTTTTCCAGATCGCCGGTAGTCTTCCCGTCTAGCCTCAAAAGAAACTGGTCGGATTGTTGTTCCCACTTGTCGATTCGTTCCAATGCCTTTCACTCCTGGGTATGGTCTACTTTCAATTGCCAAAACATTCGCAGCCAAAAACAAAAAACCCACCTGCCAGATCATCCTGGCGGTGGGTCCTTGGGCTGCTCAATTAGAGTTGGAGCGCTACACTAGCAGCCTCCGTACGCCTGAAGACACACACACGCCATGAGTACAAGAGCAACAGACGTGCGCGGTTCTTTGAGCGATAAAAATCATGGATCACTTTTAATTTGAAAGCTCGGAAAGTGTCAGGCAGTTTTTCATAGGAGAGAGTGAGTGTATCGAAATGAACAGATTTTTCACTTCGAAGCTCTTAAGATCATCCTGCATGGGTAATGTTTGGAAATCAGGCGACGGCAAATTCGCAAAAGAGGGATTACCGCCTCTCCCTCATGGAAACTAAGGAGAGTCAATATGTTAGGGATAATCGCAGCTGTATTGATCGTTCTCTGGTTACTTGGATTTTTCGCGTTCCACGTTACTTCCGCACTCATTCACACAGTTCTCGTTGTGGGTCTAGTGCTCCTCGTCATCCATTTGGTTACGGGAAGAGGCGCCACAATATAGAGAGCCGATAGGAGTGGGAAATATTTGGCGCCCGGGTTCGTGAGCCCGCACGGCGTTCCTAAACTTAATGATGATCCGCCGGAAGTTTGTTCCGATCAGCCTATTCTCGCCTCCGCTTGGCGACATGAACTGCCTGGCAATCTTGGATACTCTAATTATCCGAGCAAGATTGAAAGTGGCCAATTGACTTTCAAGAGTGAAACTTTATGGGATCAGTCTGGATTTTGACGACGCTCCCAGCCTTCTATGGGGTCCGATGAGGCCAGTCGCGTTTTATTTGCCTTTGCCGTTCAGGCCATACACTCTCGCAGCAATACTCTTGAAATTGGTCGCGCTCTAAACCGTCCATTCCATTGTTACTTGCTAGCACTGCAAGTGTTCTAAACGAGACAGACAACAAATATCCTCGCAGCTACAATTTTGCCCTGATTGATTTGCGGTCGGGTTCCCGGAATCCATGAATGGATTTAGTGCGCCGTTGCATGGCTCACGATTAGCCCTGGATTCGTCCCCTTGTCGCGCTGGCGTTCCCACCTCAAGGAGCAAGAAACATGAAGAGATACAGATTTGCGCAGCTTTCGGCTGTGATAATTTTATTCGCGGCATCATCACCGAAGGTGATGGCGCAGGTGGCTGCAGGATTCCCATCAATGGACAGTGCCGCTTTCCCCCCGGATGCAAAACCAATCGACCCAATTTCCATCGTCGCTTACCAGCGTCCGACTGAAAAACAAAAACTGCGCCTCTTCGAATTCGATGCGTTTGGACCATACGCGGTCGCGAAAGCGCTGCTGGGGGGCGCGTATCAACAATACAAGAACGCGCCTCCTGAGTGGGGCGGCGGAGCCAAACCTTTTGGGGAGCGGGTAGGTAGCAACTTCGGGATCGAACTGGTGACCACAACAACGCGCTATGGAATGGCGGAGATTCTTCGCGAGGACGCAGCCTACTATCCCTGCGGATGCAGAGGCTTCTTTCACCGCTTCCGCCATGCAGTCGTTTCTACTGTTACGGCGCGCCATGGCGAGGACGGCCATACCACCTTTTCCATCTCCGGACTGGCTTCCCCCTATGCCGGCACGATGACGGCATTAGCGTGGTACCCAGACCGCTACGGCGTGAAGGACGGCTTCCGAATGGGCAACTACAACCTTGCCATCGTCGCGGTTGAAAACCTCGCTCTGGAATTCGTTTACGGAGGGCCGCATTCGATGTTCAGCCACATTGCCAGTTTTAAAACGCCAGGGGGGAACGCAGCCGATCAGAAACCATAAGTGAAAATTGGTCCGCCGCTCGATTCTTCCCGCCCTCAATCCCTCCGGGAACTGTGGGAGCCACTTGCGTTCGGGACTAAACGAAATTGGATCGTCAACTCTGGATTACCAAGACCTGGAAATAAATTGTGGCAAATATGGAAGCAGCTTCAACCTCATTTGGGACAGTAATCGACCGCTCGCTCGCCTGGTTTGGCGATCTGGGAAACTTTTCCTGGAAGGTAATCTGCGCTGCGTTCGCAAGGCCGGTGGAACTCCGCGAGATCTTCCGGCAATTCGATGAGATAGGATCGAAATCGTTCCCGCTGGTGGCTCTTGCTGGAGCAGCCATCGGCACCGTACTTGCGCTGGAGAGCCGCAGCAGCCTGCTG
>Ga0206833_1231_pt1 | contig 13490 bp, 9 predicted proteins | sample Alteio_BWOrgCont_32_FD_152891 | JGI IMG/M metagenome (GOLD analysis project Ga0206833, IMG submission 152891) | Enriched cells from forest soil in Barre Woods Harvard Forest LTER site, Petersham, Massachusetts, United States -... | ecosystem: Environmental > Terrestrial > Soil > Temperate forest > O... | reverse complement strand
CGTCGAAGACGCAATCGTCAGAAGCCCATACTTGCCCACATAGATGCCGCCGCCTTCGCCGTTGCCGCCGGAGTAGCCGGTATTGCCCGTGTAGCCGGCACCCGGGTAGCCATTCGAACCGGAGTACGAAGAAGTCCCGGCTGTCCCGTTGCCGCCGGTACCGCCCGCGATTCCCACTGCCTTGTTGCCCGACACGGTCGATTTCTCCAGCAGCACTTTTCCGGCTACGATATCGATGCCGCCGCCCAACCCGCTTGCTCCCGCGCCCGCCCCCATGGCTGTGCTGTTACTCACCACGATATTCTTGAGCGTCACTTTGCCGCCCCCGTCATTGACTTCCAGCGCCCCGCCAGCCGTGGAGTTGCCCGCGGTGAGAGTCAGTTTTGTGATCGTGACATCCGCCCCGCCGGTTATATCCAGAATCTGGTATTCATTGTTGCCGGTGATGCTCGTCTTGGCCGGCCCCTTGCCATTGATCGTCATGCGCGCCGTGATCGCCGGCAGCGGCGCCACCAGGTTGATCACGCCCGAAGCCGCGATGGTAATCGTATCCCCGGGGTGCGAATTCGCGTAAAGAATTGCCCCACGCAGCGTGGTCTTCGCGGGGCTCGACGTCGTGTCGACCAGGGACGTGACAATGATGGCCGCAGGAGCGATCCGGGCCTCGAGGGGTTCGATGATATTCATTTTCGGATGAGCCGGGGTTAAAAGATTGCCGCGCAAAAACTGATTATCTCTGCCTTAAGATTTGGTTATACCACCAGAACAATCCGCGCAAAGACGCAAATACGGGTGACATAATCGCGTTACAAGCGGGAATATTGGATGGGCTGCCTATCTTCGTAACTTCGTCATTACGAAGAATCCAGCCTGGGGGTTTGTCTTCGCTGCGCTCAGACACGCGAGGTAGGCTCGTTTTGCTCGCCTTGTTTGCGGTCGCGATATGCGATGCTCGCCCGCCGGCCGACTGCCGTTGTTCCCCTCCGCCGCCTCAGCGGTCGACTTCGTTATCATCTCTGCCGTCTCCACCAGCCTTTGGCTGGTGGAGCCTAGGGGATTCGAACCCCTGACCTCCTCAATGCCATTGAGGCGCTCTACCAACTGAGCTAAGACCCCGAACTAGCTGAAGTTAAACGACTTACAGCAATATCCAACACTCCCTATTTGGGCTTGACTATACCGATTGTCTATACCAGGGTGTTCTTGGATATGAAAACTCTGACTGACAACACCGGTGACGGTATAGTCACGGGCAAGAAAACCACTCGGGGCAGTCTCACCAAAGTTGCGGGCGTTGGATGTCTCTATCGTCATGAAAACGGACGGTACTATGCCGTCAAAAAGCACCTCCGCAAGATCAAAACCCAGGCCCTCCGCACGAAGGCGGGCCTGCCGATCACGGACCGGAAAATAGCCGAGAGCGCGCTCCGGGCATGGCTGGAGCGCCTGGAGGCCAACCAGAGCCCGGAGAATGCCACCCTGACGCTCCGGGGGTTGATTGAGCGCTACATCAAGACGAAGGCCGGCAGCAGCGCGAGCACCCGCGAAAACGTGGCATGGATGGCGGGACGTTTCGGCTACGTTGTCGAGTCGCCGGAGAAGAAGAACGGCAGGGGAGGGAACCGCAAGAACATCCACCCGTCCGCATGGCATCGGGGGCTTGATGTCCGGGTGACAGACATCCGGGCAAGCGATCTCAGCACGTTCCTGGGAAAGCTCAGCTACTTGAAGCCACTCTCTTTCAACACCCTGGGGGAATACATCCGGCAACTCTTCGCCCTGGCAGTTGCGGACAAGATCATTTCCGAATCTCCCTTCGCAGCGGCCCCGAACAAGCGGAAGAAGGTGCGGAAGGAGCCCCGCCCAACGCCCGCCGATGACCAATTCGAAAGAATCGTGGCTTTCATCCGAAATCAGCGGTTCACGGATCACAGCGAAGATTCGGCGGACCTCGCGGAATTTTTGGGACTGGCGGGACTTGGCGAAGCGGAAGCCGCCCAATTCCATTGGAGGGACTTCGATTTGAAGCAGCCCACCTTCAGCGTCAAGCGGTTCAAAACGCAGACATGGTTTCAGGTTCCGATTTATCCCCGCCTTCGGAAATTCCTCGAAGCCCTCTACATCCGGCAGGGAAGCCCCAGCCCAGAAACGAAAGTCTTTCGGGTGGCATCGATCAAGCGCGCGCTAGAGCGGGCTTGCAAAGAATTGAACCTGCCCCATTTCAGCCCTCGTGCGTTGCGGCGCCGCGCGATCGTTGAGCAACTCCGCGCAGGGGTGAACGTGAAACTGGTCAGCAAGTGGCAGGGGCACCAGGACGGGGGCAAGCTGATCCTGAATACCTACAGCGAAATAATCAGCGCGAACGACCGGAGCTTTGAAGAGGCGGAGCTTGCCAAACTACCGTCCTAGGTGAGCCGAGGCACTCATGTGTGGCCTATTGATGTGCAATGCCCCATTGCATCAACGCGCGGTCGAATTCGCGTTCCGTGATTTTAGAGTCCTGTTTTTGAAGAGCATTCAGCCGGCCTGAAAACCATGTGCTGTATTCCGAATACAAATTCCAATGATCCCCAGCCGAGATAGCGGGGGTCCGCCCCTTCAAGATTCTCCCGGTTCTGAAAAACGTGAAAGCACGGTTTGTGTGAACGTCGAAAATCGGCGTTCCGAACAGGACATGGTGCCAGAAAATAGCGTAAACGGGACTTGATGAAGCAAAGTCTGCGCGAAGAGCGGCGCTACCAGCGGGTGTAAGGTAACGATTCAAATTTCCAAGAAATTTTTGGAAGGCCTTTTCCTTCTTCTCCGACAATCTCATGGCGACCGGAGGATTGCCGCGACCGGGATTCTTCCACTCCGTTACTTTCCGAAGTGCCTCTCGATTTCCCGATCTCGCCGCCTGGATGAAAGGGTCGTAGTTTCGCGCGTCGTATGCGACCGGATAATGTGCGGACCACATATGGACTTCTTCAGGGATGTTCATTGAAATGTGCCTTGTGCTTGTTGAATTCCTTAATCACCTTTGAGCGGCTACTTCTGCGCTTGTTCCGAACACTGCGGACACGGTCACAAGCTTTGTTGAACGCGCGAATGGCCCCTTCTGCAGCAAGAAGCGCCTCAGCAAGGTCCGAGTTCTCCACTGAACACTGGGCCTTGTGTTGACTACGCCATTCCTCGATTGCCCTCTTGCGTCTTTCGAAGACCGCACCGGGCTCAGACTTCTCCATTAGAAAGGCACACCAATCGTGGTCGAGCTTTTCATCCCCATTGCAATTGGCACAGGCTAAGACACGGTTGTAGATATGATTGTGACCGCCTCCGGCAGCCGCGACCAAATGATCGGCGTGCCCCTTCCGATCTTTGCGCCTTAGTTTTTTGCCACAGAAAGCGCACTGTTCCTGAAAATGCCGCCACATGTCGGCTATTTCGGTTGATTTCGGCTTTGGATCGATAATCTCGACCAACGCCTTTCGAATAGCATTACGGGCTTGGGGAGCAGTCATGATCGCGCTGCCGTCCTTATGGCCCAAGATTGGGGCGCCGTCCATCCTCCGTCCAGCTCCGACGTACTGATTCAAAGCCTTCGCCGACGTTTGAAGAATCGCCGCAGCCGTGAACTGAAAGATCCTTTACACCACCGTCCGAGACCGGTAGCTCTCGATTTCCTCCGCAGGAATTTGGATTTTCCGCGTTCCGGCGGATTTGTTGAGCAGGTGCCTATTGATCAAGCGGCGGACCGATGTAACGCTCATGTTCAATTCGCGAGCGGCTTCCTTAATGTTGAAATAGCGTTTCGGGCGCTCCGGCTTGACGCTGACCCGCTCTTCAATTCTCGTAAGGCTCTTTTCAAGTGTCTCCATTCTGGCAAGCAACTGCGGGACAAGTACAATGCACCGGCCCAGCTCGCCCAATGGGTTCTGATCTCCGTCCATCTTTCGTGTTCCAGCTATGCCCTCAGCAAAAGTGAACGGCTGATTGGTTCGTTAAAAAGGTTTGCCGTTGCCCGCTCATGATTCGCTTGGGAACGGCGGCAGACCGTGGTCGGCTTGCGATTCTGCCAGGATTATCTCCCGTACCCAAGCCGCCCCCGGGGCGGGCGAATTCTCAGTTTCCAAAATACCGTCAAGGCGCTCCTTTTGGAGCGCCTTCCATATATCGTCCAGGTTCTCGCCATGAATCGCAATGAGCCCGGTGGCGAAATTGAATCTCAGTTCGTCTTTTCGATTGTAATCGACGCCCAACAGCAGTGCATAGGGGACGAAGCGGCATGTTCGGCTCGCCTTCTCAAACGTAATGCCCATTGGGGGCGCATCCGTGGATGGGACCTTGGTGTAACATGTATGAGTTGGCTGCTGGGATCTTTGGGCAGTGGCTTTGATCATAAAATAAATACTCAATCTATCCGCATCCGGGCTGAAGGATGATCCCGCCGCGGAGCCAATTTGAAATGCTGTGATCGGCCTTGCCTGTGAGCGAGATTCGATGCCAATCGGTGACGTTGTGCGAATGAACGATATCGCTGCGAAAGCCGGATCCTCTGCCAGACGTGTTCGATTCCGCGACGCAGCCCCGCCTTTGCTTGTTCCGCGATTTGTCGCGTTGCCCAGGGCACCAAACGCGCCCACTCGGATACCCGCGCTGTCAGTAGTCGGGAAGCAGTTTCCTCCGGCAAATTCTTGACGGATTCGGAGAGCACATCCAGGGCAGCACGGCGAGTGCCCTCGGGTAAGTGTTCCAGGAGACGCCGTTTGTCGGGCGTATGAACCGTGCAGGAAATCTTTCCGCGTGAGCAGCCAACGTAGGTGGATTTGGCGTCAAGCCGCTCCGCTGCTAAAATGACGTGCGGATGGGTACGGCCTTGGGACTTGTATGAGGTGAGAACATAGCCGTGGCACCATTGTCGAAAGCCGGAGGGAATTCGCATCCCTTCGCGGGTTAAAATGGAGCCGTCGGCCTCAATCTTCTCCGCAGTAAGCACTTGCCCATTGATCAATCCTGAACGCTTCGCGTTGGCTCGCACCAGCAGCTTGTCACCCGCGGCAACCTCGACCGGCCGAGACCGGCCTACATCGAAATAATCAGGGGATTTGATTGGCAACGGGGCCTCAACTCCATTCGAGATGAGCGTTACACCGCCCTCCGCGGCACGCTGTACTTCCGCTGCTTCGCCCGCCTTCCAGTTCCCAAAAGGCCGGGTGAACACGATTGATTGTCCCGCCTGATAATTCGAGGCGTTCCGTTTTTGATGGGCGGTCCATTGAAGCGAATCATGCACAATGAATTCGGCGCCCTGCTCGGCAAGCTGGCGGTGCGCCTTGAGCCGCGAGCGAATCGCTTCCGTCAACCGATGGTTTTCGGCCCAGGTTGGCGAGACGACCAGCACACTTTCCAGGTCGGCGCTGTTTCGAATGAGTCGCATGTAGTCATCCGCGGCGCGTTCAAGGTAATCGGCGCCGTCCTCATGGAGCCAGCCGAGTGCATCCATGGCCTCGAGTCCACTGCGCGCGTCCCCCGTTGCCATCCGTTCTACCGCAGCCTTGTAAGCGGGGGCGTCCTGCTGCCGCCGAATCTCCGTTACCTCACAGCGCCCGAGCTGGCTGTGCGTTTCGAGCACCCGCAGGAAATCACCTGCCTCCACGCTCACATGCTGGCGCAGGTCGCCGACCAGGAGCACGCGCATGTCCCGCTGTTGAGCCAGGTGAAGCAACGCCGCTCCCTGTCGGTTGCTCTGGAGGCCCGCTTCATCGCAGACGACTACCGCGCCCTTGAGGTATTCCCGGCCGCTGACGTTCTGAAGGAAGTCCTCAACCGTTTTCGCATTGGTGAAGCCTTCAGATTGCAACACCTTCGTCGCTGCTGCCGTGGGCGCGATGTAAAACGAACAGTGTCCGGCTTCCGTGAGCCCGCGATGCACTTCTTTGAGAGTCGTAGTTTTGCCGCCGCCGGCCACTCCGCGAAAGCTAAATACCTGATCCGTCGTTGAAAGGATGGCGCCCACCGCTTCGCGTTGCTGGGGAGAAAGGGAATCCGCCGGGGCAAATTCACCGTTCAGGGACAGGCAACGGTTCCGAGTGCCGTTCACGAATTCGACGCTCCAGCGTTCCAGTTCCAATCCGTACCGCGTGCAACATTCCGAGAGAAGGGGATTGTCCTCACGGATGGCGAGTTGAACAAGCTGGCCTTCGCCTTTCTCGACCGATTGCCGCAGCCCCACAATTTCTACCGAACCCAGCTCTTGATTGAGAGCCTCGGCCAGAACTTGATGCACCTGGGCGACGCTACGCCGTTCAAAGAGGTGCGCTACCGCCGCCCGCACCGCTTCTTGTTCACTTCCGGCAGTCTCCACCCGCTCACCGCATCTCACCCGCTCCATCGCCGCCTCTCGAAGCCCCTGCAACCGCTCCCATTCGCCCGGCAACAGCTGGGCGCGCTGCCTTGTATGAACCTCCGGTGTCGTCACCTCAGCAAGCTTTGCATCGCGCGTGTCACGAGTAATGCGGGCAATCTCCGCGGTGCTCGGTGCGCGTCCATGCTTCTCCTCAAACTTCTTTATCTCGCGCTCGATCTCGGTCCGCCGTTTCGCAAAGCGCTCGCACAGCGTATCGGACACTCCTTCAACCTCGAATCCGGTCACTCGCCCCTTCGCATCGCGCACTTCCCGGATATCGTACCCCAATCCCTTTACCTCACGCGCAAGCTCGTTCTGGTAAACCTTCCCGGCGTACCGAATCGCCTTGAGCATATGGAATTCATCGAGCGCCACCCAGCGCCCCTTGCTGTCCCGGGTGGCGTTGGCGACCACGAAATGGGTGTGCAACTGTGGGTCCAAAGCCCGGCTTGCATCATGGGTGAACGCAGCGGCACACAGGTTGCCGGTCAATTCCCGGCGGCGGACTCTTAGCGTGTTCCTTTGCCTGCCGGCGAAGCATTCCAGTTCCGTGAAAGCCAGAGCAGCCGCGCGCTCATGCGCGTCCCTTAGCCGCCCATCGCCTGCCAGCACCGCCATGAGCGAAACCGATTTCTGAGCCGAGCACTGGAAATCGTAAAATGCGACCCGGTCGGGAACCGCCTTCATCGTTAGCCGGAAGTTTGCAACCTCCGTTGCGGTCCCGGCGCGGCTGTATTTGGCATGAAATGCCTCTTCCGCTTCGCGCATGTTCGGTTCGCGAGTTTCTTTGGTGCGTGGAGTAAGTCGCTTGCTCGTGCCTGGACGCAGGTTTTTCCGCAGTGCCTTGAACTGCTCGGATGTGACTTCGCCGTGCAGTTCCAGCGCAACCGCACCCTGTCCAATCCAGCGTCCGGCTATACGCTCTCCTTCCGTATAATAGTCATTCGCGGAAAGGTGATTCTTGAAATAGCTATCACCGCCATAAATCTTGGCTCGGGTAAACATTCGTCGCATGATGGTAGGTCGAATCAGTCCCGAGTTTGCTCCCGCGCGGGAGCACGAATAGTCCAGGAATCCAGTAGATTGGTGGGATGAAGCAATGCGTTGTACAGCGCCGAGAACCAATTTGTAGAAGTGAAGAAAGAGAAGACGCAATAGGTCAAACAGACTGTTTGAGGATGGGAAATGCCGAAAAAAGCCGTGCCGAGAAGCGTCGATTCTCGTTCATTCTCATAAACTGGCCAAATCCGTCCCCCTACGTCCCACCTTTTCCCGTTCTATGATCCGGAATCTCCCGCGATTTCCAAAGCTACGATAAGGATGTCCGTCAACGAAAGAGACCAAATCCTCGATGAAGTGAAACGGATGGAGCCTGATCCACCTCGCTCAAAGCTCGACGATTACGCCGAGATTATTTGGGAATTGCGCCGCAAACGGAAACGTATCTGCGCAATTACGGAGTTCCTTGCGGGGCACGGCATCCGCGTCGGCAAATCCACTGTTGCCCGCTGGCTCAGAGCGCATCCAGTGCCGAAAGCTAACGCCGCTGGCCGACAGCTCTATCCTGCCTCGCTGACTCCCGAAGCCCAAGAACGCTCCAAATCATTTTTTAACCAATCAACTGACTCAACCCATGAAACCACAACAAGACCATACAACATCGGCTGATCCCGAAATCAAACACCGGCTCGTCGTCCCGATTCAAACGCGGGGCAACATCGGCAAATCCACCGAAGCCATCGCACGCTGCGAATGGATGAGCCACCACAATGTTCAATGGAGAGGGTACGACCTCGACGGATTTAACCGAACTCTGAGCACGACCTATCCTGACAAAGTGACCTTCGTTTCACCGACACCGGAACCGGAGGGAGAAATTATTAAAATCCTGCGGTGCATTCCTCACGCGGAGGTCACGGTCATTGACCCAAGCGCTCACATGAACCAGACGATATTGAAGGCATTCCAAATGGTGCGGTTCGCAGAACTGGCCGCTGGAGCCGAGGCCCGCGTTACCGTGTTGGTGTTTCCCATCGACGAAGTTTCCGACATGGACGACATCACCGCGACCGTTGAGGCGCTGGCCGACACCGTAGATTGGATTGTCGTGCGCAACCGGGCGAAAATCCCTGGCACCAAGTTTTTCGACGGTAGCGAAATCGAAGCGACGTTGCGGGCCTACGGGGCGGCCTTTCTCGAATTGCCGTCGCTGCTCTCCGACACCCGCAACCACCTGCGCGCGCATGAGGTGCGGCTGGGAAGGGGACTATCGCCTGCCGAGGCGCTGAAAAATCCGGCGCTAAAGATCGACATGGCACATCGGCTTATTCTCGAGGACTGGCTCTTGGAGATGTTCCGGCGCTTCGACGCAATTGCGTCACATCTTCTGACCACGGACGCGGCGGCGAAGATCAGCCCATCTGTCGCCCGCGTCCTCAAACCGTCTCGGAAGCGAGGAGCGGGGATCAACGTGGAGAACCTGTTATGAGCGAGGACGACCAGGAAGTATCTCGACGCTATTGGAAGGCGGCAATTTCCGCATTGCCGACCGCCGAAAAGCGCGATGCGGCATGGGAATTCTATCTGGACAAGTTCACCGGTACTAACGCTGGCGATACGTTGAGCGGGCTGATTCTGCTGCTCGAAGCCAACGGCGCTTTTCTGCTGACACTCCCCGCGAAATTCCATGAGGAAATGACCTTGCCCATCATTGAACGACTCAGCGCGATGCGCGAAGAACTGCAAGCCAACGTGGAGGGCCAACGGGCCGCCCTGCGTGCCGCCGACGCCGTAAACGAGGGTCTGGAGAAGGCCAATAAACAATTTGCGGCCACGACCGCTCTATTCGCCTTCAAGGTGCGTGCTGCGGCAGCGCAAATTGACACCGGCGCGCTCGCCAACCAAGTCTATTGCAGTCTCCATTCCTCCATCGCAATACCGCTGCGTAACGAATTGCGTGCCCTGCCCGAACAGTCCAAGCGACTCGACGAGGCAAGCAAAGCTGCCGAATCCAGCATTGAGAAATGGCGGCGGGTGCATCTCGGCGGAATTATTCTCAACGCAAGCATCGCCGCGTTATTGGTTGCCAGTCTGCTTTTCTGCTTCGCGTGGATCCGACTCCAACGTCATTTCAATGAACAACTGGCCGCTGAAATCGCTCAGATCAGCGGGAACCACGAAACATTAAAGGAAACCGCATTGCTCAACATTCCCGTTCACCTCACCCCGTGGAGCGATCAAGATGGCAAGCCGGTGCCCGGCGGCTACGCATTTAGTATCGACCATGCCGAGGATGCGGCTGTGCAAACAACCGATAGCGGGAAGCGAGGTGTGATCTTCTTTAAGGGACAGCGCCCGGAGGATCAAATCGAGGAATTGCGTGGATTGCTCAACGACATTCAAAAAGCGAAGGACCACTGATTTCGTTTGGGAAAAATGATGCCCGTATCGGCTGAATGTCAAATCCGCCGCGAGCCGACATCGAGTTTCCGTTCCTTCGCGCGCTCGCACCGGGTGCGCGGCTTCCGTCACGACAACTCCACGCCATCTCTCCCAAAAAGAGTGACGCACCGGTGCTCCCTTGAATTCCGCACCCGTGCGTATTGGCGCGCAAAAACTGGCGTTTGATGCGCTCATCGCCGCGCATACTGGCTAGGAGGTGAGGGGGAGTCCCTACACCCAATCCGCGCAGAGCAATTCCGCCTGCATCAAAACCGTCTTCACCGCCTCGTCCTGGAGGTCCGGCGGGTAGCCGTACTTGTTCAGGATGCGCTTCACCATCACGCGAATCTTCGCCCGGGCACTTTCCCGCAAGGTCCAGTCAATCGTTACACTCTTGCGCACCTGCGTGATGAGTTCGGCGGCGATGACCTTGAGCTTATCGTCGCCCATGGCCTCCACCGCCGATTTGTTGGCGGCAAGAGCATCGTAAAATGCCACTTCATCGTCAGACAGGCCGAGGTCTTGGCCGCGCTTGGTGGCCGCGTCCAATTCCTTGGCCAACTTGATCAGTTCCTCAATCACCTCCTGCGTAGCGATTGCGCGGTTGTGGTACGCGTTGAGAGTCTTTTTTAGTTTCTCGGAAAAGAGCTGCGACTGCACTAGGTTGCGCTTGGAGCGGACCTTCAGTTCGTCCTTGAGCAGCTTCTCCAGCAACTCCGCGGCGACGTTTTTGTACTTTAGCCCCCGCACCTCAGCGAGGAACCGCTCGTCGAGGATGCCGATGTCGGGCCTGGGTAATCCGGCAGCGGTGAATACGTCAATGACTTGTCCATCGGTGGTGATGGCCTTCGAAACGAGCTGGCGAATGGCCGCGTCGATCTGCTCCGGCGATTTCCGGTTCTCCCCGCTCTTCTTGTTGAGCGCGGCGGAAATGGCCTGGAAGAAGGCGATGTCGTCGCGGATTTCCTCCGCTTCATCACTCGCGGCGCACAGGGCGAATGCGCGGGAGATTTCCATAACCACTTGGATGAAGCGTTTCTTACCCTCCTCCTGTTCGAGGATATGCTCCTGCCCGGCCGGGATGAGCGCCAGCCGCTCAGCTGGTTTGCCGGTGGTCCACTTCGACCAATCGAAACCATGGAATATGTCGCAGGCGATGCCGTGCTTTTCCAGCAACACGGCGATGGCCTGCCGTGTGTCGTAGGTGGGGTCGCCTTTGCCGCCGCTTTCCGTGTAATTGGCAAGAGCCTGTTTGAGTTGATCGGCCAGGCCCAGGTAATCCACCACCAGACCGCCGGGCTTGTCCCGGAAGACCCGGTTCACACGGGCGATGGCCTGCATGAGGCCGTGACCCTGCATCGGCTTATCAGCGTACATAGTGTGGAGGCATGGCGCGTCGAAACCCGTCAGCCACATATCGCGCACGATAACGATGCGGAACGGGTCGCGGCTGTCCTTGAACCGGTTTGCCAGTTTGCGGCGCTTATCCTTGTTGCGGATATGTGGCTGCCATTCGGGGCCGTCCTCGGCGCTGCCTGTCATGACCACCTTCACCACGCCGGCCTTGCCCTTTTCGGCTTCGCTATCGTCGTCCTTCGCGCTGGCCCAGTCAGGGCGGAGCTTGATGAGCGCATTGTAGAGGTCCACGCAGATGCGCCGGCTCATGCAGACGATCATCGCCTTGCCATCCATCGCCTCCAGCCGCTTCTCGAAATGCGTCACAAGGTCAGCGGCGATGAGCGCGACGCGTTTCGGATCGCCCACCAACGCCTCCAGCGCGGCCCATTTGGTCTTCAGCTTCTCCTTCTTCGTCAGTTCCTCACATTCGGTGATCTCATCGAACTCCGCATCAATTTTGGGTAACTCAGACGCATTCAGTCCCAATTTCGCGATACGGCTCTCATAATATATAGGCACCGTGGCCTTATCCGCGACAGCGCGCTGGATGTCATAGATGCTGATGTAATCACCGAAGACAGCCCGCGTATTTGCATCCGTCTTCTCGATGGGAGTCCCGGTGAAGCCAATGAAGGAAGCGTTGGGTAGCGCATCCCGCATGTGCCGGGCGAGGCCGTCGATCAGGTCGTATTGGCTGCGATGCGCCTCGTCCGCGATGACGATAATGTTCCGGCGCTGGCTCAGCGTGGGCATCTTCTCGCCCTTCTCGGGGAAAAACTTCTGGATGGTCGTGAAGACCACCCCGCCGCTGGCCACCGCGAGCAATTCGCGCAATTGCTCCCGGCTCTCAGCCTGGACCGGTGTCTGGCCGAGAATGTCGTGGCAACGCTGAAATTGGCTGAAGAGCTGGTCGTCAAGGTCATTGCGGTCGGTCAGCACGACCAGCGTCGGATTCTGCATCACCGGGTGACGGATCACCCGCGCTGCGTAGAAGAGCATGGAGAAGCTCTTGCCGCTCCCCTGCGTGTGCCAGACCACCCCGGCCCGCCGGTCGCCCGGTTTGCCCCCGTGCATCCGGCCCGACCAATAGCTGCCCTCCTCACGCACCACCGGCGTCTCATCGCTCATGCCACTGGCGCGCACGGTCTCTTCCACCGCCGCGTTCACCGCGTGGAATTGATGGTAGCCGGCAATGATCTTATGCAGTGCGCCCGAGTCCGGGTCTTCTTCAAAGGCGATGAAATGCTGTAGCAGGTCCAAAAATCGCTGCCGCTCGAACACGCCGCGGATCAGCGTCTCCAGCTCCAGCGTCCCCGGTGCGGCATCATGCTGCCCATCGATCGTGCGCCAGACCTTGAACCACTCCTGATTGGCCGTGAGCGAGCCGATGCGCGCCTCTAACCCGTCGCTCAACACTAGCAGCGCGTTGTATTGCAGCAGTGAGGGAATCTCCGCCTTGTACGTCTGCACTTGGGCGTACGCGCTCCAGATCGTGGCGTCCTCATCCGCCGCGTTCTTCAGTTCGATCAGACCCAGCGGCAGCCCATTGACGAAAACGACGATATCCGGCCTGCGGTTATTCTGGCCCTCGATCACCGTGAACTGGTTCACCGCCAGCCAGTCATTCCCGGACACGTCCTCGAAATCCACCAGCCGCACAATATCCCCCGCAATGCCGCCGTCCGGGCGCGGGTACTCCACCGGCACGCCATCGCGCAGCATCCGGTGAAAAGCGTGGTTTGTCTGCGTGAGCGAAGGCGTCCCCATGCGCAGCACCTTGCGAAAGGCTTCCTCCCGTGCCTCCTCGGGTATGGCCGGGTTCAACCGCCGAATCGCCTCGCGCAAATGCCCCACCAGCACCACGTCGCCAAACGACTCCCGCTCCGCCGCCGGTTCACCGGGCGCCAGATGCGGCCCATGCCCGACGGCATAGCCCAGTTCCCCGAACCATTCTAACGCGGCGTCTTCGACGATGGATTCGTTCATTTTGGAACGTGCTTGACTCGGACAGCATGCCCCATTTTCGATTTCAAGTGGCTCCTGCCGGGCCGGACAAAATGTCCGGCAAAGTGTCCGGCTAGAGGCTTCCTGCCATTTTGGCAGGATAAATGGCCGGATTCCCGATTTACCCATCGGAGGCCATCGGAATCCCGCCAAAATGGCGGGATTTTTGGCGGGTTCTTCCGAAGCCGCGTTTCGCCGCTTGCGACATATTGTCGTGAGAAGTGTCGCGAGAACCGGGATGTCGCGACTCGACTTTGCTCCG
>Ga0206833_1088_pt1 | contig 13623 bp, 13 predicted proteins | sample Alteio_BWOrgCont_32_FD_152891 | JGI IMG/M metagenome (GOLD analysis project Ga0206833, IMG submission 152891) | Enriched cells from forest soil in Barre Woods Harvard Forest LTER site, Petersham, Massachusetts, United States -... | ecosystem: Environmental > Terrestrial > Soil > Temperate forest >... | reverse complement strand
GAACAACTCACCGATATCATCGCCCCATTCGCAAGGCGATGGAACATATCGGCATGCAGGTCACGCGCCTGATCCGCGTTTCGTTCGGGCCGTTCCAGTTGGGCAAATTACCGCGCGGTGCCATCGAAGAAGTGCCACGTCGCATTTTGCGCGAGTCGCTCGGCAATTTTTTCAAGGGCAGCAAGTAATTATGCGCATCGTCGGCGGGACATTGTCGGGCCGGAAGATCGAGCCGCCGCTTTCCCGCGTTACGCGCCCCATGATGGATCGCGTGCGGGAATCTCTTTTTAACGTCCTCGCGCATCGCGAATGGGGCGATGATATCGGTGAGTTGTTCGGTGAGCATACAAATGTGCTCGATGCCTTTTGCGGCACAGGGGCTTTGGCGTTCGAAGCGCTATCATGGGGTGCCGGGCAGGCGTTTTTGTTCGACAAGGACCGGCAGGCTTTGACCATCGCCACGCAGAACGCGATCAGTTTAAGTTTGAAAGGGCGTTGCACGATTCAAATGGGCGATGCTTTGGCTCCCGTGCGCGCAACCAAGCCTTGCCAATTAGCCTTTTTTGCCCCGCCTTATCGCAAGGGGCTTATCACACCTGCCTACGCTGCATTTGATAAAGCCGGATGGATCGCGCCGCACGCCGTCATCGTCGCCGAAACCGCGCGCAAGGAAGAATTTACGGCGCCCGAAGGCCTAACCCTTGTCTTGCAACGTTTTTATGGTGATACGGGATTGCATTTTTTGATGCGATAGATGTGTTTTTATTAATTAATGTTTCAGTTTTATAAAATAGCCTTATGGTTACATGGATTTACTGATGGCAAATATGGTGCGTTTGTTGGCGCAAGCGAACCCATTAATGGAAAGCATCTTTTATGCAGGCTTTCATGCTTTCGAAGCGGCATTCTTTTACATGGCATGTAATCTGCTCACTGATTGGACTTCAAAGAAGGTAGGATTGCACGGGATCCGAAAGTTTTTGGTTTCTTTGGCCATACCCTGCGGCATCATTTTTGCTATAATTACGGCTAGGTATTATACGCAGATATATTCTCCTTCGGAGTGGCTTTTTCATAGGAATATAGAGACGAGCTTGCCAATCGTTCTGCTTTTGGGGCTTCTTAGCTTTGCCTGCAATATTCTTGTTGATTGGATCATAAAGAAAGCAAAGTGGCATCATGCACTGAAATTGCCAATTTGGTTCATCATGTTTTCTTTTGCTGGTGCATTTCTTATAGACGCTTGGCTACACAGCGCGTTTGTAATTGGCCCTACTACGGCCACGATATAGAGTTCTTTGTTCCGCAGAAAAAAGCTTGTTTGCGGTACCTGTAGCGATGCTAAAATCCAGCAACAGCCGAGATATAAATACATCAAGCCAGAAGATTGTAAACGTTGAATGCCGCGCTTTAAGCCGCGACTTGTTCCTGCTCGACGACATCAAACAAATTCATCGCCGCTTCGACCCAGATGTTCAGATCGTCGCCGTTCGATGTCAGCAATGTGCCATCGATATGAAGCGCGTCTTCGCTGACTGCGGCGCCGGCATTGGTCAGTTCAGCCTGCAATTCGGCCGGAGCGGATACGTCGCGGCCCTTGATGCCATTCGCCAAAGCCAGCAGCCCAACCCCGGCGCCAATTGCGGCCACGGGTTTTTCGGCGTCGATGAAATGGCTGATGATGCGCTTCGTATGCAGATTGCCTTTCAGCTTCGCCACGGCGCGCTCGCCGCCCGGCAGAACCAGCATGTCGAAATCCGAGCCGAGGGTTTCGCCGATTTGGCCGTCGATCGGAAAATAATGCCCCCAACCTGCTCCCTGCCAACCGTTCACTACACCATTTTCAGGTGCGATGGTTTTGATGGTGGCCTTAACCTTGATCAGCGAACGCTGGATTTCCGTCATTTGATTTTCGTCGAAACCGTTGGCCACGAGGATTGCAATAGTTTTACCAATTAAAGTCTTGCCAGCAAGCTGTGAAGTCATGAGGGATTCGTCTCCAAAAACATAAGAATAAAGTAAAAACACCATCTGCGCCCGATAAAACCGGGCGTTTGACCTTCCGTCTGTGATGGAAGCCGCAGCCTAGACAGAAGCCTTGAAGCCGCGAACCGAGGCGTTACATGCCATATAATCCCCCCAAAGGGAAGCCTTGTTTTAGTTGCATGATTCGTCTTTTTGAGCCGTGTTCGCAAAGTTTCATCACTGCGTTAATCGCCGGTTAGGATTCAAAATGCTATTATTCCCCGCCACTCTGCCCTTAGAACTCTAAAAAACCATGACACGCACTTGGGAAATTGACGACAACAAAGGCACCATGCCGGTCGATATGGTGCGTGAGCAGGATTTTATTTTACGTCTCCGCCGGCTGCAACGCCTCGGGACGGCGCATCTGGTCGTCAATCTTGTGCTCAGCGCGCTGGCGGCTTTGGCCAAAAGTCATCGCGCGCTTGAAAGCGCGCAAAACAGCCTAAAGGAATTTGCCAAAATCACCAACGGCGCCTACGCGGAAATGTCGAACGGCGACATTTTTATTATTTGGGAAGAAACCGGCGATGCCCAGCTTCTGGCCGAAAGGCTGTTGAGTGTCCTGCCGGTCGATCCTCGTGAAAAAAGCAACACGGCAAGCTTCATGCTGACCTATCATGTGCCTAATGATTATACGAAGCTGCGCGAACGTTCCAATCATTATATCGAAGTTGTGCGCGCGGCGGCGGCGCTGGCCCCCGACACGGCGGAGAAAGCATTGAAAAGCGAAACTGCGCGCGGCCCTCTTACCGCCTGGAGTGTTGACCAGATCGGCAAGCTGCTCGACGAAATCGATATTCGTACCTACAGCCGCACACAACCTATCTATCGTTTAGGGGCCGACAACATATGGAATCCGGTCAGCGAGGAATATTTTATCAGCTTCGACGATTTGCGTCGCGAACGGTTCCCTAAACTTGACCTGATCACGCCCGAACATTTATTTTTCTCGTTGTGCGAAATGATGGACCAGCGGCTGCTGTCTATCCTGACGCAATCGCACGCGACCATTGCCGGACGCTCGCTGCATTTCAATTTGTCGGTGGCGACGGTGATCGGCGGCGTTTTTGCCCAGTTTACGCACAGCATCCCGCGCGAAAAACGCGGCCTTTTGACGTTTGAATTGCATCGCGGCGATCTGTTTCAGGATTTTTCGCGAACCCTCAGCGCCATCGATATTTTACACAAAGAGGGGTTTAAGGTCGCCATCGACAGCGTAACGCCTGATATGCTGCCTTACCTTAATCTGACTGCCTTTAATATGGATTGGCTCAAAATCAACGTGTCGGGAGATCGCGTCGGAGACTTGATCGGCGCGGCCGTTCAGAAGGGGATCAAGCAATTGCCAATCGAGAAATTGATTTTCTTCCGCTGCGATAGCGACAAGGCGCTTATCGTCGGTCGCGACCTCGGCGTGAAACATTTCCAAGGCTGGCACATCGACGATCTGGTCAGCCATCAAAAGAAATAAAGTTTATGCGAAAGAGCTGAGGTCGCTGATAATGTTGACGCTGCTGCTGCCAGCGGCAACACTGCTCAGGTAACTGGCGGTGGCGTTGGCCGCGTTATACCCTGCGACATCCGGGTTGCCGCTCAGCACGGCATTTTCGTAAGTCTGCGCGGAAGCCGTGGTTTTGTAGAGATTGAGATAGCTATCACCCGAATAAAGCTGGAAGTCATAAGTTTGCGTCTGACTTGTATCGGCATTCGGCGCATAGCCAACTTGTACCACATATTGTCCCGGCACGCTCGCAAGGCCAGCGGTTGATGTCAGGGCTGCGAAGGCTTGCTGTTGCTGAGGGGTGCCGTAATTGTCGGCAATGACGTTGGTGCCGGTTTGATCCAGAATTTGAATGCGCGCTGCCGACGTATTGGTCTGGTTGTCAAACGCCAGTTTCAGATTGTTGCCTTGTTGCAGGGTCAAGCTGTAGTCGTCCGTTTTATCGACATGGCTCAACTGGCTCACAACATTCAAAGCCGACTGGTTCGCGCTAATCCAGCCGATATTGACGGCGGACGACGCCGTTTCGCCGATCGTGTTAAAAGCCGATCGTGAAAAAAGTTGCGCTTGCGAATTGGCGAAAACGCCGACATTGGGGGTTGAGCCTGATGCAGTCGAACTCGGCAAGACGGCCGTCGTCCGATAGATCGTCTGGTAGGTTGTGCCGGAATAAAGCTGGAAATTATAATTCTGCTGCGACGAAGTGGGGGAGCCGGGTGCATAGGAAACTTTGACGGTATAATTGCCGTTCGCCGCACCAAGACCTTCGCCGGAAGCCAGTTCTGTATAAGCCTGCTGTTGTGCTGCGGTGCCGCTGCTATCGGCCACTATATTTCCCGAGCTATCGTACAATTGTACGCGCAACTGTTGCGCCAGCCCCGCATCCGTCGTGTTGTTGAGGGCCAGTTTGATGGCATTTCCGTCGGAAAAATTAAAGCTGTAATAGGAAGCCTGATTTTGTTCATTAACCTGGCTGACAACGCCAAGTTCGCTGCTGTTCTGTTGCAAGTTGCCAAGGCCCAGCGCTGTTGCCTGCGTGCCTGAAAGGTTAGCCGAGTTCGTATAGAGGGCGAGCGCGTTGGCCGATGGAGGTGTAACAGAATTCGTGGCGCTAACGAACAAGTTGGGATCGAAAGACTGTGTTTGCGCCGAATAAACCAGATTGGTGCTGTAGGTCGTTCCGGAATAGAGCTGGAAGTTATAAGACTGCGAGCTGTTGATGGTCGTGCCTGGCGCCGCGCTGACTTGCACATAATAACCGCCGTTGGCGGCCGATAACCCCGTGGATGATGTCAGATCCGCGTAAGCTGCCTGTTGTGCCGGCGTTCCTGCGCTGTCTGCGATGAGATTGCCGGTAATATCGTAGAGCTGGTACCTGAGGCCGGCAGCGACGCCGTCGACCGTGGTTCCGGGCGGATCATTATTGGAATCGCCGTTGGGCCCGACGGTGCCGTTAAACGACAGCTTGATGGCGCTGCCTTGTTCAAAATTGAAGGTGTAAAAGTCTTTTGGAACGTTTGGGTCCAATTGACTCATCACGTTGATGTCGGTGGTGTCCTGCGACAGGCCGCCGACATAGCTGGCGTTCGAGATTGACGGGAATACCGAATTGTAAACCAGCCCCAGCTGATAAGCGAGGTTGCTGGCCGGAGTTACTCCAAGAGATGCTGCGCCACCTGACATAGGAAAATGTCCTTCATTTTTGCACCGCTCTCCCCCACCCAATAATATACAGGATTCTCATTTCGATTTCTACAAGGATCTCAGGGGGTTAATGAGGTGTTAAAGGCCGGAATCCGCTTCATTGAAACAAGGAGTTACCTCTTCAAATCTTTCATGATCTGCAGCGGAGCCTGCCCGCCAGCCAGACGCGCCCGGTAGACTTGCAAGGATTCCATGATGCGTTCGACATAATTACGCGTTTCGCTGACAGGGATTTCCTCGATCCAGTCGATGACATCGACATCGCTCCGGCGTGGATCGCCAATTTGTTCCATCCATTCGCGCACACGGTGCGGCCCGGCATTGTAACCCGCCAGAGCCAGCACATAGGAACCGTCAAAGCTTTTGATCTGGTCCTGCACGAAGGCAGCGCCCAGACGAAGATTGTAATCAGGTTCGCCGAGCAGCCGCAGCTTGAAACGAATCCCCAACTGCCGCGCCGTGTCCTTGGCCGTCGACGGCATCAATTGCATCAGGCCTTCGGCTCCGGCAGGGCTGTGCGCACCGGGATTGAACATGCTTTCCTGCCGGATCAGGGCGTGGGTAAAGGCGGGGTCAGGTGATGGGGGGAGATTGCGTCCCAGTAAGGGAAAGCCGCCGGCCGCCATCAGCATATTTTTCTGGCTCGCCGCTTTGCCGGCCTCGATAGCGAAATCAGGGCGTTCGATGCGATAGGCAAGTTCCGTCAATAACGCGAAGTCGGATCGCTGTTGAGCCGTTTCAACTACGGCATGGAAAAAACTGTGTGCGCGGTCATATTCACCGAGCGCCGCCAGATGTTCGACGGCGCGAACCAGATCACGATTGTAAAATGTATTGCGTATGGGTTGTGGAATGGTCGGCTCGGGCGTCGCTGTTACCATGGGCTTGCTGTAAATCCGCGCCGCCGCCAACTGGCCGTAATACGTGATGTTGAGCGCAGCGGCCGTTTCATAAAATTGTTCCGCCAGGTTTTTGTCGCCATGGGCTTCGTAGGTGCGGCCCAGCCAATACGCGCCGCGTGCGCGCGACACCGGCGTTCCTGCATTGTCATACAGGATTTGGAAATGCTGGCGCGCTTCTTCAACATCATTCAGGAAACGCAAGGCCAGCCAGCCGCACAAAAATTCAGCTTCGACCAGATGTTTGCTGGTCAGCGTGCCATGGTTGGCGGCAAGCCTGTAGGCGCCTTCATAATCTTTATTGTCCATCAGACGTCGCGCCATAACCTGGCGTTGTTCCCACCAATCGTCGGGATAGACGGGTTTGTCCGGCAGATTTCGCAAGATGGCGAGCGCGGCATCGTCCTGGTTATTATGAATGTGCCAGCGCAACCTTTCGTAAAGCAGACCGGGATCATTTTGCAGATCGCCTGGCATACGTTCAATCAGGCTATCGACGCGCAGTGATCGTGCGTCGAGACCGAGGCGCGCCTCGGCCAGAGATCTCCATTTTGCGTCAAGATAAGGATAGAGATGGTGAGCGCCTGGCGCATCCTCTTTCCACAGCAGCCGGTCGAGCCGGGCCACCAATTCGTCGTCGCCGATAAATTGCTGGAAATGGGCGCTAAAAGCCTCCAGCTCATCGGCGCTGAAATCACCTTCGACCCAGCGCGTGCGGATAAGGTTGGCAACGTTTTGGGATTGGCCGCTGACATTCAGCGTATCGATGTAACGATAAAAGCCCGCAACGGTAACGGGAGGATGCGCTTCGAACCAGCCGATGACTTGCGGCGTCGGCATGGTGGAAGGAATTTTTTGCTCCGCGATCGCCACGATGCCTTTCAAATTGGGCCAGTCGGGATTGCGGGCGATAAAGCCAGCCAACTCATCGAAACTGTAATCGTTGCTGGGTTGCGCCATGATAGCGCTCCGAATAACTTTGCTGAGGATAGGGTCATGGCCGTGCGCGGCGAATATTTCGGCTTCCAGGGCGCGGCCCGAGTCGATCAGCGTGAAGGCATGGCGATAATTCTGGTTATCAGGATTGGCTGCGGAGGCCGCGCCCGTTACGGCCAGCAGGCCAAGAAGCGCCGCAAGAGCAAAACATTGTTTCATGCGCCCGAGTTAACAGATTCCCAAGGCCACGTCACCCTGCTATAGACTTTATCTATAATGAGTGAAAAAAACAAAGCCCGAGCCGAAGCCATGCGCTATGTCGCCCTTAATCGCAAGGCGCGGCACGACTATTTTATTGAGGATACGGTGGAGGCTGGCATTGTGCTGGCCGGTACGGAAGTCAAAACCCTGCGCAGCGGTCAGGCCAGTATTCAGGAATCTTTTGCAGCCCCGCGCGAGGGCTCGCTTTACCTCATTAACGCCTATATTCCTGAATACCAACAGGCGGGCGCGCATTTGCAGCATGAAACCCGACGGGCGCGTAAACTTTTGCTGCACAAACGCCAGATGGGCAAATTGATGGGGCAGGTCAATAAGGAAGGCATGACGCTTGTGCCGCTCGGGATTTATTTTAACAAGCGTGGCATTGCCAAAGTCGAGCTTGGCATTGCCAAAGGCAAACATAAATCCGACAAGCGCGCGACTATCAAAAAACGCGAATTTGAACGGGATCGGGCGCGGGCTTTGCGCGAACGAAATTGATGCAACTGTCGCTTCTGCGCATACCTGTTTAACCGACCCAGCGAACCAGGGCCATGCCGGCAAAGACAACGGCGACGGTGCCGATAACAGAAGCTAAGGCATACAAGGCGCTATAAACGTAATCGCCGCGTTCCAGCATCAGCGCCATTTCCATCGAGAAAGCCGAAAAAGTCGTATACCCTCCAATGAATCCGGTCACCAGCAAATACCGAAGCGGTGCAGGCGCCGAAACGCGCAGCGCCAGAATCTCGATGAGAAGGCCGATGATGAAGGCGCCTGATATATTAACCCCAAGTGTATGCCACGGAAAATTCGAACCGGGTGTCGCGCGGCTGATCAATTGCATCATCCCATAGCGCGCCATCGACCCGACGCCGCCGCCCAGAAAAACAAGAAATAAATTGTTCATAAGCATGCTCGTATAAGGTTTAACAGTGGTTTAACTATGCTATGGTATGTTAAGAAAAAGTACAACAGCGTTCCAAACCAATTCAGCGCGGCTTGTCATTATAATCTTCGCGAACAAACCCAAAAAGGCAGACTAGGGACATGGCAGACAGCGCCAAGGAAGAAAACGCACCACCAAAACGCCTGACGCAGGCGTTGCTCGATGCGATGATTGAGAAGCACGAGCATTTTATAACCGGGCGCAAAGGCGGGTTGAGGGCGAATTTTGCGTCCCTTGATCTGACGGGACTTTCGTTCGCGGGGCGGAATCTGTCAGATGCAAATTTTACTGGCGCTATTTTGACCGAAGCCAATTTCCGGGATGCGAATCTGGAGCGCGCCACGCTTTTTTGCGCCGATTTGCGGTTTGCTATTATGAACGGCGCCAATCTGACCGGCGCCGACTTGCGCGGCGCGTCTTTACGCGGCGCGACGCTGATCGGTGCCAATATGGCCAAAGTCGATTTGCGCGAAGGCTCGCTGGCGAATGCTGGTGGTGAAGGCGATTTGAAAAAGGCGCATGGCAATTTAACCTCTAAGGATGTGGGCGGAGCCAATCTATCAGGCGCCAACCTCAGCCAGGCGAAACTATCCGGTGCTGTGGCAATCGGCAGCAATTTCAGCGACGCGACGTTGAAAAATGCACGCATCAAGAACGCCAGCCTCAAGGATTCCAACTTCAGCGGCACCAATCTTGAAAGCGCCGACATGAGCGACTGCGATCTTGAAAACGTCAATTTGCGCGGCGCGGTGCTGCTCAACACCTCCATCAATCTCAGCGGGGTCAAGGCGGAAAATCTGGAAGGGGCGCTGACGGCGATGCCGGTGGGCAAGCTTATTCAGGAACTTGGGCTTCCCATCGAAGATTTGCTGCGTTCGCATAAACTTTGGGTCGACTCCAACGGAAAATCGGGTATGAGGCTGGATGTCAGCGGTTATGATTTGCGCAACGTGACGCAATTTTCGCGCACCTGTTTAAGCATGATGCGCGCGGCCGGCACCGTTTTCTTCGGCATCAGCTTTGTCAAAACGCAAATGCAGGCGGTGGAAATGCCGGATGCCGATTTGCGGCAGGCCGATTTCAGCAATGCCGATCTGCGCGGCGGCCAGTTCATCAACGCGCGTTTGACCAGCGCCAACATGCAAAACGCGCAATTGCAGCCCTTGGTATTCGACGGTTCGCGTAAACTGAACACGAATTTCACAGGCGCGGTCCTGCGGCACGCGAATTTCAGCAATGCCGTCCTGACCGATGTCAATTTTAAGAACGCTGATTTGTCGGATTCGAATTTTACCGGCGCGCAGATGGACGGAGTTGATTTCAGCGGTGCGGTTTTGACTGGCGCGCGTTTTGAAAAAGCCCACGGAATCCCTAAAAAATAACCTGTTTTATGACCTGATGGGAATGGCTATGCTGCATGTCGCAGTTCAAGAGTTGGTAAGCCGTGTCCCGACGCACCGGTAAGATCCCTAGTGACGCGAAACAGCTTGCCAACTCTTGAGTTGAGACAATTAAAATGTGTTTTTCATGACCATTCGCCGCCTTTCGGAATCCCTTGTCAATCGCATCGCCGCCGGCGAGGTGATCGAACGCCCGGCTGCCGCCGTGAAGGAGCTCGTTGAAAACGCGATCGATGCGGGTGCCACTCGCATTTCGGTGGTGTTGCGCGAAGGCGGGCAGGCTTTGATTCAGGTTGCGGACAATGGGCGCGGCATGTCGCGCGACGAATTGCTCCTGGCTGTCGAACGCCACGCGACATCAAAGCTGCCCGACGATGATTTGTGGAATATTCAAAGCTTCGGGTTTCGCGGCGAGGCTTTGCCTTCCATCGGCTCGGTTTCGCGCATGACGATCATGAGCCGCGTGCGCGGCGGCTTTGAGGCGTGGGAGATCAGGATCGAAGGCGGCGAAGTTTCCGCGCCGCGTCCGGCTTCGCTGGCCGAAGGCACGCACATAGAAGTATGTGATTTGTTTTTTGCGACTCCAGCGCGCCTCAAATTCCTTAAAACCACGCGCACCGAAGGCGATTATGCGTTTGAAGTTGTCGAACGCCTGGCGATGGCCAATCCGCATATCGACTTCACCTGGCAGGAAGACGACAAACGTGCGATCCGTTTTGCTGTCGAACAGCAGGGCGTTCTGTCTGAAGATCCATTGTCCCAAGAAGGGGCCCTGCGTCATCGCTTGTCGGATGCTCTGGGCGCAGAATTTATGGAGAATGCCGCGCCGATTACAATGGAACGCAATGATATTCGTTTAACCGGTTTCGCCGGATTGCCAACCATGCACAAAGCCACGGCGCGGCATCAATATCTGTTCGTCAATGGCCGCCCGGTACGCGACCGCGTGTTATTATCCGCCGTGCGCGGAGCTTATGGCGATGTTTTACCTTCGGGCCGCCATCCGGCGGCGGTTTTGTTCCTGTCCGTGCCGCCGCGCGAGGTTGACGTCAATGTTCATCCCGCCAAAACCGAAGTACGGTTTCGCGACACGGCGTTGGTGCGCGGCCTCATCGTCATGGGCATTCGCGAGGCTTTGCGCGACGCCGGGCAATTTACCGCCAGCACGCTCGCACCCCAGGCCTTCCAGATGCTACAGGCGGAAGGTTCGGCGGCGTTGCAGCCAACTTCTTACGCAGGTTTTGCCGAACATCGCGCAGGGCAGGCACCGGCTGCGTGGGCCAATATGCTGTCCTCCGTGCCGCCATCGGCGCGTGCAGTTGCGGCCGCGCCATCGCCAGCGTCGCAACCTTTTGGGCGGCTCGGCGCTGCTGTGGCGCAGGTGCATGGCACATTTATTATCGCGCAGACGGAAGACAGTTTGATCATCGTCGATCAGCACGCCGCGCATGAAAGAATAGTGTACGAAAAAATGAAACAGGCTTTAGCCGCCAACGGTGTGTCACGCCAGATTTTGTTGATCCCCGATGTGGTGGAGATGGAACAGGCCGCCGCTGAACGTTTGCTGGAACGCGCCAGTGAATTCGCGGAGTTGGGCTTGGTAATCGAAGATTTTGGCAAAGGTGCTTTGGTGGTGCGCGAAGTTCCGGCCTTGCTCGGTAAAGTCGATATTAAAGCATTGCTGCGCGATCTCGCGGAAGAATTGGCGGAATACGGATCATCCAATCGCCTCAAAGACCGGCTCGAAGAAATTTGCTCGACCATGGCATGCCACGGCTCGGTGCGGTCGGGGCGTGCGCTGAACGTCGAGGAAATGAACGCGCTTCTGCGCCAGATGGAACAAACCCCCAACAGCGCCCAATGCAACCACGGCCGCCCGACTTATGTTGAGTTGCAGAAAACCGATTTGGAGAAGCTGTTTGATCGGCGCTGAATTTGACAGGAGATACATAAGGATTCGGGAAAAAGTCTAGGTATTAAGCATGTTAAAATATCTGAAAGTATTGTGCTGATATTGCCATTTTGATATAATTACGCATATTTATAACGGGTGTTTTTGATGTTTTTGCAACAATTAAACCAGAGCTTTTCTTGGCGCGATCCCATGTTTCAAGAAATCAAACAACGCCATCTTGATATGACGACCGCCGTTGCTTTACCTTCGGCCAATCTTATTACAGGGCAACCTGGAGCCGGTAAGTCGACGATTGTAAGGAAACAAAGTAAATTTCTAACAAATGCCGTGACCATCAATGTTGATAATCTGAAGTTATATTATCCGGGCTATAAGGAGAAGCAGATTGTTTCGCCCTTTTTGAGGAATCTGGAGGCCGTTCATGCAGCACGCATTTGGGCGGTTCGTTTATTTGCCGAGGCCGCGATCAATCGTAGAAACATCGTGATGGAGACTGTGTCCAGCTCAGGGATAGCGTCCGTCATTTCGTGTATGTTCTGGACGTTAAAAACCAGAGGTTATTACAATCACGTCCATGCATTGGCAGTGAATGCGCGATGCAGTACGGCGTCGATCTTTCAACGGTTGGAGCAAAGCGAGCGGATGGAAGGATTTGGCCGGTGGGTTGCGTTTTCTAAACATAATCATTGTTATTTGTATTTGACCAAAGAGATAGGCTCAAGATTATGGAGTCATGCTTTTGAGGAAATCAGCATCTGCAAGCGAGACGGCACCACGGTTTACCAGGGAGCCGATCCTGCTGTTGCCGTTCAGGCGCTTGTGTTGGAACGCAACAGGCCGTGGACGGACGATGAGATTGGAACGCATACGAAATTGGTCGAGACGGTAAGAGCTGCAGCCGAGCAAAAGGCAACCCAAAGGCCAGGCTGGTATCTGGCGGCAGTCGAAGAACTAGCGTCCCAAGCTCGCCAAATTGAAGATAGGAAATATCAGCCGCAGTCGATGTTGGGGCGTGATATGACGGCTTTGAAGGACATTATGCAAGCCGCGTATTTGACGCCACGCGAGCCCAATATGTGATTGGCTTTGCAAGGGGCGTGCTTTAAAAAGTTACCCTACCTCCATATTATCAATCAGCCTCGTCGTGCCAATAAAACCGGCGGCGAGCAGGCGGGCAGGGGCGTCGAACGTACGCGTGGACATCAGCGTGGCGGCATTCACCAGATCAAGGTAATCAACGGAAAATCCGGCATCGACCAGTTGCGCCATGCCGTTGGCCAAAGCAATGCCGATATCGCGTCCGGCCTGTATGGCGGCTGCTGTTTCTTTCAACGTGCGCGGAAGGGTCAGCGCATGCTGGCGGTCGGCAGGCGACAGGTACACATTGCGGCTCGACAGCGCCAGACCATCGGCATCGCGGACGATGGGAACGCCGATGATGTGAATGGGGAGATTCAAATCGCGCACCACCTGACGGATAACGAGCAGTTGCTGGTAATCTTTTTCGCCGAATAAAGCGGCATCAGGCAAAATCTGCAACAGAAGTTTGACGACAACCGTCGCCACGCCGCGAAAATGCGTCGGGCGGAAGATGCCTTCCAGAACGGTCGCTATGGGGCCCGGATCGATCACGGTCGCGAAACCGGCGGGATACATATTTTCCGCCGATGGCGCATAAAGCAGATCGCATCCGGCTTCGGCCAGAAGCTTTTTGTCCTCTTCCAGCCGGCGCGGATATTTGGTGAGGTCTTCGTTCGGCGCGAATTGCGTGGGGTTGACGAAAATCGACGCCACCACGCGCTTCGCCATTTTCTTTGCGTTGGAAATCAACGCCATATGCCCGCGATGCAAGGCGCCCATGGTCGGCACAAAGGCTACGGTTTCTCCCGCTTCGCGCCACGGCACCATGGCGGTACGCACTTCGGAAACATTGGTCGCTGCGGGGATCACGGCGGATTAGCCGAATTCGCCCGGCGGCGGATCGACGGGAACGTTGAGTTCCTCCAGCAGCAGATCCTCATTGGTCAACT
>Ga0206833_1229_pt1 | contig 13699 bp, 11 predicted proteins | sample Alteio_BWOrgCont_32_FD_152891 | JGI IMG/M metagenome (GOLD analysis project Ga0206833, IMG submission 152891) | Enriched cells from forest soil in Barre Woods Harvard Forest LTER site, Petersham, Massachusetts, United States -... | ecosystem: Environmental > Terrestrial > Soil > Temperate forest >... | reverse complement strand
TCCCGAGTTTCATAATCACTTCCATGAACGAGCATAGTTGGTAATTTACCAATAGCTGTTTGAGTAATAGCAGGGACTAAATTAGTAGGTTTTCCTAAAGGGATTTCGCCAATATAAGAAGAAGGATGTGCGCCAACAGGATTAAAATATCGAAGGAGGATAGCTTTTGTATCACCAACTTTTACAGCTTCGCTGACGATTTGTTCTCCCATTTGTTTAGTAATGCCGTAAGGCGATTCGGCAGGGTTTAATGGGCTGTTTTCAGTAACCGGTATAAAAGCAGGAGTGCCATACACAGTGCAGGAAGAAGAGAAAACGAAATAAGGTATTTTATACGACGCTGAACATTTTAAAATATTCAATAATGACACAAGATTGTTTTCAAAATATAGTAAGGGGGTTTCTACTGATTCGCCTACTGCTTTATATGCAGCAAAATGAATGATTCCGAATATATCTTTATTCTCCTCAAATACAGCAAGCGTATCATCAAAATTGCAAAGGTCTACAGTGTAATTTTTAATTTTTTTTCCTGTTATTTTTTCTACTCCTTCTAAAATAAAAGGGTTACTGCGCGAATTATTATCAATAGAAATTACCTGATATCCATTTTGCACCAGGTAATTGCTGCTTTTGAAAAAGTATCCGGAGTAAAATTGAATTATAAGCTTGGCCCGCGCAGACCTGGTGATGTTATTGCTATCTATGCCAATAATGATAAAGCAAAAAACGAATTAAACTGGATACCGCAGTACAACCTTGATGAAATGATGGCTACTGCCTGGAAGTGGGAATTAAAGTTAAAAAATGACGAAAACTTATTCAGCGGAAAAAATACCATTCTTAATTGATTAAACTTTGCCTTGTTGAGTTAACTGCTAAATCTTGCAATTTCAGCTAATTATATCATTGGCTTTTTATTTAGTAAGCTGTATTTTTATACCACGAACAACTTATGGCTGCACCACACTTAGACGATAAAGAATTATTACATCAGTTTAAAGACGTATCCACAAAAGAAAGAGGATTTACCGGTATCATTAAAAAATATCAGGAAAAATTGTATTGGCATATCAGAAGGATGGTGGTAGAACATGAAGATGCCAATGATGTGCTTCAAAATATGTTCATTAAAGTCTGGAACGGGCTGGATAATTTCAGGGAAGATAGCCAGCTTTATACATGGCTTTACCGGATAGCAACTAATGAAAGCCTTACCTTTTTGGAACAAAAGAAAAAAAGAAGTGCTGTTTCGTTAAGCGATGTTGAAAATGGATTAAGCAATCAATTAAAAGCCGATAAAGGTTTTGATGCCAATAAATTAGAATGGAAGCTACAGTTAGCAATACAGCAACTTCCTGAAAAGCAGCGGGTTGTCTTTAATCTTCGGTATTATGATGAAATGCCTTACGAAGAAATGAGCCGGGTGCTGGAAACAAGTGAAGGCGCTTTAAAAGCAAGCTATCATCATGCAGTAAAAAAAATTGAGGATTTTATATTGAATAATTAAACTTTAACCACCGGTTAACGTCTTATAGAAACATGAAATTGAGCAATGATATATTAGATGAGTTAACAGCATTAAGCCCTTTACTTGCCGGGATGGAGAAAACAAATGTTTTTACCATCCCAACCGGCTATTTTGAAGGGCTTGATGAAACTATCCTGGCAAGTGTAAAGGAAAGCGATACTGTTTTGCTCAACAGTATATCTAAAAATGTTGTTTTCGATATACCACAAGGGTATTTTGAAAATTTGTCCGGCAATATCCTGGATAAAATAAAAGCATCTCAATCTGCAAATGACGAAAGCGAACTAAAGGTTTTATCGCCTATGCTTTATAGCATCCAGAATGAAAATGTATTTGAAGTACCGTCAGGATATTTTGATTCAATTTCTGATACTATCTTAAACAAGATAAAACCACAACCAGCCAAAGTTGTGACAATGCATAAAAGAACACCTTTTTTCAAATATGCAGCAGCAGCAATGATAACTGTTATATTAAGCCTGGGAGTTTATAAATCTGTTAATAAATCTAATCATACAAATACATCAGGGCAAACAACCGTTGCCTCACTTGATCCCTCTATTCAAAAAGGGATAAAAATGGATGAAACCCAGTTTGACCAGGCATTGAATACTTTGTCTGAAGATGATATTGCAAATTACCTTGATAAAAACGGAAGTGATGCTGATGTAGCAGAGTTATCTTCCAACATTGATGATAATAGTTTACCGAACCAGGATCAGTATTTATCGGATGATAGCACATTGGATAATTACCTGGGCAATGATAATACAAATCAAAAAGAAAAATAAAGGTAAACGCGTATGAAGATTCTATCTTTACTAATATCATTTGTATTTATTGGGGGATTGGTAAAGGCGCAGGTAGGTCCGCCGCCAATGTACCCCAACGATCAAAGAGCTCAAAACATTGAAGCTTTAAAAGTTGCATTTATCAGCAGGGATTTAAACCTTACTCCTTATGAAGCTGAAAGGTTCTGGCCGCTTTACAATCAATATTCAAACGAATTACAAATCGCTTTCAGGGATAACATGAATGTTATCGACAGGGATGAACGTGTTTTAAATATCAGGAAGCATTACAATGCACTGTTTATAAGGATAATTGGCCCCGAACGTACCAACAATATGTTTGGTGCCGAAGCCCGCTTCCGGCAATTACTGATAAGGGCAATGCGCAGGCAGCAGCATATTCAGCCCAACAGGCCGTCAGGGCGTTTCTATTACCGTCAAAATTAATATTTCATACTATTTTAAAAATGCCTGTTTGATTTCTATATTTTTTAATATAGATTTGTGATAGGTGTTTTTCATAGGTTAGCAACGGCCAGCCCTTTTAAGGGCAGGCCTCTTTTTTTTAGAAGTATTTTAAGACTGAAATACAGGCATTTTTACATCGTGGTAAAATAAAAATATCCAGTTTTCTTTTTGCCCCTGCTGCCACCATTGCTGACGAAGTTCCATACATTTTTTTCCATCAAAATCGTACTTGGCAATAAAGCGGTTTTTCATTTGTTGCAGCTGAGGCGCTACATCGCCGCCAAAGAAAATCGTTTGTCCGTTACCGTTAATTTTAAATATCTGGTGATAAGGCGAATGTGCGCCGGTTACTTCATACTCAATATAACCGTCAATAATTCCGTTGCCTTGTGTAAGTTTTACATGCGTTGAATTTTGAAGCATATCAAAATCTTCAGGAATGTAAGATGGTTTTCCTTTTGATAAAGCAAACTCCAGTTCATCTTTGTTTACATAATATGTTGCATTGGGAAAACTTAGCGTTCGCTGTTTTGATAAAGCATCTTCTTTGCTTATGCCACCAGAATGGTCTTTATGCAAATGCGAAAGCAACACTTTCGTTACATCCAATGGGTTAATTCCATTGTCCAATAAATTTTGGTGTATTTGTAAAACGCCGTTTTCATTATTAAAACCAAGGCCGGTATCAATCACTAAAATATCTTTGTCAGTAATAATTGCAAATGGTTGTACTTCTACCAGCAAACTGCCCACCGGTCGTTGTTGCAGGTCGTCGCTGTTTAATTTGAATGGTACAAACTGTTTGGTTTTATCAACTGTAAAAGCGCCTTCGCTTAATGGAATTATTTTCATTAATAGTTTAGTTTTTTGTTATCAGCTTTTGTTCTTTGCTCAACATCGTTGTGAACTTGTTCTGTTATTTATTTCTTTCAGTGAAAGAAATAAATAATCTCACTTTTACTTTCAGTTTTCTATTCAGCTTTAATTACGTTTTATGTTACAAGCGAAGCTAAGAAATTGTTGAACAAAGGTATGCCGCACAAGTGAGTGACACAACGATGTTGAATATAGTGATGATGCCCGTTTCAAAATAAAAATATATTGCAATGGAATAAATTAACGAAGCACCATTTGGCGGTCGGCATCTAATTTAATTAATATAAAAATTAAGACGGTGAACGTTAGTAATGATGAACCGCCGTAACTTATTAATGGCAATGTAATTCCGATTACCGGCGCCAGGCCAATGGTTACGCAAATATTTACTGATACGTGAAAGAAAATAATAGCTGCTACACTGTATGCATATACACGCGAGAAAGTGCTTCGCTGCCGCTCGGCAATAAATACAATGCGGAACAATAAACCTAAGTAGAGCAACATTAATAAGGCGCTTCCTACGAAACCAAAATTTTCGCCGACAGATGTGAATATAAAATCGGTATGTTGCTCAGGTACAAAATCGCCCTGCGTTTGTGTGCCTTGTAAAAAACCTTGCCCTAAAAAACCTCCGGAGCCAATGGCAATTTTTGATTCTTTTACATTGTAATCCTGTTGTTTCTTTTTTTGTTCTTTTATTTTTGTTTCTGCATCATTTGCTACCGCGTTTTTATCTGCAAAAGGATTATCTACACCAACCATACTAAAGATCCTGTCGGATTGATACCCTTTGAATATGTGCTTAAATGTAAACGGAATTGCAACTCCAACAAACAAACTACAGAAGAGCCAAACGCTTACGATGATTAATAACAGGTCGCGATTGCGTTTGAAAATACTGTTTCGCATTAAAAGTATAATAGCAATGGCTATAACAGAAAAAGCGATGATCAATGTTTTTGCAGAAAAGAGTAATGATATTACGAGCAACACTCCCATTGCTGCACCAACAACCAAATACACGGGCGGCAAACCTTCGCGGTACATGGGTATCAGGAATGCGAAATAAACCAATGCCAAACCTGTTTCACCTTGCATTATTGAAAATATAGCTGGTGCAAAAACAAGCCCTGCGGCAATTAATTGTGACCGCTGTTTTCGGAAATCAACTTCCATCTGGCTTAAATATTTTGCCAGCGCTAATGAAACAAAAATCTTACATAATTCAACCGGTTGTAAGTTTATAAAGCCAAGCGGTATCCAGCTTTTAGAGCCTTTAATTTCTTTACCAACAAAAAACGTTGCGATAATAAGTAGTATGCCTGCACAATAAGAAAGGTTGGCTGTTGCGGTAAAAAGTTTGCTATCCGTTAATAAAATGAACGTTGCCAATATGCCGCATACCAAAAAATAAAAAAACTGTTTGCTGTAATTTTTTTTAAACCCTAAAAAAGATTGAATGACTTTATCACCGGCTTTATACTCAACAGAAAAAATACAAAGCAGCCCGATTAAAACCAGCAAAATATACAAGCCCACCATGAGCCAATCTACTCCTTTTGTAATAGCTGCTTTTTTCTGATACATTGTTTATTAATAAAATTTTGCTCCCTGTTTTAAATTAACGGTTACTATTATTTTTTTGAGCCTGCTTTTTTTGTTCGTCTGGTAAAATAGCTTGTGGCTTATCTTTTAACTGGTTATTGCTGCTGTCTTTTTTAGGTTTATTTGTGTTGGTTGTTTTTACGTCGTTCTTTAATTTATCCAATGCTTCTTCTTCATCGTCATCATCTATACCAACAGTATCTTTAATACTTTTTATATATCCTTTTGATAATAAATAAGCAGAATCTTTTGAATGATCCAACGAATCTATCCTACGTGCTTCCTGATATATGCGCGCAGGAATCAGATTCATTTTAGAAATTGTTTCTATTTGAGCTAAACGTTTTGGATCTGTGATTGAATCTTTCAAATATTTTTCAAGCAATAAACTAACTATCGGTGCCGCATAGGTGCCACCCATACCGGAATTTTCAACTACGCACATGATAGCAATTTTAGGGTTATCTCTCGGTGCAAATGCAGCAAAGAATGCATGATTCTTTTGTTTTTCACCATGATAATAATTTTCAACCGTTCCTGTTTTGCCGCAGATAACGATGCCGGGCACACGGGCAGCCATACCTGTACCACTTTCAACAACGCCCTGCATGCCATCATGCACTGCATCAAAGATACTATCGGGTATATCTAATGTTTTGTGTTTTTCTTTATACTTAGCTAACAAACCAAACTTATCACCGCCATCAATAGAATCAACAACATGTGGCGTAATGTACCAGCCATCATTGGCGAGATAAGCCATTTCATTGGCAACCTGTATAGGCGTAGTCAATACTTCGCCTTGCCCGATGCTGATGGAACTTATAGTACAAAAATTCCAATGGCCTTCACCATAAACTTTATTATACGTAGCTGCTGTTGGTATTTTGCCGCTTTTTTCAGAAGGCACGTCTACACCTAACTTATGGCCAAGGCCAAAACCATACATATATTTTGCCCAATGGTTTAAACTGCTGTCAACGGTTGGCCATTTTGGGTTATCTATTACACGTTGCATTACGGTAGCAAAATAAGTATTGCATGAATGTGTGATGGCTGTTTTTAAATAAAAAGTGCCGGGGTCTAAACATTTGGGTTTGCCCGTACCACATCCCCAGAATGCGCCGCTGCAACTAACTGTTGTAGTTGGTGTTATTACACCATCTTTTAAAGCAACCAATGCCTGCAATGTTTTAAAAGTAGAACCTGGTGAATAATAAGCATTTACTGCGCGGTTTAAAAGTGGCAGGCTTGGATCTTTAAATAACCGTGAATAATTTTTCCTTTTTTCACTTCCCGTTAAAAGGCCGGGCTTATACGTTGGTGCACTCACCATTGCTAATATGCCGCCGGTTTTAGGATCAAGTGCTACGATTGCACCTATCTTATTTGCCATTAATTTTTCTCCTAATTGCTGCAATTCAATATCAATAGAAGTATGCACGCTTTGGCCGGCAATGGCTGCTGTATCGTATTTGCCATTTTCCAAACGTTCGGTCAAGCGATTTTTATTATCACGTTTCCAGTATTCTATTCCGCGCTGGCCCATTAGTACTTTTTCATAGGTGCGTTCTATTCCTGCTTTGCCTGCATAATCTCCTATCTGATAACCTTCTTCTGTATGGCTTTTTAAAAATGAGGTATCTACTTCTGATAAATAGCCTAATACATTTCCTGCTGCTTCATAAGGATAGCTGCGTACAGGGCGTTCCTGTAAATAAAATGCCGGCTCAAACCTGTACATGGCTTCATCCAATCTTGCTTTTGTTTCATCGCTTAGCAACGCTTCAAATACGGATGGACGGATCTTTGTGTTTTTAACTACTGCATCCAACAATCTTTTTTTGAATTGCGTGGTATCAATATCCAATATATCGCAAAGTGACGCTGTATCTATTCCTTTTACTTTTCCGGGTATTACCATCAAATCATAGATAGTAGTGTTATCAAGGATTACTCTTCCTTTTCTGTCGTACACAACTCCGCGATCGGGATAAACTATTTTTCTGAATTTGCCCTGATCGTCGGCTAATATTTTATATTTAGAAGAAACGATCTGTAGCATGAACAGCCTTCCTATTACCACAAAAAACATGGTTATAAAGATTAGCCGTATTACATTTTGACGAGACTGGTTGAAAACAGACATATATTAAAATCCTGATCCGCCGGTTAGAGGCTTTTGTTTTATTAAGGATAGTTGTCAAATTTACAATTAAGAAAGAATCATTGTTTATAAATGATGTATTTTATTCTTTGCTTTAATAAAAGTTTAATTATTGTATGCTGTACAAGTGAGTGACACAACGATGTTGAATAGAATTACTAATGCTGGTAAACAAAAAAATTAGATTGCTTTAACCGGAACAGAATGTACCGCAGCAGCCATTTCTTTAATTAGAGAAGCGTCTTTTTCAATAGCGTTGCCAACTACAATTACATCAGCGCCGGCTTTGCAATTTAGATATGCTTTTTCGGGTTCGATGATGCCGCCTCCAACAATCAATGGAACGGAAATAGATTGCGCCACTTTTTGTATCATGCTTTCGGGGATAGCACGTTTAGCGCCGCTGCCGGCATCCATATAAATTAAGCGCATGCCCAGCATTTCGCCTGCCATTGCCGTACACATGGCAATTTCGTTTTTATCGGCTGGTATCGGGCTTGCATTGGAAATGTAAGAAACTGTTGTTGGTGCACCGCCATCGATAACCATATAACCGGTGGGCATAATTTCGAGGCCGCTTTGTTTTACGACCGGCGCCGAAACTACGTGTTGGCCGATAAGTAACTCTGCATTGCGGCCGCTTATTAACGATAAATATAATAATGCATCAGCATATTTACTTACCTGCGACGGGCTTCCCGGAAAAAGTATAACGGGGATATTACATTTACGTTTGATAAACTGTATGCATTCATCTACATAATTAGAAATAACGAGGCTGCCGCCGACAAGGAAATAATCAACTTTAGCTGCAACAGCAAGATCGATCAATTGCCCCATATTGCTGTCGCTTACCTTATCGGGATCGATCAAAACAGCAAATGATTTTTTTCCCTGTTGTTTGCGTTCTGTAAGTAAATTATATATTGCTTTCGACATCAACTGTTGGTTCGTTAGTTGCAAAAATGTAAAAAAAAATCCTCTTGATAAAATAAAGATACCAAATCAATCCGTTTCGTTGCAATCAATTCGGCAATATAGGGTAAATTTGATTATGGATATTACGCCGGAAATATGGTTTCAAACAGCGCGCAGCGGCGGAAGTGGCGGCCAAAATGTGAACAAAGTAGAAACAATGGTGGAAGGCTATTGGGATATTACTGCGTCTACACTTGTTAGTGAGCAACAAAAACAATTAATTAAAGATAAACTGACTAATAAAATTACGTCGGAAGGATATTTATTGGTGAAAAGCCAGGAAGAGCGTTCGCAATTAGAAAATAAGCAATTGGTTATTAAAAAGATGAACGAGCTGGTTACCAAAGCATTGATTGTTCCGAAAAAACGTAAGCCTACCAAACCATCCAAAGCATCTAAAGAAAAAAGAATAGAAAATAAAAAAAAGAACAGCGAAGTGAAGCAAATGAGGGGAAAAATTAAATTGTAAGAGTTACTAACGTTATTGGCTACACGAATTAACTGACCGGCTTGCCTATAAACCATCTGCAGCAAAACCATATAAAAGAAACAAGTGAAGGCAGGCTTAAAAGCGAAGGCAGGTATTTTTTCAGGCGGCGCATTTCATTTACTTCATTTGTTTTGTGAAGATATATTTCATCAGCATAAATATTATTATACGCTATCGCGAATAAAGACATAACCCAACTGGCCAATAAAACAGGGAAAAGCACACCTGCATCCACACCAAATTTTTTCCAGACAAACACGCTATACGAAGCAGGTAACAATAAACTTATGATAAGGATTGTAAAAGAAAAGATACTTAACCATAATGAATACTTCCAGTATTTCATTTTAATATAATTAGTTGATTCACGGAAACGGATAAAAAAAGTGTAGTAAATACTACACTTATACATAACGAAAACTAATATATTTTATTGCTTTTGTTTAGCCTTTAAAGTTTCTAAAATCTGTGTTTGCGAAGCAAGCTCTGCCTGTTGTTTTGCTACATCATTTTTATTGTCTTCAATTTCCTGGCTGATCTTGGCTTGTTTTTTTGCAAGATCCTGGCCATCATCTGTTAAGCTGTTTAATTTTTTATTGGCTTTTTTTACAATGTCTTCCTGTGCTGCAATTTGTACCTGAAGGTCAGCGGCTGCTACATCTGTAATTAAATTATTAAGAAAAACATTTGCGTTGGCAAATAAATTTGTATCAGCGGCCTGGCTGATAAAAACTTCGCTGCCTTTACTGATAAGCATATAAACAACTGTGCGGCCTTTTTCCTTTTTGCTTTTCCTGTCAGTTTTAAAATACAGATCGTACGTATCAGGTCCTAACTCCGGAAGTTTTACCGCTTTAAAAACGAGAAAGTCATCGGAAGCTTTACTGCTGCTATAACCCATCGATTTGAATCTTGCAGCAATAGCATTATCAACAGTGCTTTCTTCATAAGGCATTTCATTGATCGCGGCGCTGATCATATTTTTATTATAGCCGGCCTGGCCTGTATACGCCTGTGCATTTGCTAGGTTATGCAGGCAAAGTATTATTCCAAAAATTAAAATAAGTTTACGCATATTATTAAGTATTAAGGTTAAGACAAAATTGAGTTTATATTGGTTGCATTGGTTTTTCTGCGTGCCGAAATTAAGAATTAAAATTATAAAACTAAATTTGCTGCAAACCCCATTGAATTGAGCATCAAAAAATTAGCGGGCCAAACGGTTTGGTATGGCCTTAGTTCTATCGCGGCAAGGTTTTTAAATTACCTGCTTACGCCTTATCTGACAATGAGCTTACACTCAGACAAGTACGGGCAGATGAGTACTATTTACGCCGCGCTTCCTTTTTTAAATGTGGTATTTACTTATGGAATGGAAACTGCTTATTTCCGTTTTGTACAAAAAGATAAATTAAAAACAGATATCTACAGCACGGCTATGATATCGATGATAAGCAGCACGGTTTTTCTTACTACAATGCTTTTTATATTTAAAAGCGGGCTTACTTCTTTATTAAAATTAGAATCGCACCCTGAATTTATTACGTACAGTATTTTTATTACTGCGCTGGATACTTTAACCACATTGCCTTTTGCAAAACTACGTCAGGATGGCCGCCCGAGAAAATTTGCTATAACACGAATACTTAATATTACGCTCACTATTGTACTCACTTATTTTTTCATTAGTGTATTGCCATATATAATTGAAAAGAACCCGAATAGTTTTTTAAATGCGATTTATATACCTGATTATGGTGTTGGTTATATTATTATCGCCAACCTCATCGCTTCGTTTACAACATTGATTTTATTGTATAAAGAGTTCTTTGCTTTTAAGTTTAAGTTCAATACGGTGCTTTGGAAACGGATGATCGTTTATGCGTTACCGTTAATTTTGGCCGGCTTTGCCGGGATGATCAACGAAACATTTGACAGGATAATGCTGCTTTGGTGGGGGCCATCTGCCAATATCCAGGACGCGGAAACGCAGGTTGGTATTTACAGCGCGTGTTATAAATTATCATTACTCATCACATTATTTATACAGGCATTCCGCATGGGCGCTGAGCCGTTTTTCTTTAAAGAATCTGAAGGTGAAAACCCGCAACGCACGTATGCGCGCGTGATGAAGTTTTTTGTTATAACCATTACCGTTATGTTCCTGATAGTTGCTTTGTATTTAGATATCTGGAAACATTTTATCCGCAAACCTTCGATGTGGGTTGGGTTGAAAGTAGTACCAATTTTATTATTAGCTAATATGTTCCTCGGCATTTATTATAACCTTGCCATTTGGTATAAGCTTACCAACAAAACAATTGCGGGAGCTTATATAACATTGATTGGCGCTGGTATTACGCTTATCATTAATTATCTCTTTATACCGCGTTACAGTTACATGGCTTGCGCCTGGGCTACGTTCGCATGTTACGGAAGCATGATGCTGGTATCATTTGTCTGGGGACAAAAAGAATACCGCATACCGTATGCATGGAAAAAATTATCTGCCTATATTATTATTGTGGTATTGATGTTCTTCCTTCACCAAACATTGATACATCATTTTAGCAGCAGGATATTTAACCTTGCTGTTGCTACATTTTTATTATGTCTGTATGTATGGTTTGTTGCTAATGTTGAACGAAAAGATTTTCAACGGTTACCTGTTGTTGGAAAATTTTTTAGAAGATAAGTTGCTCAATGGTATGCCGCACAAGTGAGTGACACAACGGTGACGAGTAAACGCATAGTGCTTGTACCATAAATTCTTTTTTATTAAGATTTAATGCACTGCATTCTGCACCAGCCATTCTTTTTTCCATTCTTCTTCTTTTACTTCGCGCCAGCCGATGAGATCGGCTACGAGTGCCGTCCAGCCTGTTTGATGGCTTGCTCCAAGGCCGCTGCCGGTATCGCCATGAAAATATTCAAAGAACATAAGCAGGTCTTTGTTTTCAGGCTTTTGATAAAACCAGTTGTATTGGCCGAATAATTTTCGTTCGCCTTCTTTATTTTTTGCCAGCAAGCTTATTATTCGTTTTGTCAGTTCTGCTGCAACCTGTTCAAGGTTTAATTGTTTTCCTGAACCTACGGGATATTCAACCGTTAAACTATCGCCATAAAACTCACCGTATTTTTTTATGGAACGTATAATTAAATAATTGATCGGCATCCACACAGGGCCGCGCCAGTTTGAATTGCCGCCAAATAAATTAGAAGTAGAATCGCCCGGATCGTATTGAATGGTATAATCGTGGCCGGCAATATTTACCGAATACGGATGTTCTTTATGGTATTTAGACAAAGCCCGGATGCCACCATCGGAAAGAAATTCATCTTCATTTAATAAACGTTTTAATAAATATACCAGCCTTTCTTTTTGAACCAATGAAACCAATAAACCTTCGCCCGTACTTTTTTCTTCATTTGGCCAAAACAGTTTATTTTTTTTACGGTACTTTTCATACCACACAATGCGTTTGCTGAAATCTGGCAATTGTGCTAATGTCTCTTTATTCATAATAGAAACAGCGAATAAACTCGTTAACCCAACAATAGATTGTATGCGTAACCGCAATGGGGCATCATCACCAACATTCAGCGAATCATAATAAAATTTATCTGTTTCGCTCCACATATTGTTACCATTCAACGCTTCAGCTATCAATACAAAATGCTCAAAGAATTTTGTGGCTGTATCTTCAAAACTAATATCCTGTTTGGCAATTTCCAGCGCCATGTCCATCATGTTCAGTGCATACATTCCCATCCAGCTTGTGCCATCCGCTTGTTGCAAACGCATACCACCGGGCAAACGAAAACTCCGATCGAACACGCCGATATTATCAAGGCCTAAAAAGCCCCCTTCAAATATATTATTGCCTTTGCTGTCTTTACGGTTTATCCACCATGTAAAATTTATCAGCAGCTTTTGAAAGATCCTTTTCAAAAAAATTATATCGCCTTTACCGCTGATTCCTTTTTCAATATTATAAACTTCCAATGCAGCCCATGCCTGCACCGGCGGATTTACATCACTGAAATTCCATTCATACGCGGGCAACTGTCCATCGGGCTTCATGTACCACTCGCGCATTATTAACAATAGCTGGTGTTTGGCAAACATTACATCTACCATTGCTAATGAGATACAATGAAAAGCCAGGTCCCACGCGGCATACCACGGATACTCCCATTTATCGGGCATTGAAATAATATCCTGGTTCTTTAAATGTGTCCAGTCATTATTACGGCCATATTGTTTGCCATTATTTTTTGGGCTGATGCCATCGCTGGTGGTCATCCATTTTTCTACATCAAAATGATAATATTGCTTGCTCCATAATAAACCCGACAATGCTTTGCGCTGGATATTCCTTAAATCATCCGAAATACCAACGGGCAATATCACTTTATAAAAATCATCTGCTTCTGCTTTGCGGCGTGCAAATATTTTTTCAATGCCTGCGGCAAAAGGCCTGTCTTCATTATTTGTTGTAAGGCGACAATAAATTGTTTGTGTTGCACCACCATCTACTTCCAGTTTATATACCGGTGCAAATTTTGTCCCTGTTTTTCTGTTGCGTAAATAATCCAGATTAATATCACGGATGATCGCATCATGAAAAGCATCTTTTACATAAGGCGTTCCATTATGCTGCCCATTTACTTTTTGAAAATTGGTTTCATTCTCTGTAAATAAAGAAAACTCAGCATTTTGAAAATAAAAATAATAGGTGCCTAAACGTTTATGCTGCGCCTTAACAGCATTTTTATCCCGCAAGGTG
>Ga0206833_1228_pt1 | contig 13701 bp, 8 predicted proteins | sample Alteio_BWOrgCont_32_FD_152891 | JGI IMG/M metagenome (GOLD analysis project Ga0206833, IMG submission 152891) | Enriched cells from forest soil in Barre Woods Harvard Forest LTER site, Petersham, Massachusetts, United States -... | ecosystem: Environmental > Terrestrial > Soil > Temperate forest > O... | reverse complement strand
TTGGGATACGAGTTTGAACAGGAAAATTTTAAACCGCTGGAAGTTTTACGTACTGCTGAATTTTACCGCGACTGGAGTTTGCCGTACACTACTAATTCAACAGCTAATGAACATCTTTCCAATGCTGCTTTTCAATTAAGTGATAGTACGCAGAATAATAAATTAAATTATACAATAACCAATTACAACCGCAGCGATAATTTTAATGGATATATGCAGGTAATAGAACATTCCAGCATTATACATAGCTGGAAAATAAGTGATAAGGTTAGTCTTACTACTACCAGCAGCCCGTTGCAAAAAGATTTTTATCTGCGGCCAAGTATTGATATTAATAAACAATTCAAACAATTTAAAAACTTAGTGATCGGCGCAACGTATACCGGAGAAAATAATAAGCTGCAGGATAAACTTCCCGACACATTGAATGCACTCAGTTTTGCATTTAACCAATGGGATGCTTATATAAAATCAGACACAAGAAAACAGAATAACTGGGGCATCACTTTTACTACACGGAATGATCTGTTGCCATATCAGTCTTCATTATTAAAATCAGACAGAAGTACTAATATTAACCTGTTTGCCAATTTATTAAAGAATGAAAAAAACCAGTTAAAATTCAACATCACTTACAGAAAACTGCATATCCTTGATTCTTTATTAACTACTCAGCAGGAAGATGAAAGCCTCCTGGGCCGCGTGCAATATTTGTTTAAAGACTGGAAAGGATTGCTGACCGGAAATGTTTTGTATGAAGTCGGATCCGGACAAGAACAAAAATTACAATACACGTATGTGCAGGTACCAGCCGGGCAAGGCCAATATACATGGATAGATCTTAACGGCGATGGCATACCGGAACTGAATGAATTTACATTAGCGCTTTTTACCGATCAGGCAGATTACATCCGCGTGTATACACCAACCGGGCAATATGTTACTGCCAATTATATTCAATTCAATTATAGTTTTGATATTAATCCTAAAGCGCTTATCAATCCTTTAACAGCAACCGGTTTTAAAAAATTTCTTACAAGGATGAGTTCTACTTCTGCATTGCAGATCAATAAAAAAGATATCTCAACAGGTAAGTTTGAATTTAATCCGTTTACACAAAAACTGGTAGATACCACATTGCTTTCGCTGACTTCATTTTTATCCAATACTTTTTATTTTAACCGAACCAGTTCCAAATGGGGATTTGACCTTACACACAGCCTCAGTAACAACAAGGCATTATTAACGTACGGGTTTCAAAGCAATAAAATACGTAACCTTATATTTAAACCACGATGGAACATTAGCAAGAATTTTACTACCAACCTTACATTGACATCAGCAATAAACGAATTAATTACACCCGCCTTTAACAACCAGAATTATGATGTGATAGAAAAAAGTATAGCCCCAGCCGTTAGTTATGTTTATAAAACCAATTTCCGGTTTACATTAACCTATAATTACGACGAAAAAAAGAATATTGGCGGCGATGATGAGAATGCTGTCAATAATTCTTTAACGATGGAACTGAAATATAATGTACTTTCCAACAGCACTATTACTACCAGCTTTTCGCTGAACAGCATCACCTTTACATCTGATTCTGCCGGTTCGGCTACTTCTACAGTTGGTTATATAATGCTGAATGGTTTATTGCCCGGCCAAAATTATTTATGGGATATTGAATATACCAAACGCCTTTCCGGCAACATTGAAATGAGCCTTCAATATGAAGGGCGCAAACCCGGTTCGGATAATATTATTAATACAGGACGCGCATCTATCCGCGCAATTTTATAATATCATTTTTGTTTAAATATTGTCCTGGCTTTTTGAATTACTATCAACATCGTTGTGTCACTCACTTGTACGGCATACCATTGTGCATCTTTAATTGAAGCGGTTTATTATGTTTTGTTGGGTTTATTATGTTTTGTTGGGCTTATTAAAAAGTTCTAAGCTATGCTAAAATAAAAGTTGAATAGAAGTATGCCGTACAAGTGAGTGACACAACGATGATGCCATGAAAACAAATGCAGGTACAATAATTTCTTAATTACCAATAATAAAAAATGCTCCGAAAACTCAGAGCATTTTTTTTATATCATTTAAAATATGGTAAATCAACTATCCAAATAATCCACCTTTTTTTCAGATGCGTAACACCTTCGCCAATTTTAAATCCGTTATTATATACTTCAATTTTATAATCGCCGATAGAAAAATTGTTTTTTTTTTGTTTCCAGTCAAAACTAACTGTCTGGCGTTTTGCCTGTGTATAGTTTACATCAATTTTTTGTGTAAATGATTTTGTATCGCCATCTCTTGTACTAAAAGTACCGGAGCCAAGCTCTTCTACAGAAATCGGTTTGCCATCCGGGCTATAAATACAGACGTACAATGTTTTAGTGCCGGATTCTGCAATCAGGTTTTCATCCAGATCAAAAGAAATGCGGAGCTTATTTACTTTTTTAGCATTCTCCGTTTCTTTTTCTTTGCCATTGCTTTTCTGATCAATACCTGTGATATTAAAATTAGAAGCATGAAGTGTAGAACCAATATCAATCACATCTTCTTTTTGTTTAACAACCTGTTGTGTTGAATCGAAATTTTTCTGTGCAACATCACGTTGTTCGGTAACCTGTTGTTTTTCTACAGTAAGCTGTGTGTTGGCAGCTTTCAGCGAATCTACCTGCGATTTATAGCCATCAATATCTTCATTCAATGATGCTATCATTGTTTTAGCCTGAGCCAGTTCTTCTTTTGTAATATTGCCTTTGTTTAACAAGCTTTGGATCTTTGCTTTTTTATCAGCTATTTCTTTACTTGCCGCATCAATGGTACTGTCTTTTTTTACATCTTCTGTTTTTAAATCATCATAACGGTTGGTAGCCTCATCTAACTGTGCGCGCAATGTATCTTTTTGAGAAACGGCGGTAGTTATTTCTTTATCTTTTAAAGCAAGGCTTTCATCTGTTTTATTTTTATCCCAGATAATGTAACCCCATGTTGCCAGCAAGGCTATAATTAATGCGCCAACTACAAAAGATCTGAGATTTGATTTTGGCGGCTGAGGCGGCGGTGTTTGTGGGTTTTCTGCTGAAGGAAAATTCTCTGAAGGCATAAGAAGGTTTTATTTGTTACTAAAATTCAATGTGTGTCACGCAAAAAAATTTATACCGATTGATACAGTATATTAAAATTACTTCGCGTTTGTGACCACAATTTCCAAAACCATGCCAAATGTTAACCGTAATTAAAAAATATCTAATATAACCTGCAAAACATACATATTAAATAGACAACTCTGAAAATAAAAAACTTAATCAACCTGTTTGCCATCTACTACTATATTCTTCGACTTTGAGGTTGAATACAATGGGTCGCCGGCATTTAATGTTACATTATCCAGATAAATATCTTTTGCATAGGTTGATATAAAACCTTCCCCGTATGTGATGTTGATATTTTGAAAATAAATATCATGAACAGGCGTTCCCGGTAAACCGGTCATCGAAATAGCTGTTTTAGCGCCAGTGCATTTTATGTTGCTGATATGAAAACCCGTAAACTCCGGTATCTTATCATCTGTAGTTGTTGATACATCTTTTGAATTTTTACCGGCCGGCACATCTTCATAAGAAGTAGCAAAGAGTATTGCTTCATCCTGTATTTTGCTCATGGTAATATTATCGATATAAATATTTTTTACCAGTCCGCCCCTGCCCGGGTTACTTTTTACACGTATGCCAACATCAGTGCCAGTATAATTACAATCGGCTACATAAATATCCTGCATGCCGCCATCTGTGTTGCTGCCAATTACAAAACCACCATGTGCACGCAACACAGTACAACCGGCTATAATAATGTTCTGAAGTTCGGGAATAGTGTCTTTACCGCCGCTGCTTTTCATGCAGATGCCGTCATCGCCGGCATTTACAAGACAATTATAAATTACTACATTTTTGCAGGCGCTTATATCCATGCCATCACCGTTTTGCGCCCACCAGTCATTATAAATTGTCGCACCATCAACAGTAAGGTTAGTACAATGATTTGGATAAAAAACAAACTTGGGCGAATTGCGCAAAGCAACACCTTGTATTAAAATTGTATCGCATTGAATAAGATATAACATGTACGGGCGCAGATAATCGCGGGCTGGTAAATAATCATCCGGTGTTGCATCTGTTTTACCTTTTAATTTTTGCAGATAACTTTCACCATTCATGGCATCAACGCTTGGCCACCATAGTTTTCCATCGCTGCTTATTATTCCTGATGTTGGCATTCCGTACCATACATCTGCAGGCACTTTGCTTTTTTTAACAGGCCGCCAGCTATCTCCTGCACCATCAATAACGCCTTCGCCCGTGATAGCAATATTCGTTGCTTTATAAGCATAAAGCGGAGATTCAGGAGCTATATTATCGTTGCTGCCACCGGTTTTTATCATCGGGTATTGTGTATGATCTGCTGTAAATTGAATGACAGCGCCTTTTTCCAGATCAAGGTCTACATTGCTTTTTAATTCAATCGGACCTGTAAGCCATGTACCTGCCGGAACAAATACTTTGCCGCCGCCGGCATTAGTGCATGCTTCGATGGCTTTTGCAAAAGCAGTTGTGTTAAGTGTTTTACCATCATTGACTGCTCCATAATCTGTTATAGAAAATTTTTTATCAGCAAAATGCGGAACAGGTACACCGGGCATTTTAAACGGTGCATTGGAAATATAATAAGCTATATCTTTTGTTTGTGCAATTATTGAATTGAAACAAATACATGAAAGAAAAAAAGTAACAGCAAAAACAGGAATAAGATTTTTAATGAATATTTTCATTCGGTTATTTTTAATCAACATATGTTATTATGTTTTTGTCGGTAAGATAATAACCATTGGGTAAAGTTTATTCTTTGCAACCATCTTTATTTGTTAAAGATTTTTTATTGGTGGCCTGAATTTTAAAACTGAATACAACAATTATTTATCTTATTGGTTAAAGCTGCAAATATCTGCCGGATATAAGTAATCAAAACTATTACCTAACTTTGCAAATCATGTTAAAGGACACGCTACAAAAGATTAATATATTATCTAAAAAAGTGCGACGCCTGCCGCCGGATAAATTGTATGCGCGCCTCAAACTCGGCATAAAAAAAGAAGTACTTAATTCGCCTCAATATATAACACTGCAAACGGTTTCGGCTTGTAACCTCGGATGCAAGCATTGCTTTATTAATAATTATGGAGATGAAATTGAAGATGGGCAGATACGCATAATGAAGATGGCCGAATTTGATAAAATTCTGGAGCGTATTAAACCTATTGTTAAGAATGCTGAATATTTTACTTTCTCCAGTTTTGAAGCATTGCTGAATAAACATTTATTTGAAATGATGGACAAAATACTCGCCATCAACCCGCAAATGAAGTTTCCTTTTTTATCAAATACAATGTTGCTCTCGCAGGAAAAAATAAGCCAATTAGAAAAATATCCTATTTCAGAAATATGCATTTCACTTGATGGCAAAAGCAAAGAAGTAGTTGAGAGTTTTAAAACGGGTGTTGATTATGATAATGTGATCAATTCACTGCAGTTGTTGGGACAATCTTCTTTAAAGGAAAATGTTGCTGTTGGTTTTGTAGCGCATAAAAAAAATATACACGAGTTACCGGATTATGTGGATTTTATAAATGAGTTGGGCATTAAATTAATTTATGTAAGTAATCTTCTTTCATTTACCAAAAACAATGCTAACGAAGTATTGTACTCGCCCGATGGCAATAATGAAGCGCAGGCATTATTTAACGAAGCTATCAAACGGGCAAAAAAGAATAACCAAACTATACAGTTGCCCGAATTAAAACCAATTGTAAAAGGCTGCCAGGCCTGCGAAACTTTTTTTATTGACACCAATGGAAATGTAGCGCCGTGCGATTTTTTAGCAGTTACAACTCCTTTTACTTTGTTTGGAAATACAATCAAAAACCCTCCGCAGATATATGGAAATGTATTGTTTGACGATCCGCTGGAAATATACCGCAGTGAAGGTTATACGTCTTTCAGAAATGCGCACAGGCTTGGAAAAGAGTTACCCGATGTTTGTAAAAATTGTATCGATGGATATGGTTTAATGTGCAGCAACAGAAAAGTTTATAGTTGAGTATTGATCTTATTGTTTTTCTCCCGTAATATTAAATCCAAAAACTTCATTGGTTGTAATCTTTACATTTTTAAACCCTCGTTTATAAAACCAGGCAGCTACTTCTGTATGACCATGCTCCCAACGGAATTGCGGCGTGAACCAATCTAAAATATCTACCATCATTTCTCTTGGGTTTTGTTTGTTACCTTTTAATTTTTTTATTAAATAACTAACCGGAAAAATAGTTATACAATATAAATAAAATTGAAAACCCAATGGCAATTTAGATGTTACGCTTCTTATTCTATTAAAAAGATTATGGATAAAATCTTTACGGTGATGATAGAGCCATACACTTAATTTTCCACCGGCTTTTACTGTTGGTTCAATACACGAAAAAGACAACTCGGTATTATTGGTATGGATCAATACGCCGCTGCTATGCACAATATCAAAATACTTAAAAACCAATGGCGGAAACTGTACATCGCCTTGTATAAAATACGCTGTTGGGTAGATATTTCTTTTATACGCTTCTTCAATACTGTTGCTAAAATCCATACCGATAATTTTTGTACCAAAAGAAGCAATTAATGAATTTAATTTTCCATTGCCGCAGCCTGCATCAAAAATAATTTTATGTTTAATGGAATCAATTGTTTCATCCGTTTCTGCTAAAAACCGTTTTAGCATGGCATCATTATCAGCGTCCCATGTCTTATCTTTTTCATAATCATATACCGACCACTCTTTTGAAAAACTTTCTTTTGTGCGCTTGTTTTTTTTCAATACATACTTAATTAACTCACTATATTTTTTCAAAAGAAGTCGTTTCCGCTGCGGATAATCGTTGACGTTATTTTTTAAGAAATCTTCATAATCAATAAAAGCCTCTACATTTAATCTTGGCACTCCTTTAATTACAGGATAAAACCAATCTTCCTGCGAAAACAATATTGCTTCATCAATTACTTCAACTGTTTTATCACCAAATATTTTTTTGGCTTTGCTTATAATTTTAATCTCAAGCCTGCTTCTTGTAACCGGGCATCTGAGTATTTCAATTAATTCTTCCTGCATTTTAGGGTTATTCTTTAATTTACAATATCAATCAAAGATAAAAATGTAAGTGGCATTGCTCCGAAAAATAAATATAAAAGCTGAAAGTGAAGCCGGAGCTGGCATTGAAGCAAATGTTCCAGGCAATTCAGGGCAATCTGTAAATAAAAACAGGTCATCTGCAATTGGGAAAAGCAGTTCTGATTTATTTTTTAGCGGCATTTTTTGGAAATTTCTTTTTTACCTATCCGCATTTTTATTAAATGCTTTTATAGCGCATAAATTAGGCGCAGCCGATAGTGGCCGTTTTTATTATTTGCTGAATAATTTATCATTTGCAGTACTGGTTTTATCACTTGGTTTTGATGCCGGCGTAAATTATTATAATGGTGCCAGAGAAATTGGCAGAAACGAGTTGTTTACATTATCCGCTTTTTTCTGCATCGCAATAAGCATTGTTTTTATAATAATTTATTTTTTTTCTACACAGTTTTCCATCATTCCACATCATGCATTTAACAGTTATATTGTATGGTATATTGCCGGTTCATTATCCTTCAGTGTTTTTACCGCATTTTATTATTCTGAACATAAACATATTGTTCCGAACCTGATAATGACTGTCTGCAATGTATTACTGATATTTCTATTACCGGGAGTTTTATACAATAATACTATTTCAAACGCAGCATTTTTTCATATTTATCTTTCATTGAATTTAATTGCTGCATTACTGACAGTCATATTATTATATATGCATGGCGCGAGATTCAGCATGCTGAACATAAAAAATATTTTAGCAACAGGTATTATAAAATTTTCTTTGCAGTCTTTTGTCTCAGCGCTTCTATTTACACTTTTGCTGCGCTGCGATTATTGGCTGGTAGATTATTATTGTACCAGTGCAGATACAGGCAATTATTTACAGACCTCAAAATTTGTACAACTGGTAATGCTGTTGCCATCGCTTGCTTCATTTTCATTGTTTCCGTTAATTGTACAATCAATCGTTTCAGAAAGCGGCATAGAACTAAAACTGATCCGCTTAATGAATGTTTATATTTATATCAGCCTGTTCATCTGCATTGCATTGGTAATTGCGGGGCATTTACTGTTTCCTTTTATTTATGGAAACACATATAATAAAATGTATAAAATATTTTTATTGCTGATACCAGGGATAATTTCAATGGCTGCAACATATCCGCTCAATTCCTATTTTGCCGCTAAAAAAATGATCATTACCAATTTACTGGGAATTTTTATTTCGATCGTTATATTAATAACTGCGGATGTTTTGCTGATTCCACATTACGCCGTATATGGCGCTGCTATTGGATGTTCATTGGGTTATTGCTGTTATTTTTTCTTTTTATTATATCATTTTAAAAAACAGGTAAAGTTCAGATCAGCAGAAATAATAGAACTTAAATTATTTTATGCTGAACTGAAATCGGTATTACAAAAATGGCATTCCTGAAATATGTAGCCTGTTGCAAAGCAGATTTTTATCTTACAAAGATCTGCGTAGCAAGTATCCGTTACTGGAATAAATTGATACCCGTTTATCTTTTAAAAGATCATTCACGGGGTGATTTTGATACAACTGAACTGGAAAAAGCATTTAATGTTTCTGTTCTTTCAATGAAGTATAAACAACTGGGCGCTTATGGAAAATTATATCCTTTTATTGAAGAAAACGAAAGCAGGGTTTTGGTTATCGATTCGGATATTGTATGGATAAGAGACGTAATACCAGAATTGGAAATGCTTTCAGAAGATATCATCATATATTGTTATGTTGCTGCCGATCCAGAAAAAGAAATGAATCGATGGTATTTCAATACCCTGAATTTTTATAACCATTACAGCGATTATCAATATCCCGGATTTCTGTTTAATACAGGACAGTTTGTTTGCAATACATCTTCATTTTCAAAAGAAGACTTTGATGATGCAATTGCATGGAAAGAAAAAGCATTGCCTATATTTAATGATACTTTTCTTTGTGAAGACCAGGGCATATTAAATTATGTAGTCGCAAAAAAAATTCAGGCGGGTTCTATTTCTTATCGCCATCATGACTTGTTTATCTGGGGATATAATTCTTCAATAAATGAAATTGATATAAAACGAAATGATATTGCCGGTCATTTCCCCGCGTTGATCCATTGGTTTGGCAATAAAACCGGATTGATATCCGGTTTGCCTGGCAGCAGAATTTTAAAATTTTATGAAGCTTTTTATTATTCCAAAATTGATAATGGAAGAATTAAAAAAAATATTTCAGGATTAAGCAGAGTTATCAGTCATCCTGTTGCATCTCTTAAATTAATAATAAAAAAGATAATAAACAGATAGTTTCTATTATTAATAACCGTTATTAATTAGCGGGCTTTTGTCCTACATACAAAAAACCATTTCCCGATTTACCCCGAAAAAATAACTTTGAAATAAATATTGCCACGGCAAAGAAAATTGCCAGTGATTTTTGTTTAATGCCTTTTGCATTTTTAATACTTTCAGGAAGAGGCCACGCAAATTCATCTACAATAAATTCCTTTTCGTCAATTTGAAATTGCTTAAAAAAAACATGCTGATTTTTTGCATTGGCCATTATAATATGGTATGGAGGTGTATAAAATATAAACCCCGGATTTGTTCTTTTTTTAACTTTTATATACAGATCACGGTACCAGTTAGAAACAGCCATATTATCTTCCAGCGGCGCTTCTATCAATAAAATACCATTTGGTTTTAAATGAGGCAATAACGCATTTATAGTAGCTGCAGGTGTAACTACATGCTCAATTACATTACTTAACCGTATCACATCATACACAAGTTTTTTATCCGGATAAAATTCATCAATATGGTAAATATTAACTTTGGGCAAGCCCTCTTTAATCATTTTAATATAATCATAATCATACTCTGCCCCATTGCACATAAAGCCTTGCTGTATTGCATTTGCAATAAAATTCCCATCGCCGCAGCCAAAGTCAAGTATTGTTGCTTTATTTCCAACATATTTATTTATAAGGTCGAATTGTATACCATAATTAAACCGTGTGCCACATTGTTTTTGATAATATTTTTTTGTTATTGATACATCAATTGTATTAGCATGATAAGAAGGCACATACATCGCCGCTATTTCTTCCGGAGTTGGCATCGGATGCAAATATTTTAAACCACAGGCTGCGCAACAAACATATTTAAATTCTTTTCCAAGAAATAAATTTCCCGGAAAATCAAATTTGCTGAAAGCTGTTTCATTACAAAATACACAACCCATGCGTCTATAAATTAAATGGTTTTGATACTGCGGTAAATAATATCAAATATCTACATAAAATATTTATTAAATTACGTTCATATAATTATTGTACCAATGGCATTATTACGAAAAATAAATACAAAAGCCAGAACCGAGATCAACAGCGGGTTTGGCGTTAATGCATCCGACTATGGCGGCCGTCTGGTAAATAAAGACGGCATGCCGAATATTGAAAAAAAAGGAGTTGGTTTTCTGGAGGGAATAAGCTGGTATCACACTATGCTGCAATTACCACGGTGGAAATTTTTTACCACCGTACTTTTATTTTATGTTATCATCAATTTTGTTTTTGCATTTATCTATCTCGCAGTTGGCATAGAACATCTGGTTGGAATGAATCCTACAACATTCCTGGAAAAATTTGGCGAAGCGTATTTTTTCAGCGCACAAACTTTTACTACCGTTGGTTATGGCCGCATCAGTCCGGTTGGTTTTGCTGCAAGTGCGGTATCTTCTTTAGAAGCTTTGACAGGCTTGTTAAGTTTTGCGCTGGCCACCGGTTTATTTTACGGACGGTTTTCTAAACCAAAGGCCTACTTACGGTTTAGCACAAACGCAATTTTGGCTCCTTTTAAAGATGGTATTGCATTGATGATGCGTGTTGCTCCATACAAAAACACTACACTTGTTGATGCCGAGGTAAAAGTATCTGTGGGACTTTTTTTTGAAGACAACGGCAAGACAAGAAGCCAGTTTTTCCCGCTGGAACTGGAATATGACAAAGTAAATTCGTTAACGCTTAGCTGGACAATCGTACATCCGATTAATGAAAGCAGCCCTTTTTATACATTTTCAAAAGAAGATTTTGCCAACGCAAAAGGCGAGATAATCGTTTTTGTAAAAGCTTTTGATGATATGTTTAGCAATACTGTGGTAACACGTAGTTCCTATACGTTTAAAGAACTGGTGATTGGTGCAAAGTTTGCTATGATGTACCACCGTAATACTGAAAATAATAAAACTGTACTTGACATCGGAAAACTTAATACATATACAGAAGCAGATATTGATTATGCGTTTGCATCAGAAAAGCATGTTGCTAACGGATAACAATAAATATCAGTTAACTGTTTTAATACGTGTAATAAGATCTTGACCTGTTCAACTTAAGGTCTCTAAGCAAAGCTGATTTAGGATTAATAGTAATTGTAAACGAACGTGAGTAAGCTGAATTATTAATAGCGATGCTCATTTGCCAGCAATGCAAATCTCTTGATAATGATAAAGTATAATATCCTAATTGCCCCAATGTGATATTATAAGAACTACTTAAACCTAACTGCCATTTGGCGCTAAGCCCAAGCGATCCGCTAAAAGTTACAGACTGTGAAATAGTACTGGGTGTATTAATAGCCTGCGCCCTTGTGTAATTTAAAAAGTAAGAAAGATTAATTGACCACGGAATAGTAAAATCTGTAAACTCTGCGGGGTTATGGCTTATATATGCCATTTCTGTTTGATATTGATCTAATGGCAAACCACTTGTCGGGTCATAAGTTGGGTTTGGCCCCGGCCCCGCATTGCTATTTTTATTTTTCTGGTCGCCACCTTTAAACTGTGTTGATAAAGAAATTCCGGCCTGAGTTAATCTTCCTAAAGTAAGCAGTTTATCTTTCCATACCAGCCGGTCTATATCTTTAAATCCTGTTGAATCTGTTTCATAAGGATCTAATGTAGCAGAGCCATTGACAGTAATTTTATTATTAAACAAACTGGTTCCACCACTCAGACTAAGATTACTTAATGCAAAAGAATCTGCCAGAAAATTATAGCTTCCGGTTAAGCTAAGGCTTTCCAGCAATGTAACTTTTTTAATGGCATTAGTGCCGGTATCTTTCGGGTTCAGCACTTTCATCTGCACATTATTATCAATACCAAAATTAAGCCCCGCAAATTTTGTTTCGCTAAATGCACCACCATTTATACCATCAAAAACAGATGCACGTCTGATATCATTTTTAGATGAATCGTATTGCAGGTTATAATAGTATTGGCTATTCATATCAGGCGTATAACTAAAGCTGATTGATGGCCTTATTTCATGATGTATTGCCTGTATCTTAGAATTTTTACCAAACGTGTACATTCCGAATATCCTTGTAGAAAGACCAACACCAAAAGCCATACTGCGGGCTGTAAAAAAACCTGTTTGATAAGAGGTATCTATCGTTGTATCAGCAGCATTCCATCTTTGTAATAATTTTTTCTGATACCATTTTTCCTGATAGCTAATGGAAGGAGCGATCTGCAAAGGACCAATAGGCGGCAATGATAATGAAATAGGTACGGTATGTGAAGCGCCCAATTGTAAATTACTGGAAATCTGTTTGCCGATACTTTCTTTAGTCAAAGTCAGGCTGTCATCAGAAAATGTAGTAGAACTTTGTGCCGATGAGTTTAAGCCAATACCAATATTCTCATACCATTTTAATGTACCTAAATCATCTTTTTTTCTAAATGGATATAAAGTATTTATACTAAATACAACGCTGGGCAATGTAACATTAAACGTTCTGGTAACTGCATCCTGATTATGGTTGGCAGTAATGGAAAGATTGAAAGGCTCATCTTTCCACACTTTGGAATATTGAATAGAAGATTGAAGCTGGTTATTAAATTCCTGTATCGGATTGCCTGGTACCTGTTGATTATATTGACTGCTTCCTGCACTTACGTTAGCTGCGAATGTAACACCCGGCCTGGCTTTGCTATCCATAGTATGGCTCCAGGCTATATTAAAAGTTTTGGTTTGCGAATAATCAGGATCTCCTTTAAAATTTTCTTTGATATCCTGATAATTAAATGAAAAACTTCCACGGTAATGATATCTTTTGTAATAAGTAGTCCTTGGGTTTATCATCCAGCTTCCGTAGGAATAAATTGTACCTGTTGTAGTTATATCCCAGTTATCACTTAATACTTTATAATAGCCAATGTTCTGCAACGCAAGCCCTAATTGTTGGTCTTGAGTAAAGACCGGCGCAATAAATCCAGAATGCCTTCCCTGCACCAATGGAAAAATACCAAAGGGTAAATAAATAGGAATAGGAACTCCTTCGAACTCTAAATGCACAGGGCCTGTTATGGCCATTTTTTTATTAATGAATTTTATTTTTTTACTTACAAAAGCAAAATGCGGCGTATCA
>Ga0206833_1227_pt1 | contig 13768 bp, 7 predicted proteins | sample Alteio_BWOrgCont_32_FD_152891 | JGI IMG/M metagenome (GOLD analysis project Ga0206833, IMG submission 152891) | Enriched cells from forest soil in Barre Woods Harvard Forest LTER site, Petersham, Massachusetts, United States -... | ecosystem: Environmental > Terrestrial > Soil > Temperate forest > O... | reverse complement strand
CCGGGCGGATTTGACGCTGGAGCCAGGCGAGCAGGTTCAGAAAATCGTGGTCAACGTCGAAACGCCGATGGTCGAGACGACCAATGCCACGCTCGGCGGGACCCTCAGCAACGAGAGCATTAACGATATTCCATTGAATGGCCGCAACTTCTCGAATCTTCTCGCGCTGCGTCCCGGCGTGTCGCTGTATCCGGGCGGCGGGTCGCGAACGACGAGCAGCAACGGCATTCGCGCCGAAGACCAGGTGTACGTGATGGACGGCCTGAATAACACGGAACCGTACACGGGCTACAACATGGTAAACGCTGTCGACTTGGCGGGAGATGTAGGCACAATCCTTTCCATCGATGCCATTCAGGAGTTCAACACTGAGGAAAATCCAAAGGCTGAATCGGGGTGGAAACCGGGCGCCGTCGTCAACGTGGGCGTGAAATCGGGCACCAACTCTGTCCACGGTACCGCTTTCGCTTTCGGGCGCGAGACAGGATTTGACGCGCGAAATTATTTCAACGTCGTGCCACAGCCGCAGACCCCTGTTGCCCTCGAGCAATTCGGCGGAACGGTGGGCGGGCCGATCAAGAAGGACAAGCTGTTCTTCTTCTTGGCGTACGAAGATCAGCGCTATTCCGTCGGGAATTCGTACAATATCGTCGCGCCGATCACAGCAGCGACGGGCGGAACCGCGGCTACAAGCCTCCAGGCGGCGTGCTTGGCCGCCATGAAGGCTGGGCCGGTGAGCGCAAATAGCGCGCTAATTTCCGGACTGAGCACGAGTTGCGTTCCGCTGTCGAATTATCCCGGCCTGTTTCCGGTGAACAATGGGTCGTCAACGGCGTACACCAACAATCAAACTTCCCACCAACAGAGCGACAACGGGATCGCCAAAGGCGATTACCATATCAACGATCACAATACGCTGAGCGGCACGTTCTTCATTGGCCGAAGCCCGGGAACATTTAACGATGCGGCAAGCGAAGTTCAACCGTTGTGGCTGTCTGTTGGAACCATGCACGTCGAAGTCGGTTCGGGGAGCTGGACGTGGACGCCGAATTCCCACTGGACGAATGAAGTGAGATCGGGGTACGACAGATTCTATCGCAGCTTCCTGACGGAAGACGCGAGCATGAATCCGGAAAATTACGTGGTGGGCGGGAACAATTACAGCCTGAACACAGGCGTAACCAATCCGGCGAATTTCGGATTTCCGATCATCCGCTTCAACAGTTTCTCGAGCAGCCTGTTCCGCCTCGGTGGAAACTGGCCCAAGATCATCGGACCGAACGGCGTGTTCCAGGCCGTCGATCATGTTTCGTACCTGCACGGCAATCACGCGTTCATGTTTGGCGGCGAGGTCCTGGCCAACGAAGACGATTCTTACATCACAGCCAACGCTCGCGGACAGATTCGGTTTACGAGCCTGACGAACTTTTTTGTCGGCACGAGCGGCAACAACTCTCAAATCCTCGTCGGCAATGCCACGCGAAACGTAACCGATCAGGGTTTCGCGCTCTTTGCGCAGGATGACTGGCGCATCAAGCCGAGAGTCACGCTGAACCTCGGCATTCGCTGGGAAATGGCCACCGTGCCGTCCGAATCGCACAACCTGTTCGGAAATTTCCTCCCGACGCAGGGGCTGGTGCAGGTCGGGGATCAGATCAAGTCTCCTTTCAACGGCGATCATAACAACTTCGCGCCGCGGATCGGCGTGGCATGGGATGTCCTCGGCAATGGAACGACGGTGGTCCGGGCCGGATTTGCTTTGATGTACGAGGAGATGAACGAATTGCAGGTGTTCCTTGGTCTCGGCAACACGCTGGGGATGGGCACGGTTCCGACAGGAGCCATCATTGACGCGGCAGGAGATACGAGCGGCGGCAACATCGTCTTCGCACCCATCATTTTCGGCACGGGAAAATTAAATTGGAACGGTTCATCGGTTGGAGGAACCAGCATTTTTCCTTCCGGGACGTTGAACTGTTTCTTAACCCCCTGCACAACGATGTCCGTGGATCCAAACCTGCGTACACCCTACGTGCAGGCATATTCGCTCGACGTCCAACGCGCGATTACGAATAATATTTCGCTGACCGTTGGTTACGTCGGAAATCATGGCACCAAGCTGCTGGGGCTCACGGATCTCAATCAGCCTCCAATTGGCGCCGGATATCAGGTTGGCTGTGGTCAAACTAGCTCCATTTTACCCTCCTCTGCCTGCGAGCAGTCAGCGCGGCCTTTTGAATCTAAATTCCCCTATTTGGCGGGCATCGCCCATCTTTCAAATTTGGAAGGATCCAATTACAACAGCTTGCAAGCCACATTGACCGCGCGGGCCTACCACGGTCTGTCGTTTACCGCCGGCTACACCTACTCCCATGCATTGGATGATGCCTCCGAAAATTTCGGCGGCAGTGGCATTCCGATCGATAGCTCGCACGTGCGGCAACAATTGTACGGGGCGAGTGATTTTGATCTAAGGCACCGTTTCACTTTCACGACGACCTATGACATCCCGGGGAAAAAAACGCCCGGACAAATGCTGGAGGGCTGGCAGGTCAATTCCGTGGTGACGCTGCAGAGCGGAGCGCCTTGGTACGCGCAGGACACGACGAATGATTTAAGCGGAACGGGCGAGGTCGGCAATACGGGAAGCAATCTGGAACGCTGGGATTTCTTCGGAAACCCCAGTGACTTCACCTCCAATCAACACGCTTTCCCCTATTGCAGTCTGGTTCCGTTAACACCGGGGAGTCTCACCTTGGTTCCCAGTTGTTCGGCTCCTACAGCCACCGGTTTACTCTCTAGTGCGCAAACGACTGCCGATTGGGCCACCTGCAATGCCCAAGCGGCACTTCTCCCCGCTGGCCCGAATGGTCATACAGGAGTTCAATCCCTCAATGCTTTCGGGTGTTACCTCTCGACAAATGGCAACTCGGGTTTGATCCCCCCAGCGCTTGGCACGCTTGCCGACGAGGGCCGCAACGTATTCCGCGACTCGGGTTTCCGTACGTGGGACTTGTCCGTGGTGAAGAATTGGCATTACCAGGAAAAGCTCACCGCACAATTTCGAGCCGAATTTTTCAACATCCTCAATCATCCCAATTTTGCCAACCCGCTCGGCGGTCCAAACGGCTACGCTCATAACGATCTTTCGGGCGGCTACGGAATGGGATGCGGTTGCGCCACGCCCGACCAGGCAGGGCAAAATCCCGTGCTCGGAACGGGCGGCGCACGCGACGTGCAGCTGGGTTTGAAACTGATTTTTTAGAGCAGGAAAACATGAGGATATCGGTCTCCCGATTGGCGAGGTGAGAATCGCCAATCGGGGGATTGGCGTTCCCGGGGGAAACCAACGCACGGCGCCAGCCGTCCATAAGGAATGTTTACTGGAGGAAGGCCCGGGTGTATAAGGATGCGCACGGGTTTGTCGGGATGGAATTTCCAGCGGAATTTGAAGGGGAGGCGCGATGAGTAAGTACAGGAATGCGATGGCGTTTGGCCTGGCGGCTGCGGGCCTATGCATGCTGATTTTAATCGGCGCAAGAGGCGCGCGAACGCAAAACGCGCCGAAATATAAAGTGGATGCGGAGTGGCCGAAACCGCTGCCCAACAAGTGGAAGATGGGCGGCGTCACGGGACTCGCCGTCGACAAAGATGACAACGTTTGGGTGTATGACCGGCCGAACGATTTGACGGATATCGAACTGGAAGCGGAGCTGACTCCGCCGATCGCCGATTGCTGCGTTCGGCCTCCTTCTATGATTCATATCGATAAGGCCGGCGATGTGATCGGCTCAGTCGATCCACCGCAAGGGCACGGCATGGCCGTGGACAGCAAGGGATTTCTCTACCTTGGCAACGTGGTGAATGGAATTGGGAACGTCCGCAAATACGATCCGAAGACTGGCGCGTTGATCGCCGAATTGCCCCACACGCCGGAGGGGCCTCCAGGCGGGGGCGGAGGCGATGCTGCTCCGGACACGCCGCGCGTTCCTGGACGTGGCAGCCGGGGGCCTGTTGCGGGATTCTTGCCGTTCGGACGCCAGAAACCCGACCCCGCAGCCGTGGCGGCGCGCCAGGCGGCGACTGCCGCTTTCCGCGCCAAATATCCTCCGACTACGCCGATGATCGTGGGCGGAATCGAGGAAGTGCGGCTGGACGAGCCGAATCACGAATTGTACGCGGCCGACAATTATCTGGGCGGGCGCGTGATGGTGTTTGACCTGGACACGTTCCAGTTCAAGCGCGGCTGGGGCGCCTACGGGCACAAGCTTTCCGAAATCTCAACCGATGACAAGGACCGTGAATATGTACCCAACGGGCCGGAGCCGAAAGAGTTCCGCGGGCACCTGACGCTGAACGTTTCGCATGACGGCATGGTGTATGCGGCGGACCGGATGGCCAACCGCATCGACGTCACGACGAGAGACGGAAAATTCGTGAAGGAATTTGTCATGGCGCCGTGGACAGCCGTGGGCGGCTCGACGGGCGGCGTGATGTTTTCTCCGGATAAGGCGCAACTGTTCCTTTTCATTTCCGATCTGACCAACAACCACATCTGGTTCCTGAATCGCGAGGATGGGAAGGTTGTATCGACGCTTGGCAGCATGGGGCAGAATGCTGGGCAGTTTTACGGGCTGCACATGATCGCCACGGATTCGAAGGGGAACATTTACACGGGCGAAGTGTTCGGCGGCGAGCGGGTGCAGAGGTTCGTGCCGACCAAGTAATTTTTTGGCTCGGTCAGGATTAATTTAAGGTACAAGCACGGATCTCTCGGGGAAAAACCGCACCCTTCACAAAATGCGTGAAGGGTGCGGCACCCGTGTGGCGCGGGCTTTAGCCTGCAAGCATTCGTCTTTGAAATCCCCAACCCCCAACAGGCTGAACCCTGCGCTACTTAATCCCAAAAACCATCGTGAGGTTTCGCGGCTTCTTCTTCGAGAAGCGGGCCGGTGATTTCCACGCGGCGCTGGCCGCGTGCGAAGACTTCGCGGCAGGGTAGTGAGAAGGTCGGATTCTCTTCGTTCGCGCCCGTCAGCTCGAGCAGGCGGTGTTCGGAAAGGGCGTAGACGACTCGGCCTATATTGGTCCAGTAAATCGCGCCGGCGCACATGCTGCACGGCTCGGCGCTCGTGTAGAGAGTGGCTTTGGCGAGCCGCTCGGGCGGAACCATGCGCGCCGCTTTACTGGCGGCCACGAGTTCAGCATGCTGCGTCGGATCGCCATCGGGCGGCCGTGATTGATTTTGCGCTTCCACCAGAATTTCCCCGTTTTCATCCACAACCAACGCGGCGAATGGATGCTGCCCTGCCTTCCGCGCCTCATCGGCAAGTGCAATGCAGCGCCGCAGAAAACGTAAATCTGCCTCCGTCGGCGTGGCCAGAGGAGAAAGATCGGTTATGGGCAAGGCATCTTCTTCCGAGGAAGCGGCAGGCGCCGGCTTGCTGACACGATTGAAAAAGATGTTGAGCGTGACGGCTGTGAACCCGCACAGAACAGCGCTGCTGCCAAGAAGTAATCGCATTACATCGGGGATACGATCGAATAAAGATGGAAAAACGGTGGGCAGCATGCCCATGCCAATGGAGACGGCGATTAGCAGCGCGTTGCGCGTGCCGGCAAATTTCGCGCGGGCCAATTCCTCGATGCCGGCGACGACCGTCATTCCAAAAATGACGAGGCCCACGCCGCCGAGAACCGGCTTCGGCACTCCGGCGATAATCGCGCCCAGCTTCGGAAAAAGCCCCATGAAGAACATGATGATGCCCGCCGCAGACAACACGTAGCGGCTCTTCACTCCGGAGAGCGCGATGAGCCCCGTGTTTTGACTGTACGCGTTGTAAGGAAAACTGTTGAAGAACCCGCCCATCATCGTGGCCAAGCCATCCGCGCGAAAGGCATCGGCCAGGATACGCGGGCTGACGGGCCTGTCGACCATGCGCCCGATCGCCAGGCAGTTGCCGGTCGTCTCGGTCATGACGGCGAGCATGGCCATTTCCATGACCAGGATCGGCACGATCGCGAATTTGGGTGTGCCGAACAGGAGCGGTTTCGTCACCGCGATCCAACTGGATCTTCCCACCTCATCAAAGTGTGCGAGGCCCAGGAAAATCGCTGCGAGCGTGCCGATTACCATTCCGAGCAGCGCACTCAGGTTTGAGATAAATGTGTTGCCCCAGACGTAAAGCGCGAGGATCACGAGGATCGTTCCAAGGCCGAGCCCAAGATTCATCATGCTGCCGAAATCGGCGCTCTGCGGATTGCCTCCGCCGAGCCACATCGCCGCCGTAGGCATCAGCGAAAGGCCGATCGCGACAATCACGGAACCAATGACCGCCGGAGGAAAATACCGCAGCATGCTGCTGAAGACGGGTGCAATCAGGATGGTCAATATTCCGCAGCCGATCACTGCGCCGTAAACCGTCGGCAAGCCGGATTGCTTTCCGATAAGGATCATGGCAGGAAGACAAATGAAGGAACATCCCTGGACAAGAGGCAGCCGCGCGCCAAACCTCCAGAGGCCCACCGATTGCAAGAGTGTGGCGAGGCCGCAGGTGAAAAGATCGGCGTTGATCAGCGCAACGAGCTGGCGCGGGGCGAGGCCGATGGCAGCCCCAAAAATTAACGGAACTGTTACAGTGCCCGCATACATAACCAGCACGTGCTGCCAGCCATAGAAAAAAAGATCGCGCCAAGGCAGCATGCGGTCAACTGGATTCGTTGCGGGAGGCTTTAAGGATGGGCGAGGGGATTCGGGCATGTCCATTCGCGCGCTCAGGTGGGGTTGGAGCGCACTCCTTTCCCCTTGGTTCCCTGGAAGGGACTTGGCTCTGCGGTCAGACCGGAGATGGGTCCCCTTTCCGCTCGGCGGACCGGGCTTGATCCAAGCCGCGCCGTGAGCCACACAATCTAGCACGCAGAAAGCCAAATCAGCCAGAATTTCACGCGTCGGGCATTATCCTAATTTAAAAGGTTTTGGAATTTTGGAAAGACGATCTTCAGCTTGTCCGTCGGACTGCTGCTGATTGCGGCCTCCAGCCCCTGAAGCTTAAGGGGTTAAAACCCCTAGGCTCTCTAAACTTACGTCGGAACTGAACTCCCGACCTCCGATCGACGTGCTCAAAGCCTGCGTCCTTCAAATTAAGACGGTACCGCGCACCCGGACAATATCCGCGTGATTGAGCAGGAAGCCAGACAACCTCAACCTTCATCGCACAGTCCAATATTAGTGGAACAAGCAGGCGTGCCGACGGGCATATAAGTGTTGGGCCTGGCGAGCTCGTAGCGCCTTCCATCAAGCTGGCATGAGACCTCGTATTCTCTTGATTTGACAGAAGTTGAAATTATCTTGCCTTTCCACGTATGCGAACCACCCCTATAGAACGGAATGACAAAAGTTTAAGGACGCGTCGATCTTGAGTTCCTTGAGAACAGGCCTGGGCGGGGAATTCTTTGCGCGAGGCGCCGGGGGCTTGGCGTTGCGCTGCTGGATCGCCTTGGCTCTGGGTTGCTGCGCATTCATATGCGCTCTCCCTGCGCGGGCTCAAATTCAGCAATCTCCGGCGGCGAACGTGGCGCCCGCAGGCTCCAGTCAGCAAGATGCGGCTGCCCCCTTGCCGGGAAGCATCAGCGGCACGATTGTGGATCCGAGCGGAGCGGCCGTCGCAAGAGCGCGCGTGAAGCTTACTTCAGGAAATCCCCCCGCCAATGAAGAGACCTTATCGGCCGACGATGGGCAATTTTCCTTTGGCAACGTCGCTCCCGGGGCCTTTCAATTAACGATTGCAGATGATGGCTTCACGCCGCAAACGCTGTCCGGAATTCTACACGCGAGGGAGATCTACAATGCACCGCGAATTGCGCTGGTGCTGGCGCCGGAAAAGACCGATGTGGAGGTGATCGTCCCGCGCGTGGAAGTGGCGGAAGAGCAGATCCGGGAAGAAGAAAAGCAGCGCGTTCTCGGCTTCGTTCCCAACTTTTATGTCACTTACGTTCCGGATGCGGTCCCGCTCACTTCCAAGCAAAAATTCAGGTTGGCCCTGCGGGCGACGATTGATCCTGTCACCCTCGGGTTGACGGGAGCCGTGGCGGGAATTCAGCAAGCCGACAATGTTTTCAGCGGCTACGGGCAAGGCGCGCAGGGATACGGCAAGCGCTACGGCGCCGATTATGCCGACGCGATTACCAGCACGTTCCTCGGAAGCGCGATTTTGCCGTCCCTCTTGAAACAGGACCCGCGATATTTCTACAAGGGGACCGGCAGTGCGCGCTCGCGGATATGGTATGCGGTCGAGATGGCCGTGGTCTGCAAAGGGGACAACGGCCGCTGGCAGGCGAATTATTCGAGCATTCTGGGCAGCCTCGCCGCAGGCGGACTTTCCAATCTATACTATCCGCCGCAGAATCGAGACGGCGCCGCCCTGACGTTTGAGAACACGGCCATTGGAATCGGCACCACGGCAGTCGCCAATATTCTGCAGGAATTCGTCATTCGCAAATTGACCCCGAACGCCCACAGCCGCAACCCCTCCACACCTTAAACACAATAGGCAGAGATGCCCCGCACGTGTCTAAAAAATTAATCAGGGTCGTTTCAACACTTCGCGGAATGAATTTTCGGGGCCCCGCCGCAAAACCTGAGATCATAAATCCAATTCAAGTCGCGGGAAATAGCCTCGCGGAAATCGAATTTTGCAGCAAATGCGCGTGGGCTGCCCGCAAAGAAATCCGATGAATCCTTCGATGCAAGAGGCGTACCGGATCATGCCGACGAAAGACAGACGCGCGACACCGCGATTTCTAGCCAAGCCGGAGAATAACATCCGTTATGGCGACCGGTCCGCGCCCATCCGAGATCTTAGCCTCGAGGGGGTATTCATTCTGGACCCGGATCCACTGCCGCCGGGGTCGGAACTTTCATTCACCCTGACCGCCGGGCAGACTGAGATTTCTCTCGAAGGCATCGTCCGGCACTCGGTCGTCGACGTTGGCATGGGGATTCAATTCACCAACCTTTCCAACGTGTCGAAAAGGCGCCTGACCATCCACATTGCCAGTTTGGTTGCCGCACCCAGCCTGCTTCCCCAGGCTTAACGCGGGAGATGTTCCCATTTTTCCGCTGTAAAAGCTCCTAATCCTAACTTCGCGCCGGTCGAGTGGATGATTGAGTTTAAATTTTGAGTGGGAGCGCAAAGTTTTGTAGTGCCGGCGTCTCGCCGGCACTGTTTGCTCAGTTATTGCAGCGGAAAACCGCTGGCGGGCGCCGGCGCTACCTTGTCTTTACAAAATTTCGGGCGGCACGTAAAGTTTACGGGCGGCGGCAGAGCCATTCAGGGAAAATACTTTCGCTTAGCCCCGCGCAGGTCATACACAGGAATGTCGCCTCTCTTTCAAAAATCCACAGCGATCTCCATTCTGGTTGCCACGGCGTTTTTCATGGAAAATCTGGACGGCACCGTCATCGCGACAGCGCTGCCGCAGATGGGGAAATCTTTTCATGTCAGCCCGGTTGACCTGAATATCGGCATGACGGCTTACCTGCTGATGCTCGCGGTTTTTATTCCGATCAGCGGCTGGGTGGCGGACCGGATCGGGGCGCGCACGGTTTTCGTTGCGGCTATCGCAATCTTCACCGTGTCTTCCATTTTGTGCGGGCTAAGCAACGGAATTCTCGCGTTTACCGCCGCGCGCATCGTCCAGGGAATCGGCGGAGCGATGATGGTGCCCGTCGGCCGGCTCGTCGTTCTGCGCACCACGGAAAAACATAATCTGATGGAGGCGATCGCCTACATCACCTGGCCGGGGCTTGTCGCACCCGTCGTGGGGCCTCCCGTCGGCGGCTTCATCACGACATATTTTTCCTGGCACTGGATTTTTTTCCTGAACGTGCCGCTCGGAATTATCGGGATGATCCTTTCTTTTTTGTGGATTCCCAATCTGTCGGAAGACAAAGTGAAGCCGTTCGATTGGATCGGCTTCGCGCTGAGCAGCACGGCGTGCGTCACATTCATGTACGGAATGGAGCTGGTAGGCCGCGAAAACGCGACGTGGGGACCGCCTTCGCTTTACTTGATTTGCGGAGGCGTGCTGGGCGTGCTGGCCTTCGTGCATTTCCGGCGTTCGGCGACACCTCTGTTGAGTCTCGCCTTGCTCAAAATCAAAACGTTTGCGATCACGATTGAGGGAGGATCGCTGTTTCGGATCACGATCAGCGTCTCGCCTTTCCTGCTCCCGCTGATGTTTCAGGTGGGATTCGGCTTGAACGCGTTTCAGTCGGGCATCCTGATGCTCGGCTTATTCGTGGGAAATTTGAGCATGAAGCCGGCCACAACCTGGGTTCTGCGGCATTTTGGATTTCGTTCCGTGCTGATCTGGAACGGAATTTTGACGGCCATCCTGATGTTGGGCTGCTCTCTGCTTTTTCCCCAGACCGCGAGAACTTTCATTCTCGCGGTGCTCTTCGTGAACGGCTTGTGCCGTTCGATGCAGTTTACGTGCCTGTCAACGCTGGCCTTCGCGGACGTGCCGAAGCCGGAACTCAGTTCCGCGACAAGCTTTTTCAGCATGATCACGCAGATGTCGATGGGCATGGGCGTGGCGGTTGGCGCTATTCTGCTGCGCGTGGCGGGATTGCTGGACGGAAATGCGCATGGGACACCTACGACGAAGGAATTTCACATTGCGTTTGTCTTCGTGGCCGTTCTGACGCTCATCGCCACGATTGACTGCTTCACCCTCGATCCGGAAGCGGGTGCCGATGTAAGCGGGCACCGGTTAAACCCTGTCGCCGAGAAAAGTCCTGCTGCGACTTGAACGGAAACCCGCACCCTTGCGAACCCCGCAAGGATGCGGCACCCAAAACTTAAACCCGAAACCCAGACCCTAAAACCTGACACCTGTTTATCCGTGGCTGCCGCCGCCGGAGAGTTCGCGGACGATCGAGCCTACGAAACCCTTGGCATCGCCGAAGAGCATTAGGGTCTTGTCCAGATAGTAGAGGGGGTTGTCGATTCCGGCGAAGCCGGCGGCCATGCTGCGCTTGATGACCATCACCGTGTGCGCTTTGTCCACGTCCAGGATGGGCATGCCGAAAATCGGGCTGGTCTTATCGGTGCGCGCGGCGGGATTTGTGACGTCGTTCGCGCCGATCACCAGGGCCACGTCGGTTTGCGGGAATTCGCCGTTGATTTCGTCCATGTCCAGCAACTTGTCATAGGGGATGTCCGCTTCGGCGAGCAGGACGTTCATGTGGCCGGGCATTCGTCCCGCGACGGGGTGAATGGCGAATTTCACGTCGATGCCGCGCTTCGTCAAATTGTCATAGAGTTCGCGGACTTTGTGCTGCGCCTGCGCCACGGCCATGCCGTAGCCGGGGATGATGACAACTTTGCTCGCGACGGAAAGAATCTCGGCGGCTTCCTCGGGCGTCGCGCTGCGGACCGAACGCGTCTCCTTCCCGGCCTTCGCAATCTGTTCCTGGCCGAAACCTCCAAAGAGCACGTTTGAGAATGACCGGTTCATGGCCTTGGACATGTTGACCGAGAGGATCAATCCTGAAGCGCCGTCCAAAGCGCCCGCAACGATCAGCAGCTTGCTATCGAGCACGAATCCCATCGCGGACGCGGAGAGACCGGCGTAGGCATTCAGCAGCGAAATTACCGTCGGCATGTCCGCGCCGCCGATCGGGATGATCATCATCACGCCGAATAGCAGCGGAATCGCCAACATCACTGGGAACAGGTAGGTATGGTCCGGATGAAACACCAGAAAAACGGCGATGCCAACTGCAATCAGCAGCATCCCCAGATTCACGATATTCTGGCCTTTGAAGGTGATCGGACGCTGCGGCAGGATCTCCTGCAGCTTTCCAGCGGCCATCAAGCTGCCGGTAAATGTGAGCGAGCCAAGAATCACTTCCATGGATAGAACGGACATCATGAACTTGGGCACCGCCGGCGCGCGCAAATAAAATTCCGCTGTGCCGACGAGCGTGACGCAGCACGCTCCAAAGGCGTGGCTGAGCGCCGTCCGCTGCGGCACAGCCGTCATGTGAACCTTGCCCAAGGGAACACCGATGATCGTGCCGAGCACAAGCGCAATTGCGACCCACTTGTAATCAACGATGCTGCGGTTCAGCAATGTGCCGATGATCGCGAGGAGCATTCCGGCTTCGCCTGCCCAAACGCCGTGGCGCGCCGTCGTGGGGGAACTCATCCACTTGAGGGACATCACAAACAGCGCCGTGGCGATGAGGTAGGTCAGTTCGATAATCGTGTCGGTGCCGGAAAAAGGAGTCATGGTTTCGGGCTGCGGCTCGCTTTGAACATTTTGAGCATGCGGTCGGTGATGAAGAATCCGCCCACGACGTTGCTGGTTGCGGCGACGATGGCGATGGTGCCAAGCACGGTGGAGAGCGTGGTTTTATGTTCGCCCGCGAGTAAAATCGCGCCAACCACGGCAATCGCGTCCAGCGCATTCGTAAGGGACATCAGCGGCGTGTGCAGAAGCGGAGAGACGCGCTTGATCACTTCGAGGCCGACAAAAGCAGCGAGCAAAAAGACATAGGCGCTCGTAAAGAGATCCATTTTCATTGTCAGGCAGTCTCCTTCTGCTGGGCCACCAGGGGCGGGAGCGAGAAAAATTCGCGGACGCGGGGATTGACCACTTCCCCTCCCATCGTCAGCAATGTGCTTTTGATGATGTCATCTTCCAGATTGAGTTGCAGCTTTCCGTCCTTCACCAGCAACTGCAAGAAAGCGGAAACGTTGCGCGCGTACATTTGGCTCGCGTGATGCGGCACGGAGGACGCAAAATTGACGGAGCCGATGATGGTAACGCCATGCGCAATGATTTTCTCCCCCGGCTTTGTCAGCTCACAATTCCCGCCGCGCTCAGCAGCCAGATCGACAATCACTGAACCAGGCGCCATGCCTTTCACCATTTCCTCGGTCACGAGCACCGGAGATTTTTTCCCAGGCACCACCGCCGCCGTAATCACCACGTCGCTCTCGGCGATCACCTTCGCCAGCAATTCGCGCTGCCTCCTGTAAAATTCCTCGTCCTGTGCTTTGGCGTAGCCGCCGGCGTCCTGCGCGTCTTTTGCTTCAATCGGAAGCTCCACAAAACGCCCGCCGAGGCTCTGCACCTGTTCTTTGGCCGCGGGCCGCAGATCATAAGCGGAAACTACGGCTCCCAACCGGCGCGCCGTGGCAATCGCCTGAAGCCCGGCGACGCCTGCCCCGATCACGAGCACGCGCGCGGGCGTGATCGTTCCAGCGGCGGTGGTCAGCATCGGAAATATTTTGGGGAGCGTGTCCGAGGCAATCAGCACAGCTTTATAACCGCAGATGGTACCCATCGAGGAAAGCGCGTCCATGCTTTGCGCGCGCGTGGTCCTCGGCATCAACTCCACAGAAAAAGAAGTTACCCCCGCCGCGGCGATTTCCTGAACCGTTTGCAGAGATCCCATGGGACGCAGAAATCCGATCAGCACCTGGTTGCGCCGGTAAAGTGGCACATCGGCTCGCCCCGTCAGATCGTTTGAGCCGTAACAAAGCATTTGAATGACGATGTCTGCCGCGCCAAACACCTGGGCCCGCTCCGGAACTAACTTCGCCCCCTTCGCTGCATACTCGGCATCCGGAAAACCCGCCTCGACGCCCGCCCCGGCCTCCACGATCACTTCCATCCCGGCCTTGGCCAGAGCGGGAAGGACGATGGGCACCAGCGCCACGCGCCGCTCCCCCGGATACGTTTCTCGGGGCACACC
>Ga0206833_1225_pt1 | contig 13883 bp, 13 predicted proteins | sample Alteio_BWOrgCont_32_FD_152891 | JGI IMG/M metagenome (GOLD analysis project Ga0206833, IMG submission 152891) | Enriched cells from forest soil in Barre Woods Harvard Forest LTER site, Petersham, Massachusetts, United States -... | ecosystem: Environmental > Terrestrial > Soil > Temperate forest >... | reverse complement strand
GGGCGTTGACATGCGACCTCCTGCCGACAGACACACCAACGCATCTGCGGCTTGAGTGGCACGAACGTGTCAACTGTCAGGTCTTGTGTAGCCAATCGCTGAGCAAGTGGTGGGTCTTCGCGAACAGTTCGATCTGTCCGCAATCTTCGCACACACTTGCCGAGACCGCCCCTGAGTAGATTGAGCCTTCAGGAGCATTCTGTCGAGCAAAGTCTAACCTGACCAAGCCGCTGACCCTATTGGAATGCTGACATGGTTCCGAAGCCATTCTCCCCCTCGCGGCAACCTTGCGGTACAGCCCCCAACTATGCTTCAGATGTCCCTTTGAACCGGGAACGCGAATTCTTGGTTGCCCACAGAATGTGCCGCTAATCTACACCTAAACCCTGAGTTGTCAAGAGTTTCTTCGTGCTGCGGATGTCTCCGTTCGGGCCTGATACCGTGGCTATGACCTAAACCTACGTAAGGTTCTTCTTCGCGAACGTAGAACTTATCTGCGCGAACGCTGTATGGATTCGTAAGCATTCGCGATGCTACTTTGATGGCCGAAGGGCGAAGAGATTAGTTATCAGAAACTTTGTGCGTCTAGGTGTGTCATGGCCCATCAAGAAATAAACTTTTCTAACTGGCAGGCGTCTTGGATCTGTATGGAAGATTACCGCCCAGAAGACGGCTTTGAAGAGATTGTAGGTGACAGCAAAGCGCTGAATCGGATGCTGAAGCTGGCGATGAAAGTAGCGCGCGGTGACGCTCCCGTGTTGATTCTGGGTGAAGACGGATCGGGCAAAGAGTTGATCGCCAGAGCCATTCACCGTATCAGCGTGCGAAAAAACCAGAGTTTTGTGAAAGTGAACTGTACGGCGGAGCCGACTGCCGCCGGGGTGCTGGAGAGACACGTGTTCGACATGGAAAACGAAGGCCAACACGAGAGGAAAAAATTCGGCTACGTCGAACTGGCAAACGGAGGGACTCTCTTCCTGCATGAGATCGCACATCTTTCGCTAGATCTTCAGGCCAAGCTGCTTCAGTTGCTGCAGCGCCAAGAAATTGAGCGAGTAGGCGGGAAGCACGGCATTGGGGTGAATGTCCGCGTCATCGCGACCACCCAATACGACCTCGGAGAACGCGTAGCGAAAGAAATGTTTCGCGGCGATCTGTATGACCAGCTAAACGTATTTCCTGTCCAGGTTCCGGCTCTGCGCGAACGACGCGACGACATTCCCTTGCTGGTTCGCTATTTCATGCAGAAGTTCGCCCGGCGGCTGAACAAACACATAGAGACGATTCCGGCCGAGACGCTCAGCTTCCTAACAAATTCCGATTGGCCGGGCAACGTCAGGCAACTGGAGAACCTGATCGAGCGGTCGGTGATTCTGACGGAAGGGTCAGTATTGCGCGTTCCACGGTCGGGGTTGCAGCCGGGCTTTGGACCCGAAAACAGCTAGTCCTGGCTCGGCGACGGCACGCTCTCGATCAAGGTTTACTGCTCTCCGCGGATATGTGCAGCGTGGCAGTCAGCGGTGTGTGCCGGGACGATCCTCCTGCAAAAACAAGATAGTCGCCAGGAAGGAGATCCCAGGCATCTTTCTCGACGTTGAATACGGACATGAATTGAGGTTCGAGCGAAACCGTTACCGTGCGGTTCTGGCCGGGATCGAGCTGCACCTTTTCCCAGGCCACCAGGCGCTTCGGCGGTTCATTCGCGCTCGCTGGCAGGCCGACATAGACTTCGGCCACTTCGGTTCCAGCGCGCAGGCCGGTGTTCTTGACCGAAAAAGTCACTTGTATCGGCTTGCCCGATGTCACCTTGAGTTGAGAGTACGAAAAGCTGGTGTACGAGAGTCCAAATCCGAAAGGAAACAGTGGATCTTTGTTCTCGGCGTCGTACCAGCGATAACCAACCTTCAGCCCTTCGGTGTAGTTGGCGTCGATGAAGATCGGAGTCGGCAGCAACTCTTCGTTCGCCGGCTGATTCGATGGCGGCGGCGCTGGGATGCTCAAATGGGGCAGGTCGGATTCACTCTTGGGGAACGAAATCGGCAGTTTCCCGGAGGGGTTTACATCGCCAAAAAGAATATTCGCAATTGCTTCCCCGCCCCGCTGGCCGGGATACCAGGATTCCAAAATGGCCTTCACGCTGGTCAGCCAAGGCATTAGAACAGGATCTCCGTTTTCCAGCACGACAATGGTGTGAGGATTCGCGGCCGCAACTTGCTTAACCAGTTCGTCCTGATGATCCGGCAGAGAAAGATTCTCCAGGTCGGCGTCCTCATGAGTGTGTTGGTAGACAAAAACGATGGCGACGTCTGAGGTGGCCGCCAACTTAGGTCCGGCCGCGGGATCAGTTCCGTCGTCATAGTCGACCTTAGCAGTTGGCGCCTTGGCGCGGATTGCCTGCAGCGGTGACGAAGGGTCCCATACCAACACGGACAGAAAACCGTTCGGGCCCGGCGGGATTTCCTTGGGCGGGACCGCATTTCCACCGACTGGTTCCACTTGGGCCGAGCCGCCGCCTGACAACACGCCTACGTCGGCGTGTGATCCGATTACAGCGATCGAGTGAAGGCTAGACGCTTTCAGTGGCAATTGATTTCCTTCGTTCCGCAGCAGAACTGCGCCTTGTTCCTCCACGCGTTGCGCCACGCCTGCGTCAGCCTCGGCATCGATTGGCTTGATCACCGGAGGATTGTCGATAACTCCGACGGCGAACATCGTACGCAGGATGCGATGGACCATGTCGTCGAGCCGCGACTTTGGAACTTCGCGGTTCTCGACAGCTTTCTTGAGCGGCTCAGAAAAGTATTTGTTCTCGAAAAATTCCTGGTCCAGGCCCGCCAGGGCAGCCTTCACCGTGCTATGGGTTGCGCCCCAATCCGACATCACCCAGCCTTGGAAGTCCCAGTCTTTTTTGAGCGCCTGATTTAAAAGATAATCGTTCTCGCAGGAGTAGACCCCATTCACGCGGTTGTAGGCGCACATCACCGTGCCAACGCCGGAATCCTTGATGCCAATTTCGAACGCAAGCAGGTCAAGCTCGCGCATGGAACGCTGGTCGAGATTGGAACTGACTCCCATGCGATCGGTTTCCTGGCAGTTGAGCGCGTAGTGTTTGATATCCGCGATCACACCCTGATCCTGGATGGCCTTCAATTCCTGCCCGATGATCTTTCCCGCGAGGATTGGATCTTCACCGTGGTACTCGAAATTGCGCCCATTGCGTGGTTCTCGCATGATGTCATTGCCGCCGCCCAGCGAGACGTTGAAACCCTGGTCGCGCGTTTCTCGACCGATCACGGTTCCGAATTCGTAGGCGAGCTTTGGATCCCAGGTTGCGGTTTCCGCGAGCGACGCGGGAAGGGCGGTGGCCTGGCCGTTTGTGCGCTTCCCGAGATTGGTAATGCCAACACCGGCGCCGATCAGGTTGAGATCGGGGATTCCCAAGCGGGGAATTCCAGGAACAAATCCGTCGCCTCCGAGTGCTCCCGGGATTTTCCGGCCAAGCATGGCCATGCTTCCGTGCACGAGTTGGACTTTCTCGTCGAGCGTCATCACCTTTACGACCAGATCAGCCCGCTCGTCAGGTGAAAGATGGGTATTCGTCCAAGGTTGCTTGGGAGTCTGAGCGAAACAGTTCCATGAACTTAAGGCGAGTAAAGCTATGCAGAAGGCTGCGGCACTCCCATGACCTCGAAGCACGTTGCCACCCCCTAAACGATCTTTGAATACGAATTCGTTCTTCGCATTTGAGAGTTCTACGTCGGCTGGATAACGGCTGCGCCGTCTATAGAATCGCTCTTCACCGCAGCCAGAGCCTCGTTCGCCTGATCCAGCGGGAAGACAGTGATCTTAGGTCGAAGATTTATGGCGGCTGCGGTTTGAAGGAAGTCCCGAGCATCGGAACGAGTCATATTCGCGACACTCCGAAGCTGACGCTCGCCCCAGAGCAGTCGATCATAGTTGAACTCCGGAAGACGGTCCAGGTGAATCGCGCTGATGGCCACAACCCCGCCCTTGCGCAGGCTGGCCAGTGCGGCGATAACTATGTCTCCACTCGGAGCAAACGTGATCGCCCGGTCGAGTTCAACCGGCGGTTTGTCAGCTTCAGTCCCAACCCAGGCAGCTCCCAGCGAACGCGCCAGTTGTCGATGCGAATCGCCGCGGGTGGAAACGTAGACCTCGCATTTCCACGCCCGAAGAACCGCGATGGCCAGATGCGCCGAGGCTCCGAAGCCGAATAAACCCACTCGCTCGCCCTCCTCCACGCCAGCAACGCGAAGGCTGCGAAAGCCGATGATGCCGGCACATAAAAGAGGAGCGGCTTGCAAATCATCAAGCGCGGAAGGCAGTGCAAATACGAAATCAGAACGTGCGAGTGCGTACTCGGCGTAGCCGCCGTTTACTGTGTATCCAGTGAAGATGGGGGCATCGCAAAGATTCTCCATATTCTTCTTGCAGTACCAGCAGGTGCCATCGATTCCACCCATCCAAGAGACGCCTACGCGAGTTCCAATGGGAAACTCCGCCGTAGCCCCATCGATGACGTCACCTACGATTTGATGACCCGGGATTAACTTGCTGCGACGCGGCGGTAATTCGCCTTCGACGATGTGCAGGTCGGTCCGGCAAACGCCACAAGCACGTACCCGCAGCAGAACGTGCCCAGGCACGAGTTCAGGACGTGGAAGGTCAACGATCTGAAGAGGGCGTTTCAAAACGCCCTGTGGAGAATTGAGGATGGCGGCTTTCATTGGTTGCTCCCACCTGATCAAATTTATCGCCCCGCGGGGCAAAAGGGGCCGAAGACATCTTTAGATGCTTTAGCTGTCTTAACGGGACAACTCTCAATCAGCGCGACGCGCATCTGTGAGGTAAACAGGCATCCGAAAAATCACTTCGCCTTGCGCTCTCCAAAGGGTGAGAGCCATAATCGGAGCGCTTCGAATCCAAGACCTTTAACCCGAGGTCTGGATACTTCGAGACCCGAGCCCCTGAAAAGGAGTGGACCGAGTATGAGCTTTCTTCTCGACGAGCCGTGGCTCTTGTTCTTAGCAGTTGCTGTCGCTCTATTCGGATCCTCCCTGGCCGGCTATCAGCTCGCCCTCACTTCCCGAATCAATGAAGACAGCCACCATCACGAGCAGATCAACAGTCTGCGCGAAGGACTCTTCGTCCTGTTGGGACTGCTGCTGGGGTTCACCGTTGCCATGGTGTTGCCTCGATTTGACGAGAGAAGACAGCTCGTCGTCGACGAAGCGAATGCAATCGGAACAACAATGTTGCGAGCGGAAATGCTACCGGAGCCCGAGCGTAGTAAGTCTTTGGAATTGTTGCGCCAGTACGCGGTAGTCCGGGGGGATTTCGCCACCTTGGGCCCGGAGCGGTCATTGCAGCCAACCAAAGCTCTTCAAAAGCAACTCTGGCAACAGGCGGTTGCGGTCACACAGACGAGCCAGACCGCCGTCATTGCGGCGTACATACTGACTCTGAATGACACGATCGACGTATCCGAGAAAAGATTGGCTTCGTTCGAAAACCGCGTTCCAAGATCAGTGTGGATGATCATCGTCATCGTCGCCGTCTTCCAGGCTTTCGCTGGTGGATTCAGCTTGAAGCGGAAGTTATGGTTCTCTCTTTTGGCCGCGCCGCTCGTGGTTGCGGTCGTAATGGCATTAATCGCCGACCTTGATAGCCCCCATACCGGGCTGATCCATGTCGAACAGAACGCGATGGAGAGGCTAGTCAAAGACGTGGGCGCAAAGCAGTAAATCAGCTCGCAAGGTCAGCACGCTGCCCAGCATTGCCAGCCACGGGTCGAAGGATATACAGCTTCTTCCCGATATACCCGCTTCTTCCATAGACCTATACTAACTTGGGGCTGTCTGCAATTCCCAACCTTGAACTTAGGTCCTGTACGCAAGGGAAGGAGTGTACATCAGCTATCCCGAAGGTAGTCGACGTAATCAAAGATTACTATGCGCTGGCTAAGTGTTCGACTTATTGTCTCGCTGATTGTGGGGATCACGCTGGTGTCGCTGGCGTTTACCTACAAAGAAGTCCAGCGGCAGAAATTAGGGCTGCGCACAGACCTTGAGCGCAGCGATGCAGTGCTGGGCGAGAGCCTGGCAGGGTACATCGAGCCGTACCTCGAAAAGCAATCCCCGCGCCAGCTTCAGAAGGTAGTGGATCGCTTCGGCAATCGTGAGGGTTTGGAGGGGATGGCGGTCTACGACAAAGGGAGTGCTCTGCTGGCAGCTACTTCAGCACTGCCAGACCGCATTGGCAAACAACCTCCCTTGGTGACTCAAGCCATTGCGACCAACCAGGGTTCGGGCCAGTTCACGCGCCTGGGGGCAGCGTCGGTACATATCTACGCCTATCCGCTCCGTCAAAACGACGAAGCTGTCGGAGGGCTGGTCATCGTCCACGACGCGAGCTACATCAATACGCAGAGCACACGAATGTGGAGGGAAGCTTTTAGAAGCGTCTTGGTGCAGGTTCTACTGATTGCGCTGATTACGCTGCTGATTGTCCGCTGGAGCCTCGTCGGGCCCATCGCGAAGGCTGCACAGTGGATGAAAACTTTAAGGACCGGGAAAGGCAACTTGCCTTCCGGGGCTCCGGATCTGGATCTGCTCCGCCCGCTGGCGCGAGAAATGCAAACCTTCGCGGCGAGCCTGATGGCAGCGCGCTCAGCAGCAGAAGCTGAAGCCCACCTTCGCGAAACCGCAGAATCCATCTGGACCGCCGAACGTCTGGCGGTGCACGTGCGCAGCAAGCTCGGAGACAGCGGTCTGGTTGTAGTTTCCAACCGCGAACCTTATTCGCACACCCGAAAAGGAGAATCTCTGGAAGTCGTGGTTCCCCCCAGTGGGTTGGTGACGGCCCTGGAGCCGATTCTATGTGCTTGTGATGGCAAATGGGTGGCCCATGGCAGTGGCGACGCTGACCGGGAAACCGTGGATGCCAATGCTCATTTGCGGGTTCCGCCCGACGATCCCAAGTATACGCTGCGAAGAGTGTGGCTGACCAAAGAGGAAGAAGAGGGCTACTACTTCGGTTTCTCGAACGAAGGCTTATGGCCGCTCTGTCACATCGCGCACACCCGACCGATCTTTCGCACCTCGGACTGGGAGGCTTATCGCGAGGTCAATCAGAAGTTTGCCGATGCGGCACTCGAAGAGATGGCTGATTTTGAGCAGCCGCTCTTGTTAGTGCAGGACTACCATTTCGCGCTCGTGCCACGCTTGGTCAAAAAGGAACGTCCGGATGCGCGGGTTGCAATCTTCTGGCATATTCCATGGCCCAATGCGGAGGCATTCGGCATCTGTCCCTGGCAGCGGGAACTGATTGATGGAATGCTTGGGGCCGATTTGATTGGATTTCACATTCAATCGCATTGCAACAATTTTCTCCAGACCGTGGATCGCACCCTCGAGTCGCGCATCGACTGGGAGCACTTTGCCATCAACCGCGAGGACCATCGTACCGTCGTAAAGCCGTTTCCGATCAGCGTGGACTTCCGCGAGATCTCTGCCAGTCCGCGATCGAGTGAATCGCCGTATACGGACCGCGTCGACCTGTTGCGCGGTCTCGGAGTGAACGCGTCGTTTCTGGGAGTAGGTGTCGATCGCGTGGACTATACCAAGGGAATCCTTGAGCGGTTCCTCGCCATTGAGCGACTGCTCGAGAAATATCCGGCCTATCAAAATAAGTTCACCTTCGTACAAATCGGAGCGCCGAGCCGCACCCACATCAAGCGATATCACGATTTGCTCGGAGAGGTAGAAGCCGAAGCCGATCGCATCAACTGGCGCTTTCAAAATGGCTCATGGAGACCCATTGTCTACCTCAAGCGGCAGTTCAGCCATGAGGAAGTCCAGAAGTACTATCGGGCAGCGGACTTGTGTTTGGTCACATCTCTGCACGACGGAATGAATCTGGTTGCCAAGGAGTTTATCGCCGCCCGCGACGACGAACAGGGAGTACTGATCCTAAGTCGTTTTACGGGAGCGGCCCGCGAACTCAACGATGCTCTCATCGTCAATCCGTACGACACCGAGCAGATGGCAGAAGCGATTCGGATCGCATTAGAACTGCCCGCGGAAGAACGTCAGGCGCGAATGGCGCGAATGCGGGGGGTGGTGCAAGAGCACAACATCTTCCGGTGGGCGGGTAATCTGATCGCTGATCTCAGCAATGTTCGGCTTGCGCCGCAGAGAATTGAAACGATGGCGGGGCTGCGAGGATTCAGCGCCGGAACCGGTCGCTGACACCGGAGTGGGTCGCCTCAAGAGCGTCTTCGTTCGCGAGCAGCTTCTGAAGGACTTCAACCACTCCTGCTCCATCCGCGCCTGACGTTACTGCATGGACCTGTTGTTTCAAACTTGGAATTGCATTGGCGACGGCCACGGAGAATCCGCAGAGACTCAAGAATGCATAGTCATTTTCCGCGTCACCGATTCCTATGACGCTGCTGGCAGGGAGGCGCAACTCAGCCATGGCAGCGCGGAATCCCGTGCCTTTATCTACTCCGGCCGGCAGGACCATGACTGACTCCCGGTTTAAGATAATTTGCAAGTCGAGTCCTAGCTCGCTGATCGCCTTGGCAACCTCTACGTCGTAAGGTTTCACGGTTGCCACAACGCAACGGCCAATCGAAAGAGGGTTTGCCCCTGAGAGTCGAAGCATCTCCACAAAGGTAGCTGGGGGCGTACTGCCTAGAAGCTGTTCCTTTCCCGTAGAGGGGTAGTAGAGCAAAGCCCCGTTCTCCGCCGCGATCAGGTCAAACAGACCGAGTTCTGGGAAAACGCTTTGCAGGCTATCGAGTTCGCGGCCTGTGATCAGAATAATTTTACGACCAGACGCTTGCACCCGGAGCAAAGTCTCGACAGTGCGCTTGTCGACCCGCCCGTCATTTGCGAGAGTTCCATCGTAGTCCGCCGCAACCACCCGAAATCGCATCAAGTCCTCCGTGCATCAGATAGATGCACTATAAAGCCCGGAAGCAGCCAATGTCGCGCAGAACTTTGAGAGTTTGGGCTGGACAATCGGCCGGGGAGAGAATGGAGCGGCTGTCCGATACAATCTAGAAGACGGAATTTTGTTCGCCATGTCACGCACAATGCCAATCGCCGCACGCCAGGAGGGGACGAACTTCGATTGTCATTTCTAACTAGACGCAGATTTCTTCAAGTTGCCGCCGGAGTGACCGCGACTGGCGCTTTGGCCCTCGGGGAAGACAGCGTAATTCTTGAGCCGAACCATCCCATTCTCAGGGCCATCGAAGTCGTGCTGCCGCGGTTGCCCACGGCTTTCGATGGCTTGACCATCGCGCAACTCAGCGACTTTCACTACGATGAACGCTCGGCACTGCCAATCAAATCTGCCATAGAAATCGTCAACAACCTGCATCCGGATTTGGTCGTTTTGACTGGCGACTTCGTCACGGTTCCGATGTTTCATCGCAGGTTCCACACTGCGAAACGCGCTGCTCAAGCTGTCGAACCTTGCACCCAACTGCTGACGCAGTTGCGCGCGAGGATCGCGATTGTGTCTGTTCTCGGGAATCACGATATGGAATCGGATCCCCGACGGATTACTGAAACTCTCGATTCTCATGGTCTCTCCGTTCTTCGTAACCGTTCTATCCCCATTGAACACAAAGGATCGCGAATTTGGCTGTCCGGTTTGGACGACGTATGGAAAGGGCATCCAGACATGAACCTAACTTTGCGCGGGATCCCCAGCGACGAATTGGTTGTCTTGCTGGCGCACGAACCGGATTTCGCCGACGAAGCCGCCCACCATCCCGTCGACCTTCAACTCTCTGGACATTCGCATGGCGGCCAAATCTGGCTTCCCGGTATTGGTGCTCCCTGGTTGCCGACGTTTGCCCGAAAGTATCCTCGCGGGAGGTACCGGATCGGCCCCTTAACCCTCTACACCAACATGGGACTTGGAACAATTCGTTTTCCCATTCGCTTGAATTGCCGACCCGAAGTCACGCTCTTTACCCTGCGCTCGCCCAGCACAGCCAAAGAACGGATAGAGTCCTAAGCAAGGATTCCCGAAAAAGAAGAAAGAGGAAGAGTGTTATCGCGTAGCCTGCGCCGGAACGGTCTTCAACCCCGGGCGCAACCACCAGATCAACCCACCCAGCAGGACCAATCCAATCGAGATCAATTGCGTCCCCGTCATGATTCCGCCAAACACCGACCCTCGTCCGGGGTCATCGCGCAGGAATTCGAGAAAATAACGGGCTACACCGTAAAGAAAGAAATAAGCGGCAACCACTTGGCCGTCGAATTTCTTGCGCTTAAACAGCCACATTAGAAAAAAGAAATTCGCCAGCTCAACTGCGGATTCAAAAAGCTGCGTCGGCTCGAGCGGAACTCCCAATGGCGTCCCCACCCAAGCTTGTGCGATAGGACTAGTAAACGTCACTCCCCAGAAGTGGGTCGTCGGTTTGCCATAGCAACAGCCCGCAGCAAAACATCCTACGCGTCCCAGCGCGTGTCCAAAAGCCAAGCCGGGCGCGAAAGCATCACAAGTAGCAAGCGCGGGCATGCGCCGCCTATGGACATACCATGCCGCCGCCGAAAACCCGCCGATCAGCCCGCCGGAAAAAACTCCGCCAGCCTGCAACGTAGCGAAACTGAAAATCTCGCCCAGATGAGTGCTGTAGTATGTCCAGTCGTTGACAATGTAAAGAATTTTCGCGCCCAGAATTCCGCACAGCACCACCAAAATCCCTAAATTCCAGGCGTCGTCCCCGTTGATCCCCTGCTTCTCCGAATTGCGCACGCTGATCCACAACCCGATCAGCACGCCCAATGAGACGAGCAGCCCGTACGTGGGCAGACTGAAATTGCCAATATGAAAGAGTCGAGGAAACACTGTTCGTTAGATGCGGATCACTGGAGATTAGTAACTCCCAGTGTAGCAGGGAAGACGTAGCAGATGATGCAAGCCGACCCACCTAGCCGTGTGGTAGGCCGAGAATGAACCCGTCGGTAGACGTTGGGAACCCGCCGCGACCCTTTAGGCATCTCCGCATGGCGGAGCATCGCACACCGGATCTAATTGTACGAGTCAGGCCCCCCGTTCATTCGGTGTTGGTTCAAAAATCGGTTACCACCATCACCAACTTCGCAGGTCGGCTTTCATCTCGAATCCTAGGCAAATACCGGCCAATTCGCAAGGGGCACAGCACAAATAGTTGGCACTCGGTTTGCCAGCAACTTTCGTAAGGCGAAGCGCAGACTTACAGAAACCACGTGGGGACAGCCGCCGTCCGCTGTCCATCGAGCGAAACTCGAAAGGGCGCTATCCGGCTCGCCGCTTCTCGTCCAGCACTTCATCCAACGCATCCGCCAAATGATGCGCTCGCTTCAAATAATCCACCGCGCCCACATCCTGATTCCGTTTCAACAAATGATATTCATCCGCGATATTGAGCGCAGCCAGCACCGCCAATCGCGCCGTATCCACCGTGTGCGTCTGCTCAGCTACCGCCCGCATCTTGGCGTCCACGTACTCCGCCAGCTTCAGGATGTACTCCGCATCCGACCCGCGCAGATTGTAGCCCTGATCGAAGATCTCCACGCGCACGCTGCCTTCATCCGCGTTCTTCGCAGCCGGCTGCTTCGTGGCGCTCGCCATAATTTATTCTGCTCCTGTCGACCGTAACGAACTCTGCTAGCTTAGCTAGCAGCCTGCTCTTCCGCCAGCGTGTCGATCTGCTGCAGCATTTTCTCCACCCTGCCGCGGATTTCCTCGCGCTCCCGGCGGAGTTGCACCATTTCGCGCCGGAGGCCTTCCACTTCCTCCTCGCGTTCTTCCAGTTGCTCACGCAACCGCTGCGCATCACGTTCCGATGCCGCTCGCGCTTCCCGCGCTGCCTTGTACATCTCAATGGTGCGATAAACTTTTTGTTCGAGCGCCTGAAAATCGTCAGAAGGCACCTGCGCCGATACTTCTTCAGCCATTCTCACCGCCATGATTGCACTTCTTCCCCATAGGATTTTCGATCTTCAGCGCAGTATACCGCACAACCCTGTGGATAGACTTTACTTGCGTGGGGACAGCCGCTCCCGGCTGTCCAGCCGAGCGAAGTTCGGCAATTTGTGGCGTTATCGATCGCGCAATTTCTTCAACTTCCTCCCAGCTTCATCGAGCGTCGCATCCTTTTTGCAGAACGCAAATCTCACCTGTTTCGCGCCATCCCTCGGATCATTGTAGAAACTCGATCCCGGAACCGAAGCAACGCCAATCTCTTTCACCAGATATTTCGTGAACGCCACATCGTCGACGAATCCAAACCCGCTGATGTCCGTCATCACGTAGTATGCTCCGCGCGGACGAAAGCAGCGAAATCCCGCCTCGGTCAACGCAGGCATGAGACGATCGCGTCGCGCACAGTATCCATTGGCGAGATTTTCATAATAAGCACGAGGCAGCCCCAGAGCCGCCGCACCAGCTTCCTGCAACGGAGCCGGAGCGCCCACTGTAAGAAAATCATGAACCTTGCGAATCGCGTTTGTGATCGCCGGCGGTCCAACTGCCCAGCCCACGCGCCATCCGGTCACACTGTAGCTCTTCGACAAGCCATTGATCGTGACCGTCCGCTCGCTCATGCCTTCGAGGCTAGCCATCGAAATGTGTTGCGTGCCGTCGTAAAGAATGTGCTCGTAAATTTCGTCTGTAATCGCAAGAACGTTGAACTCGACGCACAGATCGCGAATCAGTTCCAGTTCGCTACGCGTGAATACTTTCCCCGTAGGGTTATTGGGTGTATTAAGAATGATCGCTTTAGTTTGACCATGAAACGCCGCGCGCAGTTCGCGCTCGTCGAATGTCCATTCGCCCTCCGCCGTCGCGGGCGGACGCAGTTTCACAAACACCGGCTTCGCCCCCGACAACACCGAGTCCGGTCCGTAATTTTCGTAGAACGGTTCGAAGATCACAACTTCGTCGCCCTTGTTGCAAACCGCCAGCAGCGTCGAAATCATCGCTTCAGTCGAGCCGCAACACACGGTGATCTGCGTCTCCGGATCGACCGCGATACCCTGCCATTCCTGCATTTTCCGGGCAATTGCATTGCGCAGATTCTTCGCGCCCCATGTGATCGCATATTGATTCACATCCGCGGCAACGGCCTCCTGCGCAGCTCGCTTAATCTCGGCCGGAGCGGGAAAATCCGGGAAACCCTGCGCCAGGTTCACCGCTCCATAAAGCATCGCCTGCCGCGTCATCTCGCGGATGACCGATTCAGTAAAATGCTCAACTTTGTCGCTAAGAAAATGTTTAGGTTGGATGACCACATCAGCCATAGTTGGCTCAGACTAGCACACCAGCAAGAATCACGTGGGACAGCCGACTACCACAAAGAAGTGTCATCTCGAGCGTAGTCGAGGGACCTTGTGTTTGGTTTCTCGAACTACGAAGCGCGCAGTAACCCACCCAAACTCTCGAGCGCCTTAACGATCGTCCCCGACCACCGCGCCACTTCATCCTCGCGCAAAGTCCGCTCGCCGGACTGAAACGTTGCCCGAAGCAGCAAAGAATACTTGCCCACCGGAATAACTCCGCCACGGAAAATCTCGACCGGAACGAAACTTCGCAGCTCGCTCAACTCCAATTCCGCAACGATCTTCTGTATCTTTGCGAACTCGACCGCATCGTCAAAGATAAAGGAAAAATCGCGTTCCACCGCCGGATAGCGCGGCAAAGCCTCATACCGCACGCCACGCAAACCACGCTTAAACAGCCGGTCCAAATAAAGCTCAGCGACAAAAATGTCCTGCTTGAGTTTGCGCCCTGCCGCGATCTCTGGATGAATCTGCCCAAACTGAGCCACGATTTCGCCGTCCATCACAGCGCAC
>Ga0206833_1224_pt1 | contig 13898 bp, 13 predicted proteins | sample Alteio_BWOrgCont_32_FD_152891 | JGI IMG/M metagenome (GOLD analysis project Ga0206833, IMG submission 152891) | Enriched cells from forest soil in Barre Woods Harvard Forest LTER site, Petersham, Massachusetts, United States -... | ecosystem: Environmental > Terrestrial > Soil > Temperate forest >... | reverse complement strand
CCGCGAAGGGACGCGTCACACCTTCGGCCTTGAGAATCCATGTACGCCGTATAACTTGCAGTTAGCGCTGCGCTGGCTGTGCCGGCGCTGCGGGCGGCGCTCCCCGGCCATTGCGCGGCGGCAGTTTTTCCGCGAGCGGAGGCTGCGGCCCAAGCACAGCGGTGAGTCCCGCGTTGGCGCACTCTTCGTCCAGTCCCGAGCCGCCCACGCCGATGGCGCCGATAAGAACGTTATCCACGATGATCGGCAGGCCGCCGGACACCCAGTAGGCGTCGAACTTGATGCGCGTGAGCTCGCCGACAATATCGTCCGCGTAGCGATTGGCCGCCGCATGCGTCGAAGCGCGGGTCTTGAGAGCGGTCTGCGCCTTCCACAAGGCCGTCTCCACGTTCACGGGATTTTGCCCGTCCATGCGGTGGGCGTGGACCACTTGTCCGGACGGAGCGAGGATGAAAACGCTCACGGCAATCTTATTCTGCGCCGCAAAATCGAGGCACGCCTTGGTGATCTTCTCCGCAGTATCCGCCGAAATCTCTTCGCGGGTCATGGCCTTCTTGGCCGCATCGCCAGTGACGACGAACTTTTCCAGAGCGCTTTGCGCCAAAGCGGTACCGACTCCGAGCGCGAATGCCGCCGAGCCCAGCAAAACAAGCAGCGCCGCGCGTGTCTGTTTCCTCATGGTTAGTTCCTCCTTGTTCACGAAAAAAATGGTGCGGGATACCGGCTTTACCGTGGACCGAGAACGGTGGGCCTGCCGTAATCGTTAGGCGGACGCATCGTCAGCGTCCCCGGCGCAGTAAAGTACGGCCACTGTATAAAACTTCCACCCTGCATGCAAGCGTACGTGGGGACGATTAAACTCTTAGACCAGTGGCTGCGTGTTTTCGCTGTTCGGTCGTGTGGCCTGGGGAAGTAATCCGGGGATTAGCAGAGGAAGCCTAGTGATAGTAAGAGAAGGAGTGAATTCATGAGATAATTTGACGCCGCTTCCGGTGTCCCGGTAATCATCATTGTCGATCAGGAATAGACTGTCCCCAAGCCGTGTCGGCAAAATAGTTCAACTCGTCTTCGCCTCCTGGACCACGGGCATTGTCGTACTATTTCGCTTCATTCTTCCAATGACAGAACAATTTCAGCACGTCTTCGAGACGGTCCCGGTCGTGGGTCCCTCTGCACAATCAGCAAACGCACGCAATTCGAAAATTAAGGCCTGCGCGCATCTCACCGAGACCGTAAGCTGTGGAGCTAGTTCCCTGCTGTTGGGATCATTGATTCACGACATCCCTCAAATCTGGGTCGGCTAGAGAAGCTTATCCAATGTAATTGGAAGGCCTGTCACTCTTTTTCCGGTGGCGTGGTAAACGGCGTTTGCGATGGCCGCCGCGACCCCTGTAATTCCAATCTCCCCGATACCACGCGCGCCCATCGGTGTCAGCAGGTCCGGATTATCGGTGTAGACAATATCGATGTGCGGCACATCCGCCTGGACGGGAGGTGATATTCCGCCAGCGTCGGATTCATGATGCGCCCCGTTCGATCATCAAACATCGTTTCTTCGTTGAGCGCCATGCCGATCCCCATGATCATGCCGCCAAGGAATTGGGAGAGAGCGGTCTTGGGGTTCCGTGTCAAAGACGGGGCGCGTGTCATCACGACGCGCCCTGTAAAGGTCGAGACAGCGATGCTCGATCTCGACGCGTGTATCCGTCCGACGACCCGCCAGCCGGTGTTACTAAACACGACACAGTATCATCTCATGTGCTGTTCTGCACAGTTCCGGTTCCCGAGCGGCGAGAAACTATGACCCACTGGATGGATAAGGATTTGTTTCGGAGCCCCCGCATGATCGGGCCACAAACGAAAGGCGTTCGAGATACGTCAGTGCTTACGCCAACGCTTGTGGTGCGAGAACATTTGCTTCTACACCACAGTGCTCCCTCATGCTTTCAGATCCTATAGCGCTTGTCGGTTTCTACAGCCAACGACTCGTGGCTCTTTCCGTTGTGATCTCCATTCTTGCATCTTATGCGGCCCTTGATCTGGCAGGTCGAGTGACAGCGGCGCGGGGCCATGCTCGAGCCCTGTGGCTGATGGGCGGGGCCTTAGCGATGGGGATTGGCATCTGGTCCATGCACTACATTGGGATGCTTGCGTTCAGTCTGCCAATACCGGTGTTCTATAACTGGCCGACTGTCGTCCTATCGCTTTTTGCAGCCATTTTTGCCTCCGCCGTGGCCTTGTATGTCGTGAGTCGAGAACACATGGGCGCATGGCGAGCCATGGGTGGATGTGTCCCTATGGGCGCGGGAATCGCCGCAATGCACTACATCGGCATGGATGCCATGCGTTTGGCCGCAACGTGCCACTTTGACATTCCACTCGTGGGTCTGTCGATTGTCCTTGCGATCGTTATTTCATTCGTAGCTCTTTGGCTAGCGTTCCTTGCCAGGGTAGAGAGGAGGGGTGGCGGGTGGCGCAAGATTGTCAGTGCTGTAGTCATGGGAGCGGCCATTCCCGTCATGCACTACACGGGAATGGCTGCGGCCAGTTTCGTCCCTTCGAGCGAAGTCCCAAATCTATTGCACGCAGTGAACGTCTCATTGCTGGGAATTACAGGCATCATCTTGGTGACGCTTCTGGTGCTTGGGCTTGCGGTACTGGCGTCACTGTTTGATCGGCGGTATTCAGCTCAGAAGGATTTCAGCCGGAGCATTGTCGAAAGCTTACCGGGTATTTTTTATCTCATCAACGAGCACGGACAATTGGTAAGGTGGAACGAGAATTTCAGAGTTCAGTCCGGCTACTCTGCCGAAGAACTCTCACACATGTCGGTCCTGGATCTGTTCAAGGAACCGGACAAGACGCTCATCGCCGAGCGCATGGAGGAGGTTTTTTCAAAGGGTGAGGCAGTGGCCGATGCTTCATTCGTCGCCAAGGATCAGACTGAGTCCGCATACCTGTTTTCAGGAAAGCGACTCATGTTTGACGACAAACCATGCCTGGTTGGCCTCGGGCTTGACATCACTGACCGAAAACGAGCGGAAGCTGAGTTAGTGAAAGCGAAGGTGGAGGCGGAAGCGGCGAATCAGGCAAAGAGCGATTTCCTGGCTAACATGAGCCACGAAATCCGGACGCCCATGAACGGCATCATTGGAATGACTGATCTTGTTCTTGAAACTGAGGTGACTGCCGAACAGTCAGAATATCTTCATATGGTGAAAGGATCTGCGGATGCGCTCCTGATCCTCATTAATGACATTCTGGATTTATCAAAGATGGAGGCGGGCAAGCTGGAACTGGACTATATGAGTTTCGATCTGCGGAAGAGTTTGATTGAAGTAACCAAGATACTTGCAATAAAGGCGCAGCAGAAAGGCATGGAATTTATTTTCGACGTGTCTCCTGAAGTTCCAGTTAACGTAGTCGGCGATCCTGCCAGGCTTCGTCAAGTCCTTGTGAATTTGATCGGTAACGCGATCAAATTCACGGAGACAGGCGAAATAGAAGTTAGAATACGAACGGAGACACAGGGCCCAGAGGGAATAATTATACTATTTAGCGTTCGGGACACCGGCATCGGAATCCCGGCAGATAAACAGGATAAGATTTTTAACGCGTTCTCCCAGGCGGATTCCTCCACAACACGCAAATACGGTGGCACCGGGCTAGGTTTAAGCATCGTCGGTCAACTCGTGAGCCTTATGGGCGGGAAGCTGTGGGTCGAAAGTGGACTCGGTGGTGGGTCAACTTTTTGCTTCACAGTTCAATTCAGTCCAGGAGTTCCTCCGGACATTAGCGAATTGCTCGATGTGTCCTTGCTTGCTGGCGTGCCAATCCTTATTATTGATGACAATGCTACGAATCGGCGCATTCTAGAGAAGTCGGTCATCCATTGGAAAATGCTACCGATCGTCGTGGAAGATGCGACGGCGGCTCTCCAAGTGCTCCTGCAGCGTCAGCTTTCAAACGCCCAACTTCCTCTAGTTCTGACCGACGCCCACATGCCGGGAATTGATGGGTTTGGACTCATCGAAAGAATTCGTCAGAATCCGTCGTTCGCCAATGTTAGGATTATAATTCTTACGTCAGGCGGGCTCCGTGGGGACGCGGCTCGTTGCCAGAAACTGGGAGTGGCCGCGTACTTAAGCAAACCATTCGACAGATTGGAATTGGGCGAAGTTCTGCGCCACGTTCTGGCGAGCGATCCACTTTCGCTGGGAACGAAGAGTTTGGTAACTCGACATACCATCCAGGAACAATTGCAGTCCCTCTCTTTTCTGGTAGCGGAGGATAATGCTGTCAACCAAAGGGTAATCGCCCGACTTCTGGAAAAAAGAGGTCATAGCGTAGTGCTGGCACAGAATGGACGAGAAGCAGTCCAGACTCTGAAGCGACAGCACTTCGATATTGTCCTGATGGATGTGCAGATGCCTGAGATGGATGGATTTGAAGCAACGAAACTGATCCGCGAAGAAGAAAAGGATAGTGGAACCCACTTACCAATCATTGCGTTGACTGCCCACGCCATGCAAGACGACAAAGACCGTTGCTTGGCTTGTGGCATGGACGGCTACGTAACAAAGCCGGTAAAGTTGGGAGAACTCTTCTCGATCATAGAGAACGTGATTCCGGGCTTCGCTAGGCGCTCAGATAGTAAGGTCCCTTCCGCAACGAGTTGATTGGCCCTCCGCATTTGATCCTAAAAGCCAAGCCCTCCTCGTTTCTGGAGCCAAGGCACGAAAAGTCGTGGCAGATCAACCGGTCGATGCAACACACTATAACCAGTACATCTGACAAAGCTTCCCTTCGAGAATAGGCCAGCGCAACAGTATTCAATCCAAACCTAAACGGGACTTTTGTTTTGATTGAATTGGTGCCGACGAACAATTCAAGTCTCGAGGATGTATATGAGAAGATAGTGGACAAGTATTGCATCGACGTGTTGAGACTGCTGCGTTTCTCTGGAGCAACCCCCGGGGAACGGTAGTGACTGAGGGGTTTGGCGACCTAAGCAGCTCGGCTCTTTCTTCGACTTTCAGCTTTGAAGGTGCGAGTAACGCGTGAGCATCGCGTTCCGAGTTGAAGGCGAGAACTTCCCCGGTTGTTAAATCGATTGCATAAAATTGATTCTCCGAACCCTGACCCAATTCCTGCAATCGGGGGCGGGCGGTCTCAAATCCGGAAGCAGAATCCCGCCAAAGGGACGGGCCATGGAGAAATTTCTCGAAAAGACCTATTCGTATTTCATTGAAATCTCCGTGTGGAAGGCGGGTTCTTTCATGTCTGACTTAATGATTTAACATACTTTTTATGACGCCACGAAGTGGTGGGGCTGATTCCCCTTACCTTCAACGGGCGCCTCATGTGGACATCAACAACTTGCTTCCGCCTTGCTTACGCATTTCATACAAAGCGTGGTCAGCTTTATTGAATAACTCCTCATAGGTTTGGCCATCAAGAGGAAAGACCGCTGCGCCGATGCTGGCGGACAACGGGGGCTGCTGGTCGTCACTTGATAAGCGCTGACAAATCCGGCGTCCCAGTCGCTCAGCCCCAGTCCTCCCAGTCTCTGGCAATAGAACGGCGAACTCATCTCCGCCATAACGCGTCACGACGTCGATATCGCGACACTGAGTGCGCAGAACGTAAGCCATTCTGCACAGCGCCCGGCTGCCGGTGAGATCGCCATACTGTTCATTAATCTTTTTCAAGCCGTCCAAATCAAGGAGCATGAGTGAAAAAGATCGGCTTGTACGTTGTGACCGTTTAACCTCCGCTACGAACGCCTCACGAAGTCGGCTATGATTGACTAACCCGGTCAAAGGATCGCTCGCCACCAGCTGTCGAGTCTCTTCTTCAACTAACTTCAGATCTGTGATGTCGGCAGCTGTAAACAGTCCCGCCGGCCTGCCGCTAAGCTCAATTCGCCCAATCGTGAGATTGAGCCATCTTGTCGCACCCTGTTTTGTAAGAATCTTGATCTCTACTTTTTGAGATCCACGTGTTCCCTGCAACCGTGCAAACCCTTGTTCGATTAAGGCGTTTCGGGAATCCGGATGAATTATCTCCCAAGAGCTTTTGACAAGGAGTTCTTCACGCGTATAACCGGTGATTTCCTCAGCCGCGCGATTTGCGTAACGGCATTCTGTCCCCTGATAAATTAGTATCGGAGAAGCCGTAGCCTCTGCGAGGGCACGAAATCTTTCCTCATTTTCTCGAAGAACAGCATGTGCACGTCTGTGCTCTTCTCGGGCATATTTCTTCTCCACTGCCCGAAGTGTTGCCAAGGGGAGGCGAGCCAAGCGGTCCTTTAGAATGTATTCGTCTACCCCGTTTTCAAGGCACTCCACTGCCTTTTCTTCACCAAGGGTACCGGTGATCAAAACAAATGGTATGTCTTTGCCTCTTGTCTTGAGGAGAGCCAATGCGTCCATACTGGTCCATCCCGCCAGTTGGTAATCTGCCAGGATCACGTCATAGTCGCGTACAGATAACTTTTCCTCGAACTCCATGAGAGTGGAGACTGGATCGCAGTGGAAATCAAGGTTTGCCTTTATCAACGCCTTGAAGCAAATCTCCACTTCCGACGGGTTATCCTCGATAAGCAGGATTTGCATTGGCCGTTCAGAATGTACTTTTCTAAGTTGGGTTGCTTCCATTGTAAGATTCCTCCAATGGGAACACATTTTGTGCGAGGGGGCACAAATCAACTGTTCACTTTTGGACAGGGATGACTGTTACGGCACTTTCCTGAGAGAATCGATCTGTTAGATTGTACTCAATCAAACCCAAACAAGGTGATGTTCCATTTGAATGAACGCTCGCGCGAATGAGCAGAAAATCCCAGTTGACGTTAGCTGGGCAAGAAGCCCTCATGATGGAAAAGATCCCCGACCTTGTGTGTCGTAACAGTTAACACTGTCCACAAGTAGACTGTTGACTCGTGCCTGCTGCCATACACTTTTACGGTGTTCAAAGATTTTCGTTCGTTTAAATCATGCATTTAGTACGAGTGAGGTGACTATGAAGAGTCTGAACAAGCTGTTTTCATATATGGAAAGTCGCACCTCAACCTCCAGCTTGGGCGGCAGGCTCTCGCAATATCAGAATAAGCAAATCATTTACTCCGAGGGGACCCCCGCTGACAGCCTCTTCTACATTCACGAAGGAGGGGTCCGGCTCACCAATCGAACAAAAAACCAACCGCCCGCAGTAACCGCAATCTTAGGCGTGCATAATTTCTTTGGTGAGCTTTGCCTCGTTGGTTTTCCTCATCGTGTTTCCACAGCCATTGCATTGGCTGACAGTTCGATACTTGTAATCGAGAAGCAATCAATGATCCGCGTGCTTCGCGAGAACAATAAGATATCAAATTCTTTCCTATCCTATCTGCTGTCCAGCATCAGGCAGTATCAGGATAGTGTCGCGGAATTGCTGATTTCTTCTGCCGAACAAAGGCTCGCGCGCGTGCTTCTGCGGCTAGCCAATCTGGACACAAGAGGCCCACTAATTGCTGAACTTCTAAATCCAAGTGACCAAGTTCTGGCCGAAATGATCGGGTCTACCCGCTCGCGAGTCAATTTTTTCATGAATCGATTCAGGAAGCGAAGGTTCATTAGCGGCCACGCTCGAATAGAAGTACACGATTCCCTCCTACAAGTCTTGAGGAGCGGACGCGGCGCTGCTCCGATTCACCCGCCGATCATCGGAGGGAGCAGGCATTTCGATCCTCAATACATCAAGCCCGGCGGAAGTCATCCATATCTTTGATGGACATCCGGAAACCTGTTCTGGAAACCAATCTAAAAGCAGTTTACCCGCAACAATCTCCTGCAGCTTCCCATGAATGGCCAGAAGGCACGCCTTGGGTCGCAAGGCCGACTTCAAGGCCTGGCGATCGGCTTGGCTCGCTCGATACAGAGGTCGTCCGCGCTGGCGGGCGACCTCTCGGCTCACGATCGACACCGTCCGCTACAGACCTTTGGCGATCTCACGAACCGACGAACCCGAAGCGATTCCTCGCGAGATGTCCTCTGGCTCCGCCAAGGTGAGTGTTACCAACGAGCGCCGACGGGTTGCCGGAACAATCCCGCCGTGCTGCGCCAACATGAAGTGAATGGAAACGTGGTCCTTGCCCTAGGCACGCCCAATCTCATCCAACGATTCTCCTGTCTTCCAACGCCCCCGCATGTCAATCCTCTGCATCGTGGAAAGCTTCACCCGTCTCTATTACGCCAAAAACACCACCTTTCAGAGATAAGATTTATAACAGATGGTGTTGCATCGACCCGTCGAGCTGGCACCGTTTCTCGGGACTTGGCAAAAAGCCGCAACAGTTTTAAGGTATCGATCACAGCACAATCAAATTAAGGAAATGTTATGAGTGTTCGGTTCAGGACAGCGCCCACCGCGGGACAGGCGCACTCTATCCAAAGGCGAACCGTTCTGCTTTATACTGACACGCGCTCTATTTTAGGCCCTTTCGTGAGTTCCCAGAGTAATCACTTTGCTGCAATTAGCTTCATATGGGGGAGGTGCGTTCCATGACTGAACAGACACCGACCCGTTGCGTCGTTTGCGACGGGAAACTGGAAGGCGAAAAGGAACGGAACATGCAAGTCTGCTGTACATGCCGAAGTTACGGGCTGCTTTACGGCTATTGGCCCGAAAGCTCATTTCTGCCCTTCCGGACGCGACTTGTGCGCGTGCATTAGACATACTCCGATAATTTCTATCCGCTCAAACGGTCCATCCAACACCATCTGCACTTTTGCTCCGAAAGGTGATGTTTGTACCGCAACAGAGACCCGTGAATCTTTCCGTGATGTAGAGGTGCAACATATCGAGGCATTGGAAGGTGAGAATCATTGCACTAAATAATAGGTTTCAGTCTCTTCATGGGGAATACCGCAATCAATGGCCGAGGTAACGAAGTCATTGATCTTTTAAAGACCAACCTGAATCTACGATCTGAGGTCCCGCGAACCATCTTGTTTTGCGGGTCCCCATCTGTGAGCTTCAGTTCCGCCAGGAATTTCGCATCCGCCCGCGTTTAATAATTATGACCGAACCGTCCAGTTTCAGTTCCCGCCGACAGGCTGAACCAGACTGTACTCAGCTTGTACCAACGACCAGTCTGATTTTTGCCCACATCCAGTTAATGTATGAATACCTCAGAGTCCTCGCAATCATCCGCCGAACGGTTACACACGATGGATAACAACGTGTAGAACAGCGCGGATCTGGGGAGAAGATTCCGACGGCTACGTTTTGAAGCAGAGCTCAAGACATGATTCAAAAACTTACAATCGGACGTGGATTACTCTTTTTGTCGTTATCCACCGGGTTTGCCATGAGCCAGCTGGCGATTGCTGCTGCTCCGCCTATAGCCCAGATCAAACACAGGCGCCCTATCGAATCCCGCTATGGGGTACCGACGTTCGCTGACTCTGCTCTGGGCGACATTACAGCCGAGGATGATCCCATCGTCCGGCAGGCTGCCGTCAGTGCACTCGGGGGCTACAACGGATCGGTAGTTGCGATCGACCCTTCCAACGGACGCATCTTGTCTATCGTAAATCAGAAGCTCGCCTTTTCTGCTGGTTTCATCCCTTGTTCGACGATCAAACCTGTGATCGCACTGGCCGCGCTGAATGAAGGCTATGTTACACGTGACACAGTGATTCGCGTATCACGACGCAAATCCTTGAGCCTTACCGAGGCGATCGCCCATTCCAACAACAAGTATTTCGAGGAACTTGGCAGGCGCATGGGATTTGAAACTGTGGCCGGCTACGCCAGAATGCTGGGACTTGGCGAGCTTTCCGGCTATGAAATCCCCGAGGAACAGCCTGGCAAAGTGCCAGACGAGCCTCCGAAACGAGGAGGAGTCGGTCGGATGTCGAGCTTCGGGGAAGGGATCCAAATGACCCCGCTGCAGCTGGGCGCGCTGGCATCCGCGATCGCCAATGGCGGCACGCTATACTATCTCCAATATCCGCGAACCATTGAGTCGAAGGAAACTTTTGAGCCGCGGATCAAACGCGCGTTTGAAATGGACTCCCCAATCCAAGATGTTCGTGAAGGCATGTTGGCCGCCGTGCTCCATGGCACGGCGCGACGCAGTTACATTTCCGATGATGAACAAGCGTCCGGGAAGACCGGCTCGTGTTCGGATCAAGGCACTCGCATTGGATGGTTTGTGTCTTTTGCGGACCAGGTGAACCCAAAGATTGTGCTGGTCATCCTGATGCGTGGGCAGAAACACGTCGTTCAGGGGCCCATGGCCGCGGGGATTGCCGGACGCATCTACCGGCAGCTTCATGACGAGAATTACTTCGCACGAAACCGAACAGGAACAGGAGCCCCGTCGATTACATCTACGACGAGTCAAAACCCGCCTCCCGACGCTTCTAGAACTCCAAATTCGACCTTGGACGTTATAATAAGAACTGCAATTACTATGGAAATTCCCATTCTACGATAAGCCGAGACAGTTCAACCGGTCGATTAAACACCACCTAATCGGTTGGTCTGGCATTATTTCGCATGGACAATTGATCTGTTAGGCTATCCTCAATCAAGCCTAAACAGGGGGGTGTTCCGATTGAATCAGTGCTCGCGAACGATTTGTGCTTTTGAAACCCAACATGTGGACTTCGAGTTAGCTTTGCCTCGACCCACCGAGATGGCCCTGTTTAAATGGCCTTGGCTACATTTGACTCTCCTCCTCCAGCCTACCTACGCCTTAGTAACCAAGGACGCCGCCATGCAGCGTGGAGCCAAGCGAAAATCCGATACCTGTGCCTGCAATCCGGCACGCCGCATATCCATACGACAGGCTCCGGCCAGCGGTCCAATCGCCTTGCGTACCTCACCATGTATTTCAAGGCAATCTCAGTCAGATCTAAATAGGCTAATGTTTCGTTTGAATCAACAATTACAAATGATTTAGCTTTTAAACATCCTGGAAATAGATTTCGAGCTAGTGTTGCCTCAAGTCAATGAGACACCCGGTTTATCTGGAACTGAGTGCGCTTTTGATGGACCTCTCACGGTCGCGGTTACTTCCCCTTTGATACGAGAGGCACGCGTGAGATCAAATACATTTTCATTGGTTCACTGGACCGTTGATGATGATGGGGAGAAGATATGGATTGCCACACCCCATTTGTCAATTTCTAGTTTCTCAACTCGTACAACAACGCCTGCCATTGCATACGTCATCGGACTACCGGGTTGGAAATCGCTCGTTAAATATACGTTCACGCCTGGTGCATAATCACTTGCCGAAGTGGCGAGATAAACTCCGTTTTGAGAAACGTTGCATGTGGTGCAGAAATGCGGAGGTAATCTTGAGTCGATGGGACGAATGAAAACGACCTGTGACAAATTAATTCGTAATTGGCGTCGCCGCTCTGTAGTTTGAATACGCATAATAGAAGAATTACCTCCGGCCTGTGGAAACCGCCTCACGCTAGGAATGCGCCTTTCATCGTTGATGCGCGTTTACGCTCCAAAATCCGTCCTGTCAATTCATACAGATCTCCCTACTTGCAGCAGTCTCTTCAACAGACAATATCAATTCTTTAGGGACATCTATTTCCCATCCGGGCTGCAGTCGAATGCGGACAGAGGAAGCTGATTCAGCGATGATGTTGCAAGGAATAGGAATCCGGCATTTACGGACAACGAAAAGTAGAACCGGTTTGCCGAACCACGCACAATAAACAGGTGGGCAATCCCATATGCCGTCGATGTTCATATTGATTGGCTCCTCGACTTAGAGATCTCATGAATCCTTCCCGAGTCGAGCAGTTTGCTTTTGCAGGGGTCATTTAGACTGTGCAATTTTAGACATAGATCAATAATGTGTCGTTAGAGGCAAGGCCTGGTATTGGCTTTCAGAGAGTGTTGCTAGGGGTTCAAGTCCTGGGGCAGCAGGTCATGGGACACATAGTGCAGGCATCAGCCACAGCGCTATTTCGCAACAAGGCGGAACGCATGAGTTTTCATGCGCAGTTGACTCCAGCGCATCATCTGGAACGATTATGACAACTATATCCGTGGATGGGGCCGGACTAAATACAGCGAACAATGAATCCGGAATGCAATCGGCTAACCGAGATTTCAGGAACGAGATTCAAGATCCATCGCTTAGCTGAACTTCTGGTCGAGATCTGTTTCCTAGCGAAATATAAGCCGTAATCCGCTAGGATTCGGAGGAATTCAATGCCTCAATTCAATTCGCAGCCGAGTCGAAGTCCCTGGAACGAGATCACGAGGATCCAATACTAATGCGGTCCAACAAAAGAAAAAAGAAGAAAGCTTTGCCATTATCTAATCATTAGGAAATAAATGACGGACTTAGAATATCGTGGACCGGATGTCAAACAGTTATGCAGCGATCGGCAAAAGGTCGAGCAGCGTTCGACCCCGGAACTTATTCAGGCGTGTTCGCAGAAGCCCGACGTCTATTCCAGCTGATCGACAGACTGACGACAAATCGGCGCTGTCTTCGAACAGATATTGCTCGGCTTCGCGCTTAGGGCGCAAGGGCTTCGACAGCCAGTCCCGAATAGTCCTAGCAATCACTCCGCGCCACAGAAGAGTTTCTGGTGTCATCTCAAGCGCGTTAGCTAATGCCATTTCTCTGATCATGATAGCTCACCTGTTTTCCGCTGAGGCTGGGTGGCGGCAGACTTAGAATCACTCATAAAAGGTGCATCGAGAGGGCCAAATGACGAAATGGAGCAGTATATTCCAATCGCCTGTGAAGGCACTCATGGCACGTGACTTAGTCGACGGGAAAGAATCAAGAAACAATGGTCTCATTTCGTCGCGGCGACCCGATCCATCCAATTGGGCATGCATTGTCCCAATTGTACCCGTTCAATGCCTGTCGATACGAGTCACTCACCTCTGGCCTTTTCCGCAACATCTGAAACCATGAATCGCAACATTTGTTCCTTTAATTGCGCATCCACCTCGTCTGCAATCGTCACAACGTCGGGAAGCAATTCACGATAATCCAATTGCTTCGCACTCTTGTGCAGCATAGCTAAAATGCTGACCTGCAACAAACGGAACTATTCAACCATCATTGCCGTCGTATAGCCTTGTTTGCATCGTAGATCGTCATGCTCGGCCGCGGTTTTGGAAAGTGGCGCTTCCAACTTTGCGTCTATACGCAAGCGGTTAATGACATCATGCATAAGATGGGGAAGATGTCCCGTGCGCTCATCATGGGTCAGCGGGATGGACGCCAGGTCCGGCTTTTTATTGACGCGGATATACCAACCCTCAATCACACCATGCATATCGCGTTCGAGAACATTCGCTACTGGCTCAACAACTACGGCACCGCTTTTCACCTTTACGGGATTGGCCATACCATAGCCTCCCAACCATCTGTATGTTGTTCAATATTGTGGTGACTATCTGCTTACAATTTTGAGTGGGCGAATCTGCTGACGTGCCGCGTCACGTACACTTCCTATTTAATCAAGACATATAGTAGCCCAGACCTAGGTGGGATTTACCTCTAACTATTTAACATGGCTGTTAATTAAGGCACATCTGAGCGAACGCCGTAAATGGACTGAAAGCCATAGATGCTCGTTTAGACCATCACCCGGCTGGCCTCTGGCGGATGCGCTTATTACCTGATGGAATTCCAAGGCGAAACATGTCACGGTTGGAAAATTGGATAGACAATTTCATTTGGTGCCATGTATGCCAAGCTGGGTTTTGCAATGCCCTCAATGTAAGCAAGAATTCGTCCACAGTAAGGTTTCTGGGAACTACGCCTCGATTCCTGATCCATTCGTAGGGCATGTGATGAAACCAGAATTTCCTGTTGGTGGCTTGAGCCTTCCCTGTCCCAATTGCAACCAGTC
>Ga0206833_1223_pt1 | contig 13999 bp, 23 predicted proteins | sample Alteio_BWOrgCont_32_FD_152891 | JGI IMG/M metagenome (GOLD analysis project Ga0206833, IMG submission 152891) | Enriched cells from forest soil in Barre Woods Harvard Forest LTER site, Petersham, Massachusetts, United States -... | ecosystem: Environmental > Terrestrial > Soil > Temperate forest >... | reverse complement strand
ATTGCAGGAGACAGTGGAGGCTTTAGCCGGGCTCAAACTGCACAAACCCAATTTTCGCCGCCTGATCGAGGGACAAGGGCTGGTCGAAGAAACCGGCGCGGTTATTCGCGGTGCGTCAGGCCGCCCCGCCAAGCTTTTCGCGTTTCGTCGCGAGACGCTTCGCGAGCGCGCGGTCGCAGGAACCAAGCCTTCGCGCGTCTCTTAAGCAACTTTTTTCTCGGGCACATCGAGGCCGTAGGGAATCCGGATGTCGAAACGCGTACCACGGTAGAGCTCGGAAGAGACCCTGATCGTTCCACCGAGCAATCTGACTTCACGTTCGACGGCTTCCATGCCGACGCCGCGACCGGATATGTCCGATATTTCATTCCGCGTCGAGACTTCCCACTGCATGATGCGCTGGATGACGTCTTCGTCGCTGTCATTTTTCCAACTCCCGTTGGGATCGATGCTGGTCAATTTCTCGCGTACCAGCGCCGGATCGATGCCGTTACCGTCGTCGCTGATAAGAATTTGTAGAGTTTTCCGGCCGGTTTGCGGGTTGTCGATCAGATCGGTGTGAATGGAAATCAGGCCAGCCGGGTCTTTGCCGCGCGCCAGGCGGGTCACGACGGGCTCGATGCCATGATCGATGATGTTGCGGCTGATATGCATGATCGAGAGCAGGAATTCTTCCATCGGCAGCATCAGCACACGCGGGTTGCTTCCCGAAAAATGGATGGGCTTGACCTTTTTGCCCATGATGACGGCCAGATCCTTGATCTCGCGTTCAAACTGGCGGAAGGCTTCCTGAACCGGGATAGCTGCAATGGTGGCAAGATACTGCCGGATGACTTCAGGGTTCACGCCTTGGCTGCTCATCTTTCGCGCAAAATCATAAATGGTCTCCTCATCGATTTCACGCAGATTACCGCCACCCTCAATATCCTGGCCTATCAGGTCGCCGACCTGTTCCAGCAACGCTTCGATGCAGGCATTGACTTCTTCCCCGCCCTTTTTAAGGCGTGCCTGGAATTCGGCATCGCTGTCGAAGTTAGGATTGCGTAAATCCGCCTCCATCCTGTGGATGACGTTGCTGAGCGCATCTAGCGAGAAATGCTTGGCCGAGGCTTTCAACGTGTGCAGAAGTCTGAGGACGGACGAGGAATCATCGCGTTTCACCGGCGTTTTCGATTCTTTGATGAAGTTTCGCAGATGGGTGATGGTGGTCATGAACTGGTTACGTTCTTTGAAGATGCGGCAAATCATGTCGACATAGTTTTGTTGCATGCGCGCGCGCAGTTGCGCTTCGGTTTCTTCGGTCAGGTCGGTTGCTATCAGAATGACGCTGATCAGTTGGCCGCTCTTGTCCGGCACCGGACGGTACATCAGCGCTATATGGCGCCCTTTGCTGCTGTGCTGGAAGGTTTGCGGCAAAAACTTGATAACATCGTCAAAACTGAGGGCGTGGCTGGGCATAAACAGCATGTCGACCCAATCCTTGAAATCGCCTCTTTGGTCCTCGCTCAACTGCAAAACCTCGACGATGTTTTTTCCTGCAGGATTGGATTCAAGCAGATCGAGGCAGGCCTGCGAATAGACCTGGCTGCAAACGCCTTTGGCATTGAAGCTGAGATAGCCCTGCCCGAGGCTGTTGAGCAGAACTTCGGTCAGCAAAGCCTGGTTGACGACGCTGCGGTGAACTTGATAATTGATGATGCAAAGTTCGATAACGCCGGCCAATGACGTCAACACCATAATAATAAAAATCGGCAGCGATGTAATCGGCTGCCGGCCAAACACCGGCAATGCCAGAGCCACCAGCAAGACGATGACGATGCAGGCAACACCCGTCAGGGAGGTAAAAAGAATATCTTTGTGGCGATTGGCTTCGGTAAGCGCAGCTCTGCCTCCGGCGAAATCCAAAACCTCAGAAGGGCCTTTCGCCGATACGGTTTGTTTCGGGCTTTCCATCTTGCTCATAGGCTCTCAATCATAAAAAGGCGCCATAATTCAATTGGCGGCCGTACGCAGCTTCGGTCCGGACGATTTCTCGGCAGGCGTAAATAAAGCGATATAAATCTGAAAAAGCTGGCCATCGATGTGAAAGGGAACAATCATGTGTTTGCCGCGGTGGAACTGGCTGACAAAATGTCCCTTACCAGTGACGACGCAGGGAATGCCGAGTTTCAAGGTAAAGCCGCGGTCACCCATGTCATGCTTGATCTGTCCGAAGATCATATTGGTCATTTCACCGACCGCATCGACCGCCATTTCATGCGTGATGGCGATGGAGCTTCCGATGATTTGCGGCAGCAGGCCCCTGACGGTTTCCTGTGTCAGGCACAGGGTCAAGGTGGCTTCCAGCTGGTCCTGCACCATGGCGATGACACCCGTGACGTCGCCGACCAGCGATACCATGCCTTCGCCGATTTCATACGGGCCCGGCACGACTTCGACGGAAAAAGTCTTGCGCATGGCGTTGCACACGGCGTTCGAAATTTCTTTGGCGAGGGTTTCATCGAGAGCAAGCGCGGTACCGGTCATAGAGTCACCTTAAGAGTTGCAAAAACAGGACGTAACAAAGTTCTAGGCCGTCAACACCTGCGCTTGGCGCTTGCGTTTAACCCATTCATAAATTTCACCGAGTTTCTTGCTGAGGTCGGCAGGAGCAACCGGCTTGATGATGTAGGATGTGGCGCCGGCCTTGATCGCCTTCATGATGTTTTGCTGTTCGGATTCCGCCGTGAGCATGACAAAGGCGGTTGACGCATACTCAGGCTTGGCGCGAAAAAAACTCAGCACTTCGAGGCCTGAAATCGTCGGCATGTTCCAGTCGAGGAACACGACATCGTAGGGCAGCTTGACTTCAAACGCCTTCTGGATCAGGTCGATGGCTTCGTTGCCGTCGGCAGCCGTTTGGACATCGCCAATTTTGGCGTCCTGCAAAGTGTTGCGTACGAATTGCCGGATAAGAAAATGATCGTCGACAATCAAAATCTTAAGATCGGCGATTTGGTTCGTTAACATCTATTCTCTCCTCGTTCACGACAGGCGTCGCGGCTAACATACTCTTTGGTTCTCGTAACTCAAGACACGGAGCGCAGGGGGAGGCGGTACCATCTTAGTTCATGGGCACTTCAGGCGCGGCACATCAATTTTTAACCACAGAGTACCTACAGGTGACCACGGATTGGTTGGATAGGAGCATCCGAGAATCTGTTACAAGACCGTGCAAAATTTTTCGCACAAAAACCTTGCCGTAAGGTTAAAGAGTTTCTAAGTCCGAAAGGATTACCCGGGTATTTTCAGCATTTTCATGGGTTTGACGGGAGTCAGTGGGCCAAATTGGCCGTTAAACCCGGGTATAGGAGAGCTATAAGGGACTTTTGGACATCCAGCATGGGGGCCATGCCATCGACCGATTTTAACAAGCCTTTGGCCTTGTAGTACGGAAGTATTGGGGCGGTTTGCTCATGAAACGCCTTAAGGCGGGAGGTCATGGTGGCGGCGTTGTCATCGGCGCGACGGATAAACTCGGTGCCGCCGCAGACGTCGCAGACGCCCTGCTTCTTGAGCGGCCGGAATTTATCGTGATATCCTTCGCCGCAAATGGCGCAGGTAAAGCGGCCGGAGACCCGTTCAACCAGGGCGCCTTCGTCAACTTTGATCTCGATAACCGCATCCAGCTTCTTGCCATGCTTCATCAGCATGTCGTCCAGCGCTTCGGCCTGCGTCACAGTGCGGGGAAAGCCATCCAGTATAAAACCTTTGGCGCAATCGGGTTTAGCAATGCGGTCTTCGATCATCCGGATAATCAAGTCGTCAGGCACCAATTTGCCCACCGCCATAATCTGCTTGGCTTCGAGGCCGAGCGGTTCACCGCGTTTCACCGCAGCGCGCAACATGTCGCCGGTGGAAACCTGAATCAGTCCATATTTTTCTTCGAGTAATCTTGACTGCGTACCCTTCCCTGCCCCCGGCGGCCCTAGCAAAATGATATTCATGAAGCCAATCCTTTTGCTGGGTTATTTACCGCGGAGCTTTGCTTTCTTGATCAGGCCTTCATATTGGTGCGCAATCAGATGCGACTGGATGCGCCCAATGGTATCAATCGTCACGCTGACAACAATCAGCAGCGATGTGCCGCCGAGATAGAAAGGCACCGACCCCTTGTTCATCAGGAATTCTGGCAGCAGGCAGATGACAGCCAAATAGGCAGCCCCCAAAACCGTCAAACGCGTCAGGACAAAGTCGAAATAATCCGCAGTGCTTTTGCCGGGACGAATGCCTGGAACGAAACCGCCGTATTTTTTCAAATTGTCGGCCGTTTCCACCGGATTGAAAACCACGGCGGTATAGAAGAACGCGAAGAAAATAATCAGCGCGGCGTACAGCACCATGAAAAGCGGCTTGCCGTGACCGAGTTCGGTGACGAGATCGGCCATCCAGCCGCCTTTTTGCTGCACATTTGTAAAGCTAGCGAGGGTCAAGGGGAACAACAACAGGGAGCTGGCAAAAATCGGCGGAATAACACCCGACGTGTTGATCTTCAGCGGAAGATGCGAGGCTTCGCCGCCATACATTTTATTGCCGACTTGCCGCTTTGGATATTGCACCAGAATACGACGTTGCGCGCGTTCACAGAAGACGCAGACCGCCAGAACGCCGACGACCATGACGATAATCACAAGAATGAACCAGGTGGACAAAGCGCCTGTGCGGCCCAATTCCAAGGTCTGTGCCATCGCATGCGGCAGATTGGCGACGATACCCGAATAGATGATCATCGACATGCCGTTGCCGATACCGCGCGCGGTAATTTGTTCGCCGAGCCACATCAGGAACAAGGTGCCCCCTGTGAGCGTCACCATCGTGCTGAGACGGAAAAAGCCTGAAGAAATCGTGACGGCACCGCCACCCATCATGTTTTCAAGCCCTACGGCCAAAGCATAAGACTGCACCAATGCGAACATGACCGTTAGATAACGCGAATACTGATTGAGCTTGGTGCGTCCAGACTCGCCTTCCTTTTTCAGAGCTTCGAACTGCGGCAAAATTGCTGAAAGCAATTGAACGATAATCGACGCCGTGATGAAGGGCATGACGCTCAGCGCAAAAATGGTCATGCGCTTCAAGGCGCCGCCCGAGAACATGTCGAACATGCCCAGAATACCGCCGCCATGTTGCTTGAACAATTCGCCAAGCGCGACAGGGTCGATGCCGGGCAAGGGAATATAGGTGCCAAGGCGATAGACGATAAGCGCCATAAGCGTGAACCATATCCGGCTTTTGAGCTCGGTAGCCTTTGAAAAGGCTGAAAGATTCATGTTGGCGGCGAGGGATTCGGTAGGAGAGGCCATGATGGGGTCGGTATCCAGAAAGGAATGAAGAACCAGATATAGAGATTAAATCTCTCCAAAACAAGGAGTTGATGTGCTGCGGTGCGAAACAAAAAAGCCGTTCTTACGGATGTAAGAACGGCTTTTTGAATGTTTTGGCTGATTATGCAGCTTCCTGCTTCTTCGCGGGCGTGGTTATGGTGATCTTGCCGCCGGCTTTTTCAACCGCAGCAATCGCCGATTTCGAAGCGCCGGCAACGGTCAGTTCGACTTTCGCCTTCAGTTCGCCCTTGCCGAGAATGCGTACACCGTCTTTCGACTTGGCGATGACGCCAGCCGCCAACAAAGTGGCCGCCGTGATCGGTTGCTTGGCGTCGACCTTGCCGGTTTCAATCGCCTGCTGCAGACGGCCGAGATTGAGTTCAGCGTAATCCTTGGCAAAAATATTGACGAAGCCGCGCTTCGGAATACGGCGATGCAACGGCATCTGGCCGCCTTCGAAGCCACGGATCGAAACGCCGGTACGGGCTTTTTGACCCTTGACGCCGCGGCCCGAGGTCTTGCCTTTGCCGGAGCCGATACCACGGCCGACAACCATACGCGCCTTGCGCGCACCGGGATTGTCTCTGAGATCATTGAGTTTCATTTTATTAGCCCTTCTGCTCTTCTACATTTACCAGGTGGCGCACGCGCGTAATCATGCCACGTACGGACGGCGTATCTTCCAGCGTGCTTTTCTGGCGGATACGGCCAAGGCCGAGACCGATCAAGGTTTCATGCATGCCCGGCTTCTGTCCGCCGACACCGGCCTTTTGCACGACCGTAACTGTTTTCTTCGCTGTCATGATACTTTTCCTTTTACGCAATTAATAGAACCAAATGGGATGCCCGCCTTCGCGGGCATGACAGTTATTGTTGAAGGTAATATCTCAATAATAACTATCGTCACACCCGCGAAGGCGGGTGTCCCATTTTTTACATCACTCCTTGCCTTCGATCTGTTCGGCCTGCTTCTTGCCGATGATCTCGTTGACTTTCTTACCACGGCGAACGGCGACCGAACGGGGGCTGCAAATCTGCTCCAAAGCGTCAAACGTCGCCTTGATCATGTTGTGCGGATTGGATGAACCAACCGATTTCGCGACGATATCACGGACACCGAGAGCTTCAAACACGGCGCGCATGGGGCCACCAGCGATGATGCCGGTACCTGCCGGCGCCGTACGCAAAACAACCTTGCCGGCGCCGTAACGGCCCTTGACGTCGTGATGGATGGTGCGGCCTTCGCGGAGCGGAATGCGGCGCAATTTACGTTTAGCTGCTTCGGTCGCTTTCTTGATCGCGTCGGGAACTTCGCGCGCTTTGCCGGTACCCATGCCGACGCGGCCCTTGCCGTCGCCGATCACGACGATAGCGGCCATGGCGAAGCGTTTACCGCCCTTCACGACCTTGGCGACGCGGTTGATGCCGACGAGCTTATCGATCAGCTCGCTGCCTTCGCGATCTTCGTTCTTGTCTTCCGATTTCTTAGCTGGTTTTGCCATGTTCTTTTTTCTTTCCGTTAAAACGATAAGCCGGCTTCACGTGCGGCTTCGGCCAATTCCTTGACACGGCCGTGATAAAGATAACCGCCGCGGTCAAACACGACTTCCTTGATGCCGGCCTTGATGGCGCGTTCGGCAATCAGGGTGCCGATGGTTTTAGCGGCATCCTTGTTCGCGCCGGTTTTGAGCTTCTTGCGCAAATCCTCTTCCAGCGTTGAAGCGGCGACCAAAGTCTTGCCCGCTTTGTCGTCGATGATCTGCACCGACATATTGCGGCCCGAACGGAAAATAGACAGACGCAAACGGCCATGCGATTTCTGCGAAATCTGGTAGCGGTTGCGCTTGGCGCGGCGTTCGTGAAGTTGTTTTGCACTTAACATGTTCGTCCTCTTTTTCTTATTCCGTTATCTCGTCAAACCTGCTGCTACAGAATGCCCTGACACTGGCCGTGTGGAAAGCCGTCTTGCCGTCTCAGCAAGAATTTGCCGATCTTCATTCGATCTGCCCGTCAAAACACCAGCGACCCGCTCATGATCCAGAACACCGTTATAACTTATAAGATCATCGGGCTTGACCATGGTGATTACTTCTTCTTTCCTTCTTTACGGCGAATGCGTTCGCCTTCGTAGTGGATGCCTTTGCCCTTATAAGGTTCTGGACGCTTCAAACCACGGATTTCGGCAGCCACCTGCCCGACTTTTTGCTTGTCGACGCCGGTGATGGTCAGGATCGTCTGCTTATCGACCTTGATCGTGATGCCTTCCGGGATCGCGAATTTGACTTCGTGGCTGAAACCGATTTGCAGGGCCAGGTCTTTGCCAGCCAAAGCCGCACGGAAACCGACGCCTTCGATTTCAAGTACTTCTTTAAAGCCTTCGGTTACACCTTTGACCATATTGTTAATATTGTTGCGGGTGGTACCCCACAGCACGCGCGCGCGCGGCGTTTCATGGCGCATCGAAACGGCGACTTTGCCGTCGGCCACTTTGACTTCGACTTCGGAAGGAAGCACGAGCGCGAGGTTGCCCATCTTGCCTTTAACGGCAACATGGTCACCTTTGACTTCGGCTGTGACGCCTTGTGGCAGAGCCACCGGATATTTACCTACACGCGACATGATAACCTCTTGCTTCCTTCTTTATACGTCAGTTTGAAAACCAAAAAATTTAAGATTTTTTGGTTTTACAAACGGACTGACTAGAATACGCGGCAGAGAACTTCTCCGCCGACATGCTCGGTGCGCGCTTCGTTGTCCGACAGGACACCGCGCGGCGTTGACAAAATCCAGACACCAAGACCATTGAAGACGCGGCCCAGATCGCCGATGCCGGCGTAAACGCGGCGACCGGGGGTGGAGATGCGCTCAATTTTGCGAATGGCGCCTTCGCCTTCGTGATACTTCAGCTCGATTTCGAGCGTCGCCTGAGACGCGCCTTTTTGCACTTCCGTGTAGCCGCGGATGTAGCCTTCGCGCTTTAGCGCTTCGAGCACGTTCTTGCGTAGCTTGGAAGCCGGGCAGATGACGACAGGCATATTGGCCATCTGGCCATTCCTGATGCGCGTCAACATATCCCCTAGTGTATCTGTGATTGACATATCTCGCTCCCTTACCAGCTCGACTTGACGACGCCGGGAATTTGGCCGGCAGAGGCCAATTCACGGAATTTAATACGGCTAAGTTTAAACTTGCGGTAGAAGCCGCGCGGACGGCCGGTCAGCTCGCAGCGGCTGTGCTGGCGCACGTCGGCGGAGTTACGCGGCAACTTGGCCAGCTTCATCATCGCGTCATAACGATCTTCCATGGACGTTTCCTTGTCCATGATCGTCACTTTCAGGGCGACGCGACGCTTCGAAAAGCGCTTGCGCAGCTTGCCGCGGTTCTTTTCTTTTTCAACCATACATTTCTTGGCCATGCTTATTTCCCCTCTTGACCCGTGAACGGCATATCGAAGGCGCGCAGTAATTCGCGCGCTTCGTTGTCGGTTTTTGCGGTGGTGCAAATGACGATGTCCATGCCGCGAATTTCGTCGATTTTGTCGTAATCGATTTCAGGGAACACGATCTGTTCCTTGAGGCCGAGCGCGTAATTGCCGAAACCATCGAAGCTCTTCGGTGACACGCCACGGAAGTCGCGCACGCGCGGCAGGGCAATGTTCACCAGACGATCGAGGAATTCGTACATCTTGACGCTGCGTAACGTCACTTTGCAGCCGATGCCCAATCCGCCGCGCAGCTTGAACACCGCGATGGCCTTCTTCGAATAGGTAATGACGGGTTTTTGGCCCGCGATCAGCGCCAGTTCTTCGGCGGCATTCTTGGTCTTTTTGCTGTCGTTGACAGCTTCGCCCACGCCCATATTGATGACGATCTTGTCCAGATGCGGCACTTCAAAACGGTTCTTGTAGCCGAACTTCTTGGTCAGTGTGGCCACGATTTCGTCCTGATAGCGCTTCTGCAAGCGTGGGACGTATTTATCTTTTTTTGCTGCGGTCATAGCTTACTCCTTAGTTTGTCGCGACTGCTCTGCGCTCCGCTTTCGCTGCGCGCAACCGCGACTGCTCCTTTCCTTAATCAATCGCGGTGCCGGAACGGCGGGCAACGCGTACCTTTTGGTCTTTAACGGTCTTGAACCCGATGCGGGTCGCCTTGTTATCCTTCGGATCGACATGGGCCACGTTCGACACATGGATCGCGGCTTCCCGCTTCACGATGCCACCCTGCGGATTGCCCTGCGACGGCTTGGTGTGGCGGGAAATCATATTGACGCCCGAAACGATGACGCGGCGTTCCTTCGGGAACACGGCCGTCACTTCACCGACTTTGCCCTTGTCTTTGCCAGTCAGGACGATCACGCGGTCCTTCTTTTTGATTTTCAGTTTCAAATTCATCACAATACCTCTTCGGCCAGGGAAATGATTTTCATGAAGCCAAGATTACGTAATTCGCGGGTTACCGGCCCAAAGATACGGGTGCCAATCGGCTCCATATCCTTGTTGATCAACACGGCGGCGTTGGTATCGAAACGGATCAGGCTGCCGTCGGCGCGGCGGATAGCGTATTTCTGGCGCACGATCACGGCCTTGTGCACGTCGCCTTTTTTGACACGGCCGCGTGGAATAACGTCGCGGATCGAGACGACGATGACGTCGCCGACCGAGGCCGCGCGGCGCTTGGAACCGCCAAGCACCTTGATGCAGCATACGGACTTGGCGCCGCTGTTGTCCGCTACATCGAGAATTGTTTCTGTCTGGATCATAATACTTACCTTCTAACCTTCTTTACTTGGTTGCCGTTTTCTTTACCGGCTTCTTTTCCTGAGGCGCTGCAGCCGCATCCACCAGCGTCCAGCGCTTGCTTTTGCTTATGGGCGCGCATTCGATGATCGAAACCACATCGCCGACCTTGCAACTGTTGGCTTCGTCATGCGCCGCATATTTCTTCGACTTGCGGACATACTTTTTATAAACCGGATGGCGGACGCGACGTTCGACCAAGACCGTTACGGTCTTATCGCATTTGTCACTCACAACCGTTCCCTGCAATACGCGACGCGGCATTTTTCTCTCCCTTATGCGGCCGATTTCTTGGTTTTAACGGCCGGCTTCTGACCTCTTTTACGTTCGCCGATGATCGTCACGATCTTGGCGATTTCCTTGCGGATGTGACCGACGCGGGCTGTATTCGCCAACTGGCCGGTTGCCCGCTGAAAACGCAGATTAAACTGTTCCTTGCGCAATTCGGACAGGCGTGTTTCCAGCTCCTTGTCCGTTTTGCTCCGCACATCGGCGGCTTTGACTGTGTTCTTTGCCATCTTACTGCTCCTTACGCCGCCACGGCGCGTTGTACGAATTTGGTCTTGATCGGCAATTTCGCAGCCGCCAGTTCAAACGCTTCCTTCGCGACTTTCTCCGGCACGCCGTCCATTTCGAACATGATGCGGCCAGGATGCACGCGGCATGCCCAGAATTCAGTCGCACCCTTGCCCGAACCCATGCGGACTTCGGCCGGCTTCTTCGACACGGGAACGTCCGGGAAAATCAAAATCCACAAACGGCCCTGACGCTTCATGGCGCGGGTGATGGCGCGGCGCGCGGCTTCGATTTGGCGCGCGGTGATGCGTTCCGGTTCCAAAGCCTTGAGGCCGAACGAGCCGTAGCTGAGGCGGAAACCGCCTTTGGCTGCGCCGTGAATCCGCCCCTTATGCGCTTTGCGGTATTTTGTTCTTCTCGGTTCCATCATGATCGTTATTCCACTTTACTCTTTGTTATCGCGACTGCCGTTAAGCGCGTTGCGGTTGGCCTTCCGTCTGACGCTTTTCCTGCGCCATCGGGTCGTGCTCCAGAATTTCACCACGGAAAATCCAAACTTTGACGCCGCAGGTGCCCATCGTCGTGAAGGCAGTCGCGACGCCGTAATCGACGTCGGCGCGCAGGGTGTGCAATGGCACGCGGCCTTCGCGATACCATTCCATGCGGGCGATTTCAGCGCCGCCCAAGCGGCCGCTGCAATTGATACGAATACCCAACGCTCCTGCTCGCATGGCGTTCTGCACGGCGCGCTTCATGGCGCGGCGGAATGCTATGCGGCGTTCGAGCTGATCGGCGATGCCAGCGGCAACCAGACGCGCATCGACATCCGGCTTGCGGATTTCGACGATGTTGAGATTGACTTCGGCCTTGGTCATTTTACCGAGATCGGAACGAAGCTTTTCAATATCGGCGCCTTTTTTGCCAATGATGACGCCTGGACACGCCGAATGAATGGTGACGAGCAGTTTGCCCGCCGTGCGTTCGATCACGATTTTCGCGATGCTGGCGGCTTTGCCGACTTTTTCTTCCAGATATTTGCGAACGCGGATATCTTCGTGCAGGAAGGTGCCGAAATCACGCTTGGCGAACCAACGGCTGTCCCATGTACGGTTGATGCCGAGGCGCATGCTGATTGGATTGACTTTCTGACCCATATTACGCTCCTGCCTTCGCTGAAGCTACGGCAGGCGTGCCCGCTTTCGCTGGTTTCTTGGTCAAGCCTTTAGCTCTTTTCGCCGTCATTGGTCTTTCGCCTTCTTCGCGTTGTTTCACGACGATGGTCAAATTGCTGAACGCCTTTTCGATGCCGGAGCTGCGGCCACGACCGCGCGCATGAAAACGCTTCATGACAAAGCTGCGACCGACCCATGCTTCGGCGACATATAAACGGTCAACATCGAGGCCGTGGTTGTTTTCGGCATTGGCGACAGCTGCCTTCAAAACCTTGTGAACTTCCTGAGCGACGCGACGCTTTTCAAAGCGCAACTGAACGAGAGCTTTCGCAGCTTCCTTGCCGCGAATGCTGGCCGCGACCAGGTTGAGCTTGCGCGCGCTGGAACGTACTGCCTTTGCTTTGGCGAGGGCGCTGTTGTCTTTGCGCAGTTTGTCTTTCAGCATAACCATAAGTCTCTCCTTTAACCGGTCTTCTCGACCTTCTTCTCGGCAACGCTATGCGCCTTGAAGGTGCGCGTGGGCGCGAATTCACCAAATTTGTGGCCAATCATGTTTTCGACGACGGCAACCGGTAAAAACTTGTTGCCGTTGTAAACGCCGAAAGTCAGGCCGACGAATTGCGGCAGAATGGTCGAACGGCGCGACCAGATCTTGATAATTTCGTTACGACCCGATGCGCGCGACTTCTCTGCCTTCTTGAGCAGATAACTATCGACGAACGGACCTTTCCAAACTGAACGTGCCATGTATTCTCTCCCTTACGCCGCCTGACGATCACGACGCTTATTGGTGCGACGGACAATCCAGCGATCGGTGCGTTTGTTGTTTCTGGTCTTGTTGCCCTTGGTGCCCTTGCCCCACGGCGTAACCGGATGCTTAGCTGACGACGTTTTACCTTCGCCGCCGCCATGAGGATGGTCGACCGGGTTCATTGCGCAACCGCGAACATGCGGGCGAATCCCGCGCCAACGGTTACGGCCAGCCTTGCCGGTGACTTCGTTCATGTGGTCGGCGTTTGAAACCGCGCCGATGGTCGCCATGCAATCTTGCGGCACAATACGTGTTTCGCCCGAACTCAGTTTGATCTGGACGATACCGCTGTCACGGCCAACGATCTGGACATAAGTGCCGGCAGAACGCGCCAACTGGCCGCCTTTGCCGATTTTCATTTCCACATTGTGGACAATGGTGCCGACCGGAATGTTTTTGAGCAGCATCGCATTACCCGGCTTGATATCGACCTTTTCGCCGGAAACAATGACATCGCCTTTTTGCAGGCGTTGCGGCGCCAAGATATAAGCCTGATGGCCATCTTTGTACTGGATCAGCGCAATGTAAGCTGTGCGGTTGGGATCATATTCCAAACGTTCGACTGTCGCTTCCATGCCGAATTTACGGCGCTTGAAATCGACCAGACGATAACGGCGCGCGTGACCGCCGCCGATATGGCGCATGGTGATGCGGCCATGATTATTGCGGCCGCCGGACTTGCCGAGACCTTCGGTCAACGACTTGACGGGCTTGCCTTTCCAAAGTTCGGAACGGTCAACCTTCACCAGCTGACGAAGGCCGGGGGTTACGGGGCTGTATGTTTTAAGTGCCATGATTAAACCTCAACTCACAATCCCGTCGTGATGTCGATCTTGCTGCCTTCAGCAAGCGTCACCACGGCGTATTTCACATCGCTCCGCGTGCCACGACGGCCACGGAAAATCTTGGTCTTGCCCTGACGGTTATGCGTATTGACCGCAGTCACCTTCACGTTGAACAGCTTTTCAACGGCCGAACGAATAACGGGCTTCGTCGCATCTTTGTGCACGCGGAACGTCACCTGGTTGAATTGCGAACCGTTAGTCGCTTTTTCGGTGATGACCGGCGAGACGATCACGTCGTAATACGGCGTAAGATTCACGTTTTCGCTGGTCGCTTTTTTAGCTTTGGCCGGGCTCATTTCAGTCTCTCCTGCAACTGCTCAACCGCGTTCCTGGTCAAAACCAGAATATCGCGGCGCAGAATGTCATACACGTTGGCGCCCTGCTCCGGCAGCACGTCGATATGCGGCATATTACGGGCTGCCTTGGTGAAATTCGGATCGAGATTGGCGCCATCGATGATCAGCACCGAAGCCCATCCGAGCTTGGCGAACTTCGCT
>Ga0206833_1177_pt1 | contig 14006 bp, 7 predicted proteins | sample Alteio_BWOrgCont_32_FD_152891 | JGI IMG/M metagenome (GOLD analysis project Ga0206833, IMG submission 152891) | Enriched cells from forest soil in Barre Woods Harvard Forest LTER site, Petersham, Massachusetts, United States -... | ecosystem: Environmental > Terrestrial > Soil > Temperate forest > O... | reverse complement strand
GGCGGCTGGACCAAATCGACCTGCTGATCTGGAATGAGTTCATCTGCAAGCGCGGCTGGAACGATTCCGCGACGGGTCGCCTGGTGGCGTGGAAAAAGGAGAGCGGCCATTCCGACCGAACCGACCTGATGACGATCCCCGATTACACAGATGTGCTCGAAGGACGAAAACCGTAACCCGCTATGAAAACCATCGGATACCAGAAGCCGCTATACATCCAACCGTTCGATCATCGCGGCTCGTTTGAAACGAAAATGTTCGGCTGGCACGGCGACCTCTCTCCGGAGCAAACGGCGGAGATCGCGGCGGCGAAGCGGGTGATTTACGACGGGTTCCTGTCCGCGCTGGCCGCAGGCGTGCCGCGCGAGAAGGCGGGCGTCCTGGTGGATGAGCAATTCGGCGCGGCGATCCTGCGCGACGCGAAGGCCGCGGGAATCCGGATCGCCTGCCCGGCGGAGAAATCGGGCCAGGAGGAATTTGATTTTGAATACGGGGCGGATTTCACCGCGCACATCGAGAAATTCCAGCCGGATTTCTCGAAGGTGCTGGTCCGCTATAATGCCGAGGGCGACCCGGCGATGAACCGGGAGCAGGCGGCGCGCTTGAAGCAGTTGTCCGATTATTTGCACCAGAAGAGCCAGAGCCGGTTCATGTTCGAGTTGCTGGTACCGGCGGAAAAGGCGCAACTGGAGCGCGTGGGCGGCGACAAAAAAGCGTACGATCTGGAGCTTCGACCGCCCCTGATGGTGCGGGCGATCGAGGAGCTTCAGGATGCGGGCGTCGAACCGGACATCTGGAAGATCGAAGGCCTGGACCGGCGCGCCGATTGCGAAAAGATCGTCGCTGCCGCGCGGCGCGGCGGACGCACGGAGGTGAGCTGCATCGTCCTTGGCCGCGGCGAGAACGACAAGAAGGTCCACGAATGGCTGGCCACCGCTGCGGGCGTGGAGGGCTTCATCGGCTTCGCGGTGGGCCGGACGGATTTCTGGGACCCGCTCGTCAATTTTCGTGCGGGAAAAATCACGCGGGAGGCGGCTGTTGATGAGATCGGCCGCCATTACCACGAACTCGTGAACCTCTTCGAGGCAGCCCGCGGGAAGTGAAAAAATCGGGGCGACAGGATTTGAACCTGCGACCTCTTGGTCCCAAACCAAGCGCTCTACCAAGCTAAGCTACGCCCCGTCTGCGTGGGGTACTATGCGCGGCTAGGGGATTCGGGCAAGGAAATCCGCGAATGCGGTAGGTTTCAAACCGCCACGGCGCGGGAGAGACCGTTTTCTTCGATGGTCTTTCGCTGCTTGCGGCTGAAGTCGATGGTCTCGGAAAGGAGGTGCTCGACGGAGGGCTTCGCGGCGGCGCGGATGAAAATCTGGTAGGAAAAGAGTCCGCGGCTGATGTGGATGAGCGCCTTGTTGATCTTTAGCAACAGGTTGCCGACGAAGTTATTGCCGAGTGCCTTCGGATACGGGGCGGGAATGCCTTTAACCTCGACGACCTCGTAGCCTGCCTGCTCAAACAACTCGCGCAGCGAGGCGAAGGTGAAGAGACGCGTATGGGTGCGGTCCAGGATGCCCTTGCGGCCGTAATTGAAATGGCCCAGCAGCAGCATGAAACGCGTCACGAAGAAACCGATGTTCGCGGTGGTGAGCACGATCTCCGGGCGACGGCGCACTGCGGCGTGACGGAGGCGCTCCATGAATTCATCGGGTTCCTTGAGATGCTCGATGATATCGAGCAGAAACACCTGCTCGAACTCCGAGAGGTCCACGGGAAACTCGTCCCGATCAAGGTTCCATTGATAGTAACTTACCTTCGGATCGTCCGAATGGTCCGGCACATACTGGTCCACACCGGTAACATGCGCGGCCTTCTTCGCCAGCTCGCGCGCGACGTAACCGCGTCCGCAACCTATATCAATCACATTTGCCCCGGGCCGCACGGCGTCGATGGCCATGGTATGCGATGAGGTGAAGCCGAGCTTCACGTCATAGGTCTCTTCGACCGGGCCGATGTCGAACTTGCGATCATAGAGCAGGTTTCGCTGATGGAATTTCGCCCGCAGCATGGTCCGGAACACGTCCCATGCGTACTTGAGCCCGTTCACGTAACAAATCTCGTCGCCATAGTAAGTGGGGATCGGAAGCTCGACGATGGTTACCTTTGCCATCATCAATTGGATGATGATTTCGGTATCAAAGTGAAAGTCGTTGGAGTTCCGCTCAAAGGGGATCTGGCGCAACGCCGTGGTCGAATAAACGCGGTAGCCGGAATGAAACTCGGAGAGGTGCGACCCGAGCATGGCGTTCTGGAAAGTCGTCAGCACTTTGTTGCCCGCATATTTGTAAAGCGGCATCCCGCCGCGCAACGCGCCGCCCTTGTCCATCATGCGCGAGCCGAACACAGCGCCGGCCTCCCCACGCGCCAGCGGCCCGAGCAATTCCGGCAATTTCTCCGGCGCATACTGCCCATCGCCATGGACCAGTGCGACGAAATCGAAGCCATTCTCGATCGCGTAACGGTAACCGAGTTTCTGGTTGCCGCCGTAGCCCTGATTGAGCGGGGTGCGCAGCACGGTAATCTTCAGGCCGGCGATGGCTTCCTCATGGGCCAGGCCGGCGGCGAAGGTGTCGTCCTTGGACGAGTCGTCGATGACCAGCACCTCGACGTTGCCGCCGCGCAGCTCCGCGGGGATTCGGTGCAAAACACTCCCGATGGTCTTCTCGGCATTGTATGCGACGACGAAGACGAGGATTCGCTTTTTGGAAATATCAGGGCTCATTTGGGCTGTCGCACCCGAAATCGAGGGGCCGCACGCAAGCGGTCGCATCCCCATGCACATCAGATGCTTGGGGGGAATGGGATGCAAGAGTCGTGCCTGACAGGGCCCTTTTTTTCGCGGAAGAAAGGGTCAACCTGGCTTAATCGAATTCCGCAGGTCATCGCGATATTTCTCGTAGAGAAAGTCCAGGTATTTCCGCATCTGTGTGGTGCGTTGAGCCCACTCGAGCAGGGGCAATTGCTTCTGCACCCTGGCACTATTATCATCCGCCTGGAAAACCTCGGCGGCCTGGACCCTTTCACGAACGAATTGAGGCCAGCTCATTTTATAATTGCGGTCCACGTTCATGGAGGGATCGTCGACGCCGATATTGGCATTCGACTGCGCCTTGCGGTAGCCATATTGGATGAGGGTATTGTCGCGATCATCCAACGCGCTGATGAGGGCACTGCAAAGCTGGCTCGCGGCCGCGTAGGTCTCCTGCGAGGCCACGGGCTTCATTTTGCCCTCGTCCAGCAAGTTTTCCCGCAGCAACTCCATATTCGTGCGGATATCGGAGGGCACGGACACATTGAGCGGTGCGAGCACCCAGTCACTGACGTTTGGCGCCTCCTGCGAGAGTGTTTGAAGGGGCGGCATGGCTGAGGTTGAAGCCGCCGCCGGCCCAAAGGACGCAGCCTTCCCGCCGTGGTTAACTTCGCTGACATTGCCGCCCCCATCGTCCTGGTTACCCAGCGTCATCGTGCGATTCGGTCCCGCAAGCCTTTCAGAGGTCTGGGCGTATTGGGAAGCGTCCATGGAATTCAAACTGCCGGCATCCACCGTATCAGTCGCCTCCGTCAGATCGTCATTGAAATGGAGTCTGTGCTCTACGTGCCTGGTCGATTGAGCGTCGTACTCAATCGTCGAACCGTCGATCGGCCACCAATGATGTTTCTTATTATTCCACCCCGCCGTCAGGGTTCCATCCGGGTTGAGCCGAATCCATCCGTTCTGATCGTTGATAACCTTCAGACTCCCCTGCCATGACCAATAGGTATTCGCCAAACTTTTAGCGAGCGCCATCTTGTCCGGCGAGAGACTGGACCAGTCGGCCCGCGCTCGGGGGACGATGATAAAAGCAAGGGCACAGAAGAGTGCGATCAAGGAAACAGGTTTCATAATACTGGCCGCAACCGGAGAATGTGGGGCGAACTAGCTCCCCATTAGGCGGACCTGCCGCAAGACCTGTCAAGTCGATTTGGCATCATCCGCCGTGCGCAAGCGCCACCAATTCAAGCCGGCTTCAGCGGTTGCCGCAGGTCCTCGCGGTATTTCTCGTAGAGAAAATCCAGGTATTTCCGCATTTGCGTAGTGCGCTGGGCCCATTCGAGCAGCGGCAACTGCTTCTGCACCTTCGCGTTTTTCTTATCCGCGCGAAATACTTCAGCCGCTTGAGCCCTCTCGCGGGCATATTGAGGCCAGCTCATTTTGTAATTGCGGTCCACGTTCATGGAGGGATCGTCCACGCCGATATTGGCGTTCTCCTGCGCCATGCGGTAGCCGTATTGAACCAGGGTATTGTCGCGATCATCCAGCGCGCTCATCAGGGTGCTGCAAAGCTGGCTCGCCGCCGCATAAGTATCCGGCGTGGCCACGGGCTTGGACGCTCCTTCATCCAGAATGGATTCGCGCAGCCGGGCGAGGTTTGTGCGGATATCGGAAGGCACCCTCTCATTGAGCGGAGCAAGCGCCCAGTCGCTGACGTTTGGCGCCTGCTGCGAGAGTATTTGGAGGGGCGACACGGATGAGGTGGAAGCCGCCGCCAGCCCAACGGACGCAGCCTTCCCGCCGTGGTTCTCTCCGCTGATGTCGTTGTCCCCATTGTCCTGGTTATTCAGGGTCATGGTGCGGTTCGGTCCTGCAAGCCTTTCAGAGGTCACTCCGTATTGGGAAGCATCCATGGAATTCAATTTGCCGGCATCCACCGTATCAGTCGCCTCCGTCAGGTCATCGTTAAAGTGGAGCTGGCGCTCTACGTGCACGGTCGATTGAATATCGAACTCAATCGTCGAACCGTCGATCGGCCACCAGCGATGCTTTTTGTTGTTCCACCCCGCTGTTACGGTTCCGTTCGGGTTGAGCCGAAACCATCCGTTCTGATCGTTGATACCATGTGCATTCCCCTGCCCGTACGACCAATAAGTATTCGCCAATTTCTTAACGAGCGCCAGCTTGGCCGGCGGAAGATTGGACCAGTCGGCCCGCGCCCGGGGCAGTACGATAAAGGCGATGGCACAGAAGAGTGCGATCGAGGAAATGAGTTTCATACGCTGGCAGCAATTGGGGGATCTCACCCAATTACGCTGGCGTCGCGGAATGGCTGTCAAGGTGAATTAAGCCGGACCTTGAGACGTAACCCCGCACGGGCCACGCTGCTCGCCCACCCGCCGACCGCCGCGGTTCACCACCACCGCCTCGGCCCGTGACTACAAGTGCTAATCAGCCAGCACCGGCCCCGATTCGGTTGAATCGGTCCGGCGGCTGGCTGGTTTTGCGCGTTTGCTCATCGGGCTAGCTGCATCCCTGGCTGGTGCCGCACTCCGTGCAGCAGCCGCAGGCGCCGGCGCGGATGACCTTGTTGCTCCCGCAATTCGAGCAGGTGATGTCCATGTACATGGTGCCGAGCGCCTCCTGCACGCGGTCCGCGTGACGGCGGGCCATGCCGTTCATGGCCGGCTCGCCTTCGGAAAGCAGACGATTGGTCACGACGTCGATGATCTCCTTATCGAAGGTTCGCGACAGCTCGGCCACGGGGCGATTCACGGCGCGCTTCTCCATTTCGCCGATGCCCTTCATCGGTAGGTCGGGCTGCGTCACTTGCGGCGAGGTCGCCTCCTTGTAGCCCTTGATGAACTGGCAGCCGAGCCACCGGAAGACGTAATCGGTGATGGAAGTCGCGTTGCGGATATCCGGGTTCTTGGTGAAGCCGCTCGGCTCGAACCGCTGGTAGGCGAATTTCTTGAGCAGGCTCTCGAGCGGCACGCCGTATTGCAGCGCGATGGAGGTGAGCGTGGCCACCGTATCCATCAAGCCGCCAATGGTGCTGCCCTCCTTGCTCATCTGGATGAAGATTTCGCCCGGCTGACCATCCTCGTACAGGCCGACGGTGAGGTAGCCTTCGTGCCCGGCGATATCGAACTTGTGCGTCAGCGAAACGCGCGTCTCGGGCATGCGATGGCGCACGGGGCGGTTCGCCTGGAGGCGCAGCGTATCGAGTTCCTTCTCGAGTTCGAGGATCCGGGCCGCGAGTTGCTCCGTCTCCGCCGGCGCGGCAGTGACGGGCGTGTCGCCGTTGCCATTTCCAGAACCATTACCATTGCCAGACCCGTGGCGCTTCTTATCGGTGGCGAGCGGAGCGGAGCGCTTGGAACCATCGCGATAAATGGCGATGGCTTTCAGGCCCAGCTTCCAGCCTTCGATGTAAGTATTCATGATGTCATCGACCGTCGCGCTCTCGGGCAGGTTGACCGTCTTTGAGATCGCGCCGCTGAGGAACGGCTGGGCCGCCGCCATCATCTTAATGTGGCCGCGATAATGGAGGCTGCGCTCGCCCTTCGAGGGCTTGAACGCGCAATCGAATACCGGCAAATGCTCCGGCTTGAGCCCGCTGCGGATTGTCTCGCCGGTCTGCTCGTCGCGCACGTCCTCGATGGTGTCGTGGATGTCGATATGCTTGATGATCGCCTCGACCTCCTCCGCGCTGTAACCAAGATTGCCGAGCGCCGAACGCACAGTCTGGTTGACGATTTTCAGCATTCCGCCGCCTGCGAGCAGCTTGTACTTCACCAGGGCGATGTCCGGCTCGATGCCGGTCGTGTCGCAATCCATGAGGAAACCGATGGTGCCGGTCGGCGCCAGCACGGTGACCTGGGCGTTGCGGTAGCCGTGCTTGCGGCCCAGCTCGAGCGCCGCATCCCAGCATTCCAGCGCCTCGTCCTTGAGATAGGCGAATCGCTCGGAAGCCTGGATATCCACCACGCTGTCGCGGTGCAGGCCGATCACCTCGAGCATCGGCTCGACGTTATCCTTCGCCACCGGTTTATCGACGCCCGAGGCGCGCGAATCCTTGTAGCCCGGGAATGGTCCCATGTGTCTCGCCATCCGCGCGCTCTGCTCGTAGGCGTGGCCGGTCATGATGCCTGTGATGGCGCCCGCGAGCGCGCGGCCTTCGTCGGAATCGTACCCGAGGCCGTAGCTCATGATAAGCGCGCCGAGGTTTGCGTAGCCAAGACCGAGCGTCCGGAAGATGTGCGAATTCTCCGCGATTTCCTTGACCGGGTAGCTCGCGTTATCGACGAGAATCTCCTGCGCCGTGATGAATACCCGCACGGCGGCCTTGAAGCGCTCGACATCGAAGGAGCCGTCGCCCTTCTTGAACTTCAGCAGGTTGAGCGAAGCCAGGTTGCACGCGGTATTATCCAGAAAAAGGTACTCAGAGCAGGGATTGGTGGAGTTCTGCCGCTCCGTCCCCTTGCACGTGTGCCACTTGTGGATGGTCGTATCGAATTGCATGCCCGGGTCGCCGCAGACCCAGGTCCCCTCGGCCACTTTGCGCAGCAGGGTCCGCGCATCCTTTTTGTCGCACGGCTTATTGTCGCGCACGGTGCGCGTCCACCATTCGCGCCCTTCGATGGCAGCGTCCATGAAATCGTCGCTCACACGCACCGACAGGTTCTCGTTCTGGTACATGATCGAGCCGTAGGCGTCTCCATTATAGGAGCCGTCGTAGCCCTGCTCGATGAGCGCCCACGCCTTCTTCTCCTCTTTCGTCTTCGCCTCGATGAATTCCTCGATGTCCGGGTGCCAATCCTTGAGCGTGTTCATTTTCGCCGCGCGCCGGGTCTTGCCGCCGCTCTTCACCACATTGGCGACCTGATCGTACACTTTCAGGAACGAAAGCGGCCCGCTGGGACGCCCGCCGCCGGAGAGCTTCTCGCGCGTCGAGCGAAGCGTGGACAGGTCCGAGCCCGTGCCGCTTCCGTATTTGAAGAGCATCGCCTCGCTGGTGGCTAGGCGCATGATGTCCTCCATCGAGTCGTCCACACTCTGGATGAAGCACGCGCTCCCCTGCGGATACTCATACTGAGTCGGCGCCCGCTCGGCCTTGCCGCTGGCCCGGTTGTAGAAATAGTTGCCCGCGCCGGCGTTCTTGCCGGTGCCGTACATGTGCCACAGGCCCACGTTGAACCACACCGGGGAATTGAACGCCCCATGCTGATTCACGCACAGCCAGGTCAGGTCGTCGTAAAACGCCGCGGCGTCCTGCGACGTGGCAAAGTACCCGTCCGCGGCGCCCCAATCGGCGATGGTCCTCGTAACGCGGTTGATCAATTGCCGAACCGACGACTCGCGACCGCCCTTCCACGGGTCCGCCCCATGGGAGATGTCGCCGTAGAAATACTTGGAGACTGCGATTTTCGTGGCCAGCTCGCTCCAGCTCTTCGGCACCTCGACGTCCTTTTGCTCGAAGATGACTTTGCCGCTGTCGTCGGTAATTTTCGCGGTTCGATTCTCCCATTCGATCTGGTCGAAAGCGGAGATACAATCCATCGAGAAAACACGCTCGAATTTCAGCCCCCTGGCTTTGGCGGGGGCGGATTTGGCGCGCGAGGCGGACCTCTGCGCGCTGCCCAGTCGATTGGCGCGGACGCCGGTATTCATTCTAATCATGGCGGTTGGATTCCGGAAACTGCGGGGGTTAAACACGCCTTCAAGGGACACAATACCTATCGGGGGTTATTCACAGGCTCTTCACAGCTTATCCCCCACTTATTGTGCTCTCGAAGGTGAGAGATACCATACATTGTGGTACCCCAGGGGAGCAAGAGATTTCTCGTGCCAAATTCGGATAATTTTTCGACAAAATCCGGGCGGAGCCGAAGGCCGCCACCCATCGGCATCCCAGACGATCAACAGGCAACCCCTTCATTGAACCGATCACCACGCAATCTTCTCGCCCCTTGCCTTTCTCCTCCGCTAGACAACACTTCGTGCGCCTCCCCCTCCTGCCGCCCCTCGCCCTGCTTCTCAGTGCCTTCACGATGAACGCCACTCCCATCCCATGCTCGGACGGCGGTACGCTGGAAGCCACTGCCGAAAACGGGCGGCTGCAGATCCATTACACCGCCCCCGGGATCGATCAGCCCGGCCATCGCATCTTCCTGGCCATCGGCAGCGGCTCCGGGTCCTCGATCGTTCCCTACGCCCGGGAGCTGGAGGGCTCGACCGTTTTTCTCCCCTTCAGTGCGGGAAGGATTTACTCCGTCATTAATCTCCCCGGCGGCCTCACGCCAACCGTGCGCAAGTGGCAACTCACACAATGGGGCAATTGGGACGATGCCTCGGCGGAAGTCTCCGGCACTTTTACAAAGGACCATTGCACCCTCTCAGTGGCCATGCCCGATCCCGCGGCGCAGACGCTCGACTTTGCCCTGTACGCGAAGGACCTGACCCAAAACAACGGCTGGGGCCGCCTCTACGCCGCCAGCGATCCCGGATTCCTCGCCGGCACCGGCGACCAATACATCCAGCGCTACCCGGAACTCACGCTCGGCAGCCAGCCCTCCGCGGAATTCCGCACCCGCTTGGAATCCGCCAACCGCGTCCGCATTTATCAGCTTTTCGTCCGCCTGTTCGGCAATACCAACACCACCCGCAAGATCGACGGCACTCTCGCCCAGAATGGCGTCGGGAAATTTGACGACATCAACGACACGGCCCTGGATGCGATCCGCGATCTCGGCTGCACCCACATCTGGCTCACGGGCGTTCTGCGCCAGGCCACTTCCACCGATTACTCGAAGATCGGCCTCCCATCCGATTGCCCCGATCTGCTCAAGGGGCTGGCCGGCAGCCCTTATGCCATCAAGGATTACTTCGACGTTTGCCCGGATTACGCCACGGATCCGGCGAAGCGCCTGGATGAATTCAAGGCGCTGCTGGACCGCATCCATGCGCACGGGCTCAAGGCGATCATCGACCTCGTCCCAAATCATGTCGCGCGCAGCTATCAATCGACCATTCGCCCGCAGCTTTCCTTCGGCGCGAACGATGACCCGTCGAAATTCTTCGACGCAAAAAACAACTTCTTCTACCTGCGCCCGACCGATCCCGGTGGCGGCCCGCCATTGAAATTGCCGACATTCAAGGACGGCCAGGCAGTGAGTCCCACCTGCAAGGTGCTCGGCGGATGCGACGGCCTGTTTGCGCCTGAAAAAATCCACGGCCGGGTGACGGGAAACAACGTCGTCAGTTGGTCGCCGGACATCAACGATTGGTACGAAACGGTGAAACTGAACTATGGCGACGATTTCACCCATCCCGCGACGCGCGGCTTCCCCACTGCTGCGAATCCCGGCGCCGCGATCCCCGACACATGGCTGAAGATGGATCAGATCATCGCGTATTGGCAGGGCATGGGCGTGGATGGGTTCCGTTGCGATATGTCCCACATGATCCCGCCGGAATTCTGGGCATGGGCGATCGCCCGCGCGCGCGTCCGCCAGCCGGATGTGTGGTTCATGGGCGAGGCGTACAACGACGACCCCGGCAAGCTGCCAACCTCCGATCCGCTCGCCGGCTCGCTGGGCAATGTGATGTTCTCGCTGCTCAACGCCGGCTTCAACGCCGTGTATGACGATCCCACTTACAAGGCGCTGAAGGGCGTTTACGACGGCAACCGCTGGGCCAATGACATCGACCGCGCTGTCACCTCGGATTTCATCTACGACAACAGCCTTCGCTACGGGGAGAATCACGACGAAGTCCGCCTCGCCGGCAAAGGCCAATGGGGCGGTGTGGGGATGGATGTCGGCCGGCCAGTTGCGGCAATCCTGTACGGGATCGGGCGCGGCCCGCTGATGATTTATAATGGGCAGGAAGTCGGCGAGCCGGCCAATGGCGTCGAAGGATTCGGCGGCGACGATGCGCGCACCTCCATCTTTGATTACTGGTCGATGCCGGAGTTCGTGAAATGGGTGGACGGCCACAAATACGACGGCGCGCTCCTGAGCAAGCCGCAAAAGAATCTGCGCGCCTATTACGGCAAGCTGCTCAACCTGGTAAATGAGCCCGGCTTCCGCTACGGCGGTTTTTATCCCCTCAACGCGGCGAACAAAGGGACCGCCGGTTTCGGCGACATCGAGGGCGACCCCGCGTCCGGCCATTGGATGTACGCTTACCTTCGCTACGATCCACTGAGCAAGCAGCGCTGGCTCGTCGTCGCGAACTTGCACCCGAGCGTCACTTTTTCCGAGGTGCATTTGCGAATCCCCGCCGATGCCGTCGAATGGTTGCATCTGCCCGGCTCCGTGAATCTCAGTTTCACCGACCGGCTGATCTCAAAGACCGGCCTGACGGCCAATTCATCCGATCTGCCCGACACGGGCGTCGATATCCCAACCATCCGTCCACTCAGCGCGATGTATTTTCAGATCGGCCAGCTTCCTTAGTCGCGGGAGTTGCGGAGCCTACCCCACCTGCCGCTCGCTCGAGAGTTCCTCGCTCTTGCCGAAGCTCTCAGCGATGCTCGGAACCGGCATCGGATTGCTGGTGCCGATGATATCCATCCGCTCGCTGGATTCCTCGCGCCGCGCGAAGCGTACGCCAACCAGTTTTGAGACGCCGTGCTCTTCCATCGTCACGCCATAGAGCGTGTCGGCGCGCGAAATGGTGCGCTTGCTGTGGGTCATCACCACGAACTGGCTTTGCGCGACGAACCGGTCGAGGATTTTCACGAACCGCATGATGTTCGATTCGTCCAGCGGCGCGTCCATCTCATCCAGCACGCAGAACGGGCTCGGCTTGACCATGTAAATCGCGAACAGCAGCGATACCGCCGTCATCGCGCGCTCGCCGCCGGAGAGGAGGCTGATCGATTGCAATTGCTTGCCCGGCGGCCTCGCGATGATCTCGATTCCGCTCTCGAGCGGGTCGCTCTCGTCCGAGAGCACAAGGTTCGCCTTGCCGCCGCCGAACAACTCGAAAAACATTTCCTGAAAATTCCCGCGGATTTGTTCGAAAGTCTCCGCGAACAGTTTGCGCGTCGTCTCGTTGATCTTTGTGATCACGTCCAGCAGTTCGGCCTTTGATTTTGTCAGGTCGGCAAGTTGTTGCTCGAGGAATTGGTGCCGCTGTTCCAGCTCGTCGTACTCCTGGATCGCGTCGATATTGATCGGCCCCATCGCATCGACCCGCTGCTCGAGTTCCTTCACCAATTCCTCGATTCGCGCCCAATCGATCCGCTGCTCTGTTTCGCCCGCTTCCGCATTGATCTCCGAAGGTTGCTCCGCCGGCGCGGCTTCCGCTTCGCCTTCCTCGACGACCTTCCGCTTCTTGTTCAATTCGCGCAGGCTCGTCATCAGCAGGTAGCTGTCCGGCCGGAATTCGCGCAACTCGAGCTGGTACCGCCGCTGGACGTGCTCCGCGAGGTTGTCCATGCGAAGCTGAAGTTGGGTCCGCTTCACGTCCTGCTCGCCGCGCAATTCCGCGCATTCACCCAATTGCCGCCGAAGGATGCGCAGCGTCGATTCGATGTCCTCCGCTTCACCCGCCATCGCGCCGCGCTGCTCGCTCAGCCGCGCGACTTCCTGTTCTCCCTCCGCCAGGCGCTCCCGGGCGGACATGATGTCTTCCCGGATCCGCGCCGTTTCTGCCTCAAGGCCCTCGATCTTCGCCCGGTATCCCTCAATGTCCCGCTTCCGGTGCTGGATCAAATCCGCAAGTTCGTTGAGCCGCGCGGTCATCGGGGCGCGCTGATTGAAAAGGCTGTCCTGCCGTTGCTTCTCTGTCGCCGCCTTGATCCGCAGTTCGTTGAGTTCGGTAATCAGCGCGCCTTCCTGCGCGCGCAATTCATCCAGCTCCGCCGCCGCCGAGCGCTGCCGCTCCTGGAATTCCGCCAATTGCCCGCCCAGCTCGCGCGTCTGGGCTTCGCATTGGCCGATTTTCACCGCGGCCTCCTCGTGCCGCTTCCGCACATTCTCCTGTTCCCACGTGAGCGATTCGAGATTCTTCGCCTTGTCCCTTTCCTCGCGCTCGAGCTGCTGCATTTCGCCGCGGCTCGCCGAGACCGCCACGGTCAGCCGTTGCGCTTCGTCGCGCGCTCCGGCCAGCCGGCCCCGCACCGCATCCAACCGCCCGGATGCCGCCTCGCGCGCCGTGGTGAGTTCGGAAATTATCGCGCGGAAATCCGCCGCTTGTTGCTCGAGCGCGGCAATCTGGTTCTTGCGGTGCAAGACGGCCGCGCCTGCGCTCCCGCTGCTCCCGCGTCCTCCAATGAGGACTCCGTGCCGCGTCACCACTTCGCCTCCCGGCGTCACGAAATCGCAGCGCCGATCCGCGGGCGTCCACAATTGCTCACGGCCCAGCTTCAGCGCCGTTTCGAGGTCCTGCACAATCGCAAACCGTCCGAGCAACAGTGCCACGAGCGGCGCCATTACCGCATCGGTCTTCACCCGCTCACGCACCCACCCGAGCGTTCCCTCCGGGGCTGCTTCCGCATCATTCGCGCCCGCCTCCTGCCATTCGCGCAGGATCAGTTGCGCCCGGCCCCACTGCTTCTCTGACAGTGTCCTCACCATCGCCTCAGCAACAGTCGCGTCTTTCATGACGATGGATTGCAGGTTCTGTCCAAATGCGGCCTCGACCGCCGCCACGTCCGCCGTCGCCACCTCGATGTGCGACGCCAGCATCCCGCCGATCGCCGGCTTGAAAAGCTCCGCGTTATCGAGACCGCGCAGCACCGCCTGCGTCCCCTCGCCGAATCCCTCGCCCGATTCGATCATCTGGTGCAGCGCGCCCGCCCGCGATTCCTTCTCCGCCAGTTGCCCGCTCTGCGCACGCAATTCACGATCCGCGCCGTCGATTTCCGCCGCGATCGCACGCGTCTCCATGTCGGCCTCGAGCGCCTCCTGGTTGCGCGCCTCGAGTTCGCGCGATTGCTCCTCCAGCCGCGCGCGGACGGCTCCGAGCCGCTCGCGGACTTGCGCCGCGCCGCTGCCGAGTTGCTCGATTTCGCTTTGCAGAATTCCCATCCGCGCCTCGTTCCCGTCGCGCTGGCCGGACAGCGATCCCACCTCGCTGCGCAACGCGCTCAAGCGATTTTCGATTCCCGCGATCGAAGAGAACACCGCCTGCAACGCCCGCTCTGTCTCGAGCCGCTTCGCGGAAAGCGCGTTTACGATGGCCG
>Ga0206833_1222_pt1 | contig 14046 bp, 18 predicted proteins | sample Alteio_BWOrgCont_32_FD_152891 | JGI IMG/M metagenome (GOLD analysis project Ga0206833, IMG submission 152891) | Enriched cells from forest soil in Barre Woods Harvard Forest LTER site, Petersham, Massachusetts, United States -... | ecosystem: Environmental > Terrestrial > Soil > Temperate forest >... | reverse complement strand
AATTATATGTTTTAGTATTGCTAAATTGTTTATGACCTTTTGTCGGTTGTTTTTAAAAGTGTAAATGTGGTTAAAAAATGAATTTTATTGTCCCGTTGGTAGTTTATCCTTTTGATGTAATGGTGAGTTTTGGAGAGAGTGACAAGGATATAAAAATGAATCTAAATTATTTTAATATCGGCGATTCAGACTTATGGATGTATGAAACGGATAATGATGCAGGAAGATGCTGTTCTTTTAAAGGGAATAAAACCTTAATAAGGTTGCGGAAATCCCCTAAAACGGATGAAGATTATTCATTTCTACAACATGAAATATTTCACGCTGTAACTATGATAATGCATAAAATAGGCATAAGATTGTCTATTGGAAAATCAGACGAAGCCTATGCCTATTTGATTGGATACTTGACCAAAAAAATATACGAGAAGATAAAATGATTATTTTCCTTTTCTTACTTTTTGGGCTTGGTCACTTAGCACTTTAGCGGCTAACTCTTTGTCCTTTGTTGATGAATTTGGATTGGACAATACTTTGCCTGCATCGTGGATGGGTTTAGTGATTTTCGGTCTGTTGCTCATAATATTAATTTTTAATTTTATTGAAGTTCCTATTTATAACTAATTAAACTGTTTTGTTTTATGCACAGTATGTGCATTTAAATTAAAATCCAAAATACCCTTTAAAGAACCATCAACCTTAAACTTAATTTATTCACTAATATTTTTAAAAATTAAGTTTTTTACTGCATGGAAAAGAAAGTTAAGTCGTTGGATGACTTTAATAACCTGATTGATTTGGCGATTTATTTTAAAGAAGAAAAGACCTGCTTACAGTATTTGGAACAGTGGGTTCATAAAGGGGATATTAAATGTCCTCACTGCGGGTTAAGTAACCCTTACCGGTATAAAGATGGGAAATTGTTCGCCTGCTCACAATGCAGGGTGCAGTTCACTGCTAAGGTAGGTACGGTATTTCAAAACAGCAGGCTTCCCTTAGTTAAATGGTTTATGGCTCTTTATCTGTTCAGTGCGAATAAAAAAGGTGTAAGTGCGATACAATTGGGAAAGGCTATTGGGGTAAGCAGAAAGACTGCGTGGATAATGGGTCATAAGATACGGGAATCGGTAAATCAGAATGGTATTGTTTTAGAAGGTGTAGTGCAGTCTGACGAGACTTTTGTCGGCGGCAAAAATAAGAACCGGCATATTGATAAGAAAGCAAAATATTCAAGGAACAAGTGGCGGGAATCACCGGATAAAGCACCCGTTATTGGCTTAATTGATTCTAATGGTATAGCAAAAACGCAGGTACTGCAAGCAGCTACTTTGACAAATATAAAGTCTGTTGTTATGGAATCTGTAAAGGCTGGCAGCACATGGGTAACGGATAACTATCTTTCAGTAAGGACACTTGGAAAATACTTTAAGAGGGAAGTAGTTAATCATCAAAAGAAACAGTTCTTGAGCAAACGGGGTCATTCAACAAATGCAATTGAAAACCTGTGGTCTCATTTTAAAAGGATGATTATAGGCACGTATCATAAGGTAAGCCAAAAACATCTTCAACGTTACTGCAATGAACTGACTTTTAGGTTTAATACCCGACACTTAAAAGAAGGAGAAAGATTGGCATTATTGTTTAGTAAAGTAAATTGCGTTATCCCTTATAAAAAACTTATAAGATGACAGATAAAAAAAAGAAGCCCGAAGAATTAATAACTACCGGAAAAGTCTCTTTAGGCACATTATTATCTAAGATAGGAAAGAAGGTAGAGGATAGAGATAAGAAAGGTAAAAAGAAGAAGAAACCTCTGGGGTAAAATATTAGATTTTATTTCAAGGTTCTTCCGGCGTATTTGTATTACCTGTCTTAAAAAGGCTGCCATTTAAGCGACCTTTATTTTGATATTTAATGGATAATTATTACATTAACTTATTAAATAAATCAAAATGGAAGAGCTTATAAAATTTCTTATACATTCAACTGAAAGAGTTATTAGCGGAGAGGCTTCCCCGTGGCTTATAGTATCTGTGATTGGGTTTATTATATGGGCTTGGTGGGCATTGAGCAATAAAGATGAAATTAAAGAAAATACAACATTAAAAGTAATAGCAATTAGTACAGGATTGCCTCTATTTATTTTAGTATCTTATTTTTTATTACAAACAACACCTCAATAATTTATTTCGCCCCGTAATCTAAACTGGTGTATAGTTACCGGTATATTAATAAATAAAAAAGGAAAGGAGTAAACAGCAAACATATTGTTAATTAGAAAGATATTTATCCACCCCTTTCTTTTGTGCAATTTTAAATACAACATTTTTACCTCTTTTACCTTCCTCAATTAAATTAAGTCTTACTAAATCATTTAAATCTTTTCTGGCTGTTTGCCGTACTATATCGTGCTTTGAAGCATACTCTTTCATTGATACAGACGTTTGCTCTTTTATATATAAATATCCAACCAAATCAGCTTGCCTTTTAGATAAACCTTTGCCAAGTAATTTATATGCGATTAAATTACCTTGTTCTCTCTCATTTTTCTTTTTATCCCTATATCTCACTAAACTCTCAAATGCCACCCTTAAACTTTTGATAGAGTAAACAAAAAAATAAGTCAAATCATTCTGATCTTGTTCTGTCTTCAAAAAGGCTTTATCATACTGTATCCTGGATTCTAAAATTGCTCTTGAAATAGAAATGTTTTTTACAAGAGAATAATCCTTTTTTAATAAGTACCAATAAAACAGGGCTCTGGCTGTTCTACCATTACCATCTTTAAATGGATGGATATATCCTATCATAAAGTGAAGTATAGAAGCCTTAATTATTGGATGTATAAATTCTTTATCAGTATTCGCAAATTCACATAATCCATCCATCAATTTCTCTATTTTATCCCAATCTGGAGGTATATGAGCTATCTCCCCATCAACATGATCTTGAACATAAATTTTATCATGCCTATAGTCACCTGCGCATTCTTCGGCAGAAGTCTTTACGGTCATAATCTTATGTAACTCCACAATTAAGGTCTTATCAATCTTTTTATCAGCTCCTTCCTCTATAAATTTAATAGCCCTAAGATTGTTAAATATCATTTGTTCAGAATGATTCCTTGGCTTTCTTCCTCCTTTAAGCATTTCCCAAGCTACTTTTGTAGTGGTAGCCGCACCCTCAATTTGCGAAGATGCGATAGCTTCCTCAAGCAATGAATTTTGCAAATATTCTATTTTATCAAAATCAGTAACAGGGTTTTCGTACAAACCACCAATCATTTTTAAATCAAACTCATGTAATTCTTTTTGTAATGCAGAGGTCAAATAATAATTGAATGAATAGCTATCGAATGAAATAGTTTTATAATTAAATAATCTATTCATTTTTATCAGATTCCAAGCTTTAAATGTATCTTTTCCGAAAGGCAAGTCTTTTCTATGTTTAATTTCATCCCAGTATAGGTATCTCGAATCTATATTTTCTAAAAACTCTGCGTGTTGTCTTCCAAAAACTAAATCGACTACGTCTGTGTAATTTTCTGCGGAAGATGGCGGCTTTTCCAGTTTCATGTTAAACGTGTTAAATATATACGCTAAATTAACACATTTAACCATATTTACCACATTAATTATAAAAACACAGATTAGTATATGGATAGTCTTTTTAATAAAGCCCCTCCAATAAAAGATGGGGGATCTTAACCCGGGAAAAATATCGTTTTAATATTTGGAACTCACCAAAAGGCATAGCATAGATAATACCATTCTCTTTTACCTCATAGAGACAACTTATCTTATTGAATGTTACCATATCCTTTAATGCAGGATGTAATGCTGATTGTCCACGGTATGCCATAGTTCAAATTTACTTAACAATTCAAAATGATTAAAGTCATGTTTTAGTTGCCTGATAAACCTACATTTACAATGGTTAAAAAATAAAGACTGTCCGTAAATAAAAAAGGGGCAGCAATGAAGCCGACCCTTTGTATATCTTAAGGTTTTATCTTGACGATTTTTCCCTTTGATTATTAAAGTAACGCTAAGTTGCTGTCCTTTTATTGTGTATTTGACCTACATCAAGGACTATTTTTTGCTGGCTTGCTATTTGTGGTACTCCCGATGATATTTTGCATTAATTAAAAAAACACATAATTTTGGACACATGAAGGCTATAAAACATAAGACATCTATCCTTTTGGCGGGATTTCTTAATGGATTAAACTTCTTTTGTTTTACTCCACACAATAATATTTCCAAAATATTAGGAAGTACAAAGAATCATTTCAAAGTATCCGATAATGAGGGTTTTCATGCTGATGCTCAAAGGTTAAGCGGGGACTGGATTAAAGTCCGTGAAGATTTAATGTCCTCATTTAATTCAGCAGAAAATGGCATTAAACAAGGGTAACAAAAATACTCCTCATCAAGTACAGCAGGTGCAATTAATGCAACATATAGGACCTATTCCTGACCCTTTAACTCTTGAAAAATACGAAGAAATACAACCGGGCTTTGCTGAACGAATTGTTGCTATGGCAGAGAAAGAACAAGCTAATAGGCATCTCAACGATAGTAAAGTTTTTTCTAATCAAGAAACGCAACACCAGCGTGACACAAATACATTTAGAATAGGTCAGGTATTGGCATTGATTGCCATTATTCTTATTATAGCACTATGTGTTTATTGCGCATGGTTAGGATATGCAAAAGTAGGTGGTGCAATAGCCTGCACTGTTATTGTAGGCGTAGCCGTTGCTTTTTTAGCAAAGAAAGGAGATCAACCCAAGAGTACTCCAACCACATAACTCATTTTAATCCTTCCATCTGTTTTATTACATTTACACTGGTATCTACTTTTTTAATAATAAAAAATCGTCAACATGAAAAGGAATCTCCTATCTGGTTAGAGTTTTAATTACTCTAACGTCTTAAATATAGAATAGCGTTTTAGCTACTTTCTCACTTTTCAAAACTTGGCAGTTTTTTAAATGGGAGTTAGAAGGCAGCAGTAACGTTCACGTGAAAGCGTGGGCTTATTGTTCTGTCTATTAACTCCCAAGGCTCTGCCAAGTGCCAGAAAAGTGAATAGCTGATTTAAGTCCCACGCTATTTTTATGTCTATCACACTCTGCAACCTTTTAGGGACTGGAGGTTGCTATCTTATTTTTCAAAAATGAAACTTCTAAATAATACTTGGGTACAAGGCATTATCGCTATTGTATCCGCCGCCTTAGTATTTTATTTATTTTATAAAATAAATCCCTTCTTAGATAGAATAGCTAATAAAGGATTATACGTAGTAGGAACTTTTATAGGCAGGTATCTTATAATGCCTATTTTTTATTACTTGGTAATATCCTTTATAGTAAAGGCTTTAAAAAGATTTATACATAAGAAAAAAATAGTAAAACAATGAAAAATAAACTTTTTAAATGGATAGGGGGATTAAGCCTATTGATAATTTTGGTATTTATTTTACTAAATCCAAACATGAAACAATTCCAAGAATTTTTAGGGGACTATAATAAAGAAGAGTTAAAGAAGGTGAATGATTTTATGATTTTTTCTACTTACGAGGATGATTCAAAGGATGAGCCTGTTTACTATACGGGAATATTTATGAACTTCGTAAAAAGATAAATTAATAATTTATGAAAGATTGGTTTCATGCTATTTTAGGGCATCTTTATAAAACATATCCTCTTGACCATTCTTGGCATATTATTAATGATTTTTTAGAAAGCGAATTGAAAATAGACAATGTAAATGGCAATAGTTTACATCAACTTTCTGCTATACTTTATATATTAAAAGAAAAAGGGTATATAGATGGATTGCCTCAAGTAAAAAACAAATCGGAATTAACGAGGACTCAAGCCATAGGTTTGTATGCAACTGGATACAATAGCCGTAATTCATTATTAACGCACAATATTGAAATAAGGCTAACTATTGATGGGTATGTTTATATGCAGAATAGAGAAATTAAATTAGCCGAACACGAATCTGTATTAAGAACAAATATATCAATCAGGGAAAATACAAAAAATCAAAAATTGCTTACACAAATATCTTTGCTAATAGCTTCGGTATCAACTCTGTTTATTGTAGTATCTGCCTGTGTTCAATATAATGACACGACTTCAGAAGAGTTGCAAGACTTAAACAACAAATGGAAAATGCAATTGCAATTACTAAAGAATATAGAGCAATATCAAAAAGAAATTGATTCATCTCTTTCGAGAATAAGGGAGGACACCTTTTTAGTAAAGGTGAAGAGGTAGTAGTATCTGCCTTTTTGTCAAGCCCATCATTTCCTTCCATGGTAAATATTTTTTAGGCTTTGGCTCATTCTTTAATATTGTTTTCACCTCATTTAAAACTACATATAACGAAAACAAAAAATACATATAGATGTATTAGATAAGTAAACAAGTGCCAACTGCTTGGCATATGTCCAGCTGATTAACCCAGGTCGTTAGCATTAATTCATATTTTGTGTTCATCTGGCGTTGTAAATATATGAAACTTAACTTGTTTGATACAGGTTTCAATTGGATATATTATGCCAAAATGACGTTTTTGTTTTATACTAATTAAGTAAGATTTTAAATGAGAAAAAGATATAGAAACTGATAAGCCAAATCTTCTTTTTGCTATTAAAACTATGGCAACATAAAAAGAGCCCTGCATAGAAATACAAGGCTCAAATAATAATAAATTTTAAACTAAATCCAAATCTCCCGCGAAATTATTTCACAGAATTCAAATAAACCTGCAATGTACAATCCTTTTTAAATGTGTGGAGAAATAATAATAACTCTCTTATCAGCAAGTTTGAGCGTAAGTAGTTTTATCTTGTAATAAGATATATGAGCCATGCAACTCCGGCACAATGTATAACACAGGTTACTTTTAGCGATTTATCTTTTTTAAAATAACTATGGAGATTTTTAGCGGTAAAGTATAAGCTTAAAGAAAGGATCAAAATGAAACTAAAATATTCGCGCACCGATACTATTAAATAAGCCATAACAATATACCATATTGTTGATTGTAAAGGCTTGATCATATTAATTTTTTATTTTGTTTATGAAGAGAATGAAAACCTTGATAATCGGAAGGATATATTATTGTTGTATCAGGGTACCTGAAACAGTTGAAACGGAATTATTATAATTTTCAACCGCAATATTGGCGAAGGATGCTGTTATTTTACCTCCGGTAACTGTAATATTTACTTCGTCTCCCTGTTGCCCTGTTGAATGATAGGAACCTCCATTTACCACACTCATTTGTATATAACATCCGGATGTATCATTCGTTTCGTTATTTACGGCATAGGTTCTTTGTGTGACAGGGATTTTGGAAAAACTTATATAAATTTCATCTCCTGCAGAATCTATTGCATTTAAAAGATTGAGATTAAGAGAGGTGGATATTCCTGTATAGGTTACATCATTAAAAATCCATTTGGTTACAGTAGGAGCAGAACTTGAAATTGTACTGGCCTTTTTACAACTATAAAAAGAAATTATAGAAATAACGATCAATACTAAAATAAACGGCTTTCGCATTTTGGTAATTTATACTGCTAACATAAGCAAAACATACTAAAAAAGCAGAAAGTGGAACCTGCAATGTTTCTAAATATAAATGAAAGCCATTAAAAAGCCAACGCATATATCAACCTGCCATAACACAATAACATTACACACTCAGCCGTTAGAGTTAAAATCCCTAAACCCTGAAATCATGCTGCTTAAGATCAGATTACTATCTATAATCGCTTTTGTTTCTATTGCTGTATTATCTTCCTGCAGGGCAGGTTTTCCTTTAAGTCAAAAAGGATGGACAGCTAACGGAGATAAAAATACGTGCTCAACCCACACAGCACTATCTGCATTTAAAGAAAACAAATAAACACAATTATTTGCCCGGCACATTTTTAAAGTATTATCTATGCTATTGATGTGTATAATCTTCTGTTTCCGCAAACTTAAATTACTGCTTGGTAAAATGTATGCTTCCTGAAACCGTAATTGCTCAGTGAAAACACGCAGTACCCAACATTGGGTATTTTTATGTTATTTACCCGTTTGTTTATCCGGCTAATGATACTTTATTGTATGTTTAGTATATCCTGTCTTTGTTCTCATAGATAAGATGCTTGTAAAATAAAAGGGCTGCTTTTGTAAAAAGGTAGCCCTTTATTATTTCTTTTTATCAGCTTATTTTATAAGAAATACGTATAATTCTGATTTCCGAACAGTAATTTCCTTTTTAAAATAAGAAAATACCGCTTTGCAAACCGTTATTTTACTTTGCAACGGGCGAAAAGGCTTTTTTAGTCAATAATTTTTTTTAAAATTTTGATGCCTTTTGTTAGATTTTATTTACTAAAATTAATTTTTTGTGGCTTTAAATTCGAAAAACAGTACATTCTGAGTACTTAAACCTGATTTTCCGTAAATTTACGGTGATGATGCTTTGATTTTACAAAAATGCGTATTATGTTTGCATCAGAATTGTGAATGGCTTTACCTCGGTTGTTCACTTTTCAAAAAAGATCCGGACAAGACATAAAATAAAAGATATCAGGCAAATGCCCGATAAATTTTAGAAACCCACAAACCACTAAGAAAATGAAGACTAATTCTACGTTAAGTAATAAATTAATTCTCTCTTTAGCTATTTTTTCCCTGATAAGTATTTCAAGTTTTGCAGGCAACGGATCAACTCCCGATATTAACTATGTATCTATCAATGCAAAGGTTAATAATAAATCAGTAGTGTTATTAAACTGGGTTGCCAATACAGACACAGATAACAACAGCTATTTGGTAGTAGAACAGTCATTTGATAATATCAATTTTAAGGCAATTGGCGTAGTGCTGGATGGTTTTGATATAAACGCATCTCAAAAAGGTTATCAGTTTAAAGATCTTTCAACTCAGTTACTCGCTAATACCACAGTTTATTACAGGCTTAAAAAAGTTGATAATAACATAACTACAGAAACTTACAGCAAAGTAGTTACAGTTAAGTTGCATTCAAATGTCAGCAAAGCTACTATGCAGGCGGTTACAGATTAATTTCTGCCGGCGTTAACAGCATGCCACAATAATGAAACAGTAGTTTCATAGTCAGCTACAAAATATCCCCCAAAACCAAAATTAAATCCTCTATTCATTGCAGATCATAATAAAAACAGTAGTTAAAAAAACTAAAAGCAATGGATACTTTAAAAAAATTAATTTATGTTTCATTCCTGCTATTGGCATCTTATAAAAGCCATGCGCAGGTAAGTAATAACAATACAACAATCAACATCACCAATTTTACAGCAGATGAAAAAGCAAATAAACTATCTATTAACTGGTCAACTGATGGAACCGTACCAACAAATTATTTTGAAGTACAGAAAAGTGATGATGGCAAAACATTTAAAACTATCGCCATGGTATTGGGCCCTGATCCCCGTAAAACCGGCGACAGTTATGAATACGCCGAAAATGTAAAAAATGAAATTAAAAAACCCGTATATTTTCGTGTATGCCATATCGGTACTAACGGAGATGAACAGGTGACAAAAATAATACAGTTATAAAATAATTAAGCACAAATTACGTTTCGTTATCAGCCCTCAATAACCAAACGCTTGTGCTTGGACTCAAGATGTTTTCTTTGGGGGTTACAGAACCAATTGGTTCGTAAACAAAGGCCTGATTTCCATCGGGCCTTTTGCTTTTAATAAACTGAAGGAAATTTTTTCGTTTCACTTTTTTGATACCAACATTTGTTTTTCATAGCATCATCGTTGTGAACTCGTTCTGTTATTCTTTTCTTTCAGTGAAAGAAAAGAATAATCTCACTTTTGCAGCATACCAATAGGCATCAATTTAATTGAACAGAATATATAAATTATAAAGTAACTCTTCTGCGAGAATTGATAGCAGAATCAACTGTCTTATTTATATCAACAACAGGCTTACTTAGTAAGATAAGCGGATTTACAATAGTATTCCCATTGGTTTTTGATAACTGAAAGTAATATATATTCATTTGTTTATTACCCGATTGTTGCTCTTCTATTTTTACATAATAGGAGCTGTCTGCATCTTCTTTGTCGTTTGCAGCAATGGCGATTTGCTTATTATTATTCAGTAATCCATTATTAATCATTGCAAAAGTGTAACCGGTATCAGGTTTGATTGTGTGTTGTTTTTTCGTGGTTCTTTTTCTGCTGATACCAGGCCTGGTATTTAATTTAGTTGTTTGATCAGCGGTGATTAGTTCCTTGTTACTAATTGGATAAGCAATTGCTAGCGGCTGATTATAAAAAGGCACAATTGTTTTTGCAAAAGCTATATTATTATTGGATTTATTGGTTAAAGGAAATAAAGATATCATACCAATAAATAATAGCATACAAACAAAAACAATCTGCATTTTTTGAAAAAAACCAAAGCTCGTTTGTGGCTCTGTTGAAAATATTCTTTTGATTCTGTTCAATAAAATTTGTTTCTTATTGGTTGCAGCCATTGCAAGCAGCAGATGTTCTTTTCGTTGCTCTTCTAAAATTAAAAGTGCATTGGCGTATTGATATTTATTGTATTGGTAATTAATTACCCAATCATCGCAACAGTTTTCTCTTTCTTGTTTTATATAGTTGCTTAGCAGTTTTACAAAAGGGTTAAAGCATAAAACTATCTCAACAAAAGATTGTAAAAGATTGATAAAATAATCATTTCGTTTAATGTGCGCCAACTCGTGTAGTAATACAGCTTCCAGTTGTTCTGTAGTAAGGCGGTTGATTATCGCCGCAGGCAAAAGTATTACAGGTTTAATAAAACCTATTACTGAAGGCACATCTATTTGTTGTGATAACCAGACCTGCACTTTATTTTTTATACCAATATGCAGGGCAATGTTTTTGGTGAACATGCGCAGATCAAGCGGAGCTTTCAGCAATTCACTTTTTTGTAATGAATATATTTTTTGATAACTGTTGAAAAATTTAATGGTGTAAAAACAAAGCAACCCTATATATATAAATGAAAGATAAGGAAGTATACTATTTAATTGCTGAAAATTTACTAAGTGAATTGAACCCAATAAAGAACTTTGGGCAGCAGAAGAATTTCTTAAAAAGATATAAGCTTCAATAATTGTAAACGCAAACCATGCAAACGATGCAAATAAAAACTGTAAGCCAATATTATATTTAAAAACTGCCGATAATTTTTTATTGTATGAAATGCTAAGGATATAAAAAAGCCATAACAAACCAGCCTGCCAAAAACTATTAATAATGGCCCAGCCGACAGATTGCAAAAAATATGCGTTTTCAAAAGCAGAAAAATGCATAAACATTACTTATTAATACTATCTAAATAATTTCTTATTTCATCCAGTTCTTTTTGTGAGGCTTTATGATTGCCAAGTGCCTGCATAACTAATTGCGACGTTGAACCCGCAAACAAAGAATCGATCATTTTATTGACGAATAATTTCTGTGTTTTTTCGCGGGTTACTTCGGGCATGTAGATATGCGTTTTACTGCTGCTATCTCTTGTCACCAATCCTTTTTCAAACATTATCTGCATTAGTTTTAATGTAGTAGTATAACCGGCATCTTTTGTTTTTAGCAACTCTTCATGAACATCTCTGACAGTGGCAGCATTCTTATTCCACAACACCTGGAGGATTTCGAGTTCGCTTTCTGTTGGCTTATCTTTTTTAGTTATTGACATAATACGATTTGTTTCGTAAATAAAGATAAAAAAGAAATCTTAACTAAAAAGCAAAAATTTTATAGGCGGAAAATAATATGGCTAAAATAAAAACCCCGGTGTAGAAACACCAGGATTTTATGGTTATAATGGTTCTGATTATACGTTCTGTAATGTATGCAAATCTAAATAATAGGATTGATAAATAAAAGCGTTTTTACATATACTTTTTTTTGCCTTATGCGGCGCAGTTAGTCGTTCTTTAATTCATTCATCTTCTTTGTCATTCTTTGCATTTGTTCTTGTCTGTTATGCTGAATTTTATCATAATGTATCTTAGCAAGGGTAGGTGCGATAACCAATGACACAATGCTCATCAGTTTAATTAATATATTCATAGATGGGCCGCTGGTATCTTTAAACGGGTCACCAACAGTATCGCCGGTTACAGAAGCTTTATGTGGCTCTGATTTTTTATAATAAGTCTGGCCATTTATTTCAACGCCTTTTTCAAAAGATTTTTTTGCATTATCCCATGCACCGCCTGCATTGTTTTGAAACATGCCCATCAATACGCCACTAACGGTAGCGCCTGCAAGAAAACCGCCTAATACTTCCGGTCCAAAAATAAAACCTATAATTAATGGCGATAATAATGCAATAGCACCTGGCAATAACATTTTACGAATAGATGCTTCTGTAGAAATAGCCACGCATTTATCATATTCCGGTTTGCCTGTACCTTCCATAATACCAGGAATGGTGCGGAATTGCCTGCGCACTTCTTCAACCATCGCCATAGCTGCCTGGCCTACTGCTTTAATAGCTAACGAAGAAAATATAAATGGTATCATGCCGCCAACAAATAATCCAGCCAATACATCAGCGTGGTAAATATCAATACCATCAATACCTGCAATACCAACAAACGCAGCAAACAATGCCAATGAAGTTAATGCTGCAGAAGCAATAGCAAAACCTTTGCCTGTTGCGGCAGTTGTATTACCAACGGCATCCAAAATATCAGTCCTTTCTCTTACTTCAACTGGTAACTCACTCATTTCTGCAATACCACCTGCGTTATCCGCGATAGGGCCAAAAGCATCTATCGCTAATTGCATAGCTGTAGTTGCCATCATACCGGCAGCAGCAATAGCTACGCCATATAAACCTGCGCAAGCATACGAACCATAAATACCTGCTGCCAATACTAATATCGGTAACAAAGTACTTTCCATACCAACTGATAAACCGCCGATAATGTTAGTAGCATGGCCGGTTACAGATTGGCGGATAATGCTCATCACAGGGCGTTTGCCCATTGCCGTATAATATTCAGTAATTATGCTCATTAATGTACCAACACCCAATCCAACCATGATAGCGCCAAATACTCCTGTTGGTGTAAAATCAAAATCTCGTAATGATAAATGTTCGGGCAAAAGCCAGAATACTAAAAAATAAGATGCTATTGCAGTTAAAATAATTGAACCCCAATTACCCATGTTCAATGCTTTTTGTACGCTATGTGTATTAGCGCCTTTGCCTTCTGCAATCTTTACAAAAAAAGTTCCAATGATTGAAAATAAAATTCCCATTGCGGCAATTAACATTGGTAATAAAATAGGAGAGAAGCCGCCAAACCTATCATCTGTTGTAATTGTTTCTCTGCCTAAAACCATAGTAGCTAAAACAGTAGCAACGTAGCTACCAAATAAATCAGCGCCCATACCAGCAACATCGCCAACATTATCACCTACATTATCCGCAATTGTAGCCGGGTTACGTGGATCATCCTCAGGAATACCAGCTTCAACTTTACCTACTAAGTCAGCTCCAACATCAGCAGCTTTGGTGTAAATACCTCCGCCAACACGTGCAAACAATGCAATACTTTCAGCGCCTAAACTAAAGCCAGTTAGTATTTCAATTGTTTTTTGCATTGCAATACTATCAACAGTTGCATCGGGTGCAAATACCATTTTTATAATATTGTATAAACCACTTAATCCTAAAACAGCCAACCCTGCTACACCAAGCCCCATTACACTGCCGCCGGTAAAAGAAACTTTTAATGCTTTGCTTAAACTGGTACGCGCAGCTTGTGCTGTGCGCACATTGGCTTTGGTAGCCACTTTCATCCCGATAAAGCCTGCCAATGCACTGCAACATGCGCCCAATATAAAAGCAAGTGAAATACTCCAATGGCTATTAGCATTGCTATAACCCATAATGCCCAATAACAGCGCGGCAATGATCACGAAATAAGTAAGAATTTTATATTCAGCTTTTAAAAAAGCCAT
>Ga0206833_1221_pt1 | contig 14062 bp, 12 predicted proteins | sample Alteio_BWOrgCont_32_FD_152891 | JGI IMG/M metagenome (GOLD analysis project Ga0206833, IMG submission 152891) | Enriched cells from forest soil in Barre Woods Harvard Forest LTER site, Petersham, Massachusetts, United States -... | ecosystem: Environmental > Terrestrial > Soil > Temperate forest >... | reverse complement strand
AAACTTTTGCTTCCATTTTCTCAGCAATGCGATAAACTCCAGACCTGCGAAAAAGAATTCCCCTATGGCCAGAATCATGATCATCGATGACGAACCCGCGATGGTGGACGTCATCTCCACCATCTGCCGGGAACGCGGGCACGACCCGATCCCTTGCAACTCCGGGCAGCGCGCGCTCGAGAGCCTGACGACGGTGGCGCCGGCGATGGTGATCTGCGATATGAAGATGGAAAAGGTGGGCGGATTCGAGGTGCTGAAGGAATGCCGGGAAAGCATGCCGCAAACGCCGTTCATCATGATCACGGCGTACAAGTCGGTGGAGACGGCGGTGGAAGCGCTGAAGGCTGGGGCGTTCGATTACATCGTGAAGCCCTTCAAGGTGGACGAATTGCTGCATACGATGCAGCGGGCGCTGGAGTACCAGAACGACAAGCGGGAAATCCGGGACCTGCGGCGGATCGTAAAGGACAAGTACAAGCCGCAGAACATCATCGGCACGAGCCCGAAGATGCAGGAGATTTACAACCTGATCGCAAAGATCGCGGACACGGACTCGACGATCCTGATCCAGGGGGAGAGCGGGACGGGCAAGGAATTGGTGGCGCGGGCGCTGCATTTCAATTCGTCGCGGGAGCATCAGCCGTTTGTGGCGATCAATTGCTCGGCGCTGCCGGAGAATCTGCTGGAGTCGGAATTATTCGGGCACAAGAAGGGGGCGTTTACCGGAGCGGTGCAGGACAAGATCGGGCTATTCGAGGAAGCGCAGGGGGGAACGATTTTCCTGGATGAAATCAATTCGATGGCACAGGCGCTGCAGACGAAGCTGTTGCGGGTATTGCAGGAGCGGCAAATCCGGCGCGTGGGAGAAACGAAAAGCCAGCCGATCAACGTGCGGGTGCTGGCGGCGACGAATGAATCGCTGCTGGAGAAGACGCGCGAAGGGGGCTTCCGCGAGGACCTGTACTATCGGCTGGCGGTGATCCCGATCGAGATGCCGGCGCTGCGGGAACGGATCGAGGACATTCCGCTGCTGGTAAATCATTTCGTCCAAAAGAACGCCGACCATACCGGCGCGGAGCCAAAGAAGGTGGACCCGAAATGCCTGGACATGCTGGCGCGCTACCGCTGGCCGGGTAACGTGCGGGAGATCGAGAATGCGATCGAGCGGGCGTGCGCATTGTGCGAGGACGGGCTGATCCGTACGAGTGACCTGCCGCCGCACATCGTGCGGAATGCGAATTCACCGAGCCTGGACGAGAAGCCGTCGGGGCTGCCGATCGGGCAGACGCTGGACGAGTATATCCGCGAGCAGGAGCGGCGGTACATCGAGGAGACGATCAAATTCAACGGTGGCTCGCGGGAGAAGGCGGCGAAGATGCTGGGAATCTCGATGGCGACGCTGTACCGGAAGCTGGAAGTGAAGGCGGCGCGGGAAACGGCGAAGGCGTAAAAGTAATCGCCGCGGGATGTGCGGTGAATAGTCTGCGTTCATGGCCTGGGATTCTGCGGCTGCGGCTGGAATGTCATCGTTACTGTTGCATTCGTGACCGGTTTGTTGAGGACGAGGCCTATGTGGAAGAATGCGGGTGCGCCCATCTCCTGAACTCTTTCGCTCCTGACGGTAAAACCGGTGGGAGTTTGTATTGAGACGCGGAGGACGGACTTGCCCATGGCGAGAAGGATGGTGTGATCGTCCAGTTGTTTCCATGTGCCGTCGGTTATCAATACATCCTCGAACTGGCTGGCGGCATGGAAGGTAACTTCGTCACTTATTGTCACACTGCCGGTTCCCTTGCGTGAGTAATCCATGGTGCGGATGAGTTTTTCGAGCGCGGGAACATTGTAGGAGGATGTGATGTCCATTTTGATTTCGTCGCCATCGCTGCCGAAGGCGGTGGAGAGGACGGTGGGCGAGGCCTTGGTCGCCTCAATCTGCAACTGGCCGGCAAGGACGGGGACGGGATGGCCGAAGGAATTCAGTAACTTGCGCTGGAACCGCAGCGGACCAAAGGTCTGACTGTCGTATGCGGCAGGTCCGCCGGGATCGCCGGTGCGGCATGGCTCGAACACGGCGCAAGGGCGACGACAGCAACGAAAGCAGCGCGGAGAGGAGGACTTAAGGGGCGGGATTTTTGATTCACGGCCCTGTGACGACCAACTCGAGGAACCGGCTGGGTTGGGAGGAGATTGCGGTGCCATCGACGACCGTGACGGCGCCGGAATTATCTGTGACGGTGGCGCCGGATTGGGTCCACGTGGAGGAGCCGGTGGGGAGGGTGGCGATCGGAGTCCAGGTTGTCAGATTACTTGAAGCTTCGACGGTGTAAGTGACGTCGGTGGCGGATAGGTTGCGGTTGAACTGGATTTTCAAACGGCCGGCGGAAGCGGAGAGGACTGGCAGGCCGGCGACTGAGTTGACGGTTGGATTGAGGCCGAGGGCGTAACTGACGAGATTGGTGATGCCGTCGCCGGCGGGGTCGGCGGTGTCGGAGGCGGAACCGGAATTGAGGGAGGTACCAAAATATTGGATGCGCCAGGATTGGACGGGGCTTGGAGTGGTGAAGATATTAAGGAGGCTGTCAGTGGTCTCAACGCCGTCGCTGACGGTGAGGGTGATCATCGAAGAACCAGTGATATTGGGACTGGTGTAGATAGTCAGGGATTCATTGCCGCCGACATTCGCCGGGCCGCTGACGTTATCGAAGGTGGCTGTGCAAGGGACGCCGTAAGTGTGGGAGGTGACGCCGAGGCCGGCATAGTAACTGGAGCCGAGATTGATGCCAAGTGTGCCGCCGAGTTCGATCCATGTGCCGGGAACGCCGTTGTTATCCTGGGCGTAGAAGCTGGTGAAGAATGTTCCGGTCTTGACCAATTGCAGCCAGCAGGGAGCGGCGATGCCGGTGATGTTGGCGCTTTGCGCGGCGGAGCCGCCGGTGGTGGTGCGATACTGAAGGGCGACACCATTGCTGGCGCTGACAAGGACGTAAGCGTCGCCGGCGTTGGCGGCCGTGCCGGAGCGCATCATGAGTGCGGCCTTGGACCATACGTTGGTGGGTTGGAGACTGGTGACCCGGGCGGTCAGGGTGAGGTTGCCGGTGGCGGGTTGGTAGATGTATTGGCCCTGATCCTGGGTATTGTAGAAATCCGAGCCGCTGCCGACGACGGTGAAGATATCGCCTGGCAAACTGCTGCCGGTGTAGCCGGGCTGGCCGAGATCGATATTAGACCACGGATTGGAGGCGGAGGTGACTACGATGTCATTGAGCGGAACGAGGGCGGTGTTGGAAGAGGCGGGAGTAATGGTGATTGGGTCGTAAGTACTCGCGGTCGGCAGAACCGTGAGCGCGATGGGGCCGGCGGTGCCGCCAAGGCTGACGGTGCGATCATTGATAAGGGAAATCTGGGGGGGCGGATTGACGGCGAGTACAAAGGATTCAGTCGTAGTGCCGGTGCCGTCTGTGACTGTGATAGTGATGTTGGAAGTGCCGGTGACGTTTGAGGTCGGATTGACGGCAAGGGAGTAATTGGGCTCGCCGCTGACATGGTCGAAAACGGCCTTGCAGAGTGTGCCGGTGGTGTGGGCGGTGACAGCGAGGCCAGTCAGGAAGGAAGATGAGAGGGCGGCGGTGCCGGTGCTTCCGAGCTGGGTCCAGGCGCCGGGCTCGCCGCCATTATCCTGAGCATAGAAGCTGGTGAAGTCGGAGCCGCTTTTGACCAATTGGAGCCAGATGGGAGCGGTGATTCCGGCGAGCTGGCTGACGGAAGTCGTGGCAGCGCCCTCGGTGGCGCGGGTCTCGAAGAGGACGCCGTTGGAACCACTGACGAGCATGTAAGCCTCCGGACTGGAGGGATCGGTCCCGGAGCGCATCATGACGCCGGCCTTGGACCACCCGTTGGTGAGCTGGATGCTATCGACACGGGCGGTGATCTGGCCGTCGCCGGTCATGGAATCGTAGACATAACGGCCGGAGTCGGCGGTGTTCCAAATATCGGTCCCGCTGGCCTGGACAGTAATGGCCTGGCCGATATCCGTGCTGCCGGTGACTGTGACGACGCCGAGATCGGCGCTGGACCACGGATTCGTCTCTGTGGTGAGGACGATGCCGGAGTTGGGAAGCAAGGAGAGATTTGAAGAACTGGCGGTGACAACGAGCGAGCCGGTCGTCTCGAGTTCGCTCGCGGAAAATGTCACCGGGCCGGCGGATACGCCTTCGTCGGTGATCAGATTGGGCAATGTGGAGATGGTGGGCGGGGAGTAAGTGGCGTTGGCAGTGAAATCGAAGCCCTGGGAAATGGAGGTGGTTCCATTCGAGACGAAGACGGTAATGCGCGCGGTGCCGCTGGTGTTTGCAAAGGGAGTAATAGTCAAAATGCGGGTCGAAGTGCCGCTCCCGCTGACGGCGAGGCCACCAGTCGGCGATACGAACGGGATGTTGCTTGAGGAAGCCGAGACCGAAAGGGAGGCGGGAGCAGTACCGCCGAGATAGCCGAGGTTAAAGGTCTGGGTCGCGCTCTGGTTTTTTACGACGAGAATATCCGGGAGGGTATTGACGGTGAGAGTAAATGGAAAACTATCAATCCACGCGCCGCTGCTGCCGTCGATCTGCAATGAGAACGGAGCCGTGCCGGTGACAAGCACGGGATAGGAGCCGCTGGGCGTGGAGGTGCTGGTGGTAAGTACAAGGCCGGACGTGCCGGTGGTGGTGATGGAAGCCGGAGTGAGACTCGCGGACGCACCTATGGGCAGGTAGGACGCGGACAGTGGGACCGTGCCGGTGAAGCCGTTGACCGGACTTACTCCCACATTGGCGACCGCACTGGTGCCGGCGAGGACGTTATACGTGCTCGCGGTTCCCGTGAGGGCAAAGATGGAGTAGCCGATATCGCCGACGGCGGAGGGGCCGAGACGCTCCTTTAACTGCTCCAGATAGAGACTAAATGGTGAGACCGTAGTGCCGGAGTGATCGTAAGTGCCGGGATCGCTACTGGGATTGGTATTGGTGGCGTGACCGCCGATCCACCAATTGTAATAATTGGGGAGGTCCGGGCATTGGACGGTGTAATTATTGACGTCGCAATTATAGAACGTGCTGAAGCCGGCGCCCCATCCATTGGAGCCGCCGGTAATAATGACGATGTGAACATTGCCGACCGTGCCAAATTCATTATCGGTAAGAAGACTGACAGCCCAAAAGCGGTGCGGACCGCCGTCAAAATCAGTGCCGGTGGCGCAGCAATTCAGGAAGGTATTTGGGCCCATCGCATGATCGCCGGTCTGGCAGAGGTGTTCAGCGCCGCTGATGCCGTTCAACCGCTGGAAAAGCAACATCTCCCCCTGGATCTGAAACGCCGCGGGCCGCGCGGAGCCATTACTAATGCCGTTGCTGTAAGTGCAATCCTGCGCGGTACACCACTTGGAGCCCGAGTTATAGCTGGAATCCACGGCTACTCCGTATCCGCTAAAGGCGATGTTCTGACACCAGCAATTGATGCACGAGCCAAAGTTCACGCCAGTGGAGCCAAATGGGTAATTGGCATTGCTGGTTCCCCCACCCTGCAAGGAATCCATGACCATGTTTTCGACGCCGCAATGCTGGATGCGGCTATCGGTATATGTGTAGACTTCGCCGGAGGCGTACTGGGAATCGATCGGGACCGGGAGGGGAATATTGACCGTGACCTGGGTGCCGCTGATGGCGGTGATGGTGCGCTCGGCGTCGTTATCGGCTTCCGTCGGGGTCCAGAAGAACTGCATGCCGATGGCATCGATCCAATTCTGCGTCCACGGCCGGCGCACAACGATATTTGTGCCGACTGAGAGCCCGCTGGTGCTTGCGACGTGGAAGGTGGTTGCTCCGAGCGGGACGTAGGAATCAGTGATCGCGGTCGATCCTGTAAGCGAGACGCCGCCGGAGCTGATGGTGATGTGAGTGGTGGGGGTGCCGGTGAAAACGAGAACGGAGGCGGCCGCGCCGGATGTTCCCGAGCCCTCGAGGACAACACCGTTCTTGTTCATGGTGAGGACACCGGTCATCTGGTAAGTGCCCGAATTCAAGAGCACCGCGCCCATATTTGTGCCTGTCAACTCCGAGCCCACAGTGTTGATGGCGCTTTGGATCTGGGTGGAGTTGTTGCCGTTGGTGGCGCTGAGGGTGACCTTGACCGGGACGTTTGTGGGCAGCGCGACGCCACCGCCCTCGTAGCCGGCATAGGAATAATCGGGCAGATGATTGCCGAGATTATCGTTATAGTAGGAGAGATGGCCGGTGTTATCGAAATGCACCCAGGTCGCCTGGCCGAAAGCGCAGCCCGTCCACGCGAGGAAGACAAAAAGGAGGATCAGACTGCGTTGGGGGCGCAATTGCATTGGGGTAGGAAGCCGGCGCTGGGCAGCCGACTCCGGCGGCATCTTTCCCCAGGGTACGAAGGCGGGCAAGTGTTTTTGCGGAATCCGAAGTTCGCCGGAGGGGAAACGGCGGCCGCCAGAAATACCGAAATCCGCACGGGACGGTAACAAAACGGGAACACGGGTGCGCGAGGGTGGAGTCATGAAAATCAACACCTCCCACAATGGGGCGGCGGCAAAGTCCGGCGCCTTCACCCTCATAGAACTACTGGTGGTCATCTCGATCATCGCGCTGCTGGCGAGCGTGGCCGTGCCGGCCTACCAGACGACCATATTGAATGCGCACGAAAACGCGGCGATGCAAAATGCGCGGCAAATCGGGATCGCGATACGCGCCTACGCGAATGACTACGGCGGCTCGTATGTGTCCGGCACCAACGCGTACGGGCAGCAGATTACGACCTCCAACGATGCGTTCCGCAGCCTGATCCCGGCTTACCTGGACAGCGAGAATGTATTCGTCGTGCCGGGTTCGGTCGATGGTCCCAGCACCGACAGTATTACCGACCCGTACACGCAAATCCTGAAGCCGGGCGAGAATCATTTTGCGTACATTGAAGGCTTGAGCGAGACATCGAACTCCGAGTGGCCGATGATCGTCGATGGAGCGAATTCGCTGGGCGAATACGTCACCGACCAAAGCCAGCCGGGCGGCGTGTGGAAGGGCACCAAGGTGGTGGTCATCAATACCGATTCGAGCGCGCATCTGATCCCGCTGGTCGGCACCGGGGCGACTCGCTTCCTGCCACAGTATAACGACCCGACGCAGAACGCGCTGAATGTCTCCTATATGGGCAGCAACGTCCAATTGCTGGAGCCAGCGACAAATTGATTGGATAGACAGGCAAAGAAGGTGAATTATTAAGCCGTGAGCGTGCGGTACGAACTCAGCCCGCGACAGTTGCGCGCACTGTTGTTTCTGCTCGTGTTGTTGCCCCTGAGTCCGACGGTATGGATGTTCCGGTTCATGAGCGAAGCGATCCGCAGCGAGCACGCGGAGGACGATCAACGGCTGGGGGATGTCTACCGGCAGGCGTTGGCGACGGCGACGGGATTGCTGAAGAATCACTTCGCCGTGCGCGGACAGGGCGAGCGAGTGAAAGCGGATGCCGTGCTCGATTTTTACAGGCTCGCGCTTGATCCGGCGGTGCAGATCCGAATTGTCGGGGTGAATGGAGCGGTTCTGGCGGGGAGCGCTCCCGATGCCACGAGGCCGATCGCGGAGAATGCCGTCGGCGACGTGCTGCCGGGGGCGCGTGTGGAGGTCTATCCGACTCCGCGGCCCGGCACAGCAATGGTGGAGGAGCAGATCAGCACCTATGGCTGGGCAGTCGCGGCGGTGGCCGTGGCGAATGTGTCGATCTCCGGGGCGGCGGTGATCGCATTGCAGCGGCAGAGCCGGCTGCGGGAGATGCAAAGCTCCGCTCTGGCGACGGTGGCGCACGAATTGAAGACACCGCTGGCCTCCATGCGCGTACTGACCGATACGCTGCTGGGGATGAACGTGCCCGACCCGGAGCGGTGCCGGAGCTACGTGCAGCTGGTGGCCACGGAAAATGACCGGCTGATCCGGCTGGCGGAGAACTTCCTGACGCTGGCGCGATTCGAGACGAACGAGGGCGTACTGCAGAAGAGTCCGGTCGAGCCGGCGATGCTGGCGCAGGCTGCGGTGAAGTCGCTGGAATCGCGATTTAAGGAGGCTGGGATCGAGCCGGAGACGCAGGTGGAAGGCGGTCTGCCGACGGTGACGGTCAATCGCGAAAGCACGGTGGTTGCGCTGGCGAATCTGCTGGATAACGCGCTGAAGTATTCCGAACCGGGCCAACCCGTCGGGCTACAGGTGCAAGCGCGCGATGGCGTGGTGCAATTTGTGGTGGAAGATCACGGGATCGGCATTCCTGCCGAGGCACAGAAGCGAATCTTCGACCGATTCTTCCAGGCGGATCAGAAGCTTGCACGGACGCGCGAGGGTTGCGGACTGGGCCTGCACATTGTACGGTCGATCGTGGAGGCGCACGGCGGAACAGTCACTGTGCGGAGCACGGTGGGAAAAGGGAGCACCTTTTGCATGAGTCTGCCTGCGACCAAGGTGGGATAACATGGTAACGATCCTGATTATCGAAGACAACGCGCCGATGCTGCGCGGGCTGAAGGATAACTTCGAGGCGCAGGGCTACCGGGTGAAGACCGCGACCGACGGCGAGCGGGGGCTGAATGAGGCGCTGCGGGTGAAGCCGGATTTGATCGTACTGGACCTGATGCTGCCGAAGGTGAACGGATATGAAATCTGCCGGCTGCTACGTCGCGAGAAGCTGGAGATGCCGATCATCATGCTGACGGCGAAATCCGAGGAGGCGGACCTGGTGCTGGGTCTGCACATCGGTGCGGACGACTATGTGACGAAGCCCTTCCGGATCAAGGAACTGCTGGCGCGGGCGGAGGCATTCCTGCGGCGCTCTCGGATGAATGCGCCGGAGATGTTCCGGTTCGGGGAATGCGAATTTGACTCGGCGGCGCATCGGCTGATGCGCGGCGGCGAGGAGATCAAGCTGTCGCCAAAGGAGTATGAGTTACTGCATTACTTCCTGGCGAACGCGGGGCGGGCGCTGAGCCGCGAGCAGATACTCAATAGTGTGTGGGGTTATGACCGCATGGTTACGCCGCGAAGCATCGACCGGTTTGTGACAAGTCTGCGACAAAAAATCGAGCGCGAGCCGCAACACCCGGAGTACATCCACACCGTGCGCGAGTTTGGCTATAAGTTTCTTCTCCCATGACGCAACTTAATCGCGATATTACGAGTAAGTGGCTACTGCACGCCAAGGGATTCATGTTTCTAATTGCCGGGCTTATCGCCGCGGGGTTGATTTTTGGAGGCTCGCCGAATCTTAGAACCCTGGTGCTTCTGATCATTACGATCTGGGCCTTTTGCAGGTTTTACTATTACCTGTTTTATGTGCTCGAGAGATACCTTGGGAAGGAAACCAGGTACGCGGGGATTCTCGATGCACTAAAGTACATCGTAAAATCAAGGGCGGGCACCAGAAAGTAAGCTAAAGCGAGCCGCCCTTCTTGCGCGCGGCGAAGAAGTAAATGAGCGCGCCAAGGCCATTCAGCAGGAGAATCACCAAAACCCAGATGATTTTCTCCGTATCGGAAAGGGAGGAATTTTTGATGCAATCGACCAGCATCCAAATCCAGAAGATTGTGACGAGGAGTCCCAACAGCGGGAATGCGAGAATCGGGTGGAACATGGGAGCCCTTTATCAAGTCGGCTCCTTGGGGGCAAGCGCGGAGCCGTCGATCGGCCGGGACAGCCTGGGGCCAACCCGGCCCGGTGGGGCCACGACAAACCGCTCCGCCGCCCCCAGAAAAAGCTTGCTGCCTACCCGGACCTGCGCAAAGTTTACGCCCCTTTTCCTCCCCCCGGGGAGCGATGGAAAAATCCAGCGTAGCTCAGTGGTAGAGCGGTCGGCTGTTAACCGATTGGTCGTAGGTTCAAATCCTACCGCTGGAGCCAATTTGCAAGGTGCTCATTGTGAGCGACTTCCTCCAATCGGTAGCCCGATGAAAACCCCGTTTGCCAGCAGAATTGCCAGCAGAGACATGACCCCGCCAAAATTGGTGCGAACTCTGCCGAAATTCCAAGGCTACTCGTAAAGCATCGGACCCTGGCGCGTCGTATCTCCTTTCACCTGGAGATGAACGTGCAGTTGAAATATCGACTCTATCGCCGCAACAACGGCGGTTTCTATTGGCAGGAGAACGGCAGCGCCAAACAAGGCAGCCTCAAGACCAAGGACAAGCGCGAGGCCGCGAGCCTGCTCCACGCCATGAACGAGGCGCAGCGGCAGCCGACGTTGACCCTCGCCATGGGCCGCGCCTACCTTGCCGCCCACGATCCGAACATGACCAAGCGGACGTGGCAGGCTGTCATGGATGAAATGTCCACCCACGGCATTTTCACAACGCAGGAGCGATGCGCCCGCGCCCTACGGAGTAAAGCGTTCGATGCGATCCGGCACAAACCGCTTGTCGAGACTACCGGCGAAGACCTGCTCACGATCATGCACGCCAACGGGAATTGCGTGTGCCACTACCTGCGCCGGCTTCACAATCTCGCCCTGAATCTCGGCTGGCTTGCGTGGCCCGTCCTGACGAAAGCGGCTTGGCCCAAAATCCGCAGCCAACGCAAGCGGGGCATCACGCCCGAGGAGCACGCGAAGATCATCGGTTGCGAGCGCAATCCCGAGCGCCGCGCATACTATGAACTACTCTACGAAACCGGAGCCGCTCAGACCGACGCCGCCAGTCTGAACACCAAGCACATTGATTGGCAAAATGGCGTCCTCGTTTACCGTCGCAAGAAACTCGGCCCCGACAGCGAACCGGCCCGCCTTACCATCGGCAAGCACCTTCGCGAGCTTCTGGAGGCGCTTCCGCGCTCTGGCGACCTGTTTCCGACGATCAAACACCAATCCGCAAATCATCGAGCAGCAGAGTTCCGGCGCCGTTGCCGCGTGGCCGGGATTAATGGCGTCAGCTTGCACAGCTACCGCCACAGTTGGGCGCAGCGTGCCAAGGCGTGCGGCTACCCGCAGCGTTTCGCCCAGGAAGCGCTTGGCCACGGCAGCCGCGCGGTGCATGAGGCATACGCCCGAGGCGCGACCGTCATTTGTCCGGCCCTGGAAGAGTACGAAGCGGTACACCACAAAATCGTCCCCATGCCCCTCCGTATCACGCTCTCGGATTTGCGAACAGACCAGACTGCCGCAGTTTGAGGACAATAATCTATTTGAATTCGTTGACGATCATTAGCCCTTGACCGACAGCAACGCGGTGCGCCCGCATTTTCGGCCCGCTGCCGCGAAGCCGAATGACTTCCGCCAAAAGGTCTTCCGATTTCGACCGTGCAAATACAAACCGCTTCGCGCTTGCCAGTGTCCGCGAATTAATCATCTCTGAGATTCCTGGCGCTAGGATACCGTACATATTTTGCCCATCCCAGGTCGCGCATGCGACCGTTCGAGGCGACAGCGGCATCAATACCTCGATCGCGGGGTTCTTGAGGCCAAGACCAGCAGAGGACCCCGGAGCCGACAAAGTCACCGGATGATCTCCGATAACCAAGTCCGGTTCGCCTTCGGGTACGTCCGAAAAGCTCCATTTCATTTTCAACAACAACGCTGCCACCGTATCGATCATTTTGAAACATTGGGTTAGCACGAAATCCCTTGCTGGCTTAACCGTACAACCGCCGTCTCGTATACATTCAAACATTTTCCGAATTTCTTCCGCAGGAGTACCCGTACTCAACAACCTATCTGTAACTCGACCGCGAAACTCATGATCGTAATTGGCCATCCGCTGAAACATTTCTTGTAAGACAGGTGCATGAAGTGCCGCAACCCGTTCAAGCGCCTCCGGCGTACGTTGCATTTGGGCGGCTACAAAGCCGACGAATGCGCACCATCGGCGGCCGTCCAGCGTCTGGTGTTGCAGCAGACCCGAGATCGCATCGTCTCCGGGTCCGTCAATATGCTCGGCCAAGAGTTTTTCCAAAACAGCAAACTCCGGCGTCACGCTTTTCAGTTTGCGTGCGTAAAAATTTGTCTCAAATCCGGCGGCACAAGGTCGGCACGTCCAGTGCTTCCCTCGCTCCGAATCGTAAACCCACACCCGGCCATTGTCGTCGGTGAAACGCCGCAAAGCAGCCTGCGTGACATAATGGTGGCGGTGAGGGACGTTCGGTTTCACGTAGCCCTATCACTATGCCAATTCTTGCCGATTGCAACCGGCACTCCAAAATTCCTGCGTCTGCTTCCCAGGTCCGCTAGTCTACATCGGACACTCCGCGCTCTTCTTCCGCCCATTCTTTTCGCTCCAATACCGAGAGAGCATTCGCGTCGCGTGCGACAGCCATTCCCGATCCTGCGCAAAGTTCAGAATTTCCACCGCCGCGAAATATTTCGGCGCATTTGGTGCAGGTTTTCCAAGAGGGGTCAGTAATTTGCCCGCGATCAATACCGGCATATCGTGTTCTTGGAAACCCAGGACCACAGCCGCCTCGGTCGTGTTCAGCCGCCCAGGCAGCCGCCGACAATTCAGCAGCGCGATGGCCTCTTGTGGAGTTCGAGTGGCGAACATCAGCGGGGTCCCCTGTCTTTTAAGCAGTTCCGAAACAGTCCGATCAGCAGCCCCACCGAAAGCGCGATCAGAAAAGAGAGGGGAATGATCTCGTCCCAAAAGCCAGCGAAGGACAAGAAGTGCCAAAGAGAGGCCAGCACCTTTATGGGCATCCAGACGCCCACCCAGCCGATTGAAAAAGCGTACAGTAAGTTAAGGAAACGATTTGTAGCCATAGTCAAAACGGAATGTTGGAGGTTAAAGGCATCGACTCCTGCCACAGCACGGCCATGCAGCCGCCCACCCGCGCTTGCTCCCTCCGCGCTTCCCGATAGCTGAAACGCGATGCCCTGGAGCGTTGATTCGTCCACTTACCCCGGACGCTATCCCACCACCAGAACTGCCCCTTGTCCTTTTTGTGTAGGGCGTACTTCATAGCGGGAATAGCCAGAGGAACGGAGAATGGATGTGGAGAAATCGCGCCAGCACCCAAAGCCACCATTGCCAGGCGAGCACGAGTCCGACGGCCAGTAGAAATGCGGCCCGATTCATACGAGGTTGATCCCCACAACCCAAATCTCCCCGCCGCCATCCTGGACGGGCGCATACGGCAGCGCATAATACCAAGGCAGCCCGAGAAGCACGTTATCGACCGCCCGCAGGCGTTCAAACCACCGCAGCTTCCGAAACGTCTTGCCGCAGACCGTGCGAACCGTTGCGAGGAGGAGGTTATATGTCCGCGTCCAATTACTCTCCACCATCACGTCTTTTACCTTCGTATGAGGCTGGCCACCGAATGCCGACCACATCTTGACGCCCTTAAAGCATTCCGGACGGCCCGACTTGCGGAGATACTTGCCCAGGTACGAGGCCCGCTCCGGTGGAATCGGCAGCACATGAACCCGACCGCCGCCGCATTGGTGCCAGACCGTCCGCACGTCAGTTATTTGCAGGTAGCACGACGTTGCAACGTGGATATGCAGCCCATGCCCACCCGGATGCAGCTCGAAAACCCGGAGGCCGTGAAAACTCAAATATTTTTTTCGCTTGCGCAGCGTGCGTAGAAACACAGACCACCGGCGCCGTCCCTCCGACACGTCCAGGACCTCGGCGAATGTGAAGGTCCACAGGTATAAGTGCCCGTTCCGACTCACGGGCAGACCTTGAGCGGAAAAGAGGAAGGCAATTTTGGACTTGGAAGGTATCATCATAAACTACTGCTGAGGAAATGCGCCCTACGGACCGGACAATTGTTTGTAGTAAGACAAGGTTAAGGGACGGCCGTCCCCGCCGCATTCGCGGCGGGGAGGCCATCCCGATCTTCAGACCGCCACAATGGACGCCGCCCGAACCTGGCGCGTCCCCTTCTCGATCGTCATGGAATCCACTTCCACGGCGACACGCTGCCCGCGCTTGAACTGCACCTGCACCGCTTCCGGCGCCTGGCCGTCCGGTACGGACTGCGCAACCTTCACCGACTCCACGCGGTGCCCGTCACCGAGTTCCACGGTATGCAGCAGCCGGCCAAAC
>Ga0206833_1220_pt1 | contig 14121 bp, 13 predicted proteins | sample Alteio_BWOrgCont_32_FD_152891 | JGI IMG/M metagenome (GOLD analysis project Ga0206833, IMG submission 152891) | Enriched cells from forest soil in Barre Woods Harvard Forest LTER site, Petersham, Massachusetts, United States -... | ecosystem: Environmental > Terrestrial > Soil > Temperate forest >... | reverse complement strand
GGAGGGAAGGCCGCCTGCGCGCTTGCGTCCGGGCCGGATGCTGGTTTGCCCTCGGCCTGCTGGGGCCGCTCGTGGCCATTTGCGCGTATAACAAGGTCTGCTACGGCTCGCCGTTCGCCCTGAGCAATTCCTTCCAGAACCCGTCGTTCACCGCCGATACGCCGCGCTTCCTCGGCATGTTCAATCTACCCAATCCCGGGATCGGATTGATCCTGCTTTTTTCGCCGTTTCGCGGCATTTTTTACAGCGCGCCCGTTCTTGCAATGGGCGTTTACGGGCTGTGGCGGATGCGGCGCGTACTTCGTTCTGAGATGATGCTGTTTGTCGGCGTCGCGCTCACGTTCTTCCTGGTCAATTGCTCGTTCTTCGGTTGGCACGCCGGGTTTTCGTGCGGCTCGCGTTATCTAATTCCGGCCACGGCGTTTCTGGCGATTCCGTGCGTGTACGGATTCATGAAACTGCCGCGATTCACGGGTGCGCTCCTCGCGGTTTCGATCGGCATCAATTTCCTGTTTACGATCACCGATGCAGAATCACCCGCCGGCGTGGGCAGCCTCGCGATGGTGGGCGACCGCGAAATGGCTCTGTACAGTCCGCTGACCGAATATGCCGCGCCGCTGTTCTTCGAAGGCCGCGCATGGCCGATCCTCAACATGCAGATCGATGACCGGCTGGCCGATGAGCAGGAGGATTTGACCGAGCAAGGCATCGGCCCGAACGAGCAAAAGTCGATTCTGGCCGGTGACGAGGCGCAAATGCGCGAGTCAATCCGCGAGGGCAGCGATGACCCGCTGGATCTCGGAAGTTATCGCGGGCCAGTCTCGGTAAATCCGACCGGCGTCTGCGAGGGCAGCTACTATAATTTGTTCGACCCCGGCTCGCCTCAGGCCCGCTGGAACTCCTTCAGCGTGGGCGAGTTCTGGTTCCCGGAGAGCCGCTGGAGCGTCGCGCCTTTGCTGGCTCTCGTTGGACTATTTGGCGCGTGGCTGGCCTGGGAAGCCGCGCGCGCCGCCGCCGCGGACCAAGGCGCCCTGGCCGATTTCGGCGACGGCATGCCGGTGGAAGAAATCGCCGCCGAGTGACGGGATTTCGCCGCGCCTCCTGCACCGTAAGGTGGCGCCTCCTCCCGCACCAATGAGGCCTCGGCGGTACGCCAACTCTTCGAGCCCTGCAGGCTTTGCCGAAGGAGCCGTTCGGCCAGCTCGGTCATTGGGATGCGGCGGGAACGGGCCTCGTGGTATAGGACAGAGACGAGGAAGCGGCTGATCTTGGGATAATAGTAGGGACTCTTGCGCGGCATCGGCTTCCCTTTTGCCCGAGAGCATGGGACATACGCTGTCCCACCCCTGGGACATTCTGCATTTCGGATTTCGGAATGCTGATTTCGGAATGGGAGGGATTCGCCCACGCTTGACTTCTCGGGATCCAAGAATCTTATTCTCGCTGATCGCCATGAAATCCCCGTCATTCTTGTTGGTGCCGCTTCTCGCCGGAATGTTTTGCGTGGCTGCCTTTGGCCAATCGCCAACTCAGTCACCGGCTGACCCGGTTATCGGCCAATGGCGCTGGCATTGGACCGGGGGTCCTCACCCGTACATCGTCGAGTTTCGCGCCGATGGTAGCGTGAAGATGCTCGGCACCAGCGATTCGGGAACCTGGCAGGTCGTGTCATCGGATGCGGACGAGCGGCAGTATAAGGTTTCCTGGAGAGGCGGAGCAAATATCAATGACATGAGTCTTTCCCCGGAGGGTACCGTCCTCACAGGCCGCAGCGAGGTCAATGGGATGGCCGGGCGCAATGGACACAAGATCAAGATGATTCGGGCGGAGCGTGTCACTGGCAACGATACCCGAGGCTTGAACTGAGCTTGTAGCAGTATCCGGCTTCGTCCTACGCCGCCGTCTCCGCGCCCTGCTCGCCGCTCTCCACAAGGCTCAGGAATATCTCCTCGAGTTCTCCGGCTCCTGAGGTTTGCCGGCGCAATTCGTCCAGCGTCCCGAGCGCGATCAGCCGGCCATGTCCTATGATGCCGATGCGGTCCGCGAGTTCCTCGGCGATGCCGAGCTGATGGGTCGAAAGGAAGATTGTTGTGCCGGCGCGGCTGCGCTCTTTCAACTCATCCTTCACGATGCGCGCATGCGTGGGATCGAGGCCGACCATCGGCTCGTCGATAATGAGGACCTTCGGATCGTGCAGGAGCGCGCTGGCAATGACGAGGCGCTGGCGTGTCCCATGGCTCAGGTTCTCGGTCAATTCATGCCGGTAAGGGTCCAGGCCGAACCGCTCGAACAACACCGCGGTCCGCCGTGGAATCTCCTCGACGGGCACCTGGAACATCTCGCCGATAAAGCGCATGAATTCCGCGCAGGTGAGCTTTTCGTAAAGGAACGGAAAGTCCGGCACGTAGGCAAGCAGCCGCTTGGCCGCCTCCGGCTCGCGCTGGAGGTCGTGGCCGCCAATGGAGCAGGCGCCGCTGGTGGGGCGCAGGAGGCCTGCGAGCAGCTTGATGGTGGTGGTCTTGCCCGCGGCGTTTGGGCCCAGAAACGCAAAGAACTCGCCCGGCGCGATGTCGAGCGTGAGATCGTCGACGGCCTTCAATTCGCCGAAGCACTTGGTCAGGTTGCGCATCCCGATCATTGAATGTCCTCGGTTGAAAGGGTGTACCCGAGATTCGTCTTCGCCAGCACAATCTGCCCCAACTGCGTGACGTAAAAATCGATGGACGCGGACGTGCCCTCGCGGATGGACACCTCATAGACCTGCATTTGCTCCCCGTGAAGCGAAAGCTCCGTCTCCCTCGCGGTCGTGATCGGGGGCGATATGTTTCCCGGTGAGACGGGCAGGGCGTTCGGATCAAGTCCGATGCTTTGCGAGAGGAGCGGGCCCAGCGCCGCGGAGTCCATTGGCAATGTGCCCGAAATGATGGGTCGGTATCCCTGGAATAACTGGTAGGCGAGGCTGTTGGTGGCCATGTCTCCCGTCGCGCTCAGGCGGCAGAGCGGCCGATGGATTGCCAGATCGACGTGAAAGCCGCGCACCCGCAGGGCGGCGTTCATATCCACGGAGCCATTTACGTTCAAACGCTGGTGCCCGCTGATCGGCAATTGCAGGGAGAGCGTGCTGGAGAAGTCGAGCGACCGCCCGTCCGAGCCGGTGACCGAGGGGCGCAACGCGGCGGTGCCGATCGGCCCCGTGTCATCGCTCACCGTGAGGATGGATTGCTGCCCGTGCTTGAACATGATCCGCATCACGTAAGAGACGGGCACGTCCAGGATGCTGGTGTCGTCGGGGTGCGTCTCCAGCCGTATCAGCAGCCCCATCATCACCAGCCAGAAGGCGACGATCCCGATGGTGGTGATGCGATACAGCATTTTATCCGCGGATTGGACCTCGGGGCCGGGCTACCCTTTCTCGATCAGGGCGTAGGCGTTGTGATTGTGGATCGATTCGAAATTCTCCGCTTCGACCCTGTACCATGTGATGTTCTTTTCCCGATTGGAACGGGCGGCGACGTTTCTAACCAGGTCCTCGGCGAAGACCGGATTCTCGTAGGCGCGCTCGGTGACGGCTTTTTCATCGGGGCGCTTGAGCAGGCTGTAAAGCTCCGAGCTGGCGCAGCTCTCGACCAGGCGGATGAGGTCCTCGATCCAGATCGGGCGCTTGAACCGGACGGCGTAGGTGACCTGGCTGCGCTGGTTGTGGGCGCCGGCTTCGGCGATGGCCTTCGAGCAGGGGCAGAGCGTTGTCACCGGCACGACCACAGTGAGCACGAAATCCAATTCCCCCTTTTGCAGTCCGGCACTGAACCGCACGGTGTAATCCATGAGCCCCACCGCGCCGGTCACCGGCGCCTTTTTCTCGAGGAAAAAGGGAAACTCGAACTCGACATGCGCCTGTTGGGCGTCGAGGCGCTCCAGGAGCCCGCGGGCGAGTCTGTGGATTTTGTCGATGTGAAAGACGGGTCCGTACTCGTTGAGCACCTCGATGAACCGGCTCATGTGCGTCCCCTTGTAATGATGCGGCAGATCCACCGTCAGCGAGACCGTGGCGACGGTGTTTTGCGTCTTGTGCGCCTTGTCCCTGACGGTGATGGGGTAGCGCAGCGCCTTCACGCCCACGCGGTCGATGGCGATCTTCCGGTGGTCGATTTCGCTCTGCGTGTCCTTTAGCTCTACGATGGGCTGCATTCCCCATGACCATACGTGCGCGGGCGGGGGATTCAATTTTCGAATTGCGCGAACGGTTCCGTGTCGAATTGCTTGCATGAGCCGCCGCCATTACGGCAATCCTCTCCCATGCAACGCGAGATTCGCCTCGGGATCGTCGGCCTCGGTGTGGGCCGGTGGCATATCGAGCAATACCTGAAACACCCTGCCGCCAGGATCCAGGCCATCTGCGACCGCGACCAGGCGCTCGCGCGGAAGGTGGCGGAGGAGTTCGACGTGCCGCAGGTTTTTTCGGATTTTGAGGAATTCGAGGCGCTGGCGGAGATCGACGCGGCCACGCTGGCGGTGCCCAATTTTCTCCACAGGCCGATGACGCTGGCCTGCCTGGACCGCGGGCTGCACGTCCTGTGCGAAAAACCGATGGCCATGGACACCGCCGAGGCGCTCGAGATGCGCGCCCGGGTCCGCAAGACCGGCCTCAAGTTCATGATCCATTACAACCAGCGCTTCCGGCCGGAGCACCAATACTTCAAGAAGTTGATCGAGGATGGAGAACTGGGGGATGTCTATTACGGCAGCGCCGGGTGGCGCAGGATGCGCGGGATGCCCCGGTTCGGCGGCTGGTTCAGCCAGAAGAAGATGAGCGGCGGCGGCCCGCTGATCGATCTGGGCGTACACATGCTCGATCTTAGCCGCTGGCTTGTCGGCAGCCCCAAGGCGGTGACCGTATCGGCGAGCACTTACTCGCACATTGCCCAATCCATCGCGCGGGCGGAGGAGAAGGAATTTGACGTCGAGGACCTGGCCAGCGCGCTGATCCGGTTCGACAACGGATCGAGCCTGGTGCTTGAGGTAAGTTGGGCGCTTAATTTCGAGGAGCGCGAGAAGGTGTATCTGGAGTTGAGCGGCACCAAGGGCGGCCTCTCGAATGTGACTTACGATTACAAGGAGACAAACACCTGCATCTTCCGGGAGGAAAACGGCGCGATGGTCAAGAGTGTCCCGCTCAAGTACCCTCCCACCTTTGAGAACGCCCAGCAGCATTTCATCAACTGTATCCTCGAGGATCGCCAGCCCGGTCCCGGCGCCGATGACGGCGTCGAGACGATGCGAATCCTTGACGCCATTTACGAAAGCGCCCGCATCGGGCGCGAAGTGGAGTTGCGCAGTGTGGACCTATCGGCCCCCTTACCCGAAGGTCCCGCTGTCGCTCCATGACGTGCCGCCATTCCGTACTTACCCTTGAACCCAAACCCTCCGCCATTCGTATTCCATGCGTGAGTATCACGACCTTCTCCGGCTCGTTCTGGACCGAGGCGTCCTGAAAGCCGACCGCACCGGCACCGGCACATACTCGGTCTTTGGCGCGCAGGCGCGGTTCGACCTCCGCGAGACGTTTCCGCTGCTCACGACCAAGAAGCTGCACCTCAAGTCGATCCTTTACGAGCTGCTTTGGTTTTTGCGTGGCGATACGAACGTCCACTGGCTGCAGGAGCATGGCGTGACGATCTGGGACGAATGGGCGGACACCAACGGCAATCTCGGCCCCATCTATGGCGCGCAGTGGTGCGGATGGAATACTGCCGATGGCCGGAAGATCAATCAAATCGACGGAGTCATCGCGCAAATTCGCAAGAATCCCGACAGCCGCCGCCTGATCGTCAGCGCATGGAACGTCGGGGAGATCGAGAAGATGGCGTTGCCGCCCTGCCATGCCCTGTTTCAGTTCTACGTAAGCAACGGAGAGTTGAGTTGCCAGCTTTATCAGCGCAGTGCGGACCTGTTCCTGGGCGTCCCATTTAATATAGCGAGTTACTCATTGCTTACGCTTATGGTTGCCCAGGTTTGCGGCCTGCGTCCGGGCGAATTCGTCCATACCTTCGGCGATCTTCATTTATACAAGAACCACGTCGATCAGGCCCGTGAGCAATTGAGCCGCGGGCCACGCCCGCTGCCCGGGATGAGATTGAATCCGGATGTCCGCGATATCCACTGTTTCCGGTACGAGGATTTTGAGCTGGTGGGATACGATCCATATCCGGCCATTCGGGCGCCGATTGCCGTCTAGCCATGGCCCTGCGCGCGATAGCCGCCATGTCCCAGAATCGGGTCATTGGCAAGGATGGCAAAATCCCCTGGCACATCCCGGAGGACTTTCAATGGTTCAAGAAGACGACGATGGGCCACGCCGTCCTGATGGGGCGCAAAACGTACGAATCGCTCGGCCGTCCGCTCCCAAACCGCCGCAATCTGGTGGTTACGCACTCCAGGGATTTAGGGGACGGGATCGAAATCGTTTCGAACCTGGAATCCTTCCGCGCCGAAGATTATCCGTCCGATGTATGGGTAATCGGCGGCGCTGAGATTTACCGCCAAATGCTGGGCAGATGTGAGGACCTGTACCTTTCGATCATCCCGCGTGTCGTGGAGGGCGACACATTTTTTCCTGAATTTGAAAGTGACTTTGAGTTGGTTGAGACAATTCTGAAACGCTCCGAATTTGAGGTAAAGCGATACCGGAGAAGGGTCGCGTCTTAATCCCGTTTCGAACCGGGCGTGGCCGCCACTCGGACGACGTAAGTGATCAATTCCAGCAGGAAATAAACCGAAAGGCATTGCGCGAATACCGTATAAATGAGCTGGATGCGCACATATCGCACCACCTCCAGCGAATGGACGATCGCAATGGTCAGGCAGTTGCCGAAGTTATAAGAATAAACCAGCCAAAGACTGACGACGACCCAAAGCAAATGCCCGCGGAGCGGCCTGGAAAACAACACCAGCGGACTAAGTATAGCCACCAGCAGCAGGTCCATATAATGTGCTGAGAGCAGCCGGGTCCATTCCGTCAACCGCCTCGGCTGCTCGATCGCCGTCCCAGCCGTCGCAAGATCGGCGCATCCTCTATAATAATCGACCAGCGGCGGGTACTTTTCGCCGACTGGAATTTTTCGGGCGACCAAATCCGGAGCCCGCGCGTAGTCGTCGGATACCTCCATACTTTGCCCCAGCCGGTAGGCCGGCACTTTTGAGCAGTAGAATAAACGCATTTGCCCGATAATTTTGCGCGCCATTGCCGACGGCTGCTGAAGCGCAGCCCGCCAGTACTCATATTTGTAAAAAGCCGCGAGTTGATCCGCATTCCAATTGGTCAACTTCGCGAACTCGAGGCAGAACGAGTCGTACATCAGGTAATCGGGATTATATCCTAGTGACGGAAATGCCTTGGACGACGGGACATCAGCCTCCTTTCTTAAATCCACCGCTAGCAGGTCACGGGCCGATTGGATGATCTGGCGCGGATAAGCGGTTTGCGCATTCGACGCGAGGTCCCGCGACATTTGATTTAGAACTATCGACGCGTGCACCGAAAACAGCGTCTCGGGGAGAAACAACCGGCTCCAGGCGTCATCCCGCTTGAGGAATTGCTCCGGCAGGAAAAGCAGGAGAGCCGCGGGAAGAATGGCCACGGCGGCGAGCAATCCTTTTTGCCGGATTGATGCCCCTTTGCAAACGAGCGAAATCCAAACGGGAGCTGTCGAGAATAACGTGGCCAGCCCGAAACTGGGCTTCAGTAGAAAAATCAGGCAAGCGACGAAGACATTGAACCCGCCCAACCAGATGGCGGACGATCGCGGCCGCATGAACCGGTTCTCAAGGAACAAAAACGCAGCAAGTATATTGAGAATGGTGAGAAAAGAGAAAATCGCTTCAGGACGAATCTGCTGCTCGAAATAAATCGCCGTGGCCGAGCCAAGATAGATCGTCGCAGGCGCAAGACCAATATACCGCGCCAATTCCCTCGGGATTCCACCCGGCGGCACGAGCCGCAGAATCGCATTCCACGCCAGCAGTATGAGCCCGCCTGCCGCCACGCCGAGCAGGTGCTGAACGACTGAGATTACCCGAAAATCCTTAAATGACCTTAACACCGCGAACACGAATGCCGGGTAAGGAAAACTGCGGCCGTCCATGTGGATAAATCCCTTCCCCAGGAGCGCCATTAACGCCGGGCCGAGATATCCGCGAATATCGGGATCGACCATTGGGACCTGCGAAATCTCGAGCCGCTTCCGCGCGCCCCATGCGAGGATGATCAAGGCCAATAACCAATAACCGCCATTGACGGCCAATTGCAGCAGGCGCATACCTTTTCCCCGGCTGGAGGCGGATTGCGTGGGCTCGCTCATGCCTTGCGCCGGAGAAACAAAGCCGCCGCGGAATCGATCAATACAAAGATATAAAGCAGGCAGAATGGTTCGAAGATGAACCGATAACGCGGGTTCACTACTCCGGTAAGCATCACCACTATGAATACGAACCCGAGAGTCATCACCCACGCGATGTGCAGGCCGCGCAGCGGGCCGGGCCGGCAGATGATCGCGATCATCCCAGCGGCGGCGAGAATAAAGAACGCCGGCAGTCCCGGAACTGTCCGGCCTCCGTAACGCTGCCCTCCAACCCGAGCATCCAGGGTCATCGCGGACCAGGCGCGCTGCATGGCTCCAAATGGATCCGCGGCTGGCTTTGTGGGATCGGGCGGTCCGGGCAACTTATTGAGCGGCGGATACTCCTGCTGGACGAACGCCACGATGTCCTGTTTCACCTTGGCAAATATCGGCGTGTTTTTCCCGGCGGCCTTCCCTTTCCTCATCGCTTCTGCGACATCCGGCAGACTTGTAAGTCGCGGCCCCACGAGGCGCGGCACCAGCCGGACCATCCATTCCTTGTAAGTGCACGATTGGATTTGCTTCATCTGCATCCACCATGCGCCAAAGTCGCCGCTGGGCGGATCGGTCGTGGCATCGAGGAACTTATTGACCGCAATAACCGGCAGCAGCAGCGGCCGGTGAAACGCGGCCTCAATCGCCAGCCTCTGACAGAACTGCCCCACCGTGGTGCGGCGATCCTTGATGGACTTGAGATACGCCCGGACGAGCGTGCTGATCTCCTTCTCCGCCGAGGTAAGTGAATGCGGAGCCAGCGCTCCCCAGGAGATGCGCTCCTTTCGCAGCGGATCGATATAGGGGGCAAAGCCGGGCGCGCTCTTCGGCACGTCCGGAGCGAGCGGCAGCACGGTCGAGTAGAGAAGCAGCCCGGCCTGCGTATTGCGCGTGCTCAGCCAGGTGATCACGCAGAAGACCAGCGCCGCACCGCAATAGAGCAGCCGCTTCCTCCACGCTCCCCATTTGATGAGCAGGACAAGCAACAGGCAGAAGCAAACGTACAGCTTCCCCTCCGGCCGCGACCCTGCCGTGAGCAGCAGCGCTCCACACAGCAGCGCGAAGCGCCACTTGGAAGGCCAGAGCGCGCAAGCCGTCCCCGCCAGCACCAGCGCGGTCACGCACCAGAGATATTGAAACTCCGAGATGAGCGTGTGCTCGTACCAAAGCATCGCCGGATTGAGCGTCGCCAGGATGGTCGCCGGAATGATCCACGCCTTCCAGAGCGTGGTCCAAAGCCGCACCAGCTCGCCGATCATCAATGTAAAGATGAGCCCGAATAGATGCTGCGCCCACGGGATCACCAGCAGCGTCGGCAGCCTGACCAGCAGCGGCAGCGCAAAGAGAATCGGCGCAAGGAATGCCTTCTTCCCGTGCAATACAAAATGGCGCCGCTCCAGCAATTGATCCGCCGTGATCAGAAAATCCTGCGAATCCGGGTGGACGCAGCCGTACGGAAAATGAAACAGGATCCATCCCCGCGCAATTGTGCCGATGACAAGCGCCGGCAGGCACCACAAGAGGAGCTCGCGAAACCGGGCATGGAATATGGTCCCCCGGATCGCGGCCGGGAACCCACTCAACGATACAGATGCAGGCATGAAACTCACAGGCTTTACGCCATCGCCGCGCGGGAGAAAAGAGCGGAATCACGTCCACGGCGCCAAATCTGGGGACTTGAGCTTTCCCTGCCTGCGATTAATCAGTCTTCGTTCGATGAAGTCTGCGCCGTCTCCTTTTCGCGATGCCCGCCTTGGCGAGCTCCTCCTTTGGTGCGCCCCCGCTTTGGTCGCGGGCGCCTTTTTGCGGCTGCTCATCGAGATCCGCATGCCCTACGGCTACGTGCAGTTCGATTCCGCCGATTTTCTCGTCACCCCGTTCAAGCTGCTCGCGAATCACGCCTACTCCATCGATTCCAAAAAGGCATTTTTCACCCCCACATTTTTCACGATTCCCTTTTTGCTGCACATTCCCGCGCTCCTTTTCATCCCCATCGTGCAGCATTTGATGGGGCTCGTCGAGGTCGTCATCGCCGGCGCGCTCATCCGGGATTGGCTGCCGCTGTGGAGATGGATCATCATTCCCGCTACGATTCTCATCGCCATCAGCCCATGGCAGCTTTGGTACGAGCACACGCTCATGGGTGAGGCGAATTATGTCTTCTTCCTCTTTCTCATCGCCTTGCTGGGTACCAATTGGGCGCGTCACACCACCTGGGCCAATTTCGCGTGGTTCGCCCTCTCGCTATTCTTCATTTGCGGCACGCGCGCCGAAGGGAAATTGTTGATCCTGTTCGGTCTCGCACTCGTCCCGATCGTTCTCTGGCCGCGCTGGAAGCCGATGCTCGCCGGCGTCCTATGCCTCATCGTGGTGTACGAGGTCGCCGACCTTGGCGGGGGCGGCAGCCATGCATTCTCGCTCCTTTACGCCACGCTGTTCGAATTTACGCCCAATGACATCCGCTCCGAACCGGACATTGCTCCCTATTTGCTCCCGCTGCGCGATCAAACGATACGCGAGGCCGCGGGTACGCCGACCGACATGGTCCTGCTGGCCAAGGAAATCAGCGATCAGGTCGAAAAGTATCTGCATGAGAAGCGCGGTGCGGGCAAAAGGGTGAGGGAGCAGATCAGCGATATTGAGCGGCGCTTGTGCTTCGAGATTATCGAGCGCCGTCCGCTCGATGTGATCATGCGGCCATTCGTGAAATTCCAACTTGCCTCCGACGGTTGGGCCAGCGGCGCCGACTTTGGACTGCACGAAATCCTCGAAAAGCAGGCGAGGGCAGTCGACCGCCTCCACGATGAGGCCAACGTCCTCGGTGTCGGCATGACCGGGCGGCAGCTTAATCAGGCCGGCATGCAGCAATTCATCCGGGATCATTACCATCCCGATGCCATGCGCTGGTTCACCTATTACGAAAGAGCGTGGAGCGCCGCCAGTATCGCCGTGCGCCTGCCGGACCGTCCCGCCCCGGAGCCCCGCTGGGCGCACGATTTCATCAGCGACATCCCGAATGCCGGAAGCGTGATCCCCGGCATCCCGGCGTACTTCCTGGTGGCCTTCGCCGGCATGCTCGCGGCGATCTTGATCCGCGGCCCGCTGCGCCTCGTCCAGGCGGCGTGGATTCTCGCGATGCTTTTCACCTGGTATGTGGCCACGATGGTGGGCGTGACCAATGCGCGCTTCCGCTTCGCGTACGATCCGGTTTGTTACATCTACGACGTCGCGGCAATTGTCTGGGCGGTCGCGGGAATTTGCCGGCTGGCGCGCGGATCGCGCAAGCCGAAGCCGGGGGCGCCATGTATTGCGTCGTAGGATCGGGTCCCGCCTCGATCTCCGCGGCCATGGCGCTCGTCAAGCGCGGCCTGCATATCACCATTCTTGACGCCGGCAAAACGCTCGAGCCCGACCGCCAATCCGTCCTCGATCGCCTGGGCGCGCAAAAGCCCGAGGCATGGTCCGCCGCCGATCTCGACCGGCTGCGCGGCGACGATCAATCCAGCCGCCACGGGTCGATCCATTCGAAGCTGACCTACGGCTCGGAATATCCATACGAGGATATCGCGGAGCCGCTCATGGCCGAGCGCGACAAGAGCCCGTTCCATTACTCCATGGCCCGGGGCGGACTGAGCAATGTCTGGGGCGCATCCATTCTCCCATCCCATCCGCGCGACCTCGAAGGCTGGCCCATCACTTCGGATGACCTCGCCGAGCACTACCGCGCCGTCCTCGATTTCATGCCCTCGACCGGCGTTCGCGATGAATTGGACGAACTCCTGCCCACGTATTTAAATGCGGAGCGCCCACTCCAGCCCTCGCGCCAGATCAGCGAATTCCTCGCCGATCTGCGCAGGCGCCGCGACCCGATGCGCAGGGCCGGCATTTACTTTGGCCGGTCGCGCGTCGCCGTCGAGCCGGAGCGCTGCGTCTATTGCGGTCTTTGCCTGTACGGATGCCCTTATTCGCTCATCTATTCCTCCGCGCAAACGCTGAAACAACTCCTCTCCGGCGAATACGCGGCCCTTGTCGATTACCGCCCAGGCCATGTCGTCGAGCGCCTGGAGTCCTCCGGCGGCGCGGTCATCGTCCACGCGCGCGACGCGGCGGGCGGCGTTGTGCGTATCGACGCGCGGCGCGCATTCGTCGGCGCGGGCGTGCTGCCCAGCGCGTGGCTCGCCCTCAATTCCCTCGGCGCATTCGACGAGCCCGTGACCATGCTGGACAGCCAGTATTTCATTTTCCCGTTCTTCCGATTTTTCCGCACGCCCGGCGTGGATCGCGGGCAACTGCACTCGCTCGTGCAGGCCTTCCTGGAAATCGACGATCCCCGCGTCAGCCGCCATTTGGTCCACGTGGAAGTATTCAGCTACAGCGATTTCCTCAAGCGCGCCCTCATGGCGACCGGCCTGCGGTTCATCCTGTGGAATAGCTGGATGCAATCGCAAATGTTCGACCGCCTGCTGGTGCTCCAGTGCTTCCTGCATTCGGACGATTCCTCGCGCCTCATGGTGCGTCTGGGCCGCGACGCGCGGGGGCGCCCGAAGCTGGACGTAAAAGGCGCGCCCCGGAGCGGCGCATACTGGTCCAGCGTCAGGGCCGGTCTTAAGCTCGCCGCCAATGGCCTCAAGCTCCGAGGCCTGCCGGTCGTCCCTGCCATGCAATTTGCCGAGCCCGGCCGCAGCTACCATTCCGGCGGCACATTCCCCATGCGCCGCTCACCCGGTCGCCTCGAGACCGATGTGCTCGGCCAGTTGCCCGACCTGCCCGGCGTCCATTTCGTGGACGCGTCCGTTTTCCCCAGTATCCCCGCCACCACCATCACACTCACCGTCATGGCAAACGCGCACCGCATTGCCACACAGGCCCCGTCATGAGCCGCGCCGCCATTACCGGGGCATCCGGCTATGTTGGGTCGTCCATCGCCCGCTGCTTCCGCGAGCATGGATGGGACATCCTCAAGCTGGGCCGCCGCTCCAATCCGCCGTACGAGCTGGGCGCCGAGCCGCGCATCGATTGGCGCGGTATCGACACTCTGGTCCACTGCGCGTGGGATTTCACCCTCAAGCGCTGGCCGGACATCGAGCGCGTCAACGTCCGCGGCAGCGTCTGCCTCATGCAATCCGCGCGAGATGGAGGCGTAAAGCGCGGCGTCTTCATTTCGTCGCTGAGTTGCTTCGAGGGCTGCCGCTCGATGTATGGCAGGGGCAAGCTCGCCGTCGAGGCTGGCGCGCTGCGCCTCGGTTTCGCCGTCGTCCGCCCCGGCCTGGTGTACGGCGACCACCCCGGCGGCATGATGGGCTCGCTCGAGAAAGCCGTCCAGGCCAGCCCCATCGTCCCCCTCATTGGCGACGGCTCCTACCCGCAATACCCCGTCCACGAGGCCGACCTCGCGGAACTCGTCTTCGCCCTCAGCCAGGCCGATCCGCCCGCGCAGCCCCTCTCCGCCGCGTCCGGCGAGGCCGTCCCCTTTCGCGAATTGCTCCGCCGCCTCGCCGCACGCCGGGGCCGCAAGCCGATCTTCCTCCCCGTGCCATGGCCCCTGATCCTTGCCGGCCTCAAGTCCATGGAAGCCCTGGGATTGAATCCCCGCAGTGACAGTCTCACCGGATTCGTCTTTCAGAATCCTCGGCCCGATTTCGAAGCCGCCCAGCGCATCACCCCATTCCGACCGCTCCAGTGAGCACCTTTCTCTTCTCCGTCGATTTCGAGGAATTCTACGCCGCCGCGG
>Ga0206833_1219_pt1 | contig 14157 bp, 13 predicted proteins | sample Alteio_BWOrgCont_32_FD_152891 | JGI IMG/M metagenome (GOLD analysis project Ga0206833, IMG submission 152891) | Enriched cells from forest soil in Barre Woods Harvard Forest LTER site, Petersham, Massachusetts, United States -... | ecosystem: Environmental > Terrestrial > Soil > Temperate forest >... | reverse complement strand
GTAACAGATGGCTCACTCAGCGATGTATTGAGAGATTTTAAAACGTATACATCCAAAAATTTGGTGAAAATAATAGCCGAAAATATTCAGGAGAGCCGAAAGGAATGGATGCTCAAGGCTTTTGAAAAGGCTGGTAAATATAATCCGTTAAACATTCATCACCAGTTTTGGCTAAACGGGAATTACCCGGTGTTGCTTTATTCGCCTGCCGTTACCGATCAAAAGATAGATTATATACATGAAAATCCGGTAAAAGCTAGTTTCGTAGGTTCGGCACACGAATATTGGTATAGCAGCGCTAATCCGGAAAGTCCTTTAAAGATTAGTTTTTAATGTAAGCGTGGACGCTTACAACTCTTTGCATTCAAGCGTGGACGCTTGAACGGGCGGGGCTATTAACAAAGAACAGGAATCGCTTGCGCGATTCCTGTTCTTTGTTTGTTCTTTTACCTTTCTTCATGTTCCGCCTATTTAAGCGTCCGTGCTTGAATCTCTACATCCCGTCAATCGCCATGCAAATCGAAACGGTACTACTGCAATTTCTCCAGCTCACTTTTCACAAAACCGGCCAGTTCTTTAACGTAAGCGGCGCTGAAATCAAACTTAATGCCTGCCGTTTCATAAATTTCTTTAATAGTTTTGGTGTAGCCCAGCTTTAAGGCATCCAGGTATTGCTGTAAACCTTTTTCGGGATTTTCTTTATAGTTTTTCCATACGGCAATGGCGCCTAACTGAGCCATGCCATATTCTATGTAGTAAAACGGCACTTCAAAAATGTGCAGTTGCTTTTGCCACAGGTTGGCTTCGGCTTCAGGATGTTCGCTCCAATCGGCAAAACCGGCGCCAAATGGTTCATAAATCTGTATCCATGCGGCGGTGCGCTCGGCATCGGTATGGCCAGGGTTGGTATAAATCCAATGCTGAAACTGATCAACAACGGCTACCCAGGGCAGGGTTTTTAAAACATCAACCAACTGATCGCGTTTAGCACGTTTCAAATCCTCCTCATTATCAAAATAAACATCCCAGTTATCCATGGAAATTAACTCCATGCTCATAGAGGCCAGTTCGGCTACTTCACTCGGACAATGTTTAAAATCATTAAGTTCCAGGTCGGCCGTTAAAAAGGTATGCACAGCGTGACCGCCCTCATGCACCATAGTAGTTAAATCGCGAAAGGTATTGGCCGAGTTCATGAAGATGAACGGCGCACCGGTTTCTGACAGCGGATAATTATAACCACCCGGCGCTTTGCCTTTACGACTCTCCACATCAAAAAGGTTATTCTCTTTCATGATCTCCAGCCGCTCACCCAAATAGGTGCTGATATTGGCGAAACACCTGATGGACTTATCAATCAGCTCGGCGCCACTATTAAATGGTTTCAATGCCGGTTTGCCCGATATATCCACATCCATATCCCATGGTTTTAAAGCATCCAGTTGTAATGCTTCACTGCGTTTTTCGGCCTGCTGGCGTAAAATGGGCACTATCTCTTTTTCAATAGCCTCGTGGAAAGCATAACAATCCTGCGGAGTATAGTCAAACCTGCCCAACGCCTGGAACATGTAATCGCGGAAGTTTTCGAAACCCGCATTCAGTGCTACTTTATGGCGCAGGCCACGCAGCAAATCAAACAATTCGTTCAGTTGTGCTTTGTCCTGCAGGCGGCGGGCAGTTATCTTTTCCCAAACTTCATGCCTCTTGCTGCGATTGGTATCCTTTAAAAATACAGAAGCCTGCTCCAGCGTAAACTCCTTGTCGTCTATATGAACAGACATCGATCCGGTTATGGATTGATATTTCTGTTGTTCCACCTGAATTTCCGTTTGAATAGGGATATTCTCTTCTCTAAACAGCTCCAGCGATTTTTTAACGCCACGCAGGTATATGAAATATTTTTTATGATCAAGTTGATCTACCCACTCGCTGCTAACCAGCTTTTTGTTCAGCTCATTACTGTAAGGAGCAATTTTAGGCTCAATTTCGGTGGCGAAGTATTGAAAGCTTTGCAGCAGTTCTTCGCTGGTGGTATCACAAGTCATGCGGATATAGCGCCAGGCAAAATCTTCCTCAACGGCGGCTTCCAGCTCGCTGCGGTTATGCAGCCATTTTTCCAGTTCTTCAACCGAGTTAACAGGGCGGTCGCGCAGCTCTTTGAAAAATGGTTCAAGGGTTTCCCATTTAATTTCGATACTGACGGGGATATATGTTCTTGTTTTTTTGTGGATCATGATGTTACGATATGCTTATCTGCAAATATGCGCATAAGTAGGCAAGTGCGGAAGTGCGGACAGTTCTAAAATTGTCATTTTGATGATGGATGAATCTGCCCTATTCCTACAACCAACAACTCCCCGCGCGTCCTTGCGAGGTACGAAGCAATCTATAAGCTATGCAAATAAAGGGGTACAAAGCTGTTGATTAACGCTCGCAAAAGCTTCAAGTTTCATTGATTGTCCTGTGTAGAGATTTCTTCGTACCTCGCAATGACGCGAATGTTTTTTCTTGCTTTTCATACCCCTTATTACTTCGCATACAACGTTTCCGACATCAGCTTGATACCGTCTTCGTAACTGGTGGGTTTTAAAGTTAAAAGCTTTCTCGAACTTAGTTGAGTCGAATATGTAATCGTGGTTGTATTGGTAATACATTTCAACGGTGCCCATTACGGTTTTGTTAAACAAGCCGTATGCCCACAGTAAAAACTTGTTTACGGCAAAGTATGAAGGCTTAACACCATAAATGCGGGCAGCCGTTTCTATTAATTGTTTGCCGGGCAGGGCCTGTGCAGTGGGCATATGCCATATTTGGCTATCACTATCGGGGTTTTGGCCCAGCAGATACATGGCTTTGCCCATATCGGGTATAAAGCTAAAGTTGTGCAGCATTTTGGGGCTGCCTATCCATTGGGCACCTTGTTTTTTGGCATATTTATCCAGCACCATCATATCAAAAAAGCTATTCAGGCTGTCGGTACCATAAAAATCGGCGGCGCGGGCAATGCTGGCGCTTATGTTGCCGGCTTTGGCTTCGACCATTAGTTTGTTGGCAATGGCGGCGCGTACTTTACCTTTTTCGCTGCAAGGATTGTAAGGAGTATCTTCGGTCATGCGGCCATTAACCAGGCCATACATGTAAACGTTATCAAAAAATATCAGCCGCGCACCGGTTGCTTTAGCCAGATTAATTACGTTATCCATTATTACCGGCCATTGCTGCTGCCAGATGTTTTTATCATAAACCAGCCCGGCAGTTAAATAAATCACGGTCGATCCTTTTACCGCTTCCAGCAGTTCGGCATAGTTCAGCAGATCGGCTTTTTGCCAGGTAATATTTTTGCCGCTTGCTGGTACTGGTTTGCGGCTTACCAAACGTATAGTTTCGTTGTTGTTTACTAATTCGCGGGTTAGTGCATTTGCTACTGCTCCGCCGGCTCCTAATATAGTGTGCATATCTTTTTTGTTTTTGTTTACTCAAAGGTATGTCGGGGCCGAAGCCCAAAACGTTAACAAAAGATAAGAATTTGGGGGGTAGTGATTAGCGACTTGTTATTAGAGATTGGGAGGATATTATATTTAACTACTTTCTAATCTTTAATCATTAGGCTCCAATACCTTCTGCCACGCATAAATCAAAAATCGTAAATTCTTAATCACTTCTTTATCAAAAACTAATGAAACTTTAATGGTATAAATGCCCGTTTAAACAGCCAGGTAAGTATCTTTAAATCAAAACCCTAACCATGAAAAAAACTATATTATTACTCATCATCCTGATTGCTTTATTAACGGGTTTTGCATCGGCTCAAATAAAAACCGATAAGTATTGCCAGGTTATTGTGGCCCGTAAAAGAGCAAAAATATCTTTTGGGGCGGATCGCGATCTGTTTAAGCTTAAAGATACTTCGGCTATGCAGCAATTAAACTTTGTTAATTACCTGACTACCGAAGCCGACGTTTTAAATTACATGAGCAAATTAGGCTGGTCGCTGGTAAATGTTCACTCGGCCGGCCCATACACCTTAGAAGAGTTTTTTTATTTCAAAAAAGCCTTTAATGCTTCAGAACTAGCTGAGTAGCTCAAATTCGTAAATCTAAAATCGCAAACCGTAAATCACCTCGCCAATTCCAGTATCCTTCTCCTTATCCGCGACAGCGAAACCGGCGTGATACCCAAAAAATTGGCAATGTAATGCTGGGGCATGCGCTGTAAAACCTCTTTGCCATAGATCAGCAAATCGAGGTACCGTTCCTCCGGCGATTTGGTGATGAACGATGTCATGCGGTCTTCATAGCAGATCAAATAGTGTTCGGCCACCAGTCTGCCAAAACGCTCTATTTTATAGGCCAGCATAGGGTTGTTGAGCATTAGCTGCATGTTTTTGTGGCTGATAACAATGAGCAGCGTATCATCAAGCGCCTGGATGTAATTTATGGCCGGTTCTTGGGTTAAATAACTTTTGTACGAACTAACAAACTCATGCTCAAAGCTGAAGTATCCGGTAATTTCTTCCCCATCTTTCACCATATAATACCTTACCGAACCCGATATAATAAACCCGATGTCGTTGCATACTTTGCCATATTCGGCAAAATGCTTTTTCTTTTTAAGCGATTGAAAGGTAAGATGCTGGGTAAAAATAATCCACTCGGCCTCGTTAAATACAACGTATTTCTCCAATTGCTGCCGGAAAATTGTCAAAGCGGTTGAAGTATCCATATTCTTTTAAGTTGTACGTGCGCTATAATGTAAATATGCATATAAATAGCCAAAAAATACAAAATAGCCCGTCAAAAGTGGGGCACTCATCAATCCAAAGCTTTCAACGGCAATACATAAAACAGGCATTGATAAACCACAGCAACGACGACCCGATCCAGCCAAAATTGCCCATCAAAACACATTTACAACAACATCATAATCAATATTTTAACATTTAAAACAGCAATATTTTTAGTTTATAAATCATTAATAAGTTCAAAAAATACTGTCATAATACCATCATTAATACTTGTCATAAACATATCAAATCAAACCATACCCTATTTTTTTAGTTTAATATGGTATGAATGTTGCTATGAGATATCTCCATAAATAATGATCATAAGCTCATAGCGGCTTATTCAATTTTTTTTAAAACGATACAATATGAAAAAGATACTATTAAGTTTAACCCTGCTGCTTTTTACCGTTGCCGGATTTAGTCAGCAGTTTAAGCCGGTAAAGGTTGATAGCCTGGTTACCGTTTCAATGCCTGCAGCTTATAAGCAAAAAGACACACTTGGGCAGCATATTTATGCCGGCACCGGTACATTTGGCTATATGACAGTAATTGTTGCCCCTAACGAGAAAAACAATACACCGCTTAAAAAAGAGAAGGACCTTAACAAGGTTTTAAAGGAATATATTACGCATATCCAAAGCCAATCGGTTGGGGGTAGTATTCAAAATGTGCGCGATACTACTGTGGGTACCTTAAAAGCAAAAGCGTTTACTTTAAAAAGTGATGATGGCGCTGGCGGTTTTCAGTTTATTAAATTTACATTGATTTATACACAGGATGCTACCTATACATTTGAATACATTTACCCATCAGAACGGCAGGCATTAATGGGCGATGAATATAAAAGCTTTATCTCATCCATCAAATTATCGCGTGAATTGCAGCGGAATGATCAGTACCTGGTGCCGGACACCGGTATGTCGGCCATTACAAAGCTCGAAATTTATGGCAGCGCCGGGCTTGTAATAGCATTTGTTGTAGTGCTGCTGGTACGCAAAAAGAACAACCTGGTTGTTGGATAACTTTAACAACCAAACTACATTAAGTTTAAAGCCTTAAGTCAAACAGGATACCCCTTTTTGACTCAAGGCTTTTTTGCTGGTAAGACTACGATTATAATAGTTTTCGGATTGGTTGATGGCTTAAAATAAAATTAGTCATTGCTGTAGCGCTAAAATACCTGGTTGCGTAATAGGTTTATTATGCGGGGCAAAGCGTTTTCATTTATAGCTATTTTAGTTTTATTTTTTCTCGGCATTAAGCTGCTGTTTTCGGTAGTATTTGGCCGCAATCACTGGCCCCACTATTGAATAGTAAAAAACCATTAAACCTAATTCAAATATATGAAATCACTAAGTACAATTTTCGCTACAGTTTTTTTGTTGACACTTTGTTCTTGCAATAAAAATTTAAATGGTGTAAATCCTACCGGCAATACAAAAACAGAAAACTCCACACTTAATTTTGGGCAGGCTCCCGTTGCTGGCAATTGGAACATTGTAACTGATTCGACCTATGCCGGTGCAGGTTATTCAAACCACCCGGTTAATTATGCAGGGCAACCCGGCGATTATTTTAACATTAGCACCAATGGCGTAATTTATACTAAAGAAGGCAAACAATTAGATACTTTAAGTTACCAGCTAATGGGCGATACCGCTATAGTTATTTCAACCTTCGGCCTTATTGTCAACGGGGTGCCGGCGGTAAGTCATATTAAAAATTTAAGTGAAACCACTATGGTAATTGCATCACCTGTAATTTTAACACCGGGTGGTGTTTTTAGCCGTAAGGTTACTTTAAGCAGATAGTTTCTGATAAGAAAATCCAGCGTCAGGAGTCAAAATTGATACAAACCATTTTTGACTCCTGGCTCGCTACTTAGTGCCTCTCCATAAAAGCCCCCTGTTCCACGCGGCTTTATGCAAAAATTGTTTATTATCCAGCCAGGTAATCCAAAAAACGGTAATAAATACTCCCCAGGCCGAGCCGGCGGTGACATCCTCAAAAAAATGTTCGCTCAAATACATGCGCGAGTAGCCCACCAGTATGGCAGTGATGAATAGCAGTATGCTCCAGCTTTTATTTTTAAGCAGATAAGTGATCACCACGGCAGTTGAAAATGCCGTAACCGTATGGCCCGATGGGAAGCTGTTAAACTTATCAATATACATCCCTTTCACAAAATGGATCTCACTTAAGCGCTGGCTAAAAAACAAGGCAGGTCGCGGAGCCTTAACTATGTGTTTAATTATTTGTGCCGATAGGGAAGTTACCGCATAGGCGCTTGCCAGCAACAACGCTTTTCGGTAATTAAATAAAACCAATATAATGGCAACGGTTATAGTTGTCCATCCATCGCCCAAATCAGTAAAATAAGGGGCAATAACATCGGCCCAGTTGCTGTAGTGGCTGTTAATGGTAAAGTAAATGGTTTCTTTGGTAAAAAATAGTTTAACAACCAGGCAGCACAGTAAAAGCACAAGATAAAGGATAAAAAATAGCCTGATTTGTTTTAAAACATCTTTTATTCCTATATTCATCGTGCAAAATAAGCATATCCTTATTCACTGCAAAAAAATCGTTATGTTTACAATGGAAGTATTGTATTAAGCCCATTGTAACAATGATTTTAAACGTTTATGCACAAACGTTTAGTGAAAATATGCTGCTTTGATTTATTTTTGCAACCCTTTACAAGTAACTGATCAAATAATAAATAAGTAAATGTCGAAAAGCATATTCCGTAAAAAGTCTATTCACAAAATTTTAGTTGATGTTTCCAGTGGTTTTAGCGATGCTGAACATTCCGGCGGATCGCACCTGAAAAAAGAACTAAATGTAAAGGATCTTACCTTAATGGGAATAGCGGCCGTAGTAGGCGCGGGTATATTTTCGACAATCGGACTGGCCTCATTCAATGGCGGTCCCGGTGTAACCATTCTGTTTGTCATCACTGCCATTACCTGTGGTTTTTCGGCCCTATGCTATGCCGAATTTGCTTCCAGAATACCCGTTGCGGGGAGTGCCTATACTTATGCTTATGCTTCATTTGGCGAGCTCATTGCCTGGATAATTGGCTGGGATTTGTTAATGGAATATGCCATAGGTAACATCGCCGTGGCTATTTCATGGAGCACTTATTTTGTTAATCTGATGGAAGGTTTCCACATCCATATACCGGCGTATCTCACCATGGATTATTATTCCGCCTTCAAGGCGCATAGTCAGGTGGTAGCGTTTACTGCCAGCCATAATATTGCCGCCATAACCGACGAATTAAAACAAGGTGCACTAGCCTGGAGCAGCGCCCCGGGTTTCGGTGGTTTCAGGCTGATAGCCAATATACCGGCCCTGCTTATAGTGGTAATTATTACTTATCTGGTTTACATAGGCATACGCGAAACCAAGAAGGCTACCAATGCCATGGTGATTTTAAAAATTGCCATAGTGCTGGCAGTAATATGTATAGGCTTTTTCTACGTAACGCCAGCCAACTGGCACCCCTTTATGCCCAACGGTTTTGGTGGAGTAATGAAAGGTGTATCGGGCGTGTTTTTTGCCTATATTGGTTTTGATGCCATATCAACCACGGCCGAAGAGTGCCAGAGTCCTCAGCGCGACTTACCGCGGGGCATGATCTATTCACTCATTATCTGTACCGTACTTTATATTTTAATTGCCATTGTACTTACCGGTATGGTAAGCTATAAAGATCTGGCCGTTGGCGATCCGCTTGCTTACGTATTTACCAAAGTGCATCTACCCCAAATAAGTGGTATTATATCATTTAGTGCGGTTATAGCCACCGCCAGCGTGTTGTTGATTTTTCAGGTGGGCCAACCCCGTATATGGATGAGCATGAGTCGTGATGGTTTGTTGCCTAAAGCATTTTCACGCATCCATCCAAAATATCATACGCCCTCATTCGCCACTATTGTTACCGGTTTTGTGGTGGCTATACCGGCCTTGTTTATGAACCTTACCGCCGTTACCGACCTAACCAGTATCGGCACCCTGTTTGCCTTTGTGCTGGTATGCGGCGGTGTATTGCTACTTCCGCGCGAGGCAGCGAAGGCCGGCCGTTTCCATTTGCCTTATTTCAATTCAAAATATATTGTACCTGTTTTATTTGTTGCAGGGGCCTATTTTTTCAGGAATGATATATGGGCCCTGTTTACTGGTGCCAATGCACACGAAAACTTCCCTATGTTTCTGTTTATCATTTTATCGGCAGTGTTAACGGTGGCCTCGGTTGTTAAAAACCTGTCGCTTATTCCTGTTTTAGGTTTATTAAGCTGCTTTTATTTAATGACCGAGCTGGGCTATACCAACTGGCTGCGTTTTTTAATATGGTTGGTAATAGGGCTGGTAATTTACTTTACCTACAGCTATAAAAACAGCTTATTGGGCAAAGATCATAGCGAAGCACACAATTAACGTTAAGCAGTAATCACATATAACACGTGTGGGGCAATAAATTAACGTGGCTATTGTATATTAGTTAATCTGTTTAAAAACAATATGAATTTAAATACAATAGCCATTATTGGGTACTGCGCTGCCTTTGGTACCACCATTTCGTTTTTGCCGCAGGCCATTAAAACCATTCAAACTAAAGATACATCGGGCATTTCGTTACCCATGTATGCCCTCTTTACTGCAGGTACCCTGTTGTGGCTTATTTATGGGATAATTGCCAATAGCTTGCCCGTAGCCATAGCCAATGCCATTACTTTAATTTTTGCCAGCATCATTTTGGTTTATAAGATAAGGTATAAGTAAGGTTGGATGGCGAGTTGACTGTCATCTTCCGTTAAAGTCGGATCATTCTCATTCTACCTTCTCCCCTCGTGTCATTTCGAACGATGGTACCGGGGAGAAAATTTTTACGGCGGACATCGTTCGCCGTGTATAATCTGCAATGCATGCGCAAAAGATTTCTCTCTATCGTTCGAAATGACAAGACGATTTTATTTTTCTCTCTATGACAAGTCATAAAGAGGGAAAAACTATAAACCGAAAACTGCAAACTAAAAACTACTGCGTGGCCAGTACCAAACCAACTTTGCGCTGCTGCGGACCGCCCGGCGATTTAATTAACGGCGAATTAAGGAAAATTATAGTTGACGAATAGCTGATAATAGTCACATCAGAAACTACACCTGCGCTGGTAAACGATTTAATATCAACCTCGGTATCAGATACCTGGTTATAGGTTAACGTATCCAGTTTAGTACCTTCTTTAGTATAAAGAATACCACCTGATGCAAACCTAAAATAATCACCACTTTGTCCCTGGTAAATTATAGGGTTGGTGCCTGTGTTAACACCTGTATAGGTGGTATCGCCTATAATGCTCCATGTTCCAACTACCGAAACATTACCACTGGTGGGTATAACAGCCGGAGGACCGTCCTTTGAGCAGGAATACATTAAAACCAATAAACTTGAACAAAGGATAAATATGAATACTTTCATTGCCTGGTAAAAAGGATAAATTTAATTAATAATTTGTTTTTTGTGTTACCTGCTTAATGTTATTTTTCTGCCAAAAATACCGCCCGGCGACAAAAATAATGGCGAGGCAATAACCAGGCTGGTTGATGTTAGCGTTTTAATACGGCTCACCTGTGGCACCCCATTTGCAATAACCCCAAATGACGTAATAACGATACCTGTATCGGCCATTAGATGATAGCTCAGGGTATCCAATTGTGCACCTTCCTTGGTATAAATTACACCATTGGCAGTTATGTTAAAATAATCACCGGGCTGGCCCGCATAATCTACCGGATGATTTAAATAACCAACATCCGCGTAGGTTGAATCGCTCACAATGTTCCATTTGCCCACAATAGTAGCCGGACCATTATTAGCGCCTTTTGTGCACGCATATAAACTCAGCAATGTACCTATTATAAAAATCGATGCGTATTTTATCTTCATTTAAGTAATGGGTTAGTTGTAAACATAATTAATTACGCAACTGCACCACCTTATGCTACAATGGAAACTATTTTTTAATGAAATATTATGGTTTAACACTGTACTCCTGGTTGGTAGCTGGTGGCGTATCGGGCGTTTTAATTACATTGAACTGGTGATGGGTGCTTTGATGGCAACTATTGCAGCTGTTGGTTAAAAACACAAAATTTGCTTCAAACCGCTTCAAACTTTTGGCTTTTATGGCATTGCTAATACTATCCAAGGCAGGATAAATGATGGGCAGCGATATTATTTCGGGCCGGTCGGTGCAGTACTTTTTCACGTCTTCGAGGGTTTCTTTTATTTCGCCAACCTCAAAATTGGCCAGATCCCAGTTCTGATTTTTCCCGGCAAACCAAATTTTAGCATGGTGTACTTGTATACCCATCATGAACTCGCCCAAACCGGGCCGGTAGGTTTGCGCTAGCTGCTGCTTTAAGCTATCAACCTGGCGTTGTAATGCCACTTTTTGATTATCTGAAGATGACGAACACGCCTGCAACCATATCATCGGCAATGCAATGGCTAATAACAACGAATGTTTATTTTTCATTTTAACAGGGGCTTTTTGTTTATAAAGTTAGTTATCCGGGTAAATATTGCCAATGGTGTTTTTTAAAATCATGGTGCAGAGTGAACTCACCCTGTCATCGCTTCGCTTGACATCCCTCTCTTCGCTGCGCGGAAAGAGGGATTTGTAAAACTGACAATTGCAAACTGCAATTTCCCATCACCCTCTTTACGAAGTAGAGAGGGTCGACGGGCGAAGCCTCGTCGGGGTGAGTCCATTATGCGCGCGATGTTATGTTTTTGTAAAAAGACTTTAGCTTGTCAATATTTTGGACGTAAAGTATTATGGTGTCTAGTGCGACATTTATTTCATATAGAACAGATTAGTTACCATTTGGCAAGTGCCTTGAAACTAAGTGGTTACAAATTGCGACCATTTATCCTCTAAAAAAAAAATTAAAAATCGAGTTTTATGGTCGTAAAAGCTATTTTTATAAATAGAATAATTCTAGGTGGTCGCAATTTGCGGCCACCTCTATAAAAGTTATCGCAACAAAAACAAACGGCCAAAGGTCAAGCACTGTTAAAAGTACCTGATGAGGTAATTATTAATAAGATAAAGCCCCCTAAAACTAACAAAGCGGCCCTATTTTCATAAGGCCGCTTCGTTTTATACTATCGGGCTATATTATTGCTGACGTTGCAATATCGAGCCAAATTTACCTTCGTAATCCTTTATCTGTTGTTTCAATTTGGCGCTTAATACCGTTTGATGGTTTTCGTCGGTAAGGTTAGCCAGTCCGCTGATGAATGATATGCCGTATTGAACGTCGCGTGCGCTTAAATCGCCTGAGTTATTTTGCAGCAGGTAATAGTTGTAATCCAATTGATCGGTCAAATAATCGTCAACATTGGTTACAAATTTATTGCCCAGTACAATATCATGCAGGTTGTATGCGGTTTGTGCCAGTATTATTTTACGGTCGGCAACATCCAGGCCGGTATTAATATTAGGCAGTACCTCATCATATTTGTGCAGGGCCTTTAAAGCAAGGTCCGGGTGACCATCTTTCATCAATCCTGTAATTAAATCAAGGAAGGTGGTAACCATAACCGGGTAAAACATGGTGGTAGACTCATGATCCAAATATTTGGCAGTTTTAAAATTGCCGAATTTAAATTTGTTCATCACGTTATCATACATCACCAAGCTGTTTATCTTACCTAACTGATCGCCGCGGGCGGTGATAGTGGTATCGGGTTTTAATGGTAGCAGGCGGTAGGTATACCCCTCTTTGTATAGGTAAGGCTGCAAACCAATTAAATTTTCCTGCCCAATAGTAGTGGTAAAGCAAATAGGCCTTTTCCAGTTATTGTGTGCCAAAATATCCAGCATGGCCAGGTTTTCTTTGGTAATATAGTTCGATGTATATTTCCAGTCAATTTCGGTAGCCAGCCTGTCTTTTTGTTCAGGTGTAATTACATGGTTAGCCATTACATCATCGGCATTAACAGTAAGCTTGAAGCTTTTAGTTGGCAGAAAGTTACCATAGTCGCCACTTTGGTACGCTACCTGGGTAGCTTTATCATCCGATGTTATGAAATCAAACACTTCTTTTACTTCGGTATAACCAGGTAGTTTTCTGTCATCAAAATAAATCACATCGCGTACACCTTCTTTATATTTATCATAAGGCATGGTGATGGGCAGCGCTGCCGATTCATTCATCGGTTTTTGCATCTGATGAATGTACCAGTCGCCGGTAAATAAGCTCAAGTTTACAATACGCACATCGGGCCTTATGTTTTCAACCTCCTGATCGTACCATAACGAATAAGTATCATTATCACCATAAGTAAACAGGATCGCATTTTTAGGGCACGATATCAGGTAATCGTAAGCCATATCATGCGGTGTCATTTTGGTCGAGCGGTCATGGTCTTTCCACTCCTCTTTGGCCAGCAATACCGGGCCAGCCAACAGGCATATCACCGTAGCAATAACGGCAGCACCTTTAGGGCTAACCTTCATTCTAATCAGTTCGGCCAGGGCTATCACACCCAAACCTATCCATATGGCAAAGGCATAAAACGAACCTACATATGAGTAATCCCTTTCGCGCGGCTGTATACTTGGCTGATTAACGTATAACACAATGGCAAGGCCGGTAAAGAAAAATAATAGCAATACCACCAGTGCATCGCGTTTTTTACGTTGAAAATGATAGATGGCGCCCAGCAATCCAATTAAAAATGGCAACGCAAATAAAGGAGTGTAAGTAGATCCTAATTGCAGGCCCTGAGTTGGGTCAGGAGTGCCACCGCCTACAACTGATTTAGGCAGATGACGGCCGCCATCAAAAATGCCGCTTGTCCAGTTACCATCAATAGCAGTCATACTTTGCTGACCATCGGCATCGCTATAGCGACCCACAAAGTTCCACAGAAAGTAACGTGCATACATCTGGTACATCTGCCAGCTAAACATCCATTTTATATTGTCGGAAAAAGTAGGTGCCGCACCATCACTCATTTGCAGCCATTGGCGGTAAAACTGCGGATCCTGCCCGTCGTTACTATACATACGCGGCAGAAAAGTTGTGTGATCATACACGTAATTGGTTTTTCTTGCCAGCGTTTTCGTACTTGGTTTCGCCTTTTCGGTAAATGGTGCTGCCCTCGGTCTGGTCAATCACCTTGGCATCAAAATACTGACCAAACAACAATGGCGATTCGCCGTATTGGATACGGTTTAAGTAGCCATACAAGGTAAAGGCATTGTCGGGGTGCGAGTTATCCAGATTGGTACCCGCAGTAGCGCGGATAGGGATATAAGCAAACGAGCTGTAGCCTAAATAAATAAAGGCCACACA
>Ga0206833_1218_pt1 | contig 14161 bp, 9 predicted proteins | sample Alteio_BWOrgCont_32_FD_152891 | JGI IMG/M metagenome (GOLD analysis project Ga0206833, IMG submission 152891) | Enriched cells from forest soil in Barre Woods Harvard Forest LTER site, Petersham, Massachusetts, United States -... | ecosystem: Environmental > Terrestrial > Soil > Temperate forest > O... | reverse complement strand
TTGGTAATTCTATTAATTTTAATAATGGATATCCTTCAGTAACAAATGGATCTCAAATAGTTAGTGTTGGTTGTTCTGCCAGCATCAGTGATACTTTGGGCAACCTTTTATTTTATACCAATGGTGATACCATCTGGAACCGCAACAATTCTATAATGCCAAACGGCACGGGCCTGTTGGGTAGCAGCAATGTTCAGCAAGGTGTTTTAATTGTACCAAGCCTTGATACTTCTAAAAAGCTTTATTATGTATTTACGATCGGTAACCCAATTGCTGGTGGCGCAAAAGAATTAAGTTATTCCATTATAGATATGAGATTAAATGATTCGCTGGGCGATGTATCGCAAAAAAACATTTTGCTCGATAGCAACGTAACAGAAAAACTGACGGCTACAAAAAATTATGACGACACTGATTTTTGGGTAGTAACAAAAAACTTAAATGGTCAGTTTAAAACATATTCAATAACAAAAGATGGAATAAATATGCAGCCGGTAATTTCTATAGCCGGCGAGCTGATACAAAACGGGGATTATTCCGGTGCCATCAAAATATCAAATAACGGATGCTGGCTGATATCTACCACACGGGGTATTTTTGGAGATGCCGCTTTTGTTGAAGTACTGCATTTTGATAACACTACAGGAAGCGTTTCAAACGGTTACAGCACTACGGCTATCCCTCATCCTTATGGGCTTGAGTTTTCACCGGATAGCAAGAAATTTTATATTGGCGAAAATGATGAAGCTCCTGTTTACCAGTTTAACCTCAATGAAGCAAAAGAGAAAGATATATTACCTTCTCAACTGGCCGTATCTGATTCTTATCCGGCTACGTATTCTTTTCAACTGGCTCCTGACGGGAAGATATATTTTGTAACGCAGGATAGTACAACTTTGGGATGCATAAAAAGCCCCAATAATTATAGTCTATTCTGTAATGTAGATACATCCGTAGTTACGGGGCTTAGTTTTAATACATACTCGTTGCCCAATAATTTTAATTTAACCTATAACGGCTCATTAAGCTGTGCGCAGGAAATACAGGGTTGCATTTTGCCATTGCAGAAACTAATGCCAAATGCGTTTACACCTAACGGTGATGGTTTAAATGATTGTTTTGGTATTGATCATAAAATAAGGGATAGTTTGCCTTTCCTTGATTTTGCTATTTATGACCGTTGGGGAAACCAGGTATTTTATTCTACCAATGAATTTGATTGCTGGGATGGCACTTATAAAGGCCGCCCTGCAGACCAGGCCAACTATGTGTATTATCTCCGTGAAAGAACCGATTGCGGTTATGCTTTTAAAACAGGATATGTAGTACTGATAAGATAAGTATTATGTTTTAGGTATCAGGTAATAAGTATTGATTATTTTTCTACAAACACTTAAAACTTACTACTTAATACTTATCACTTATTTATGTATTTCACTAGTAAAATGAAATTCAATATCAGGGTTGTTTTGCCTTTCTGTATTTAAGAACCATTCGCTTTGTGCCAGGTAAACAATATGCCCATCTTTATCTTCGGCGATATTGCCTTGTTTAAAGCGGATGAAATCCTGTAACTTTTTAGGGTCTTTGCTTGTCAGCCAGCAGGCTTTATAAAACGGCAATGAATTCATTTGAACAGATGCACCATATTCCTGCAATAAACGGTATTGAATAACTTCAAATTGTAATTCTCCTACACAACCTATGATTTTTTTATTGCCGCCAAATTGAGTGAATAATTGCGCTACACCTTCATCAGTTAATTGCAATAATCCTTTTTCCAACTGCTTGGTTTTCATTGGATCTTTGTTAACTACTTCTTTAAATATTTCAGGTGAAAAACTTGGTATGCCGGTGAAATAAAATTTTTCTCCTTCCGTCAAAGTATCACCAATTTTAAAGTTACCAGTATCAAACAAACCAACCACATCGCCAGGATATGCTTCTTCAATAACATCTTTTTGACGTGCTAAAAAACTATATGGATTACTGAATCTAAACTCTCTATCCAACCTTACATGTTCATAATATTTATTACGCTCAAACCGTCCGCTGCATACACGAAGGAATGCGATACGGTCACGATGCTTTGGATCAAGGTTGGCATGTATCTTAAAAATAAACCCGCTGAATTTGTCTTCTTCTGGTTTTACATCACGCACAGTTGTATGCCTTGGTCTTGGTGTTGGTGCAATGCGAACAAACGTATTCAGCATTTCTTTCACACCAAAATTATTTACAGCGCTTCCAAAAAATACGGGTGCGGTTTTGCCGCTTAAATAATCATTTACATTTAATTCGCCATAAACTCCATCAATCAATTCCACATCTTCGCGCAATGTTGCTGCATCCTTCTCGCCTATTTTTGAATCTAAAATTGGTTCATTCAGGTCTTTTATCTCAACAACATCATCATCATTTGCTTTGGTGCCTGCGGTAAATAATACTAAACTTTTTTCATGCAAATCATATACGCCTTTAAAATCTTTACCGCTGCTAATTGGCACCGTCATCGGGTGCAATTGTATCTTTAATTCATTTTCAATTTCTTCCAGCAAATCAAAACGGTTCTTTCCATCACGGTCCATTTTGTTTATAAAAACAATTACCGGCGTGTTGCGCATGGCAATTACTTCCATTAACCTGCGCGTTTGCGCTTCAACTCCATTTACACTATCAATTACCAAAACAACACTATCCACCGCCGTTAGTGTGCGGTAAGTATCTTCCGCAAAGTCTTTGTGGCCGGGAGTATCTAAAAGGTTTATTAAATGGCCGTCATATTCAAACGTCATTACGCTGGTGGCAACGCTGATACCACGCTGGCGTTCGATCTCCATAAAATCGGAAGTTGCGTGTTTTTTAATCTTATTACTTTTAACCGCGCCAGCCGTTTGAATAGCGCCGCCAAACAACAGGAACTTTTCCGTTAAAGTAGTTTTTCCCGCATCCGGATGGGAAATGATTGCAAAGGTTTTGCGTTTGTTGATCTCGTTTATGTATTTCATTTTTTTGCTACCAGCTTCAGTTCCCTGTGGCAACATCGTTGTGTCACTCACTTGTACCACATATCATTATGCAGCAATAAGCCAGGATTTTTTTGAATGCGCAAAGGTAAGCTTTGGAGAATTAATAAATGTGACAGGTAAGAAAGTTGGGTAGTGGGACAGTTTGAAATTTCCAGTTAATGTTCTTCTTTTTTTAATCATTGGCATGTAGAAAATAAAACAGGATCGTTCGGGTCAGGTACATTTTTTATTAGATCCAGTATATTGATGGCTGCCGGACAGCATTTTGTAAATATGATATATAAATCGCCGCATTGCCCTATTATTTTACCTGTTACTGTCGTTGCTTCAACCACATAATAATAATGATAAAAAGAATCTGTATTAGGTTGTAATGATTCAAGAACTTGTCCTTGATATAGGCCTGAATCTAGTACTGTATTAGTTGAATCATATATGACATAATGAATATATCCCACACCTTTTTGAAATATAGCCCAGTTATCGTTGATGCCATCGCCATTTGGAGAATAAAAACTTGGTATACGAATGAAGGTAGAATCGGTTGTCGCTGTTGTATCATTCACAAGGTTTATACAATGACTAATTGCAGGTTTATATCCGGTTATAGTAATATTAAATCCTGAAGTTACAGTGACACTATCTCCATTTGTGGTAAGAGATGCACAATAGCTATTGCCATCAACTGTTATAGGATAACTCAAAGATATGTTAGTGGTATCAGTCGGCACTATGCCATTGCTCCAAACTGCGGGATCGCTCCAATTGCCTTCTTTTACATTAGTTACTTGTGCTAAAATTGAATTCGATACAATTAGTAATAGCGAAATAAAACACATCTTTTTTTGAAATATTTTTTTGCTGCTTGTTTGCATTCATTTTAGTTTAAGAACAAATATATACAATGGACATTCGATTCCCGAAATTTATTATTGATTTTAAGGTTCGCTTCAATAAAAGCTCAATAAAGGTATGCCGTACAAGTGAGTGACACAACGATGCTGAGTAGTATTACAAATGCCGGTCACAAAAAAATTCCCCTTGTTATTACTGTTGTTTACCGAGTTTTTGTTGGTATTTACCTTTGGGTTATTGTAATGTGCAGGCAAGTGTAATAGTTTTGTTTAAAATTTATAATAATGGAAGATGAACAAATAAAAACAACTCCTCAAAAACATAACAGCCGTATGTGGCTGGGGTTTTGTTTGCTTTTTGCAGGCGGTATTTTGCTGGCGCAACGTGCGGGCATCCCTTTGCCGGTTAAAATAATATTTAACTGGCAATTGTTTTTAATAGTGTTTGGCTTTATTATTGGAATAAGGCATAAGTTTCGCGGCAATGGCTGGCTGGTGATGATGTTGGTTGGAGGCTTTTTTTATATTGATGATTATTATCCTGCATTGCTTATACATCAATATTTATGGCCGGGCTTTTTAATTTGTATCGGGTTGATTTTTATTATCCGCCCGCGTCAGCTCTGGCACCATGAGCATTCTGAAAAATGGAAATACTGGAAAGAAAAAAAACAGGATTGGGAACAACAATATAAAGAGTCCAGTCCGTCGGGCGAAGATTATATTGATATGACGACGGTGCTGAGCGGTACAAAAAAAAACATTTTATCAAAAGACTTTAAAGGCGGTGATGTGGTAAGTGTTTTGGGTGGAACGGAACTTAACTTTAGCCAGGCAGATATAAATGGCCGTGTAATACTGGAGCTTACACAAGTACTCGGTGGCATTAAATTAATTGTACCTCCGCATTGGGATGTTCGTACAGAAATAGTAGTTTCCATATTTGCAGGTGTTGAAGACAGGCGGCCGTCGGATGCAAAGGTTGTGGATCCTAATAAAGTATTAATATTAAAATGTACATCGCTATTGGGCGGCATTGATATACGGAGTTATTGATACATTTTATTCACTTAAATTGAATACGTATGAAATGGTTTATCGCTAAACTTATTTTTCATATTATTAATGATGAGGTTAATTCTTCAAAGCAGTTTGATGAACAGATAAGATTGGTGTTGGCTGCTGATGAATCCATTGCATTGAACAAAGCAATGCATATTGGCGAAAATGAAGAAGAAATACTCTGGAACAACCGTCAGCAACTGGTTCAATGGAAATTTATTAATGTGGCTGAATTGTATGAATTGGGTGAACTGGTTGATGGAATGGAACTGCACTCAAAAGTGGTGGAATATGATGAGCCGTTGAATTATATCAGTTCTGTACATAAAAGAGCAGCGGATATTGAACAACGTTGCATCTATAAAAATTTACAATTAATATAAATCATTTTTATTGTCAGGATCATTACTTTCTGTCGGCAGGTTTTTGCGGGTATTTATTGCCTGGTGGCTGATATGGGCTGCATTGCAGGCAATAATATTATATTGGTTTGACCTTAATTTGCGATTATCCGTTACCGATAGTTTGGTAACCAACCTGTTGACGGCAGGCATGTGTTTGCTGGTGAGTTACATCATGCAATTTTATATCCCGCAAAAAGAACGGTATTGGTATATAGTTGCTTTAAGTTTTATATTGACTGCTTTGATGGTTCTTACTGCCAGGATAACATTATCCGCCATCAACAACAATAATATTGTGTATATAACGATGTTGAAGAAAACGTTGCCGATCCGCTTTGGCATTGGTTTTTTGCTGATAGTTTGTATGTCGATGATCAGTTTATCGTGGTATAGTTTTGTTGACCAGAAAGAAAATGAACAACGCCAGGCTGATACCGAAAAGCTGAATAAAGAAGCTGAACTTTTTAAACTTCGTCAGCAATTGCAGCCGCATTTTTTATTTAATAGTTTAAATTCAATAAGCGCATTGGTCGGAACGAGGCCGGAAGAAGCGCGGCGAATGATACAGCAACTGTCTGATTTTTTGCGTGGCACTATTAAAAAAGAAGAACAACAATTTGTAACATTGGCAGAAGAATTACAACATCTTCAATTGTACCTGGATATTGAGAAAGTGCGTTTTGGGAATCGATTGTCAACGAATATTGAAAGTGATGAAGCAGCGAATGAATTAAAACTGCCTTCGCTTTTATTGCAGCCGATTGTTGAAAATGCTATTAAGTTTGGTTTGTATGATACCATTGAAACGGTCGTCATCAGTATCCATGCAAAAAAAGAAAATGGGCAATTGATGATCACTGTACAAAACCCTTTTGATCCGCAAACAGCTACAATGCAGGCAGGTTCTGGTTTTGGGCTGAGCTCTGTGAAACGAAGGCTGCATTTATTATTTGCACGGAAAGATTTATTATCAACCAATGTTGATGAAAATATTTTTACTACTTCTTTAAAAATACCACAGTTAGTATGAAAGTGATATTGATTGATGATGAACCATTGGCACGTTTGATCGTAACAGAATATTTGCAGGCTTACCCGCAAATAGAAATTGTTGCTGAATGCAATGATGGTTTTGAAGGGTTAAAAGCCATTCAACAACATCAACCTGATCTTATTTTTTTAGATATACAAATGCCTAAGATAACCGGTTTTGAAATGCTGGAATTAATTGAACAACCGCCTGCTGTTATTTTTACTACTGCGTACGATGAATATGCCATTAAAGCTTTTGAAGCGCATGCTGTTGATTATTTATTAAAACCATTTAGTAAAGAACGGTTTGATAAAGCTGTGCAAAAATATCTTGAACAACAAAATAACATTGCTGAAAAAACTTCTTCAACACAATTATTGGAAACGGCTTCTCACTCGCCGGCGCAGAGCCAGCGCGTTGTTGTAAAGATTGGTAGTAAAATAAAAATTATTCCTGTGCAGGATATTTTTTATTTAGAAGCTGCGGATGATTTTGTAAAAATTTTTACTGCTGAAGGAAGTTTTTTGAAAAATAAAACGATGAGTTTTTTTGAACAAACACTGGATGTGCAACATTTTGTACGCACACATCGCTCTTATATTATTAATGTGCAACAGGTTACGCGCATTGATATCAATGAAAAAGACAGCCATATTGCTTTATTAAAAATGGGCGCTAAAATTCCTGTGAGCAGGAATGGTTATGCTAAATTGAAAACAGTGTTGGGTTTATAGTTTTTGTCTGAACGTGGATTTGGGTGGATTAAAAGGATTTCTTTTTTTGTCATGCTGAGACACGAAGCATCTTATTTTTAAACCAGCAGTTTGATTGATTGAAGTTTAGATTCTTCGCTGCGCTCAGAATGACAATTAAAAAATAAAATGTAATGAAAGCTGAATAATAATCTGACGTACAAGTGAGTGACACAACGGTGTTGAATAAAGAACAAATGCTTGTGCCAAAGAAATTCATTTATATATCTCCATAACCTTTAGTTAAAATTGACGGACGCATCTTAAATTTGTACGGGCCTTATTAAAGAATCGTAAATTTAACAGATGAAAAAACCTTTCCTGATTTTTCTTAGTTTTTTTGTTTCGGCGTGTTGTGTGGCGCAGCATATAACTGCTGCAGATGAACAGGATCTGCAACAACAGGAAAATACATTGAAGGTTTATGCCACTGAAGTATTAAATGCTGATCTTCCGCAGGAAAAATTTGCAGCCGATAGTATTTTTACAAGGATGTTGGTTCGTGCATTAAAGACACACAATTCTTTTTATTATCCTTTTGATTCGTTGGAAACCATTTCGCGGTTATATGCGCCGGACAGCAGTTTCAGGATATTTACCTGGCAACTGGTTTTGGATGATAATGTTGTTTTTCAGCATGGCGCTATACAAATGCGGACTGCTGATGGTTCGCTGAAATTATTTCCATTGATTGACAGGTCGAAAGTAATTAATGATATTGCTGATACTGTTGCGGATAACAAAAGCTGGATCGGCGCTGTGTATTATAAAATTGTAGAAACAAAAAATAACGGACATAAATATTATACACTGATTGGTTATGATGAAGATAATATACGCAGCAACCGGAAAATAATTGATGTGCTGACTTTTGATGCGGATAATAAACCTGTTTTTGGCGGCCCATATTTTGTTTTTGGAAAAACATTGGTTCAAAACACGCCTATCGCCCGTTATGTAATTGAATATAAAAAAGATGCCGCGCCAAAATTGAATTATGATAATGACATGGGAATGATCATTGTGGAACACCTTGAATCAGAAACAGGCGAGCCGAATAAAAAATGGACATTAATACCTGATGGTGATTATGAAGGTTTTAAATGGACGAATGGCAAATGGATACATATTGATAAAGTATTTACACAAATAACTCCCGAAGGCAAAGAGCCTGTGCCACATCCGCTTAAAGATAATAACGGAGATTTATTGGATGATAAATTAAATACAAATGCACCTGCTGCAAAACCCAAGAACACCAATTAAATCATCAGCTATCTAATTTTAAAACAGCTAAGAAAGCTTCCTGCGGCACTTCTACATTTCCAATTTGGCGCATGCGTTTTTTACCTTCTTTTTGTTTTTCTAACAGTTTGCGTTTACGGCTTATATCGCCACCATAACATTTTGCTGTTACGTCTTTACGCATAGCGCTGATATTTTCTCGTGCAACGATCTTCGCTCCTATCGCGGCTTGTATCGCAATTTGAAATTGCTGGCGTGGTAATAATTCTTTTAATTTTTCACAAAGCTTTCTTCCAAATTCATGCGCACGTCCACGATGTATCAATGCGCTTAATGCATCTACTTTTTCGTTGTTCAATAAAATATCCATCTTCACAATATCACTTTCTCTATATTCAATCGGATGATAATCGAACGATGCGTAACCTCTTGTTATACTTTTTAATTTATCATAAAAATCAAAAACGATTTCTGTCAATGGCATTTCAAAAGTAAGTTCAACCCTTGTTGTAGTTAAATATCCCTGGTGCGTTAATATTCCTCTTTTACCAATACATAAAGTCATTATGTTCCCAATATATTCCGGCTTGGTAATTATTTGTGCTTTAATAAAAGGTTCGTCGATCTGCGCAATCCTAACTGGGTCGGGCATTTCGGTTGGGTTGTTTACTTTAATTATTTCGCCTTTTGTTGTTGTTGCAATAAAACTTACGTTGGGAACAGTAGTAATAACCGTTTGATTAAATTCCCTTTCCAAACGTTCCTGGATAATTTCCATGTGGAGCATTCCTAAAAATCCGCAACGAAAACCAAAGCCTAATGCCTGTGATGTTTCCAACTCAAAAGTTAAGGATGCATCATTCAATTGCAGTTTATCCATGCAATCGCGCAGCTCTTCAAACTCATCTGTATTAACCGGAAAAATCCCCGCGAACACCATTGGCTTTACATCTTCAAAACCCTTAATAGATTCTTTACAAGGGTTTGCAGTTGTAGTAATGGTATCGCCAACTTTTACTTCCTTGGCATTTTTAATACCTGTAATAATATACCCAACATCGCCGGCACGTACTTCAGGTTTTGATTCCATCCCGAGTTTTAAAATACCTACTTCATCTGCGCCATATTCTAAACCTGTGTTGGAAAATTTAATTTTATCATTCTTCTTCAACGTGCCATTAAAAATTCTGTAATAAACTATAATACCACGAAATGAATTAAACACACTATCAAATATCAATGCCTGCAACGGTGCATTGATATCACCGGTTGGTGCAGGTATTCTTTCGATAATTGCCGCTAAAATTTCTTCAATGCCGATACCACTTTTACCACTTGCCAATAAGATACTTTCAGGTTTACATCCAACCAGTTCAACGATCTGATCCGTCACTTCCGGAATCATCGCGCCATCCATATCAATTTTATTTATGACAGGGATGATCTCTAAATTATTATCAATAGCAAGATATAAATTGGAAATTGTTTGCGCCTGTATTCCCTGCGAAGCATCTACTAACAGTAACGCACCTTCGCAGGCAGCCAATGCACGGCTAACTTCATAACTAAAGTCCACATGACCCGGAGTATCAATCAAATTCAATACATATTCTTCGCCTTTGTAGCGGTAATTAATTTGAATAGCATGGCTCTTGATAGTGATACCTTTTTCACGTTCCAGGTCCATATCATCCAGCACCTGCGCCTGCATATCGCGCTCGCCGATGGTATGGGTAAATTCGAGCAAACGGTCTGCCAGCGTGCTTTTTCCGTGGTCGATATGCGCTATAATGCAAAAATTCCTGATATTCTTCATCCTTACTTATCCTCGTTTTTTGTGCGGCAAAGGTAGTTGATTTGGCGATGAATTGATTTGGTGATTTGATGATGTAAAAATGAGGATTTTGTAACCAGCATTTTCAGCTTTGGGCAGCATCGTTGTGTCACTCACTTGTGCCGCATACCTTTATTGAGCTTTGTATTATATTATAATTGTGTAAATCTGTCTATCTTAGTTGTATTGGTGCAAGTTTATTGCGGCAATACAAATGTTGGCTGCTATTTTTGACATTCTCAAAAATTAGTCAAGTTCATTATACTGACAAAATCAAACATGGAATTTTTCAAATCAAAAACCCAATTGACTTATGCGAAATATTTTACTTTTATTTTTTGCAATCTCCATATTTAATGCAAACGGACAGTCTTTTATAACTTATAAAGACAGTATAAACCACTTTTCAATTAATATTCCTGTCGGTTGGAAATATGGAGTTAACAAAAAGAATCCTTCACTTATATTGCTTGCGCAAAGAACGCCTACAAACAAGACGGACACTTCGAGAGATAATTTTAATATCAATGTTATTGAAACTCCAAACAAGACTTTAGATAAAACCTTTAGTGATTTCCTCAAGTATCTTCCTGATGCCAAGAACTACAAACTTATTAACACAGGAGACACAATTTTCAATGGATTGAAATTTAAATGGCTGATCGAGACTCATCAAAATGACTATAACGATGCACAAATGCATAATTATGACTTTGTAACTCTTAAAGATGGTAAGACTTATATTTTAACAATGGTTGCATTTTCATATATTTTTGATAACGTAAAAACCTTATTTGACAAAATAGCAAGTAGCTTTATTTTGTTTGATTAAAACAGTAGTCAACATTGCATTGGCTTATTCCTCGGTTGGTGTCCTCACCAAACGAGGTACAAAATATTCATTCATTTATAAAGCTTCAACAAAAGCTGCCTAATGGTATGCGGATGAAAGGATTGCGACGCAACGATGCTGCTATGAAATACTGTGGCTGGTATTATTGTTTTTTTATCCACAATACTTGATACAACACATTCATTTACTGTTTAACACCAACTATTATTTTCCACTTTTAGGTTAATGCGCTTTTGAATAAAGCCGTTATATCTTTTTTATTAATATATTGTAGCGATTTTTCGACGGCTTATATTTTTTAAGTCGGGAAATACTAACCTAAACCATCTTATTTACCGGGAAATACCGAAAATTGACAGCATGATTTTGAGGCGTACTATAATAATCCTTACCGTATCGGCCTTGTGTTTTTTTACATTTAATAAAGCCCTGGCGCAGCTTCAACCCGCCACCATGCAGCAGATTGAATTATTGCTGCAGGAAAAAGAATCCCGCACACCGGCGCAGCGCAGGATAGATTGCCGCTTATTACAGGCGGTACGCGAAAAACGTGGTCAAAAAATGGCTGAAGGTGTTAACCTTGAACCCGCACGCGTAAATGCCAATGATAAAGGAGATGTAAAAGTAGATATCAGTGCAAAAGTATCGGATGAACTGATTGCAAAGATCGAATCATTGGGTGGTAAAATAATTTATCCATCCTGGAAATACAATACTATCAGGGCTTTGGTAAATCTTTCCATGATAGAAACCATTGCAGGTTTTCCGGAAGTAAAATTTATAGAACCTGGTGTGCGTTCGGTAACCATTGGCGCATCGGATCCTTTATTTACACAACGTGCAGCCGAAATTCAAAGTAAACTTTTATATTATTTTTTAACGCGCAACAGTCCTTCAGTACAAGTGCCCCTAACCGGCACCGTTACTTCCGAAGGCGACCGTACACACCGTGCCGATGATGCCCGCAATATGTTTGGCTATGCCGGCGAAGGAATTAAAGTAGGCGTATTGTCTGACAGTTATAATGCATTAAACGGAGCTGCTTCAGATATAGCAACCGGCAACCTGCCAGGTCCTGGCAATCCGCTTGGCAACACAACACCGGTAACCGTATTGGCAGATGAACCCGGTGGCACGGATGAAGGCAGGGCAATGCTGCAAATAGTACATGATCTTGCACCTAAAGCACAGCTTTTTTTTGCTACTGCGGATATAAGCGAAGCAAGCTTTGCATCCAATATTGAAGCATTAGCCAATGCACCTTATAACTGCGATATTATCCTTGATGATGTTTCTTATTTTAAAGAAGATGTATTTGAAGATGGAATGGAAGCCGAAGCTGTTAATACCGTTACAGCAAACGGTGCACTTTATTTTTCTGCCGCAGGCAATTATGGCTCTGTTGCTAAAAGTACAGCCGGTTATTTTGAAGGTGATTTTAATGATACAGGTTCTGTTACTTTTACCGCTCCAAAAATTGGCAATACCAGAAAAAAAGGAACCATTCATAATTTCGGTACAGCATCAATACCGGTTAATGGTGATATTATTACCAATGCCGGTGCAGTTTATAATTTAACCTGGGCTGATCCTTATGGCGCTTCTTCAAATGATTATGATCTTTTCCTGGTGAGTTCCAGCGGAACAATCAAAGGAGCTTCAACAAATATTCAAAGTGGTTCGCAAGACCCTTATGAAGCTATATCTCCACCGGCAACATTAGCTGCCGGCGACCGTTTAATTGTATTCAAAACAACAGCCGCACAAAAGAGGGCATTTGCCATTAATACGTATGGAGGTACTTTAACTAATGTAACAATGGGGCAAACACATGGCCATAGCTGTGCAGTAAACGCTTTTGGTGTAGCGGCCACTCCTGCTGTTTCGCCGGGGCCATATCCAAATGCTTTTATTGCATCCAATCATGTAGAATCATTTTCATCTGACGGGCCGCGCCGTGTATTTTATAATGAAGATGGATCTGCAGTTACAGCAAATAATTTTTTATTTCAAACCAATGGCGGTACCGTACGTAATAAGCCTGACCTTACAGCAGCAGATGGAGTTTCCACTACATTTACATTAGATTCAGGCCTTAATCCGTTTTACGGAACATCAGCGGCAACGCCACATGCCGCTGCTATTGCCGCTTTAATTAAATCTGCCAACCCATCTTTAACACCGACTCAAATAAGAACGATACTTACTTCAACTGCTTTGGATATTGAAGCAACTGGTTACGACAACAATAGCGGCTATGGCATTGTACAGGCTTATCAGGCCATGCAGGCAGTAAACCCTGTTTCTGAGGCCAATATTATTACTGATACAATTACTGCTACCGAAGGTGCATTCAGTAACCACAATGGTAATATAGATCCCGGTGAGCTGGCCAATTTAGTAATTCAGTTAACCAACCCTGCTGCATTAACTGCTACCAATGTTAGCGCAACTATAACAACTTCCACTCCGGGCATTATCATTACACAGGATTCTGCTTATTATAATTCTGTTGCGCCGGGGAAAAATGTCAGTAATATATCCATGCCTTTTCAGTTTGGAATAAATTCAAATGTAGCCTGCGGAACAACTATTACATTCACACTAACGGTAACGTATAGTGGCGGAGTATTAAGTCCTAAAATATTTCTTGTTAATGTAAATGTTGGTGGCCAGCCCGGCGCAAATATTTCATCCACTTTAGGAAATACGCCACCAGCCGATACAGGTTATATTTCAACATCGGGACAGCAAACAGGCCGTTTATCACGTGGCGCAACTCCTGCTAGCTGTTCCGACCCACTAACAAACCCAGGATTACTTTTAACAACAGGCGAACGTCAATATGATGCTTATACATTTACAAACACGGGCTCTGCCAGCCAATGTGTAAATGTTACGATGACGAGTCCGAACGGCACAAATATTTATACCGCAGCTTATAATGACAGTGGCTTTGTACCTGCAAACCCTGCCAGTCATTTTCTCGCCGACCCGGGACAATCTGTAATCACGCAACAATATAGCTTTACTGCGACGCCATCACAGGCATTTACTGTTGTTGTGCATGATGTAAATGTTTTGCCGGCTTCTAA
>Ga0206833_1217_pt1 | contig 14164 bp, 13 predicted proteins | sample Alteio_BWOrgCont_32_FD_152891 | JGI IMG/M metagenome (GOLD analysis project Ga0206833, IMG submission 152891) | Enriched cells from forest soil in Barre Woods Harvard Forest LTER site, Petersham, Massachusetts, United States -... | ecosystem: Environmental > Terrestrial > Soil > Temperate forest >... | reverse complement strand
CCATTGTACGGACAGGCTGCTCAAATAGGAACAGATGCAGGTGGCACTTTTGTCTGGCCTTATCCGCAGGCAGGCCAATCGGGAACACCACCGGCATGGTACGTTAATACCAGCAGTTATTACACAGGTAGCTATTACACAGGCGGCGCGCCCAATTTGCATAACAACTTTAAAGAAGGCACTACAACGTTAGGTAATAATGTAGTATTAGGCACAGCTTACCAGGGGTTCTTTGATTTTTACCTCAGTAACGCCGGCAGTACAACCAGCGATCAGGATGGTATAATTCCACGCAATTATGGTTCAAGTGGCAATACATTAAGTACTATGTTGTCTTTATATGCACAAAATAAATCTGTAATGGATGGGATACAGCTAACTACCTGGAATGATTTCAGCGAAGGCACGATTATAGAACCAACGGTAGAATTTGGTTTTGCAAGCCTTGATACTATTCAAAAATTTACAGGGGTATCTTATACAGAACATGACCTTCAGGAAGTATATAAATTATTTACTTTAAGAAAACAATATTATCAAAGCAGCTCAACGCAATTATTGCTGAACCAGGTTTCCTGCGATTTTGCAACCCTGCAGGTTCCGGCTGCCGAAACATTGCTTGATTGTATTGCTGCTACGGGAAATGCTTGTCCGGCAACTCCTTCCATAACAAGCAGCACAACTGAAAATGTTCTTATAGGTTCATCATTTAATTATCAGATCACAGCATCCAATGGGCCAATAATACGATATGGTGCCAGCAACTTGCCCGCAGGTTTAAGTATTAATACTGCAACGGGTGTAATTAGTGGTTCACCAACAACTATTGGCACATATACTGTTACTGATAGTGCAACAAATTCTATTGGTTTAGGTTACGCTACATTGGCAATAACAGTTTCGGGTGCTTGTCCTAATGCTGCAAATTCTTTTGTTGCAGCATTGCCTGCTTCGGGCAATACTTATCAATGGCAGGTTAATCAGGGTTCAGGTTATACTAATATTACAAACAGTACATTATACACCGGCGCTGCAACAGATACATTATCGATCAATAATCCTTCTACATCAATGTATGGTTATTTGTATAAATGTGCTATCACGAATAATAATGTTGTTACCTACAGCACTGCTGATACTTTACTTTTTGTACAAACATGGACAGGCGCTACAGATACAGCCTGGGAAAAACCCGCCAACTGGGGTTGCGGAGTTATTCCTGATGGAAATACGGATGTTATTATTAATCCGGGTTTAATAAATTATCCGGTTATAAATTCAAATGCACAATGTAAAAGCATAAATGTAAACCCTACTACAACTATAAAAGTAAATTCAGGGTTTAGTTTAAATATCACAGGTAAGAGTCAATAAAATTTCTAATACAATATTTGTACTATTTAAGCGTTACAACAAAGTACCTAATCCAAATCCTATATGCATTTTCTAACACAAGAAATCAGTTCTGAAGTTTGCTTTCATACGATCAGCGAAGGAGAATATAAATATGTAGTACCTCATTCTTTATACCATAAACTTCAGTTATATCTTTTGAAATATGATCTGATAAGTAACTGGTATAAAAATCTGGATGATAAAGAACGTAAGATTGTACAAATAATAAGCGGCCGTTCATAATTGCTTTCAATAACCATAAGCAAACTGTTGCATTATCGTCATAGATTTTATTGCTTCTTCGGCAGAACAGGGATTTTCTTCATTGCCTGAAAAATAACCTACAACTTTTTCAATCATAGGTTGCTGGATATGTTCAGGCGCAGTAAAATTTATAATTTCTTTTTCATATCCGTTATCAATTTCAATCTCATGTCCAAATACAGAAAAAGAAATTTTTCCTTCTGAACCGATAATTTCAAATTCATCTTTTTCCAAACCTTTTGCTACAGTAAAACACCATGTGCCGGTTAACAGAATATTATTTTCAAGCTTTACTATTCCGGTAACTATATCTTCTGCAATATACAATCCTGCCTGATTGGTTGAATATCCAACAGATTTAATGGCATCGCCAAAAAAATAAATAGCAAGATCAAGTTGATGCGGAGCAAGATCGTAGAATAAACCTGCGCCGGCAATGTCCGGATCAATCCTCCAGCTTTTTGAAACTTTTTCGGATATATCAGAAGCAAACAACTTAATATTTACTGCTCTGATATTTCCTATCTGGTTTTCAGTTAGTAATTGTTTTATTTTAATAAATTTAGCCAAAGCCCTTCTGTAATGTGCAACACATAATTTTACTCCGGCTTTATCAGCGGCTTCTTTCATTCTGTTGCACGATGCAACATTAACAGACATTGGCTTTTCAACATAAACAGGTTTGCCTGCTTTGATAGCTGCTAAAACATATTCTTCATGAAACTTTGGAGGCGTAGCAATATAAATTGAATTTACATCCGGATGATTTATAAGCTCACTTGCATCATCAAACCAATAAGAAACATTGTGCCGTTTTGCATAATCTTTGGCTTTCACTTTATCTCTTCGCATCACCGCAACCAATGATGAGTTTTGTACTTTGTTAAATGCAGGGCCACTCTTAACTTCTGTTACATCACCACATCCTATTATTCCCCAACTAACAATATTGCTCATAATTTTTTCAGGTATAAAAATGATTTTGAAGCAATTTAGTTATTTCTATATAACCTTTTCTTTAAATGAAGGTTGCCTGCATATTTGCCAGTAATCTATTATTATTTTAATAACTTCTTTCAGTTCTTTATAAGTATTATTTTTTTGAAAGAAGCCCTGAATGGTAAGGTTTTTATAAGCTTCATTTATTGCAAACTGAGAAACGTATGTTGAATAAAAAATAAAAGGAATGGACATCGCTTTCATTTCAGGATTATTATCAACATCCTTCTTAAATTCTATTCCGGTTTGTATGGGCAGGTTTACATCACAGATGATAAGGAATGGCTGCCGCGTAACAGTTTTTAAATATTCATAAGCAGCCGGGCCGTTTTCAAAAAATACTAATTCGTTCCAGACGTTAAGTTCTGATAACGCTTTTTTTAATGTAAACTGATCATCTATATCATCTTCTATTATCAGGATAGGTCCGTTCTTTGGCATAACATCTTGATTTTTTTGTAAACAATTTTACAGGTTATTATCGATGGTTAAAATCAATATTCATCTATGTCGGAAAATAGCTGAAGTGTTATAATAAAAAACCGGGCCAATGTCCGGAATTCATAGAAATATGATTCAAAAACCATGATAAAAATAAATATTTTTTTTAGTTGATAAAAGCATTATTTTTTTAATGAGCAGAAATTTTATACAATAATCTTACCACTTTTTCGTTGCGGCGGATTGCGCTTAAATCACGCCCGGCAAGACTATTGACAGTCTGCTGTTTAGTTCTTACATTTATATCATTAAAGAGTTGCCTTTTATTATTGTGATGCATTTGCTTTTGTTTCTCCGCTGATTGTTTATCTAAACTATATTAAATACTGATGACAGTTTTTCTATATAAATTATTAATTGCATGAAGAAATTTTTTTTGTGGCAAAGGCTCAAAAATATATCCATCTCCAAAAAACTATACATTATAGTTGGCGCCATGGCGATGCTGATAATAATTGAATTGCTGACACTTTGGTTTTCTGTTCATGCACTTTCATCTGTAAGGGCTTTGGTGGGCGCCGAAGGATTATGGTCCAAAGCAGAAAAAGATGGTGTATATCATCTGGAAAAATATTATCGCACACACGATGAAAAGGATTATGATGCTTTTCAAAAATTTATGGAAGTTCCATACGGCGATCATAAAACGAGATTACAATTAATAAAAGCAAACCCTAACCTTGACAGCGCCCGAGAAGGATTTATAGAAGGACGTGTTAATCCCGATGATATTGATGGAATATTGCAACTGCTTTTGCGGTTTCATAATTTTTATTATATTGGAAAAGCTATTGGCTATTGGACAGAAGGCGATAGCCTGATAGCACAATTAACTCCCATCGGTGAAAAATTACATTCAGAAATTTCTACATCTTCACCATCCAAAGAAAAATTAGATCAGCTTATTTTAGAATTGGAACCAATCAATCAGCAACTTACTACGCTGGAAGATAATTTTTCATTCACTCTTGGCGAAGGTTCGCGCTGGCTGGAAAATATTATTTTAAAATTATTATTTGCGGTTGCCTTAACAGTAGAAATTACAGGGCTTGTCTTAACCGTTTCTGTAAGCAGGTCAATTACAAAAGGATTAAATGAAATAAACCGGGGAGCAACAAAAATTGCAAAAGGTAATTTCGATGACCGTGCAACAGTGTATTCAAAAGATGAAATTGGCATGGTAGCTACTGCTATCAATCAAATGACAGAACAACTAATATTATCTAACAGGGAGCTGGAACAGTTTGCCTATCTGGCATCGCACGATTTACAGGAACCTTTGCGCAAGCTGATCATTTTCACAGGCATGCTTGAAAATGATACAGAAACGGTAATAAGTGAAAATGGTAAAATGTATATGGAGAAGATCACGCAGGCTTCTATGCGGATGCAACGGCTGGTTACAGATGTATTACAATTCTCTCAATTAAATCTGGCAACAGGATATCATAAAGTAGATTTGAATATAACGATTGATCAGTTGCTGTCTGATATGGAATTTGTTATTGAAAAATCGGGTGCAGAAATAAATGTTACACCTATACCTGTCATCGAAGGCGATGAAGCGCAATTGCGGCAATTGTTTCAAAACCTTATTTCGAACGCGATTAAATTTAATGAGGGGAAACCTGTTATTAAAATTTACGCCGAAATAATAACCGGAGATCAGAATGAAAAATTTTGCCGGATATATATTAAAGATAACGGCATTGGCTTTGATGAAAAATATCTTGATAAAATTTTTGTGATCTTTCAACGCCTCCATGGCAAACAAATTTATGAGGGAACAGGAATTGGCCTGGCTATCTGCAAAAAAATAATTGATAACCATAACGGAAGTATCTCTGCTGCAAGCAAACCCGGCGAAGGCGCTACTTTCATTATTACACTTCCTGTACTTCAGAAAATGAGATAATTATCATTGTAAAAATGAAATGATATTATTATAATGAAATCATGTTCTGTCTGATGGCTTCTAATACCAATCCTACCCGGCTTCGTACTTTTAATTTTTGAAAAAGCGTTTCGCGGTAACCATCTATTGTACGTTCGGAAAGATAAAGCCTGGCAGCAATCTGTTTGTAAGTAAGTTCTGTGCAGGCCAGTTTTAAAAATTCTTTTTCTTTTTCAGTGAGAGAAGGTATTGTGTGTTTTCCCTGTATCACACGGCGAAAGCTGAGATTGGTAGCATCGGCATTATAATAACCTTTTGTATTTATTTCAAGTAATGCTTTTTCCAGTTCGGTAGGATGAATGTCTTTTAAAAGATAGGCACAACAGCCGGCTTTTATCATGCCAATAATGGTGGCATCATCATCTTTCATAGAAAGTGCTACTGTTTTTATTGCAGGATATTTTTCAGTTAAAAACTTAACAGTAACAGGGCCATCCATTACCGGCATATTTACATCTATCAATAATATATCTGGTATTATTTTTTTTGCTTCAAGCTTCTCTATTAAATCTTTACCGTGTAAAGCTTCTACTACAATATCAAAATCCGGAAAGCTGCTAATCAGCAGGCTTAGTGATTTAAGAAACAATTGGTGGTCATCAATAATTCCGATTGTTATTTTCATAATTTAATGATTAAACAGGTAAAGAAATAAGTACACGGGTTCCCTGATTGACCGGACTGATCCACTCAATAACGCCGCCTAACAAATGGGTACGGTGTTTCATATTCATTAAGCCAACGCCTTTTGCAGGTAATGATTTTTCATTAAACCCTTTGCCATTGTCTGTAATCGATACTATTATATTATCTGTATTTTGCGATATATCGATTGCCACCTGTTCTGCTTCTGAATGTTTAATAGTATTTTGTAATGCTTCCTGTATTATCCTGAATAACATTATTTGTGATTCGGCTTTTAAAGCCAGATACGAATCAGTGCATGTCAGCTTCATATTAATTGTGCGGGCTGTGTTGATGCGTTCTGTTTCTGCCCGAAGGTTTTCAATTAAATTAAATTGTTCAAGCCATTCCTTATTAAGCGATTTGGAAAACGAACGAAGATCCAGGATCGCTTTGGAAAGTGTTTCTTCTGCTGTGCGCAATGTATCGGGCACTACCGTTAATTGCCTTTCTGTAATAACCAATAATAGTTTGGTACTGCTGAGCAGCTGCCCGACATTATCATGAAGCTCCTGGCTTATCTGCTGAAAAGTTTCTTCCTGTGTTTCAAGCTGGGATTGTAATAATTGTTTTTCAAATTCACGGTTCATTATCTTTTTCTCTTCAAAGTGTTTTCGTTTTCGTTCGTTATACAGGCTTATATATATTAAAAGAAATGCGCCCGCAATTAAAAAAATGCAGGTAATCAGGATGACGAGGAAGATGATATTGTTTGTCGATACTTGCATATAAAAGCATAACTCCAGCAGCTATACAAAATAAAGTTAAGTACATTAAATATGATATAACGTACCGGTATATTTTGATTCGTGTTGATCACTTTCAGATAATCATAAAAAAAGTTACAGGAAGTAGTGCCAAAGTAAAAGAAAAAACAACCGGTAATTATCCAGAAAGGAGCGTGTGCTGAAATAACTATATAATCATCTTGTTTTAATAAATAATAAAAATAGAGACAACAAATAATAGTTATCCATGCAGAAGCAAAACTGTTTGCCCGGAAACTATATTCCAAAAAGCCACTGCTAATACTTTCAATGATATAAATTATTACAAAAATTGCAAGCCCGGATATTATCACAGGCTTGCAATTAAAAGTAGGAATACATATTTTATATAATGCCCAACTGATAAATAAAAATTCTACCGGTAAAGACAAATTATACAACCAGTGATTACTCTCTTTTTGAAAGGACAACTTAACAATGCCATATCCTGCTACTTCAACCAAAATAGTAAAAGCAAGGAACCATACAAAGTATTTCCACCAGCCGGATTTTTTATTTGCAATGCTGAAAATGGAAATGATAAAACAAATAATTTCTAATAATATGAAGTACGGAAAAGGCATTTATATCTTATTTAATTTTATGGCCATAAGCCGCCGGTATCATACGGAGTGCTGCCACTGCTTCCTGTTTGTGATGCAGTAACCGGTGCCGGTGACCCGGGCTTTTTCCAAAAGATAGCTGAAAATTTTCTATTGACAATAATACTGTTTGTGTGATTTTTATCTCCAAAGTACACATAAACAGAATCCTGCCCTTCGCTTATTAATAAATTTAAATAAGCCTTAAGGCCGCTTATCCCAAATCCTTCAGCTCTGGAAAAATTCTGAACGTTAACAGATTGGATAAAGCTACTAAAAGCTGTTGTATCAGCCTGAAAATCTGCAAACGAAATTTGTGAATCCAATGCTGATGATTGTATCATTTTATTATCAATTGACAGTGAAGTGTTAATTGCAACACTTTGATTTCCGGAAGATACTTTTTTTACAGAAGTGTGAATAATATAACCGCTGGTAATGGTAATGATCGCAACCCCAATTACTACCGGGCTAAATACTTTTGTAAATACTTTCATAATGTTTAGTTTTTGGTTTATTGTGTATAAAGTTTAAATGTTGCCACAATATTCCTCTATCTGCAGCTCTTCAGCAATGAGGTTATTCACGTTTTATCAGCGGGGATATTCAGGTAAAAAAACGGGAAATACCCCGTTGTGTAGTATCTGCACAGATTGCATTTTTGTAAAGTCGAATTAAAATAATGGAGAGTAAGAAAAGGAATCAATTAAATGAAGCAGAAGGGCATCGTATAAATATCTGTTGCTCCGTAAATGGATGTTAGGAACATTTTAAAAAGCAGGCACACCATACAGAATCATCTCTTAACTATCCGATAGTCGTTTTTATCCGTACCCTATATTTATTCTCCGGCTTTATCTAAACCCAGGTTTTTTAAAACGGGACTCTTTTCTTTTTATTCAAAAATCGTGTAAACAAAAGTGCCACAATAAACCCAATAATACCCTGGCACAAGACTGTTGCAGGAGCTCCGATATGTTGTGATACTGCGCCTACCAACAAGCTTCCGACTGGCAGCATACCAAAGATTGCCATTAATAAAATACCAACAACGCGGCCCCGCATTTGAGGTGCAGATTCAGACTGGGCAATGATATTGCATACAGTAAATTGCGCAATACTTCCAAAGCCCGTTAAAGCAGCAAAAAACATGGCTAACGGAAAATTCTTCGTCTGCGAAAAGCAAATCAATCCTGCACTCATGATAATGGTGCTTATAAATAATATTCTTCTTAAATGTGCACCAGGTTTACGAGAAGCCAAAAAGATAGTGCCGGTTACAGCCCCTATGCCAATAAAACTGTTTATATAACCGAACGTTGAGGCATTGCCTTTAAAAATTATTTTAGCGAATATTGGCAGAACAGTATTATAAGGCAGCACTAATAAACTGATAATGGCAAGCATTAATATTACCAGCCCGATATCCGGTGTTTTTTTTAAGTAGCTGAACCCTTCAGCAAATTCTGCCATAATTTTTTTCTCAGATTTTTTTGGCACATGCACAGGCAACTTCATCAAAAGCAGTGAAATGATAACCGCGCCAAAACTTGCGGCATTGATAAAAAAACATGTAGCTGCGCCAAACGCACTCAAAACAATACCCGATAAAGCCGGTCCAAGCAGTTGTGCCATACTTGCCATAGCTGTAGTAAGTGATAAAGCATTTGGAAGATCAGCTTTGTCTGCAACAACTTCATGAACCAAAGCCTGCCTGGCAGGTAAATCGAAGGCATTAATAATACCTAAGATCGCGCTTAAAACGAGTATCGCCCATATTATTGTGTGGCCGGTTAATACCAAAACAGCAAGCATAACAGCTTGTATCATGGACAAGACCTGGGTGATCTTAATGATTTTGTAACGGTCATACCTATCCGCAGCAACACCTCCCCATATGGAAAACAAAAACGAAGGAAATTGCTCAGCAAAGATGGTTACCCCAATTAAAAAAGCAGAATGTGTAATAGAATAAACAACCCATACAACAGCGGTACGCTGCATCCATGTACCAAATTGCGAGACTGACCTGCCAATAAAATAAAGCGTATAATTCAGGCTTCTGAATGCCCTGAACAAATTCATTTCACTAATCTTTTTCATTACAGAACCTTATTTGGCAAAATTAACCAGTTAAAAGATTAAGTTTATTTTTTGATTTGATATAACATTCGTAGCATCTTTTTAAATTAAAATAATAATTTTTATTTGCCTGAAATATCAGATCCTTATCAGAGAAAATCTATTATTTTTAAAATTATGAAGACAGCAAGCATCAGCGAATTGAAAGAGGAACTGCAAAATAAATCTGCAAAAGAAATTTCAGACTTATGCCTGCGCCTGGCAAGATTTAAAAAAGAAAATAAAGAGTTGCTCAACTATTTGCTTTTTGAAGCACACGATGTAGAAGGTTATACAGAAGCCACGAAAGTCATAATGGACGAAGCCTTTAAAGAGGTTAATACAACTAATCTTTATTTTGCAAAAAAGAACCTGCGCCGCATTTTACGAACCAGTAATAAATATATTAAATATACAGGCAGCAAACTAACAGAAGCAACGGTACTCATTCACTTTTGCAGCTTACTAAAAACTTCCGGCATCAAATTGCAAAAAAGCGCAGCCCTGCAAAAATTATATACACAACAACTTAAAAAGATAAATGCTGCCATTGCAACCCTGCACGAAGACATTCAATATGATCTTATGAAAGAAGTAAAACAGCTTTAATAAAATGATAACTATTCTTTAGTAATAATTTATATTTAAGATTTAGCTGTGGAAATAATCACTTGTGTTAACCCTGATTTGTAGCTAATTGAAAAAGCCCGGAATCCAATCCGGGCTTTTATCTGTGGTGTGGGCCGGGATTGAACCGGCGACACAAGGATTTTCAGTCCTTTGCTCTACCAACTGAGCTACCGCACCATCCTGTTAAATATCTTCAATTATAAAATTGGTTTTATTCAATCGGGCAGCAAAAATAAGGGATTTTGTTTCTTAAAAAAAGAAAACCGCTTTAATTGCCATAAACACTTAAAAATTTTATGCGCATTATTTTTAATTGTTCCCAGCCAAAATTGCTGTCAACAAGCTCTTCCTGCGCTGCCTGCAGGCTGCTTGTTTCGCAGGATTTAAAATAATCTATTATCTCTTCCTGTTCATATTCATCCACTATTTCATCAATAGCATAGTCTAAATTAAGCCTTGTTCCGCTGGCAACTATGGTTTCCATTTCTTCCAGCAATTCATCCATTCTAAGGTCTTTGTTTTTTGCAATGGTTTCCAGCGGTATTTTTTTATCTACATTTTGAATGATAAAAATTTTATTATTATTCCGGTTTACCACGCCTTTCATTACAAAATCATCCGGCCGTTCTATTTCATTTTCTTCTACGTATTTGGCAATTAATTCAATAAATTTTTTACCATAGCGGATCGCTTTTCCTTTACTGATGCCCTGGCATTTTTCCAGTTCTTCAATTGTAGTTGGGTACATAGTAGCCATATCATCCAATGTACCTTCCAGGAAAATTACAAATGGCGGCAGGTTTTTTTCCTTCGCTACTTTCTTGCGTAGCTCCTTCAACATCTCCAGTAATTTTTCATCTGCTGCGCCACCATCATTTACTACAGGGTTGTTTTCATCATCGTCTTCATCTGCACCTTCAAATAAATTATTTAATACAATTTTAAAAGATGTCGGCTTCTTTAAAAAAGCATCACCCTTTTTTGTAAACTTTAATACGCCATATTCTTCAATATCTTTTTGGATAAAACGTTCCAATATCATTTGCCTCAACAATGAGTTCCAAAAATGTTCATCCTTATCTTTTCCAATACCAAAAAAATCTTTTTCTTCATGCCGGAACATTTTTACCTGCGGATTTGGCTTGCCCAATAAAATATGCATTAAATATTCCATGGTAAACTGTTCATCCAATCCTTTAATAACCTTTAACGCCTGCTGCGCTTCTGTTTTCGCTTCAATCAGTTCTTTAGGATTATTACAGTTATCACATTTTTTGCTGCACTGTGTAGTTTTATATTCCTCGCCAAAATAATTCAATAAAATTTTTCTGCGGCATACAGCGCTTTCGGCATAAGAAACTGTTTCATTAATTAATTGTGCGCCCACTTCGCGTTCGCTTAAAGGTTTGTCGCGCATTAAATGTTCCAGCTTGGCAACATCTTTATGTGAATAATATAAAAGGCATTTGCCTTCCATACCATCGCGTCCTGCACGGCCGGTTTCCTGGTAATAATTTTCTATTGATTTTGGAATATTATAATGTATTACAAAACGGATATCCGGTTTATCAATGCCCATTCCAAAGGCGATGGTGGCCACAATAACCTGCACATCTTCATTTAAAAAAAGATCCTGCCGGTCTGCACGTAATTTACTGTCAAGGCCTGCATGATATGCTACGGCTTTTATACCATTTGCATTCAGCATATCGGCCAGTTCTTCTGTCGTTTTGCGGTTAAGTGTATAAATAATACCGCTCTTTCCTTTGTTTTGCGAAATGAAACGGACAATGCTTTTAACAGTCTGGTCTTTTTTTATTTTAGGTAAAACCTCATAATATAAATTGGGCCTGTTGAAAGATGAAATGAATATATCCGCATTGCGCAGCCCGAGATTTTTTACAATATCGCTTTGTACTTTTGGGGTAGCCGTTGCCGTTAGCGCTATCATCGGCGCTTTGGGATTGATCATTTCCATCATCTCTCTTAACCGTCTGTATTCCGGCCTGAAATCATGTCCCCATTCCGAAATACAATGGGCTTCATCTACTGCAAAAAAAGATACATTCAGGTCTTTAAAGAATTCTATGTTTTCTTCTTTCGTCAATGTTTCGGGCGCTACATACAGCATTTTCGTTTTGCCGGAAGTGAGGTCATCTTTTACAATTTTTTGTTGCCCTTTATTGAGTGTGCTGTTTAAAAAATGCGCTACATCATCTTTACTGCTATAACTTCTTACCAGGTCAACCTGGTTTTTCATCAAAGCTATTAATGGAGAAACAATTATTGCACAACCCTCGCTGATAATAGCTGGTAACTGATAACATAAACTTTTACCGCCGCCTGTTGGCATAATTACAAATGTATCATTGCCTGCCAGTAAGTTTTTAATAATGGTTTCCTGCGGCTCTTTAAAATTATCAAAACCAAAATTTTCACGTAACTGAATAGTGAGGTCAACATTTTTGGCGAGAATTGTTTTTATGGAAGGCTTTTTATCCGTTGTTTTTTTAACAGCCTTAACAGGTGCGGACTGTGTTTTAGGTTTTACTTTTACTGTAGGCATGGTTATTTCTCTCTCTGCATTATTTTAAGAACGAAAAAGATCGTTATCTTTTTTTAAGGGTAGCTAAGTTACTTCAATACACCGGCAATATCAAATTAATACCAGGTTTAACTATGCTTTAAGATACTAAAGAATTTGCAAAGGCAGTAATTCTTTTTTATAAAAAGCTTATTCTTTGCGTTATCGGCTAATTAAAGTAGGTTTGTATTTCTTAATAAATAATAACGCAGTTTTTTATTATTTAATATACCTGCACATAAGAAAAGATAATCTGTGACAGAAACTAAACGTAACAATCATTATGTGGCAATCATGGCAGGCGGCATTGGTAGCCGCTTTTGGCCGATGAGCCGCACGGATTTTCCCAAACAGTTCCTGGATATTTTAAATACAGGAAGAACATTGATACAAGCTACGTACGACAGGTTTGTAAAATTTATCCCGTCGGAAAATATTTATATTGTTACATCAGAACAATATAGAACATTGGTGGCAAAACAATTACCCGAGTTAAGGCCTGAAAATATATTGTGCGAACCCTCACGAAAAAATACAGCAGCCTGTGTTGCCTATATTTCCTACAAACTTCAGTTGCAAAATGCTGATGCAAATATTATCTGCGCTCCGGCAGATCATATTGTTACAGATATTGAAAGTTTTCAAAAGATCTGTCTGGATGCCTTGCATTTTACTGCTCATATAAAAGCATTGTTAACCTTGGGCATTAAACCTACACATCCAAATACAGGTTACGGCTATATACAATTTGAACAACAGGCAGTAAGTGAGAATATATATAAAGTAAAAACGTTTACAGAAAAACCAGATAAAGAACTCGCCAAAACATTTATTGCCAGCGGCGATTTTTTGTGGAATGCCGGCATTTTTGTCTGGCAGGTAAAAAATATTATCAAAGCGTTTGAAAAGTTTTTGCCGGAAATGCACGAGTTGTTTGATTCTGAAAAAAACAATCTCAATACAGAAAATGAACATGCTGCAATCGAAAGGATTTATCCGCAATGCGTAAATATCTCTATCGATTATGGCGTAATGGAAAAGGCGGATAACGTTTATGTAATGCCATCATCTTTTGGCTGGAGCGACCTTGGCACCTGGGCCAGCGCGTATGACAATCTTGAAAAAGATTATTTTGAAAATGCAGTGGCGGGCGATAACGTGATTGTGATTGATGCAACAAAAAATATAGTTCACGCGGATAATAAAAAATTAATATTATTACAAGGCCTGGATGATTTTATTGTAGTAGATACAAAAGACGTCTTATTGATCTGCAAAAAAGAAAAAGAACAGGAAATAAAAGAATACGTAGCCGAAATAAGAAGAAAAAAAGGCGATAAATACCTTTGATATTTTTATGTAGTCAGCTTTCGTTCTTTACTCAACATCGTTGTGTCACTCACTTGTACTGTATACCTTTATTCAGCTTTTCAGCCAAACATTCCCGTTCAATTAATATTTTTGATAAATGAATCCATTTATTAACAGCAAGCTTCCACATGTTGGCACAACCATTTTTACAGTCATGAGCGCTTTGGCTGAAGAGCATAAAGCAATCAACCTCGGCCAGGGTTTTCCCGATTTTATGATGAGCGAAGAATTAATTGCATTGGTAAATAAAGCCATGCAAAAAGGGCACAATCAATATGTACACATGAATGGT
>Ga0206833_1021_pt2 | contig 14312 bp, 14 predicted proteins | sample Alteio_BWOrgCont_32_FD_152891 | JGI IMG/M metagenome (GOLD analysis project Ga0206833, IMG submission 152891) | Enriched cells from forest soil in Barre Woods Harvard Forest LTER site, Petersham, Massachusetts, United States -... | ecosystem: Environmental > Terrestrial > Soil > Temperate forest >... | reverse complement strand
GACGGTGGGGATCGAGGCTGCGCTGCTGGGGAGGCCAGTCGTTTTGTCGACGCGGGTGTATTACGATTGCTTTTCGTTTGTGTGGAATCCGGGGACGCGAGAGGAGTTTTTTGCGCTGCTGGAAAAGGCGCTGGCGGCAGAACTGGAGGTGAGCGAGGAATCGAAGAGGGAAGCGCTGCTTGTGTATTTCCTGACGCAACGGTGCGCGGTGATGCGGACGCGATTCACGCCGCAGAATGAGGATTACCGGCGATGGATGGAGACGCCTCCGGAAGCGCTCTGGGAGGAGGCGGAGACGAGGGATTTGTTGCAAGCGATGACGACGCGGGAGCCGCTGGCGGCGATAAGGGCGAGAAGAATTGCTAAGTGCTAATCTGAAATTGTCAATTGGAGCGACCTTGAATCCGATGAATCCATTCGCCAGCGCGCTCAGTGCATTTCATTCCGGCGACTTGTCAGCGGCATTTGTCATCCGCAGAGACGACGGCTTTGAGCAGCAAGTTTCGACCTCGATATTTTTCAGCGATGACAAATTTTCTGCGTTGGAATCACTGGCGCTCGATCTATGTGAGGGCCGAACTCTCGATATCGGTGGAGCGGCTGGAAGACATTCCCTGGCGCTTATCCGGCGCGGATTGGATGTTACCTGTCTGGATATTTTGCCTGACATGGAAGTTATCCTGCGCGACCGGGGAGTTGATCAAATTGTGATTTCCGATGTTTTTACATTCAGCGGAGAACGTTTCGATACGCTCCTGATGCTCATGAATGGCATCGGGATGGCCGGCACACCCGAGGGATTGGACCGTTTTCTACAGCATGCGCATCAGATTATTCGTCCAGGCGGTCAGATTCTATGCGATTCGATCGACGTGTCCGTTACGTCAGACCCCGTTCATGCGGCCTACAGGGAACGCAATCTCAAGCTGGGACGTGCTCCAGGGCAGTAAACCTTCACGATGACTTACAAGATGGTCACCGGAGAGCCCTTCGATTGGCTCCACATCGATTTCGCGTCGCTTTCCGACCATTGCAGAGGCGCGGATTGGCATGCCACTTTGATTTCACAAGAGCCGAGCGGTCATTATCTTTGCCGACTGACAGAAGCATGTGGATAAGCCAGGCGGCAATATCAGTATGCTCTTCCAGGTTCCTTTTGCGCCCCCATGGGATGGCTGTGCATCCGATTTCGTGTGTTGAAAAACAACCATGACGCCACGGCAGAGAATCATTCACGCTGTTGCCGACAATATTTTAGCGCTGCCATCGGATTCGATCGTGCGCGTTGGCATTGATGGCGATTCCGGGGCCGGGAAGAGCACCTTTGCCAACGAGTTGGAAACTGCACTGTTACCCTCCGGGAGACTCGTTATCAGGACTTCCGTCGATTCCTTTCACAATCCGCGTGAGATTCGTTATCGACTCGGCAGAACGTCGCCAGACGGCTTTCTTCAGGACTCATATAATTACGATCTTCTGACTACCTTACTTCTCGAGCCTCTTGGCCCCGGGGGTTCCAGGCGTTTCCGTCGCGCTGCTTTCGATCATCGAACAGATTCCCCCGTTACAGCACCAGAAGAACACGCTGAACCCAATTCCATTTTGATTGTGGACGGCATCTTCCTTCACAGACCGGAGCTTTCTGATTACTGGGACTATTCGGTCTTCCTTGATGTTGCACCACACATCGGTCTCATGCGATGTGCGATGCGAGGGGATGGATCGCCCGATCCTCATGCCGAGTCAAACTATCGTTACGTGGAAGGGCAGAAGAAATACTTGTCGGCGTGCAGACCAAAAACAGTGGCCACATTGATCATCAATAACGAAGATCTGGAAAATCCACGAATAATGCCAAGGCTACTTGACCGGTTCTCGGTGCTGCTGCTGGACATGAACGGGACTTTTATGTTCGGCGAGGACAGGTTTGGGGCGGATGAGGATTTTTATGCGACGTATTGCGCTTTCGGAGGGACTGCACTTGGTCCGGATCAGGTGCGTGCAGCAATTCGTGGTTGTTATGAAAGTATGCTGGGGATTTGCCGGTCGCCGGAGAACTTTGACAGTTTTCCATCGCTCGCGGAAGGATTGCGGCGGTACGCCGGGGCGCCCGAGGCGGAGTTGCCTTTGCTGGAGCGCGTATTTGCGGCTCATGAGCGGGGCTTTATTCCACCGGAGTACGCGGCGCTGCTGCGCCGGTTGAGCAAGACCCATCAGCTTGGGCTCGTCTCAAATATTTGGGCGCGGAAGGAACCGTGGTTGGCCGAGTTTGACCGCGCGGGGATTTTGGATGTGCTCGCCTGCAAGGTCTTTTCCTCGGATGGCCGCAGCATCAAGCCGTCCGAAGTACTTTTTTGTCGCGCTTTGGAATCATTTCCGCGTGACTCTCGCATCCTCTTTGTTGGTGACAGCCTTCGCCGCGATATTGAGCCGGCGAAGGCGCTCGGACTTGCAACGGCTTGGATCAATCCAGGAGGGAGCGATTCACCATGCGCGGATCATGTGCTGCCGAGCCTGCTGGCAATCGAGGATTGGGTTGAACCGTGAGGTTTTACGCTGCACGGCAAATGGTCATCCGGGGATTTGGGTTGATCGAGGGTTGCCCGAGCCGTATGGGATGGCTGTGAAACCGACCCAGAGAAGAAGCTGCCGTCGGAGCATTGCGCCAGGGCCTGTTCTCAGCATCGGCTTTATCAGCCTCGCCACAGCCGCTTTTGTTTTCGGACAGCCTGTAACCGCTGGGACGGCAATCGACAGCGCGACAGCGCCGAAAGACATCAATGAGTCACTATATGCAACAATGGAGCCATTGCTGCAAAAGGATGATGGACAATTAACGCCGGAACTGCGAACCACATATTTGGATTGGGCTACCAACATAGTGTTGGCGCAACTGCGCCAACATCATCAAACGGTGCCGGAGGATTGTCTCGCGGAAGTGCAAGCTGACTCTGATTTGCGTACCGCGATGTACTGTTCCGTTTTTCCGCCAGATCCGAGCATTTTGCAAAATTATGCCTATTTACGCGCAGAATTGGGAACGGCTTTTGTCGAGAAGTATCGCTCATTGGTGATCGCCTTCGCCGTTGTCCGAAGAGTCCAAAACGCGGAAACGACGGAGGATTTGGAAGTAGTTCCGGCCGGGCTTAGCAAAGACTCCACCTTGAAACCGATCAAAACAGAGGAGGAGAGGTCGTTCATCAGCGGCATTGCCGATTTTATGAAGGCTAATCAGGTATCTGCGTCGGATCTTTATCAAGACCAGGCATTGCAAGAACAATTGGCTACTTTTCTTGGAAAGCGTAACGCGGACCCTTCATTAATTGCGGAGATCAAGCAATCGGTTCCATTCGGGGAAAGACTCAAAAATGCGATGGTCCTGCTTGGTCAACGGCCTGCCGCACGGGAATCCCCTCCGGATACGGTAACCTGGTTGCGATATCTGGCCTCTATTTATGAAGCCACTCCGAGTTCCACGCCTGTTTTGAAAGGAGAGCCAATGTCCTGGCCGCTTTTTCCAATCGCTCAGGCGCAATGGCCGTTGCTTATGCCGTTGGCGCGTCCGGTGCCCTTGGGGGAAGCCAGGTATATCTGGGAGAGGTTTCAAGATGCAAATAGTCCGGATCGCTTCCACACGTATGGACCATTCCGAAGTGCGGCCAAGGCCATGCCGTATGAATTGGAACCGTCCCGCTGGTTCTGGAGTGCGTGGCCCGATCAGATTTACCACGGAGGCGAATGTATCCCGATATCGGAAGCAACGGTGGAATTGTATTGCTCCCTGGGAAAACCGGCGGGATATGCCGGGCAGCCAGGGCATGCAAACCTCATCTCGTATGAATTTGTTCACGGCTCCTGGAGGGCGAAGATTGAACAGGCATTTGCCGGCGGCCCTGACGTCACCTACGCCAAGTGGTATTTCAATGACAAACGGGGGGCAAATCTGCGATTCAGACAATTATACAATTGGGCAGGGGCAGAGTATCCCCTGGGCCTGGCGCTAGGGATGAACGACGGTTTGCAGTCCTATATGGACACACGCATGGTGGCTAACATTTTCAATGCCTTGCCCCCGGAAGAACAACGAACTATTGGCAAAAGAATGCTACAGCATTGCCTGGAGGCCAATCCGTACAATCCGGACATTTGGTACCGCCTGGCGCAACTGATGCCGGATGCTGTTCAAGGCATGGGGCTTGTGCAGACCGTGATGAACGAGCCTCCAGATGACACTGGTTATTGGAAAACCGTCGAAGAATTTGTAGCGCGCTACTCTATTCTCGACCAAAATGCTCCGCAAACGGAACCGGAGTTGAAGCAGATTTGTGCATTTCTTAACACAGTTTCCGGCATCAAACCGAAAGATATAGAATCCTATTCCGAAAAAGTTGGCGAAAAACAGTGATCGAGGGTTGCCGGCGCCCTATGGGAGCAAAACGGAGGTGCAAGGGGTTGCGCAGGCCGCCGGGCGGTGTCTCCAGACTGGACAGGGGTAATGCAGAGTTGTTCTACTGTAAGAAAATATCGATGCGCTACTGCAAGAGATTTAGTGCGTTCTGAAACATGTCTCCAAGTGAACTCAAGTCCCTCATCAGGGAGCACACGACCTACAATCGTTGCGATCTCTCACGACTCCTTTCCAACTCTGAGAGCCTCTCAGCGGTGGTGAAGAGCCTGGCCGAACCGTTTGTCTCTCAGCGGATATCAGCCGTCGCCGCCCTCGATGCGATGGGCTTTGCGCTCGGCGGCGCCGTCGCCCACATCCTGGGTGCGGGACTCATCCTTATGCGCAAGCCCGGCAAAGCTGCCTGGCAGACACACGCTCAAGAGTTCACCGATTACACTGGGCGGTCGAATGCGTTTCACCTGGTCACGGACGCCATTTCGCCTGGTCAACGCGTGCTGCTCGTGGACGATTGGTCCGAGACCGGCGCGCAGGCGTATGCCGCCATTCAATTGCTTGAGCGCGCCGGAGCGGTTGTCGTTGGTGCGTCATTCATCAACATTGATGACAGGGTCCGAAATGATCCGCGTTTCGGCCAGTATCAGCTACACGCGGTCGTGGAGTATTGAGAGTTTCAGCCAAAAACTTCGGAAAACCAAAACACCTAAGACCCAAAGTGATGCGAGTGCTACAGCAAACACCCGAGCGCAATCGCCACCATGAATGATGCCGCAGCGAACGAGCCGGACGTGCTCTCTCATCCGCATCCGTTGAGCGACTAGTATCGCTCGACGAAAGCGCGGATCCAATCGGCGCATTGCTGTTTGAAAGCATCGGATCGCTGCGTTGTCAGGAACTCAAGGTGGCTACTGAGGTCGATCAGTTCTGCTTTCCGTTTCCAATCGGCAGGCACGTTGAATCCGCCGGCGATAAGACCCGCCTCGATCTCGGCGTGGCGCGCGGGGTCGGTGTGCCGCAGGAGATTGCCAATGTCCATATACGGGTCCCCTGCGTGAGAGAACTCCCAGTCGAGGATGCCGGTGACGGCTCCGTCGTGGACGAGAATATTCGTGGGATTAAAGTCGCCATGGACGAGACGCGGCTCGGTTGCGTCGGGCTGTTGCTCCGCATCGATACGGTGCAAGGCCGCGGCAGTATTGGGGCCGATCCAGGTGCACACGCCAGGGCGGTCCAGCATGGATTCGACAAAGCTTTTGCCGTTGCCGAAATCAAATGGCGCAATCGATCCGTCTAGTTGAATCCAACCGCTCGATTTGAATTTGAGCGAAGAGATTTGCGCGAGGGCCTCTGCGGCAGGTTGTACGCACTCGGGAGTATCAGCCAACGCGGTTCCTTCCACAAATGAGTGAATCGACCAATCGCAGCCGCTCGCCAAGACTGCGGGCACCGGCACGATTTCGGTAACGAGACGCAGGATGTGGTTCTCGCGTTGGGCGTTGGAGCCGGGGTTGTGGAGTCGGAGTACGCAGACTTCTCCATCGGTCAGCATCAGACGGTAGTTTGTATTGCTCCTGCCCAACGGCATTAACTGGACCGACTCGATCTTTCGCCCCCGGAGGTAGGCGGCAATGAGAGCGGGATCAAATTGCCGACGAGGGTGCCTGCGGTCTTCGTCCATGTTTGACGACATAAATTGAGGCGGTGGAAGACTTCGATCAACCTTGAACGGGGTGGCGGTGCCGCGGGCAGGAATTCGAAAGGTCGGGCGCGTGGTGTGCGCTTAAGCGGGGGGACGAGGCCGATGGGTTCCCCCTACGCTCCGCGACGGCGGAGCTTCGGGGGACAGGGGCGACCTTCTGGCGAGTGGGGTCCGAATCAGAATGTAAAGGAGGTGAAAACCAGATGTTACGTTGGGCAATAATATTTCTCATGATTGCGATCGTGGCCGGGCTGCTCGGGTTTACCGGGGTGGCTGGAGCGTCGGTGGCAATTGCGAAGCTGCTGTTCGGACTCTTCCTGCTGATCTGCCTGGTGCTGTTTGCGCTGGCGCTATTCGTCACTAAGAAGGTGTGATTCGCCTACGGCCAGGCTTGGGCTTCGTCCCGCAGGGGCGGGACGAAGCCGGGACAAGTCCAGCTTCGTCAAGCTACGCCGGGACAAGTCCAGCTTCGTCAAGCTACGCCGGGACAAGAATTCGGGAGATCAGGCGCGCGGGTGCGGGCCCGAGCAGCTTGGGGTTACAGGTGGTGCTGGTGCTGGTAGAAGTGGTAGCGGTCGATGATGGCATCGACGTAGCCGCGGGTGCTGGGGAAGGAGATGGAGTCGCGGAGATCGCCTGCGGTGATGCTGGAGCCTTCGTTGGTGTCGCTGACCCATTTGTTGACGCGGCTCTTGCCGGCGTTGTATTCGGCGAGGGCGAAGGTGATGGGATCGTCGCGGCCGGCGTAATGGGCGAGTGCTTTTTTGAGATACCATGTGCCGACTTCGAGATTGACGCGGGGGGAGAGGAGATCTGTGGGGACGAAGGTGGGGTGTTTGGTTTCGCGGGCCCAATCGCTGGCGGCGGCGACGGTAACTTGCATGAGGCCGCGCTCGCCGTTTTTGCCGATCATATCCGGGCGGAAGGCGCTCTCGCGCCAGACGATGGCTTTGATGAGCATGGGATCGACGCCGTATTTTTGGCCGACTTCGCGGATGAGGGAGTCGTAGCGGTGGTAACGGGGGAAGCCGACGACCTCGTGGAATGCGTAGGAGGGATCGGCGGAGAGGCAGATGAATATACCGACGGCGGCCAGGGCAGCGAAGAAAAGGATGAGGATGGTGTTGCGGATGAACCGGAACATTGGTGGGAGATAAGCGGAGCGGGGAAGAAACTGCTACCAAAAAGGGGGCGCAGGGGAGAGAGTCTGGCGAATGTCCGGCGCGAGATACGCGCGGGTGGCGCCCGACCGGTCGGGGCAATCCGTGTTTGATTACGAAATCCCGGAACACCTGATTGAAAAGGTGGGAATCGGGTCGCGGGTGCGCGTGCCGGTGAGGACGCGGCTGGTGCTGGCGACGGTGGTGGAGCTGATGGATGTGACGGAGGTCGAGGGGGTGAAGCCGATCGCGGAGGTGCTGAGCGAGAAGCGGCTGTTTAATCCGGTGTTGATCGAGCTGGGGCGATGGGTGGCGTCGTATTATTGCTGCCCGCTGCACGTGGCGCTGAGGGCGATCCTGCCGCAAGTGGTGCGGAATGCGGAGGTGAAGGAGAAGCGGCTGTTATTCGCGCGGCTGGCGGGGAAGCCGGATGCGGCGGAGCTGGAGCGAATCACGAAACGGGCGCCGAAGCAGGCGTTTGTGATCGAGTTCCTGACAGGACACAGCGAGGCGGTGGCGGTGACGGAGGTGATGAAAGAATGCGGCGTCACGCGGGCGACGCTGGATGGGATGCGGGAGCGGGGATTGATCGCGCTGGATCGGCAGGCGGTGCAGCGGGACCCGTATGGGGAGGAAATATTTTTGCACGCGCCGCAATTGGAAATGAACGAGGAGCAGTTGGCGGCGTTTGAGCACATCGCGGCGGCGGTGCGGGAGCCGGGGACGCATCGGCCAATATTGTTGCACGGGGTGACGGGGAGCGGGAAAACGGAGCTGTATCTGCGGGCGATGGACCTTGCGCTGAGCATGGGGAAGACGGCGATCGTGCTGGTGCCGGAGATATCGCTGACGCCGCAGACGGTGGAGCGGTTCAAGAGCCGGTTCGCGAAGTTGCAGGGGGAGGTGGCGGTGCTGCACAGCCATCTCTCGGACGGGGAGCGGCACGATGAATGGCACAAGATCAACAACGGGGCGGCGCGGATCGTGATTGGGGCGCGGAGCGCGGTGTTTGCGCCGCTGGAGAGGCTGGGGTTGATCGTCGTCGATGAGGAGCACGAGAATTCTTACAAGCAGGAGGATGCGCCGCGGTATCATGCGCGGGATGTGGCGGTGTACCGCGCGCACATCGAGGGATGCGCGATTGTGCTGGGGAGCGCGACGCCATCGCTGGAGAGCTATAATAACGCGCTGACGGGGAAGTATGAGTTGCTGGAATTGAAGAGGCGGGTGGATGAGCGGCAATTGCCGCGGATGCAGATCATTGATTTGCGGAGGGAGGCGAGCCGAGGGCCGGGAGCGAATATTTTGTCGGAAACGCTTTGCAAGGCGATCAAGGAACGGCTGTCGAAGAAGGAGCAATCGATTTTGTTTCTGAACCGGCGCGGGTTTTCGACGTCGTTGATCTGCTCGAATTGCGGGTATGTGTGCGAGTGCCCGAATTGCTCGGTGGCGCTGACGTTTCATCGCGCGGCGAACCGGCTGAACTGCCACATCTGCGGACACACGGCGGTGGTGCCGTCGAAATGCCCGAAGTGCGCGGACCCGCGGATCAAGTACTCGGGAGCGGGGACGGAAAAGGTGGAGGAGCTGGTCGCGGCGTTTTTCCCGGAGGCTGTGGTGAAGCGGCTGGACGCGGACGCGGTGACGCGGAAGGATTCGCTGCGGGAGACGCTTCACGCATTCCGGACTGGGAAGATCGATATCCTGGTGGGGACGCAGATGATCGCGAAGGGGCTGCACTTTCCAAACGTGACGCTGGTGGGAATCGTGAATGCGGACCTGGGGCTGCACATGCCGGATTTCCGGGCGGGGGAGCGGACGTTCCAATTGCTGACGCAGGTGGCGGGGCGCGCGGGACGGGGCGAGGTGACGGGCGATGTGTTTGTGCAGACGTACACGCCGTTTCACCCGGCGATCCAATTCGCGCGGCACCATGATTTCCCGGGGTTCTGGGAGGAGGAGGTGCAATTCCGGCAGGCGACGAAATTCCCGCCGTTCTGGCACGTGGTGCTGATCACGCTGCGGTCGGCGGCGGAGACGCACGCGGCGTTCTCCGCGGATACGCTGGCGCGGCGCGTGCGCGAGGCGCACGAGGCGGGGCGGCTGCCGCCGGAGACAGTCATCGGGAATCCGGCTCCGGCGCCGATGGCGAAGAGCCACGGACAATACCGGTTTCACCTGATGATCCGGGCGCAGAGGATCACGCGGCTGAGCAAGGGGCTGGCGGAGATCTTCGAGAAGCTGCCGTTTCCGGAGGAGGTGCTGGTGAGCGTGGATGTGGATGCGTATCAGCTGCTGTGAAGGAGAAAATTCGAAAGATTTGAACAGAAGGTAGCAAAGGTAGCAAAGGGGGGATTGGAACCGCGGGTGGCGGTGAATATGCAGTCGTTGAACGATTCACTTAGCGGGATTCTTCTCGAGCTTTGCAAATGAGATAGCGAGCAGTGCGACGAATATAATCAACAGAGAGACGAACTTCTCGGCGCACGGCAGATCATCCCAATAGTTGTAATAACCGTCGCCCGCGCAAAAGAGGCCGCCAAACATCAAGCCGGCGCCCGCGGCCTGCTTTGAGAGCAGGGCGCCGGTGACGATGGCGATCAATCCGCAAGGGACGGCAATATAGAAAAGGGCTCGCTCGAATTTCTTTTCTTTTGCTTCCCAGTTGGTCTCGTTTTCCGTGGATGGCGCTGGCGCCGACACTGCTCTTACAGCGTGGTCGATCATGGCCGGGAAGATAATTGCAAGGGCGACTGCAAGGGCGAATTTTTTGGCGAGCATAAGTGCGGATTCGGTAGTGGAATGGTTATGGCAGGCGCTCGAGGGGAATCCTCGGGTGAAAGCGCGCCGTCGGTTTGATGCCTCGCATTATATTCGCCGTGGCTCGTTGCCGGTAATTGATAGTTTTTGGCCTTACTATTGAAAGAATCGATGCTGAGTGGGATCTGTCATTCGGCTTCGGAAAGTGGGGGGAAGAATAATGGGATCGAAATGCGCTACGCTGTTTCGATCGGAGCGCGGCAGCAATTTGGCAACGATGCACGGATCTAAGTTATGGGAGCCGGTTTGATGGGGGGTTTTTAGGCCGCCGTGCTCTTCTTTTTCCAAGCCGGGGCTTCGCCCTGGAACCCCACTCAGGGGACGATTGTCCCCTGAGAACCCCAAAATTGTCGCTGGCGCGACAAATTGAATCGAAAGCGCTCTAAACAGCGCGGGAGGGGAGGAGGACTTTGAAAGTGGTTTTGCCGGGTCTGCTTTGCAGACGAATGGCGCCGCCGAGCTGCTGGATGAGGCCGAGGGCGACGCTTAGGCCGAGACCCATGGAGTCGTGCTTGTGCTTGGTGGAAAAGAAGGGCTGAAAGATTTTCGAAGTGAGATCGGCGGGGATGCCTTTGCCGGAATCGGTGACGTTGATGGCGGTCCAGGAGGTGGGGCGGCACGCGGCGCGGCGGGAGTGGGTGCGAACGGGCTTGGAATGGGATTTGACGGAGATTTTGACGGTGCCGTTGGCGGGGCTGGCCTCGCAGGCGTTCTTGACGATTTCCTTCAAGGCGACGCGGAGGCGGGAGGTGTCGGCCCAGAGATCTGGGAGGCCGGGCTCGCACTCGACCTGGAGCTGGACGCCGCGCTCCGTGTGAAGATGGAACGCGGGTGTGAGGGTGCGGAGGAAATCCTCGGCAGGGATCTGGCGCCAGACGGCGCTGGAGGGAGGGGCGAGGGCCTTTGTGCGGTCCATGAGGCGGGCGGCGGCGTTGGCGCCATCGCGGATGCGGGTGAGGCCGGCGATTGTCTCGCGGTCGAGGCGTTTGTCCTCGATGAGGAGGCCGAGGTAGCCGTGGAAAAGGCTGAGGATGTTGTTCATCTTATGCGTGAGCCCCCGCACCAAATGATCGTGGAATTCGGACTGCTCGATACGCATAGCCTCAGAATTGAGGTAGCAGGATGCTTGCCGCGGGGGGGTCGCTGCAGGAAATTCGAAGTATTTGAGCGAGAGGGGTTAGTGAATGGGGCTGAAGACTATCACTGGTGAGAGGGTGAGCAGTGGGTGACTTCGCCGCTGGTCAGGCGGATGAGGGGGCCGGACGGGGGACGCAGGAGGAGTGCGCCTTCGGGGTCGAGGCCCTCCGCGATGCCGCGATGGATGGTGTTGCCGACGGTGGCGGTGACCCATTGGCCGCGGAGGCAATCGGACTGGGAGGCCCAGGTGAGGATTTCTCGGAAGTGGCTGGGGATTAGGGAGAAGGACTCGTCGATGGAGGTGAGGATGGCAGCGGCGAGGGGATTTCGGTCAAGGGGTGAGCCGGTCTCGAGGCGGAGGGAGGTGGCGGTGGCGTCGAGAGGAGAGGGGAACCCGGATTGGTTGACGTTGAGGCCGATGCCGGCGGTAGCGAAGGGGTTTTCGCCGGGGCTGGTCTCGACGAGGATGCCGGCAAGTTTGCGGCCAGAGGCATAAATGTCGTTGGGCCACTTGAGGGCGACCTCGAGCGAGGTATGGCGGCGGATGGCGTGGGCGAGGGCGCAGGCGAGCCAGAGGGTGAGTCGGGGCCATTGGACGAGGGGGAAATCGGGGCGAAGCAGGATGGAGAACCAGAGGCCGGCGTGGGGATCGGATTGCCAACGGCGGCCGAGGCGGCCACGTCCGGCGGTTTGCTCCTCGGCAAAGACGACGAGGCCGGCTGGCGCGCCCTGGCGGGCCTGGGCGGTGACGTAGTCGTTGGTGGAGGTGGTGCTCTCCAGGACGAGGACCTCGCGAATCCAACGGCGGTCGGGAAGATGGGAGAGGATTTCCTCGGGGACGAGGCGGTCCGTAGCGGCGTCCATCAGAGGAGTTCCAGGGAGAAATCGATGGAGCCGGCGGAGTGGGTGAGGGCGCCGACGGAGATGAAATCGACGCCTGTGAGGGCGACGTCGCGGACCGTGGCGAGGGTGACGCCGCCGCTGGCCTCGAGCTTGACGGCGGATGCGCCGCGGAGGCGGACGGCCTCGCGCATTTGGTCCGGGGTCATGTTATCGAGGAGGATGACGTCGATGCCGGGGATGGCGAGGAAAGAGGAGACCTGGTCGAGGGTATCGGCTTCCACTTCGACGCCGACCTCGGGATGATCGTCGCGGAAATGGGCGACGTGCCGGCGGAGGGCCTCGGTATCGGCGGCGAGGTGATTGTCCTTTACCATGACCATGTCGTAGAGGCCGAAGCGGTGATTGCGTCCGCCGCCGGCGCGGACGGCGGCTTTTTCGAGAAGGCGAAGGCCGGGGGTGGTCTTGCGGGTATCGAGGATGAGGGCGTTGGTGCCGGCAATGGTATCGACGAAACGGCGTGTGAGGGTGGCGACGGCGGCGAGGCGCTGGAGGAAATTGAGGGCGGCGCGCTCCGCGGTGAGGATGGAGCGGACGGGGCCGGAGATTTCGAGGACAGTCTGGCCGGGGGAGATGGGCTGGCCATCGGGGGTGACGATGCGGGTGGAGAGGGCGGGATCGACGCGGCGGAAGACTTCGGCGGCGGTATCCGCGCCGGCGACGATGGCGGGTTCCTTTGCGAAGATGCGTGCGGAGCCGTTGAGGGCCTCCGGGATGAAGTAGAGGCTGGTGAGGTCGCCCGTGCCAATGTCTTCCGCGAGGGCGACGGCGATGGGGTCGTGGCTCATGGGAGGCCTGAGAGTAAGGGGCGGGCCCGCCGCTTGAAACCGGAAAAGAAAGTGGCCCGGGCGGCGCGTGCCCAAGGAGTTTGATCGCGAAAACAAACTACGCGCGCCTACCCGGACCGTTCCCCCTAAACAATAGATGAGACAGGGGTGGGGCGGGCGTGTTCAAAGAAAGTCCGGAAAAATTCAAAACGATCGGGCGCTACGCGCGCGGAAGGGAGTCGAGGGCGAGGGTGGCGCTGCCGATGATGCCGGCGTCGTTGCCGAGCTCGGCAGGGACGACGCGGAGGTTCTCGTAGAAGGTGGGCATGGTGGCGGAGCGGATGACGCTGAGGATGGGCTCGAAGAGGAGATTGCCGGCGCGGGCGACGCCGCCGCCGATGACGATGGTATCGGGGTTGAGGAGCCAGACGGCGTTTGCGAGGGCGACGCCGATCTCCAGGCCGAGCTGCGCCCAGAGTTGTTTTGCGACCTGGTCGCCGGCCTTGGCGGCATCGTCGAGGATGGCGGGGGTGCATTGCTCGATGGGGACGAGTTTGCCGGCTTTCTCGTACATTTTCTGGGCGCGCTCGGCGATCTGGGCGTTGCCGACATATTTTTCGAGCGCGCCGAGGTTGCCGTAATTGCCGGTGCGTCCCTGGTAGTCGATGCTGGTCTGGCCGATCTCGCCCGCGCCGAGGTTTGCGCCGCGGTAGAGGCGGCCATCGAGGATCAATGCGCCGCCGACGCCGGTGCCGAGGGTCATGCAGAGGATGTCCTTTCCATTGCGTGCAGCGCCGTATTTCCATTCGCCGTAGGCCATGGATTTTGCGTCGTTCTCGACGGCGGCGTGGAGGCCGGTTCGGCGGCGAAGGATGTCGCACATGGGGACGTCATTCCAGCCGGGGACGTTTGAGAGGCGGTGGACGATTCCATTGATGCTATCGACGATGCCGGGGAAGCCGATGCCGATCGCGACGGTGTCCGGGCGGATGCGGCGAAGCTCGAGGATGCGGTCGAGAAGGGCCTCGATGATGGCGGAGTGGTCGCCGGTGTGGAGGGTGTCGATGAGCTGGCCGCGCTCGACGATTTTGCCGTCCTCAACGAGGGCGCATTTGATGGTGGTGCCGCCGAAGTCGATGCCGATGGCTGTGGGAGAAGGCATGGGAGGGGGGAATTTCGGATTTCGGAAGTTTAGAGTGGGAGGATGAAGCGAGAAAGGGAGTTTTGGGAAGCGGGAAAAGGGACGAAAAGGACTGAAAGGACGGAAAGGATTTAAGGGGGGAAGTTGAGATTTGCGATGATGCGGAGGCCTTCGAGGGTGAGGTGGGGGTGGACGGCGGAGCTACAGGTAACTTTAATGCACATAATATTGGTTATCCGGAGATTGACTGGAAAGCGTTCGGCAATAATTTTGTGAATAATAT
>Ga0206833_1215_pt1 | contig 14350 bp, 16 predicted proteins | sample Alteio_BWOrgCont_32_FD_152891 | JGI IMG/M metagenome (GOLD analysis project Ga0206833, IMG submission 152891) | Enriched cells from forest soil in Barre Woods Harvard Forest LTER site, Petersham, Massachusetts, United States -... | ecosystem: Environmental > Terrestrial > Soil > Temperate forest >... | reverse complement strand
CAGGGTCTCAAAAATTCAGATTTTTACTTTTCGCATGCGTTATCTACAACCAAAATGCTCAACTTTGCTGTTTGTTTTATCAATCCATGACTAAGAAACTCCTCAAATCACTTTTTACAACATCTATTATTTCCATTGCTGTTTCAACGGCTGCAACGTGTATATTTTATGCCGTTTTGCTAAAAAATGGCGATTACAGCCATGCTGTTCAACAAATTATATCGGGTGTTTTCCTGCTAAACTGTATTCTGCTTATTATGTCGTTACCTGTTTTATTTCTGGGAAATGCTGAGTTGTGGAATAATAAACCTTTCAGGATCGCCCTTTACTTTTCGGGCGTTCTATTTTTTATTATTACGGCCCTATTTTTAAAAGTAGGACAACAGGAAAGAATAGTTTACCTCATGACCGGCGTTATATTTTTGTTAACACACGCTTTTTTTTATTACCGGCTAACAAAAACACTATCATAACTGGCGTTCGGTTCTATCTTATTTATGTACTTTGAAAGATTTAGGCTAAACTTGCATCTTTATAAATGAAAGCATTCTACGGAGATCTTAAACTTGGAATTTTAGGCGGCGGCCAGTTAGGGCGTATGCTGATACAGCAGGCTATAAATTATAACGTAACCGTTAAAATTCTTGACCCTGACCGCGAGGCACCCTGCCGCAAATTATGTGATGAATTTGTAATTGGCTCCTTAAGCGATTACGAAACCGTTTATAATTTCGGCAAAAAGGTTGACCTCCTCACCATAGAAATTGAAAAGGTTAATGTTGATGCGCTGGAGCAACTAGAAAAAGAAGGCGTTTTGGTATATCCCCAACCACGCATCATCAGACTGATACAGGATAAAGGCTTGCAAAAGCAATTTTTTAAAGAAAATAACATTCCAACAGCCGAATTCCAGGTAATATCATCGCCTCAGCAATTAAAAGAAAGCCGCATACCGTTCCCATACATCCAAAAGCTTCGTCGTGATGGTTATGATGGCAAAGGTGTATATAAAGTAATTGACGAATCGTACCTTAAAAATGCTTTTAAAGAGCCCAGCCTTATTGAACGTTGGATTGATTTTGAAAAGGAAATAGCGGTTATTGTAGCACGTAATGAAAGCGGTGAGGTGAAAACATTTCCGTTGGTTGAGATGGAATTTAATCCGCAGGCCAATTTGGTTGAATTTTTAATATCACCGTCAACCCTGCCTTTTGAAATACATCAGGAGGCCGCACAAATAGCTATCAAAATTGCCGAAGATCTTAAAATAGTGGGATTACTTGCCGTAGAGATGTTTTTGGATAAAAATGGTAAGATCTTGGTGAACGAACTGGCCCCGCGCCCGCATAATAGCGGTCATCAAACTATTGAAGGCAATGTGGTATCGCAGTTTGAACAACATTTAAGAGCCATATTTAACCAACCTTTGGGAGATACCAGCTGTCTAAACAATGCCATTATGGTGAACGTTTTGGGCGAAGCCGGATATGAAGGCCCTGCCATTTATAAAGGCATTGAGAAGGTATTAAAATGCCCGGGCGTTTATGTACATTTATATGGCAAAGCGCTAACCAAGCCGTTCCGGAAAATGGGACATGTTACTATTGTAGATGCCGACCGGGAAAAAGCAATAGAAAAAGCCAAATTTGTACAGGAAACATTAAAAGTGATCAGTTAAGCGGCCTAAAGGTTATAAACTATCATCTATAAAACATGAACTAACACCATCATGAGCCAGAAACAACCAAAAGTAGGAATTATAATGGGCAGCAAGTCTGACTTGAATGTTATGCAGGATGCTGCCGATATTTTAAAAGAACTAGGTGTTGACTACGAAATTACGGTTGTATCTGCCCACCGCACCCCCGATCGTATGTTCAGCTATGCCCGCGAAGCTGCTGGCCGCGGTCTAAAAGTAATTATAGCTGGCGCCGGTGGTGCCGCCCATTTACCGGGAATGGTGGCATCATTAACACATTTGCCGGTTATTGGTGTTCCTGTTAAATCAAGCAACTCTATTGATGGCTGGGATTCTATATTATCTATTTTACAGATGCCCAATGGTATACCCGTTGCTACCGTAGCCTTAAATGCTGCAAAAAATGCCGGTATTTTAGCCGCGCAGATACTTTCGACAGCGGATGATCAGATCACTAAAAATCTTATCCAATACAAAGAAGATCTCAAGAAAAAGGTAGAAGAATCTGCATTAGAAATGGGGAAGCAGTAATAAGAGCTCAATTCAATGCCGGATTCTCAGGAAAATTAGCAATATGTGCATAGCGCTGCCCTAATCCTATTACAGCCTGGCGCCATAAATTTTCCTCGCTACAAGTGAATATCGTTTCTGCATTTACATTACTTGCCACTATCCAACTGTCTTCCTTAATTTCGTCATCAAGCTGGCTCGGGGTCCATCCGCTGTATCCGGTAAAAAATCTGATCTCATCGCTTTGTAATTGATAATTAGCAATCAGCTCGTTTACTGTTTCAAAATTTCCACCCCAGTAAACGCCTTCTCCCAGTTCAATACCGCCATCAATTTTCTCGGGGCAACGATGTATAAAATGCAGCGTATTGGCTGCAACCGGGCCGCCAATAAATACTGGGATTTCAGAATAAGATAATTCCGGCAAAATGTCGCCCAGCAAAAACTCGCTTAAATGATTTAAGATAAAGCCCATTGCCCCATCCTCAGAATACTCTGTTAATAAAATAACAGATCTTTTAAAGTTCGGATCCATCATAAAAGGTTCCGATATCAACAAGCGCCCGGCGGCTGCTGAAATAGAACTTAGCATAGGCGTATCTTTTTTTGTTAATTACAACAAGTATTATAAAAATATGTTCGTTTTCCTAATATTGGACAAAATTCTTTTCAAAAGAAAATTAACTGCTTAAAATTAGCTGGAGCCTACGGGTTTCTCTGTTTTGGTTTCGGGCCATTTAGGCTCTATTCTTCTCACCCAATCACATTTACTTTACATACGGCGTAATTAATTTGTAAGTTTGCAACGATGAATCAGGAAGAATTAAAAAATTTGCGCGAAGAGTATAATGCTGCGGCATTGACAGAAGCATCGACCAAAGCCGATCCGATAAAACAGTTTGAGATATGGTTTAATGAAGCGCAGGAGGCAAATGTACCCGAACTAAACGCAATGACCCTCGCAACTGCCACACCAGATGGTCGGCCATCTGCAAGAATTGTTTTGCTAAAGGGATATCACGAAGCCGGTTTTGTTTTTTTTACCAATTACCTGAGCCGCAAAGGAAAAGAGATCAATAAGAACCCTAACGGTGCCTTAACCTTCTTCTGGCCTGCATTAGAGCGACAAATACGTATAGAAGGTACTATTGAAAAAGTTACTAAGGAAGAATCCGAAAAATATTTTCGCTCACGCCCTCACAATAGCCAGATAGGTGCAGTGGTATCTCCACAGAGCCAGGAAATAGATAATCGTGAAGTTATTGAAAAGAAATGGAACGAATTAGCCGCAGAGTATGAGGGTAAAGAAGTTCCAAAACCATCTTTTTGGGGAGGTTACATTTTAAAACCCAGATTGATTGAGTTTTGGCAAGGTCGCCCAAGCCGTTTGCACGATCGTATCCTTTATAAAAAGACAGACAATAAAAACTGGAAAAAAGTTCGTTTGGCACCATGAGTTTGGAGGAAATCAAATTATTGCTGATTGAAAAGTTTGGTAATGAAGTAATTGTTGGCGAGGAAACCAGTGGTTTACAACCTGCCTTATTAATCACTCCTGATTTCATTACCCGGGTTTGCCTTGAATTACGTGATAACCCAAAAACCTATTTCGATTTTCTTGGCTCACTAACCGGGGTAGATTATGGTGTTGAAGTGAGCCGTTTTGGTGTGGTTTATCATTTAGCCTCCATACCCTACCGAACACAATTAACGTTGAAAATAAGCAAGGAAAATGACAGGGATTTAAACGAGCTGCCTTCTTTTCAAAGCATAACGTCGGTATACCGTACAGCCGACTGGCACGAACGCGAAGCATATGATTTAACAGGTATATTTTTTGAAGGACATCCTGATCTGCGCCGCATTTTACTACCCGACGATTGGGAAGGCTACCCGCTTCGTAAAGACTACCAAAACGCCGAATATTATAAAGGCATAAAAATTGATTAACTGTATAATCAAACTACAAATAATCATTCTTTCTTTATCGATTTTTCGCCAACATCATCTAAAAATAAAACCTTGTAAGCAATAATTTCGTATTACTGCTTAAACTTTGATTAATGGGTAAATTCCATTAATCCAATTTTTACCTATGGATATCATTAGAAAAGATAATATTTCTTACGAAGAGTTCATCGAGGAGCATTATAAGCCCGGTATCCCATTAGTTTTTAAAAATGCGGCAAAGGTTTGGAAAGCCAGCGGCTTGTTCACTCCGCAATGGTTCAAAGAGAATTACCCCGATCGCACAACTGAATGTCGCGGACAGTCATATCAAATGCAGGAGATAATGGATCTGGTGGAAACCAGTACCGAAGAACATCCTGCACCATATCCATTTATCTTTAATATTCCCGAGCAACTACCGGAGTTGATGCCGCTTATGCAGCCGCTCGATTTAAATTATGCATCGCCCAACTGGCTAAAAAATAAAATGTTCAATATCGGAAAATGGGGCGGCGCTACGGAGCTATTTATCGGCGGTCCGGGTGGTAAATTTCCTTATTTACATTTAGATTATTACCATTTAAATGCCTGGATTACGCAGCTTTATGGCGAAAAACAATTCACTGTATTCCCGCGCGGGCAAGAAGATCTGTTGTACCCCCGTCAAGATGATCCCTGGCGTTCGGAATTAAATATTTTTGAGCCTGATTTTGAGAAATTTCCTAAATACAAAGACGCCACGCCTATTAACTTTGTTGTTGGCCCCGGTGAAACTTTATTTATACCTTTTGGAACGTGGCATACGGCTTATTCCCTTACTCCTACTATTTCTGTTGCTTTTGATACGCTGAACAGTAAAAATCACAAAGAATTTATGAAAGATGTTTGGACTTTTAAGAGCCGCCAAAGCAAAGCTAAGGCCGTAGCAATGTACAGTTATGCATGGGTGGCTACACAAAGCAGCAAAATAAGGGAAGGCTTTGGACACAAAGCGTTTTAAATTCGCCTAATTAAATACATATATACAATGCGGCTTGCAGTAATTATTACTGCAGGCTTTTTTATTTTATTAAAATTGGATTTGAATTCAATAAATTTGAAATTCTAAAAACACCTGAAATTGAATATCGCTGATACCAAATACAACGCTGCCCTTAATAATTACAATCATAAAATTGCTTCGGCTGCCACTGAAGATATGGTGCTTAATATGGGACCTCAACATCCCTCAACGCACGGTGTATTAAGGCTGGAACTGATAACAGATGGTGAAATTGTTAAAGAAGTAATACCTCATATAGGTTACCTGCATCGTTGTTTTGAAAAACATGCCGAATCGCTAACCTATCAGCAAACCATTCCTTTTACCGACAGGCTGGATTATCTTGCTTCAATGAATAACAGCCACGCCTTTGTTATGGGTGTTGAACGCATGCTTGGTATCGATAAAGATATTCCTAAACGTGTAGAATATATCCGTGTATTGGTATGCGAATTAAACCGCATAGCTTCGCACCTGATAGCCATCGGCACCTACGGTATTGATATCGGTGCTTTCACTCCTTTTTTATGGTGCTTCCGCGACAGGGAACATATTATGGGCATGCTGGAATGGGCATCGGGTTCAAGAATGTTGTATAACTATATTTGGGTTGGTGGTTTATTTTATGATTTGCCGGTGGGCTTTGAAGAACGCTGCCGCGAATTTGTAGACTACTTTAAACCGAAGATGGATGAGCTAAACAAACTATTAACCGATAACCAGGTATTTATTAACCGTACCGCAAATATTGGTGTTTTACCACTTAACGTTGCCATAAATTACGGTTGCTCTGGCCCTATGTTACGCGGATCAGGCTTAAAGTGGGATTTAAGAAGAATTGATAATTATTCCGTTTACCCCGAGCTGGAGTTTGACATACCGATAGGTAAAGGCGAAATGGGCTCGGTTGGTGATTGCTGGGACCGTTACAAGGTTAGAGTTGATGAGATTGAGCAATCGATCAGAATGATTGAACAATGCCTTGACAGACTTCAAAACGAACTAAAACGAACCACCGACTTTGATCCACGTGCCAAACTGCCGCGCAAAACCATCCCGAAAGCGCAAGACTATTATATACGCTGCGAAGGAGCCAAAGGTGAACTGGGTTTTTATTTTATGGCCGATGGCAAATCTGAAATCCCGACGCGTGTAAAAGCACGTGCGCCAAGTTTCAATAACTTATCTGTATTACCCGAAATTGCCAAAGGCGTAATGATTGCCGATTTGATCGCTATAGTCGGGTCTATCGATTTCGTATTGGGCGAAGTAGACCGCTAAATGAAAAAAGGCGTTCCAAACGGTACGCCTCCTCATTGTATGTGTTGTTTTTTGGGTATTACTGATTGTATACTTTCACCATAAATACATAATTCTGCATTTTTTTTATCTGCTGAACACGACTTAAATTGGCTAATACATTTTTTGAATTAAGATTCAGGCTACCTTTTAATGAATCGGGTATATCCTGAATAGTTTTCAATAAATAACTTGATTTTACTGCAAATGCTGCACCCTCTACATGGGTTTCTTTGGCATTAATTATTCCTATCACATTACCTTTACTATCCAGCAAAGGGCCGCCGCTGTTGCCAAAATCAACAGGTGTTGATACCTGGTATTGAGTCGTATCGCCCCTGAAACCAGTGCTGGCTGTTAAAAAGCCCGGGCCTAAAACCATTGCATCGCGCGGATAGCCAATAGTAAACACATTTTCTCCAATATCGGTATCTGCCTTTTTAAAGGCATATGGAATAGGGCCAAATGATTTGAAGGAAGGATCTATGATCTGCAAAACTGCAATATCGGCCCCCGGTTCAGAATAAATTACTTTAGTGCGATATGATTTACCATCAACACCCTGAATATAAACCGAATCAGCATCCTTTATAACATGATAATCTGTAACGATATATCCATTTGATGAAATAGCAAAACCTGTTCCTCTGAAATTAGCAGGATTGCTGTTTCTGCCTGGCGAGCGTTTCAATCCGTTAACCTGAGAGTTTAGCTTGCTGGTTGTTAGCTTAATTTGCTCAACCTCGCCTTTCAATTTCACATAGTTCATTTCATGGTTATTTAAATAACCTGTAAAAAACAAAGTGCATAATACCGCAAAAATAGCTATAGATGCCGCTACTGATATTTTTGAGTGATGATTACGCCAGATACTTACAATCCACGACGGGTGAATCATCAATTCTTCTTCCAGGGAATGAACATCAATTTCACTATGCAAAGCATTCAGGCGCTTCTCTAATTCTAAACGTTCGCCGTATTGCTTTATAAGATTTACAAAATGTTTATGTTCCGCTACTTTTTTATTAACGTCAGCATTTTCACTACGAAGTACCTCAAAACGGGCGCGTTCGTCGTTTGACATCTCCCCATTAAGGTACCTTTCAATTTGTTCCAAAAGTTGATTATCACTCATCGCTTTTATCTCCTCAATTTTGCTGAAAAAACAATTTCTTCAGTCTTTGCAAGCATTTATATTTTTGAGTTTTGGCATTATCCGCATTGGTATAGCCAAAATCCTCACAGATCTGCTGCATTGATCTGTTGTTTATATAAAAATCCTCAATTATGGTTTTACAGGGTTCGCCCAATAACTGCAGGGCGCTGCCCATTTTATTAAATTGAATATCCCTTTCATTATTCTTTTCAGTTTCATCATCAACAGATAAATACTCCTGAAAATCTTTAATGTCACCACCGTACCTGTTCATTTGCGCAAGCCTTTTAAGCCAAAGCCTGCGGCAAACAGAGTAAATATAGGTTTTAAGTTTACTGCTTAACTCAAAATCACCTGTTTTAACTTTGTTATAAAGAACAATTATGGCTTCCTGATAAATGTCTTTCGCATCATCAGCACTTCCATTATTATTAATAATCAGTTGCAACACCATCGGAAAATAGGCGATATACAATCGCTTTAATACACTATCCGAATTATTTAGTATACCAAGAATAACTTCATTATCCGTTGGTATTCCGCTATTTAGCTCTTTACTCACTACTTAATACTATTTATGCGAAAATGTAACCCATTATTCATAAAAAAAAATTAAAACCAAAATAAATTTCAGGCAGCGCTTTATTAACTGGCTATCAGCACCTTCTTATTCTTGCCGTCAATTTTGACGGGGAATTTCCTGCATAAATATTATAAATAAAATGCTTCATTCCTAATACAAGCCTGATGATGTATTATCATCCCAAAAACCATAAGCGTATAAAATTGTTAATAATCAACATCTTAAAAAAAACACTATGAAAAACTTATTTAAAATTCCATTTCTGGCATTAACTATTTCTTTGTCTATTGTAGCTTGCAAAGGCAACAAATCAGGTAGTACCGCCGATTCGGCTAAAGTTGACTCTTCTTCATCAAGTATATCCAAATCTGATACCACCATTAAGGTTGACACGATCAAACCAGCTACTGATACTTCAAAAGCAAAAATTGACACCGTAAGTAAAACGGTAACAAAAACAACCGATGTTAAAAAATCAGAAACAAAGAAGGAACCTAAACAATAAGGTTACGCAAGCTACTTGATTTTCAAGTCTTTTTGATAGAATTTCATCAAAACAATGAATTTTATATTTTTTTTAAAGTTAATGGGTTACCTTTTTCAAATTATAGTATTAATAGGCAAACATTCACAACTTAAAAGAATAAAAAATGAAAAATTCATTCAAAATGGGCGCTTTAGCTCTAGTTATCGCAGTTTCTTTCGCAGCTTGCAAAAGCAAATCAGCTACAACTGGTACAGATTCAGTTAAAACTGATTCAGTTAAAATTGATTCTGTAAAGAAAGATACTACTGTTAAAGCTGATTCAACTAAAAAAGACACAACTAAAAAAGATACTACTAAGAAAAAATAATCTTAGTTTTTCTGTTAATTTTAGTTTTTAATTGACGAAAGGTAACCCTTAAATTTTATTTTAAAATTGTGGGTTACCTTTTGCTTTTTATGGTATTAAATGGAAACTATTTAATCACTTAAAAAGAAAATTAACATGAAAAATTCATTCAAAATGGGCGCTTTAGCTCTAGTTATTGCAGTTTCTTTCGCTGCTTGTAAAGGTAAATCTGCTTCAGGTGCTGCAGATTCAGCTAAAATGGACTCAGCTAAAATGGACTCAGCCAAAATGACTGATACTACTAAAAAAATGGCTGATACTTCTAAAAAAATGGCTGATACTTCTAAAAAAGCAGCTAAAGACACAGCTAAAAAAATGTAATTTTCATTTTTTTGAAAAAAATAAAAACGCTTCGGGTATTTATCCGGAGCGTTTTTATTTTACAGCGTTTTTATTCCTTCCATGATATAATTGAAATTAATTTAGGCTAATACAAGCAGATAACTAATTTTGCCGGCAAACATCCGGTTATGCATTTACCTGTCCTCTCTATAAACCATGCTACTGTTAGGTTTCTGAACAACACACTTTTTACCAATTTAAATTTCACTATAAACAAAGGCGAAAACTGGGCGCTGATAGGTAAAAGCGGCTCGGGTAAGAGTGCTTTATTACAAACCATTGCCGGTAGGTTTAATATAACTGGTGGAGATATTCATTATCATTTTTTTGAAAGTTTTTTAAAACGAAACGGCGGGAACCCTGATAATTTAACTCATCACAAACTAATTTCTATTGTTGAGCCCCGGCATCATTTCCGCAATCTTTCAAACACAACAGATTTTTATTATCAACAACGCTATAATTCTTCCGATTCTGAGGATGCTTTAACAGTCGACCAATATCTGCAATCCATAACCATCCTCCCCCATTTTAATAATTATTGGGATACGGCGAAGGTTACTGTCTTGTTAAATTTAGCCCCGCTGTTAAGCAAGCAAATCATCAAGCTATCTAATGGAGAAACAAAACGGTTAATGATAGCAGCCGCGCTGTTAAAGAATCCAGCTATATTACTATTGGATAGTCCGCTTACCGGGTTAGATGTGGAAACCCGCAAACAATTTACCCCTATTATCCAACAGATAATTGACTCTGGCATAAGTGTCATTATGGCAACCTCACCCTTTGAAATCCCGGAGGCGATTACGCATGTTGCAGTACTGGAAAATGGAAACATTAGCCAGAAAATATTAAGAAATGATTTCGATCCTCAATTATTTATAAAAGAGGAAACCGATGAAATAGATAATAAAGAACTAAAAGACCTTTTAAATACAGATGCTTCAACAACGACATATAACTTCATTGTAAAAATGAACAACGTATTTGTTAAATATGGCGATAAGGTTATCCTGAATAAAGTAAACTGGCAAATAATTCCGGGTGAAAGATGGGCTTTGCTTGGCCCAAATGGCGCGGGTAAATCAACTTTACTAAGCCTGATAAATGGCGATAATCCGCAAGCCTACGCTAATAATATTATATTATTTGATAAAAAACGCGGCACCGGCGAAAGCATATGGGATATAAAAAGTAAAATCGGTTTTATGTCGCCCGAATTGCATCAGTACTTCCCTACTGATAACAACTGCCTGCAAGTAATTGAATCCGGGTATTACGATACATTAGGGTTGTTTAGGCCATCACAAAAAACTAAAGCAGATATTGCTATGCGATGGATGAAAGCCCTTGAAATAGAGAAATATGCCCGCGTATTACTAAAAAATATCCCGGCAAGTGCACAGCGTTTGTGTCTTTTGGCTCGTGCGCTAATTAAAAACCCAGATCTGCTCATTTTTGATGAACCCTGCCAGGGATTAGATGCACACCAGCAACAGCACTTTAAAAACCTGGTGGATACTATTTGCCGCTTAAGTAATGTTACGCTGATTTATGTTACCCATTACCAACATGAAATTCCCGATAGTGTAACTAAAGTTTTGAAATTGGAGAAAGGGAAGGTTAGCTAAAAGCAACTTTGCTTTGTGGAACGCTTGTAAAAGTTTAGCAGTTATTGAGCTTTTAGCTTTCTGCTTTCACCTTTTCGCTTCAACAACGTATATTTGAACCATGAATACAGCCGATCTGTTGCAACGCGCGTTGCGGTTTGAATTTTTAAGCCAGGATGAAGGGGTTTATCTTTATCATAACGCCTCAACTGCCGATTTGATGTACACTGCCAACGAACTGCGTAAAATACAAGTCCCGCATGGCAAGGTAACCTGGCAGATTGATCGCAACGTGAACACTACGAATGTGTGTATTGCTAATTGCAAATTCTGCAATTTCTTCCGTCGCCCCGGTCATGAAGACAGCTATATAACTGATATAGAAACCTATAAACAAAAAATTGAAGAAACCTTTCGTTACGGGGGTGATCAATTATTGTTACAGGGCGGCCATCATCCCGATTTAGGTTTAAAATTCTACGCTGATATTTTCAGACAGCTAAAAGAACTATATCCTGCTCTTAAATTACACTCGTTAGGCCCACCCGAGATTGCACACGTTGCCAAACTGGAAGGTATGAGCCATATTGATGTTTTACGCGAGCTAAAAGCGGCGGGGCTAGATTCGCTGCCCGGCGCTGGCGCCGAAATTCTTAACGATCGTGTCCGCAGACTGATAAGCAAAGGCAAATGTGGCGGTAAAGAATGGCTCGATGTTATGCGTGCTGCACACCAGTTAAATTTGCCAAGTTCAGCAACCATGATGTTTGGCCATATTGAAACTATCGAAGAGCGCTTTGAACATTTGGTTTGGATCAGGGAAGTACAATCAGAAAAACCGGAGGGCGCTTATGGTTTCATCGCCTTTATACCATGGCCATTCCAGGACGATGGTACTCTTTTACGTAAGGTTAGAGGTATTACCAATAATGTTACCGGCGATGAATATATCCGTATGATTGCGCTTAGCCGTATCATGCTGCCTAATATTAAAAACATACAAGCCTCTTGGTTAACGGTTGGTAAGCCGGTAGCGCAAATCTGCCTTCATGCAGGTGCCAATGATTTTGGATCTATCATGATTGAAGAAAATGTAGTATCAGCCGCAGGTGCTCCACACAGGTTCACGGCAAAGGGAATACAGGAATCAATAAGAGAAGCTGGATTTGAACCACAACTCCGTACACAAAAATATGAATGGCGTCAAATGCCGGTTCAAATTGAAGAACAGGTAATCAATTATTAAAAGAATCCGGCAGTCAGGGGGAAACCTGATTTCAAACTTATATGGAAGATATCGAACAGCACATTCAGGCATTGGTATTTGTATCGGAACAAAGCATCCGTACAGAAGAAATTATTTATTGCCTCCAGGCTGCATTCAACCAGGATTTTACCGAGGATGAGATAAATACTCACCTGGAGAACATTACCCAAAGATATCAGGATAAAAATTTCGCCATTGAACTGGTTAAAACAAACAATGGTTACCAGTTTTTAACAAAAAAGGCTTATCACCAGGTTATCAGTTTGCTACAACAACAGCGATCTAAAAAGAAACTGAGTCAGGCCGCGCTGGAAACCCTGGCGATAATAGCTTATAAACAACCCGTAACAAAACCTGATGTTGAGCAAATAAGAGGCGTAAATTGTGATTACTCGATACAAAAACTGCTGGAAAAGGAATTAATTTCTATTGTGGGGAAATCAGAAGCCATCGGAAAACCCATATTATATGGAACCAGTAGTGTTTTTATGGATTATTTTGGAATAAACAGCATAAACGAACTTCCTCAAATAAAGGATTTTACAGATAGCGCCATATCAATTGGCGAACAAACTGAATGATTTTTTACGATTTAAAATAATTTGAAAATCTTGTTTTTAATAAAAATGATTTTGATTATTTTTACTATCAAATACAATGAATGTGTATTTAAATAAAAGAAAATTGACTTTTAAATACATTTAAGTTATTATTGAAGAAAAAAATTACTAAAAAATGCATCGCATTGTTAAATGCTTTTTACCAAACACTACGCCCATTGCATTGTGCATTGCCAGCATTTTGTCGTTAAAATCCCCCACCCAAGACAGCTCCAATTCTGTATATTGATTTAAAGGAAGTACATATTCACCAAGCGTTATAAACAAAGCAGACTCAATTCCGTGATTTTGGAATTTTTGCTTAGTACCCATTACAATGGCGCGCATACGCGAAACGCCTTTCCATTTTTGGTACACAAATCTCAGTTTGCCAATTAAATTAAGCTTTCCCTTTAATGGTTTTATCATTGGATTGGCATCTGGCAGTATAATCATAAACGCTGCCGGCTCGTCGTTTACATAGGCAAACCATATCAGATTTTCATCCATCAATGGTTTCATCTTTTTGAAACTTTCAGCTATGGTCGCATGGTTTATCGGCACGAAATTCTCAAAGTCTCTCCATGCATCATTATAAATTTCCATGAAATCGGCTGCGAACTTCTCTATTTCCTTTGCTTTTAGGTGTTTAAATACGTAGCCTGGCTTTTGAGTAACCCATTTGGCTATTTTGTAAAATCTTTCGGGAAAGGGCCTTAAAATGTCTAAGTGATTGGTTATTTGAGCATATTGGGTTTTGAAACCATAATGTTCAAAAAAATCATGATAATAAGGCGGATTATAATTCATCCCATACGACGGAGGAGTAAAACCTTCTACCAGTAATCCCCAAAAATTATCATTCTCCCCAAAGTTTATCGGCCCATCCATCGCTTTCATTCCATTTTCGGATAGCCATTTTTTTGCCGTGTCGAATAAAAGAAATGCCGCATCTTCGTTATTAATGCATTCAAAAAATCCGATTCCGCCAGTTGGCTGATCATAATAGAAGGCCTTTTTGTCGTTAATAAATGCAGCAATACGCCCAATTAATTTCCCATCGTTATCAGTAAGGATCCATCTGATGCATTTGCCATGTTGGTGGAAATTATTTCTGGCCGGATCAAAAATGGCTTCTATATCATTGTCGAGCGGACATACCCAAATTTTATCATTTTTATAGATAACGCGGGCAGCGTCTAAAAAAGCTTTTTTCGTTTTCTTGTTATTTACTTCGGTTATAACCATTGGGTGTTTGGTAGCTTATTATAAAAAAAGCATCCAGAGGCATAATCTGAATGCTTTAAAAGTAGAATTATATTTTTATATGATTAATAATCGTCGTCCTCGTCGTCGTCATAATTTTCGAACCCGATATCATCTAAAGGGCCGTCAAAATC
>Ga0206833_1214_pt1 | contig 14435 bp, 10 predicted proteins | sample Alteio_BWOrgCont_32_FD_152891 | JGI IMG/M metagenome (GOLD analysis project Ga0206833, IMG submission 152891) | Enriched cells from forest soil in Barre Woods Harvard Forest LTER site, Petersham, Massachusetts, United States -... | ecosystem: Environmental > Terrestrial > Soil > Temperate forest >... | reverse complement strand
AATGCTTCTCACAACGGTCAATATTATCAACAACAATTACTAACTTATCCAGCTCTTTGGTTCCTTTTGCGATAATTTCATCAAAGGATTTAGAAAATTGCTCAGGAGAAAACATTAATGGTCTTTCTATATCAAACTTATCATGTAGAACGGAGTAGAATACATCTAAAAGCTTTACTAACGCATTACTTTTTATAATTTTCTTTACTATACCGATAATTGAGGAAGCTGTTGCAATCAATGATAGTAATGCAATCAATCGTAATGCATGTAACCTTACCACAGGAAAGGCTATATAAGCGATAGTGGTCACTCCCAGTATACCGCCTATAATCCACCAAAATTTTTTTGTAATTGTTATTTTAAGGGTGCGAATTTCTTGCTTAACGCTCTCATATAAGTTATATTCCTTCTTGTCTAATTCTACTTTTAATTGAAGAGCTATTGCTAAGATAAAACTTCTTCGAAATGCATCGCCGCTATATTTCCAAGCATCGAATACTACAAATTGAGTTTTGGGTTTTGGAGTTTTCTCTAGCTCATCCTTTGCTGTTCTTATTATTGACGATTTGCCACTTCCCCATTCACCAAATAAGCCAATGGTAAAAGGTTTTTTTATGGGAGAATTTTCGATCACTTTTTTGAGAGTATCAGAATAAACTCTTGTATTCAAAAAGTCATTATCATCTAACAACTTAATTTCCTCATCAACAATAAAGCTCCTTTTCATATAACAGTTTGTAGATCAAATCTAAGAAAGAATAATATGAATGCCAATTACAGGTTTAATAAGCTATCCCCTTTAAATTATCATTCTTGCACTTCTTCGCTATATGTATTAAAGTGCAAAACTACAAAAAAGTAAAGCCCTAGCATCGCTGCCAAGGCTTATAATCACGATAGCTTCTTAACCAATGCTTGCATATCATTACCTATTTTAGTGTCAACCACCTTACTGTAGATTTGAGTTGTACTTATTGATGTATGCCCCAGCATCTTGCTTACTGTTTCTATAGGAACACCATTTGTAAGGGTTACAGTGGTCGCAAAAGTGTGACGTGCTAAATGCATGGTTAAGTTTTTTCTGATGCCGCATAGGTCTCCTACTTCCTTTAAATAGGCATTCATCTTTTGATTGGATAACACGGGTAAAAGATTATACTCGCCATCAGGTTCAAATGGTGGTGTGTAGTATTCAAGTATCTCCAATGCCTTTGGTAAAAGTGGTATAGCAGACCTTACACCAGTTTTAGTACGGTTAATGATTATCCACTTCCCACCATCTTTATTTATAAGGTTAGTGTTCTTTAACTTAAACACATCGCAGAAAGCTAAACCCGTGTAGCAGCAGAAGATAAAAATATCCCTAACAACTGATATACGCCTTACTGTTAGTTGCTTATTTTCTATTGCCTGCAACTCATCCTGCGTTAGATAACCACGCTGCTTATCTTGGAACTTACATTTATAGTTGGCAAAGGGATTACTGTCAAGCCAACCATTGGCTATCGAGAAATTAATAATCCTTTTGACGAACTTAATGTACTTCATACTTGTATTATGGCTAATTTTTTCTTCGGTCTTTAGATATAGTTCAAAGTTTAAGATAAACTGATAGTTCAGCTCCTTTAATAAAATATCTGTACGTTTATGCTTCCCCGTTATGTAACTTATTATTTTCCTTTTAACGGTCTCGTACTTGCCAAATGTATTTTTGGAAGCATCACTACCAATCCTTTGTTCAAGCTGTTTATTGTGGCTCTGGAAGGCTTGTAGTAACGTTTTAGCGCCCTTGTCTTTACCTAAGTAAGAAAGCTTGAGCCCTTCTGTGGTTACTGGAATATCCTGCTCCAAAAGTTCATTATAGGCGGTCAGTATTTTTGTCTTAAGGATTTTTAGGTGTGTATTAATGGCTTTTGCTTCTTCACAATTACCTTTCACATGACCTTTATTACTGTCCCAGACTTTAACGGCAATATGTTGTCCTGTAGAAATTTCGCTCCTGTTACCTGAATAGGTTATGCGTAAAAAAATAGGGGCTGTACCCCTTGCATTAGTTTTAGATTTGTATAGCCAAAAGAGTAGGCTTAAATTAGTGTCCATGATAGAATGATTTAGTGTGGACACAGGAAAGGGTGGCTATCATTAAAGTAAAAAAACTATACCATTATACCATTAGTTATGAGGCTCAAAATTCATTGCTTTGCTTCTAAAGCTAAAATAACTCCGCAATCATTTTCTTTAGTCTTTAAAGGATGTGATGTTGTTGTTTCAAGTTATAATCATGGAGAGGGTGATTATCTACTTTTAGAAGTATATAAAACTCTTACTCCTGAAGAAATCAATGGGTTTAAATCAAAAGATGAAGAAGGACAAAATCCAGTTGAATTTTTTGAAGTAAGGACAAGACAATATACAGAACTAATTACGGAAGCAGCTCAGTTAGTTGAAGGACTTTTCTCAATATTTTTCTTTTGTGCTCCTCCTAAATTTGATTCAGGTAGACCTACTGCAAACCTTTTTGGAGAAACAGAAGAAGAATGGGAATTAATTAGAACTGATAAGGTAAGTAGAGGATTTGGATATGTACAGGAATCCCGAGAATCGCCCAGCTATTCATTAGATGAAAGCATAAAGGATGCTGTAGAATCTAGCTCTCTCCATTTACCCGTTTTTTCTTTCTTTGCTCAAGCTATCAGGTCATTAAAAGATAACGAACAAGAGTTAGCCTTTTTCTTATTTTTTAGAATTATAGAAGGGTACTTTTCGGATGGAAAAGCAGATTTATCTAGAGCATTCTCTAAAGAAGAAAAAAATATAGAAAGATATCTTCCATACGATGATGAAACAAAAAAAGCAATTAGCTCAATCCTAAGGGAAATGAATTTGCCATCGAAGTGTTCAATTGATTATAAAGGCTTGCTGGGAGATATAGTCAATATACGACATAAATTAACTCATTTTTCTGCTACTAATGCTTCCATTTATCACAGTGCCAAGATTAAGTTTAATTTAAGACCTTTAAATGTCATCATGTATAAGGGATGCTTTTTACTTATTAGAGAAAAAGTATTAAAAGCTATGCCGAAAGAAATGTTAGGAGATTAGCTGTTCAAAGTCGATTCACATAAAACGTTGTCTGGCATTCTTTTATATAATATGTAAGAGGTTACCTTTTGATTTTAGGGTAGGTTACCAAATCAGTTACCTAATAGGAATAAAAAAGCCCTACAAATCAATATCTGTAAGGCTTATTACTGTTATGGCGGAGCGGACGGGACTCGAACCCGCGACCTCTGCCGTGACAGGGCAGCATTCTAACCAACTGAACTACCGCTCCAAAAGAACTATCCTGAAACAATTGTAATTACTCACTCTTATTTTTCGGGACGGCAAAGATATAGGTTTTTTATTTTTTTAGAACAAATCTGTTAATAAAAAATCTAACTGTGTAATTTTACAGCCACAGTTGTTATTTTCACAGCTTTATTTGCACTTATAGAAATTATCAAAATGCCAAAATTAGAAAACCGACAGTTTTTAGAATTTGAAAAACCTATTAAAGAACTGTACGACCAGATTGAACAGTTGAACGTTACGGCCGAAAAAACGAAGACGGATATGACTTCTTCTGTCACTATGCTGGAACACCTTGTAAAAGAAACAAAAAAATATATCACTTCGCATTTAACGCCATGGCAAAAAGTTCAACTTAGCCGCCATCCGGACAGGCCTTATACATTAAAGTACATTGAAAAAATGTGTACTAATTTTATTGAGCTACATGGTGATAGAAATGTAAAAGATGATAAAGCAATGGTTGGCGGGTTTGCAGAACTGGATGGTGAAACCGTAATGATAATCGGGCAACAAAAAGGTACAAATACCAAAATGCGCCAAATGCGCAACTTCGGAATGGCAAACCCTGAAGGTTACAGAAAAGCATTGCGCTTAATGAAGCTTGCCGAAAAATTTAATAAGCCTGTTATTACATTAATTGATACGCCCGGCGCATATCCAGGGTTGGAAGCAGAAGAACGTGGACAAGGCGAAGCTATTGCAAGAAATATTTTTGAAATGATCCGTTTGAAAGTGCCCGTTATCTGTGTTATCATTGGCGAAGGTGCGAGTGGCGGCGCTTTGGGCATTGGTGTTGGTGACAGGGTTTTTATGATGGAAAACACCTGGTACACCGTTATCTCTCCGGAAAGTTGCAGCAGTATTTTATGGCGCAGTTGGGATAAAAAAGAAACGGCTGCAGAGCAACTTCGTCTAACTCCTGCCGATATGTTGAACTTTGGTTTAGTGGATGGCATTATACCTGAACCATTGGGCGGCGCTCATTGGGATTATGATGAAGCAGCAAATATCTTAAAGAATTTTTTGATACCGGTTATACATGAATTAAAAAAGATACCTGCCGATAAACGTTGCAACGACCGTGTTGAAAAATTTGGCAAGATGGGCTTCTGGCAAGAGACTGCGTTGAATCCATAATACTGGATGAACTGGAATTTATATACATATTTAAATTAAGATACCAGCTTTAGTTTTTCATAGCGTCATCGTTGCGTCGCAATCACTTCATCGGCATACCGTTGGGCAACGAAAAAAGCTACAAGCCGCAAGGGGCAAGTATTATAATAATGTTCTTGTATTTTTCTTGTAGCTAAGCCCTTGAAGCTTGCAGCTATTGTTACAAAAGTACAAGTGAGTGACACAACGATGCTGAACAATGAACAGGTGTTGGTAACAAAAAAATTAAAACTGTACTGCTACATATATCTTTGATAAAAGGAACGATTTTATGCTTAAAATAGGTGTTTTTGGAGTGGGGCATTTGGGTAAATTTCATTTAAACAACTGGAAAGAAATTGAGGATGTGGAAGTAGTTGGTTTTTACGACCCGAATGATACTGTTGCTTCGGCTGTTATTGAAAAATACCAGGTGCAAAGATTTGAAGACCCGCTGAAATTAATTGCTGCCTGCGATGCTATTGATGTGGTGGCTCCTACTTCTTATCATTTTGAAATTTGCAAAGCCGCTATACTAAAAGGCAAACATGTTTTTGTTGAAAAGCCTTTGGCCAATACAATGGATGAAGCGCGTGAATTGGTAAAGTTGGTTAAGGAAGCCAATATAAAATTCCAGGTAGGGCACGTTGAAAGATTCAATCCCGCTTTTTTAGCATTGAAACAATATACATTGAACCCGATGTTTATTGAAGTGCACCGTTTGGCGCAATTCAATCCGCGTGGTACGGATGTTAGTGTGATATTGGATTTAATGATACATGATATTGATATTATTTTAAGTTTGGTGAAGAGCAATGTAAAATTTATTTCTGCCAACGGTGTTGCTGTAATGAGTGATACGCCTGATATTGCCAACGTACGCATTGAATTTGATAACGGCTGCGTTGCTAATTTAACCAGCAGCCGTATCTCAATGAAAAAAATGAGGAAGATGCGTTTGTTTCAAAAAGATGCTTATATCGGCATTGATTTTTTGGAAAAGAAAACAGAGATAATAAAATTAAATGCGCCCGGCGATACCAACGTTTTTACATTTGATATTGAAACGAGCACCGGCAAAAAAACAATTGCTATTGCCAATCCAACGGTAAAAGATACGAACGCTATTAAATTAGAACTGGAAGATTTTCGCAATGCTATTGTACAAAATATTGATACGCCTGTTACGGTGTTAGATGGTTTCCGCGCGATGGATGTTGCACACCAGATATTGGAAAAAACCAAAAACGGCAGCCTGACTTAGTACTAAATTTTACACCATCAATTGTACCTGGATAAAGCCTTGAACCAGCCCCGCATAAATATAAAATGGTATATTTTAACAGATGCGGCAGCTGCAATGCTTACATGGCTTTGCTTTTATTACTTACGCACTTTAATATACAAATGCCCTTTTTCTATGCCGCCAGGTTTTTACCTTGGTTGGTTTTTATATACCATTGGTTGGTTAACGCTTCATTTTTTAACCGGCACCTACGAATCTATTTATCAAAAAACAGTGGTAGATGAGTTTTTTAAAACACTGATCGTTAGTCTTATTGGTTGTCTTTTATTATTGTTCTTTTTTATTTTAAAAAACCCGCAGGAATATAATGAAGATTATTATTTAGAATTTTTTAGTTTGCTTGGCCCATTCTTCATTGTTACTTTTTTATTTCGTGTGCCATTTATAAAAACAGCCAAACATCAATTGTGGGACGAAAAAGTATTTTTTAATGTTTTGCTCATTGGTGCAGAAAAAAATGCCGCGCAGTTCTTTAATTCATTTGCAAAATCTAAAGATAAAAGAGGTTTCCGCATTGCCGGTTTTTTGAATACTAATGGCAACCATACTATTAAACTTCCTGACAACATTAAAAATTATGCTGGTTTAGATAATCTTACTAAAATTATTGTTGATGATAAAATAGAAGAAGTTATAATAACTGTAGATAAAAATGAAAGGGATTTACTTACTAAAATATTGCAACAACTAAGTGATAAAGATGTAAATATTAAGATAACGCCTGACAGAGTTGATATTATCAGTGGCGCTTTAAAAACAAATAATATATTAGGCACTCCTTTAATTGATGTACACAGCGGGCAATTACCTAACTGGCAAAAAAATATTAAACGCTTCATCGATCTTTTTGTATCGATATTGGGATTGATAATTTTATCTCCATTATTATTGTTTACTGCCATCCGCACCAGATTTTCATCCAAAGGCTCTGTACTTTTTTTACAGGAAAGAATTGGTTACAAAGGAAAACCGTTTACGATATTGAAATTCAGGAGTATGGTGGAAGATGCCGAAAAAGATGGGCCGGCTTTAAGCAGTGATCATGATACACGCATTACCAACTGGGGCAAAACAATGCGCAAATGGCGGCTGGATGAGCTTCCGCAATTATTAAATATTATTAAAGGGGAAATGAGTTTGGTTGGTCCAAGGCCAGAACGTAAATTTTATATTGATCAGATCGAAGAACAACATCCTGAATATAATTATCTTTTTAAAGTAAAACCAGGATTATCCAGTTGGGGAATGGTGAAGTTCGGGTACGCATCATCGGTAGATGAAATGATACAACGCATGCAGTACGACCTGATGTATATTGAAAATGTATCTATTTTATTAGACCTTGAAATTATGCTATTAACATTGCGCATCATTTTTGCCGGAAAAGGAAAATGATATTTATGTATTAAGTGATAAGTAGTAAGTGAATTTCTATTTCCCCAATACTTAATACGTAATACTTACTACCTAATACTTGATACTTAAAACTTGTTTCGTTATTTTTGAATAAACACATTTGTTTTGAAAAAACCCTTCATCGTATTTATAATTTTTTGCTGCCTGTTTTGTAAGGCTTTTAGCCAACAAAATTATTGGCAACAGCAGGTTGATTATAAAATTGATGTAAAGCTGAATGATGTTGATAATACGTTGGATGGTAATGTAAAGATGGATTATTATAATAACTCACCGGATACATTGCATTTCATCTGGATACTTTTATGGGCCAATGCTTTTAAAAACGACCGTACTGCTTTCAGCGATCAGTTATTGGAAAACGGGAGAACAGATTTTTATTTCAGTAATGATGATCAGCGAGGTTATATTAACCGTCTTGAATTTAGGGTGAATGGTGTTATTGCAGAAACCGAAGATCATCCGCAACATCAGGATATTATAAAATTAATTTTGCCTCAACCGCTTGCACCAAACAGCAATATAAAAATTGAAACACCTTTTCATATAAAATTACCATACAATTTTTCAGGCGATGGCTATCAGGGTCATTCATATCAAATTACACAATGGTACCCAAAGCCTGCAGTGTACGACAGTAAAGGATGGCATGACATTCCTTATTTAACGCAGGGCGGTTCTTACAATGAATTAGGTAATTACGAAGTACAAATAACATTGCCTGCAAACTATGCAGTTGCTGCAACAGGAGATATACAATCTGCTTCAGAAATAGAATGGCTAACAACACATTCATCACCGCTCACCAAACAAGATACCACTATAAAATATGTTGAAGGAAAGAAAAAAATCTCTGTTAAAACAATAACACCCTCATCACCCAAAAGCAAAACAATAATTTACAGACAGAATAACACGAATGATTTTGTATGGTTTGCCGATAAACAATTTTTGGTAAAGCATGATACTATACAATCTCTATCCGGAAAAATAATTAATGCATTTATTTATTATACTCCTGCAAATAAAAGTAAATGGGAAAATAGTATTCAATATATTAAAGATGCCATCAATACAAAAACAAAATTAATTGGCGAGTATCCATACAATACAATCAGCATTGCAGAAAATACGTGTAAGCACAATGAAGCAAGAGCTTTTCCCGGTGTTGCCATATTAAAACCTTCGGGTAACGAAAATACAATGGATTTTTTAATCACTCATTTAACCGGCTATAACTGGTTTGGCGCGGCTTTGGCCAACAACGAAAGAGATAACCCATGGATGAATAAAGGCATGAATGGCTTTTACGATGATAAACACCTGCAAGCAAAAGACGAAACTGTACTTCAATTAATGGATGTAAAAAGTGAGTTGCTTAAAAACAGGTTGCCGGATGACCCTATAAAAACAATACTGGAAACACATATCGGAATTAAACAAGATCAACCCATCGCAACAAAAGCTGATTCATTTTCTTTATATAATTACTATTTAATTTCTTTTGTAAAAACAGCAGAATGGATGAAGCTGTTGGCAGATAATTATAATGACGATGCCTTTACAAATGCCATGAAAGAATATTACAAACAATGGCAGTTCAAACATCCATATCCGGAAGATTTTAAAAAGTCAATGGAGGATAATAAAAAAAATACCGACAGCATTTTTTCATTATTAGATACAAAAGGAAGCATTGCTTCACCTGTTACAAAAAAGAAAATAAAATTCTATCCTTTATTCAACTTTAAACAAACAGATAAATACAATTATATTTTTGCAGCGCCGGCATTAGGATACAATATTTACGATAAGTTAATGATAGGAATTGTATTGCACAACTACACGTTGCCGTTACCAAAATTTCAATTCCTGTTATCACCTTTATATGCAACAGGAAGCAAACAATTAAATGGTTTGGGAAGATTAAGTTATAGCTGGTATCCTGGCAATAATGGTGAAAAAGTTGAGTTATCACTTAGCGGAGAAACCTTTAGCAGCAATGCTTATCCCGATTCAACAGGAAAGATGCAATATTTCCGGTTCTCTAAAATTTTGCCTTCAATAAAATTAGTATTTGGCAATAAAGATCCGCGAAGCAGCACTACGCAATTTGTGCAATGGAAAACATTCTTCATTAACGACCAGTTTATTAATACAGATTTTCCATCCACTTCTGCTCATTACATAAATCAATTGCGGTATGTTGTTGATAACAGCCGCGTACTTTATCCTTACCATGGTGAGTTGCAAATAGATCAGGGCGATGGTTTTGCAAGAGCAGTTTTTACGGGCAATTATTATTTTAATTATGTAAAAGGCGGGGGATTGAATTTTCGCATTTTTGCCGGCAAGTTCTTTTATCTTGGTGAGCAAACAATTGACAAAGAAATAAACACAGAACCATATCAGTTAAATATGAGTGGCCCGGTTGGTTATGAAGATTACACGTATAGTAATTATTTTTTGGGCAGAAATGCATTCGACAAAATCTCTTCGCAACAAATAATGATGCGGGATGGTTTTTTCAAAATACCTACTACTTTGCAAGGCATCGAAATTGGTAAAACAGATAACTGGCTTGCAGCCGCTAACTTTACAACTGATATTCCCAGATCTATAAATCCGTTGTCGGTGCTTCCCATAAAAATTCCTTTAAAAGCATTTTTGGATGTTGGAACCAGCGGCAGATACTCTTTAGATTATACTTCCAATTCAACTACGCCTCTGCAATTCTTATACGATGCGGGTTTACAGCTATCGTTATTTAAAAACATTCTGAATATTTATCTGCCATTATTTTATAGCGATGTGTACAAGAATTATTTGCAAACAGATCTGACCGGTAATAAATTCTGGCAAAGTATTTCATTCAGTATAGATATACAAAATATACAATTGAAAAAATTAGCGCCGCAGGTTTCTTTATAATGCCCATTCAATATCTTCCATATAATAAAATTGATAAACAAAAATGGGATAATTGTATTCAACATTCAGCCAATGGTTTGATATATGCTTATTCGTTTTATTTAGATACAATGTCCGCCAACTGGGATGCATTGGTGCTAAACGATTATGAAGCCGTAATGCCATTAACCTGGAATAAAAAATATGGCATCTGTTATTTGTATCAACCTTTTTTTACAGCCAGCTTAGGTGTTTTCGGAAATAATATTTCATCTGAACTATTAAATGATTTTTTAAATGCGATACCAGTTAAGTTTAAGTATTGGGATATCTATTTAAATCATAGCAATTTTTTTTCATTGGCAGATTTCAAGTTATACGAAAGAATGAATTATGTATTGCCGCTGCAAAATGATTATGAAAAACTCTATTCAAATTTCCGTGATAATACAAAACGAAATATAAAAAAAGCAGAGCAACTAAACTGTATCATAAAAAAAGATATTGATGTAGCAGAAGTAATTGAGTTATCAAAAGAACAATCCAAAAGCTTCTCACCCGCTACCAGCAACAATTACGAACGGTTTGAAAAACTTTATCAACAACTGCATACTCAACAAAAAGCAATCACGTATGGCATTTACACAACAACCAATCAACTGGTGGCTTCCTGCGTTTTTTTATTTTTAAATGGCAGGGCTTATTATATTCTGGTCGGCAATCATCCCAACGGAAAAACAATCGGCGCTTCACATGCGCTTATCAATGCATTCATTAAAGATCATGCCGGACAAAATTTATTGCTTGATTTCGAAGGCAGCGATATCCGCAACCTCGCATTTTTTTACAGCAGCTTCGGCGCACACGAAGAAAAATATATTGGCCTCAAATTAAACCGGTTACCTTTCTGGATGAAGTGGCTGAAAAAATAAATACAATTTTGTAACAATCATTTGTACAACAATCAACATCGTTGTGTCACTCACTTGTACGGCATACCAACGAGCTGCAAGCTACAAGCCGCAAGGGACAAGGTTTTTATTAAAGCTCCTTTTTTCTTGCGGCTAAGCCCTTGTAGCCTGCTGCTCATTGCTGTAAAAGTACAAGTGAGTGACACAACGATGATGCCATGAAAAACAAATGCCGGTTAAGTACTTAAACTTATCCGGCATTTTATTCTTTTCTATTATTTAGAGTCGTTTAAAGAATGAGGTCGTTATCATTATAATCCAATAATGAAGCTGCTAATGTATGGTCAAATACCTGTTCTTTGCTGGCGATAATTAAACGAAGTAAATCGTTGATGGTAACTACGCCAACAAAATGATTGTTATCATATGCAAGCAGGTAGCGGGTTTTGTGCGCATTTACCAAATGCATGCATTGCTCGGCCGTGTCGTTGAGAGAAACAACCGGAATATCAGTCGTCATTACTTCGCTTACTGCTGTGGAATTGCTGGCGCGGCCTTTTAAAATAACATTGCGCGTATAATCCCTTTCGCTGAAAATACCTTTGTATTCGTCGTTTTCCATTACAACCAGGTAACTAAGGTTTACAGAATTAAGCTGCACCAACGCATCGTACACCCTTGCATCGGGAGTAATATAATTAAACGTTTTTTGTTTGCTTTCGAAAATATCTTTTACCGTTTTCATGATTTCAAAAATTTAAAAGCTGATACATTTTATCTCTCTAAAGGTAGTTATTTTTATTATCCGTTTATTTGGTTTCCAATATCTTTTCCGCAATAATAAGATCAATTGGATTGGTGATCTTTATATTATTTTCTTCGCCCTGAACAAGCGTTATTTTTTCGCCAAAAGCCTCTATCACTGTGGCTTCGTCGGTAAAGCTATTTTTATATGTTGTATTAAATGCCGGCAATAAAATACTGCTTTGAAAAGTTTGTGGTGTTTGTACCAATTTCACCAAACTTCTGTCGATAGTTTCATTGGTATCATCTTTTAAAATACGTACACTATCTTTTGAATCAATAACCGGAATGGCTGAACCAAACTTTAAAGCTGTTTCATAACAACGATGGATAAGTTCAGTGCTTAATAAACAACGTACACCATCGTGTACAAAAACAATGCTTTCGTCTTTTATTAATTGCAAACCATTTTGAACAGAATGAAACCTTGTTTCACCGCCGCTTATAACTTGTATGCGGTTAACATCAAAAAAATCATTGATAATTTTTTCGCCTTCGGCTAAATATTCTTTAGGTAAAACTAAAATGATATGTATATCATTATAAGACCTTAAAAAGACATCCAATGTGTAATACAGCACTGGCTTGCCTTTCAGCAGCAGGTATTGTTTTGGGATTGACGCATTCATCCTGCTTCCGTTACCTCCCGCAACTATTACAGCGTATTTTTTCATCAGTTTTGCCGCTTTGCAATTGCAATATAATAAATCGGAATACCAATTAAAACAATGATCAATCCCGGCCAGGTAAATGCCGGTTTATATATGATCAATAAGATGCAGAACGCAATAGCCATCAGTATATAAATCGCAGGCAATAACGGGTATCCGAATGCTTTATAAGGACGTTCTGCATCCGGCATTTTTTTTCTTAAAATAAAAATACCAAAGATAGTAAGCGCGTAGAACATCACTACTACGAATGAGATCATATCAAGCAGATCGCCGTACTTGCCGCTCAAACACAGTGCAGAAGCCATTATACACTGAATCCACAATGCCCATTCGGGCACTATATTCTTATTTAATGTAGATGCCTGCTTAAAGAATAATTTATCATTCGCCATTGTGTAATAAACCCTCGCACCGGCCAATATCAATCCATTATTGCAGCCAAAAGTTGAGATCATTATCATTATTGCAATGATCTTAGTTCCAATGTCACCAAAGATTGCATGTGACGCTTCTAATGCTACACGATTATCTTGTGCAAATGCAAGATTGGTTAATGGAACCGTTGCCAGGTAAACAATATTAGTAAGTACATAAATAATTGTAACGATCAATGTTCCCAAAAAAAGGCTTAAGCCGATATTACGTTTAGGGTTTTTAATTTCACCTGCGATAAAAGTTACATTGTTCCATGCATCGCTGCTGAAAATGCTACCAACCATTGAACTTGCAATAGCGCCCAACCCAACTCCAGTTAATAAAGGAATATAATTTATTGTACCATCTGCTGCTTTGGTGATATGTTGCAATATCCATGCGTGCTGCCAGTTGGCGTGCCATATATCTTTTTTAAAAACAAAGAACCCTGCGAGAATGAGGCCGAAGAGAGATAACAATTTAGTAGAGGTAAAAACAGTTTGAATGATCTTACCAGTTTTTATTCCTTTGGTATTTACGTAAGTTAAGAACACGATCAGTACTATCGCGACCAATTGCGCATAATGAATTTTTAAACCTAATAAATTAAATGTATTTACATCTTCCCACCTCAATGATGGGAAAAAATAACCTGCAAACTTTGCAAAGCCAACGCCCACAGCTGCAATAGTGCCCGTTTGTATCACAGCAAAAAAACTCCAGCCATATAAAAAACCAATCAGTGGATTGTATGATTCTTTCAGGTAAACGTACTGTCCGCCTGCTTTTGGGAACATGGCGCTTAATTCGCCATAGCTCATCGCTGCTGTCAATGTCATGAAACCAGTGATCAGCCATGCAATTATTAACCATCCTGCACTACCAACATCTTTAAGCATATCAGCGCTTACGATAAATATACCGGAACCTATCATTGATCCGGCAACGATCATCGTTGCATCGAACAAGCCTAAGGAAGGTTTAAAAGAAGCCGTTTGATCTGGCATAAAAAAATCCCGTTTTGATAACGGGATTGAAGATAGATAATTATTTGATTGAATTTATTGGGTATCTGCTTTTATCTGAGCGTTCAGGCCATTCACAACATCCTGTGTAATGTTTAAAGTTGAATCTTTATAAAATAAATAATCAAGGCCTGTTCCTGTTGCCAATATATATGTATATTTTTTTTGCTTGTTATATCCGTCCAAAAAATCTTTCATTTTGCCCTGCATCTCTTCCAGGAATTTTGCATTTTTTGCTGCCAGTACCTGTGTCCTGTTTTGCTTGTCTGCTTCAATTTCCTGCTGGCTTTTCATAAGGCCTGACTGAAACTGGTCTGCTTCCTGCTGTGTAATGGCATTGCCTTTTTTTAAAAAATCATCTTTTTGTTTTTCCAATACGCGATATGCATTTTCATAATCATTCTGAATATCTTTCTGTTCTGCTTCCAATTCATCTTTTTTGTTTTTGATGAAGGTTACA
>Ga0206833_1213_pt1 | contig 14437 bp, 12 predicted proteins | sample Alteio_BWOrgCont_32_FD_152891 | JGI IMG/M metagenome (GOLD analysis project Ga0206833, IMG submission 152891) | Enriched cells from forest soil in Barre Woods Harvard Forest LTER site, Petersham, Massachusetts, United States -... | ecosystem: Environmental > Terrestrial > Soil > Temperate forest >... | reverse complement strand
ATGCGCCTACCTGCAATCGTCCAACTGGAAGATGCTGCCGTTGACGAGCTGTTGACCGAGACCCAGAACGTGAGCGCTCGCGGAGTTTTTCTTTACCTCGATCGGCCGCTTGCTGAAGGCTCGCGCATGCATGTGACTTTAACTCTTCCGCCCCACATCACCCTGACCGACCCCGTGCGCGTCCGCTTCACCGCCCGCGTAGTGCGAAGTGAGGCGCCCTTGCCAGCATCCCGGATCGGCGTTGCGGCTGTAATTGAGGAATACGAGTTCCTCCGCTCTGCCAGCACGGGGAGCTGACAATTTCGATTTAGATAGATGGAGAAGCGTGGCGGGCAAAATCAAATTCTCGCACTACTTATCGTCGATGCGGCCCTTGAATTCTGCGATCTCATTCCTTAGCCGTGTATAGCGCCGCAGCAGCGTGGCCAGATAGGCGATGTGGATGGTCCAGGTAGCGATATAGGCTGCGTAAAGATAACTCATCGGCGCTCCGGTCTGTTCGTTTTCATTTATGAACTTCGGGCTTTCGAACTTCGCGGTTCAAGCAATGCCTCGAGAGCCAGCGTTTCATCAAGATCCCGCCGCAGCACTTCCAGGCGGAAGCGAGACCAGCAGACTAGCGCTGCGAAGCACGAGAAGGCCAGCCAGTTGATCCACAACGCATGCCACATGCGGGGATCGAGCGAACCGCCTCCGCCGATCACCGGCTGAGGATGCTGGGTGCGGAAAAACCAGATGGAAAAATACACCAGCGGAACATCAAGCGCCCCGAAAACGGCCAGCACCGCGGCCAGCAATGGAGTCTGTCCGCTGCTGGAAAATCTGCGCAGCACGATATAGCTGACGTAAATCAGCCACAGCACCAGGGTGAGAGTCAGGCGCAAATCCCAAGTCCACCATATTCCCCACACCGGACGCGCCCAGATAGGCCCAGTGACAAGGTTCACCGTGCAGAATACGACGCCGACTTCGGCCGTCACCAGGGCGAGCATGTCCGCTTTAGCGTTGCGCTGGATGAGATACACGATGGAGGCCACGAAATTGATGGCGAAGAGAATGAAAGCCGTCCACGCTGAGGGTACGTGGTAATAGAAGATGCGTTGTACATCGCCCATCGTCTGCTCCGTCGGAGCGACGACCAGCGCTTGATACATGGCGTAGCTGAGCAGAACGCCGGTTAGAACCGCGAGAATGGGGAAAGCGCGCTTCATTCCGCCTGCAGCACTAATCCGAACAAAAAGAGGCTAGCGATAGTAAACACCACATCGTAGGCGGCAAGCAAGACGATCCAGAACTTGGCAGAAAATTCTCCAGTGAGGATCGCGCCTGTAGCCTCAACCATGGCGAGCAACGCGGGGATGGAAATGGGAAACAACAGTAAAGGAAGCATGATTTCGCGGCTGCGCGTTCGTAAAGACATGGCCGCGAAAAACGTTCCATTCACTACCAGCGCCCACGTTCCTAGCGCCGCGACGATGGGCAGTTGGTATGCGGGTCCGAGCGCGCGCAGATTGTAAAACACGATGAAGAGCGGCGTCATCAGCGCCTGCAGAATAGTCACAAATATGAAGTTTCCGATGACCTTAGCCAGGAACAGCGCGTTCGGAGGTGCGGGAGAAACTCGGTAAGCGTCGAGCACCTGATTGCGCATCTCGCGTGCCCAGGTTTGGTTCAGCGCGACCACGGCGGCGAACAGAAATGCCACCCAAACCAATCCGCCAGCGATGCGCCGCGATTCTTCCGCGGTTGGATCAAAAGAGAAACTGAAGATCACGACCACCAGCAAAGAGAAAAACAGCATGGAGTTGATGGCGTCTTTCGACCGCCATTCCAGGCGAAGGTCTTTTGCCAAAGTGGCGCGGGTGAGACCGGCGACGCCGCTCATCTGCTCTCCTGATGCTGCAGGTCGCGAGTGCGGCTGACGATTTTCCCGGCCTCCATCCACACGAATTCGTCGGCGGTGCCTTCAAGGAGCGAGGCTTGATGAGTTACCACAAAGATGGTCTTGCCAGCCTCGCGCAAACCGATGAGCAAACTCACCATTTCGCGCGCCGAACGCAGGTCCACGTTGGAGAATGGCTCGTCGAGAAGCAAGATTTTAGGATCGTTGAGCAGGGCTCGCGCCAACGACATTCGCTGCCGCATGCCTTGCGAATATTGTCCCACGGGCCGCGTAAGTGATGGATCGAGCTTTACGGCGCGGATCACACCGGCACAGCGGTCTTCATTGTTTTGAGCCCCATCGCTTATCGCGTACAGGCGCGCGAAGTAACGCAGGTTCTCCATTCCATTCATTTCGTCGTAAAGCAAAGAAGGATGGGCCATGTATCCGAGTTGTCCACAGACAGAATGTAGATCGGTCGTTCCCAGCATCGAAATGCTTCCGCGCGTCGCGACCGTCAGTCCTGCCAGGGCGCGCAAGAGAGTCGTCTTCCCTGCCCCGTTGTCGCCGAGGATGGCGTAGAGACGGCTGGGCGTAAACTCTGCGCTCACACCACGCAAAGCAGCGAAGCGTCCGAATTGTTTGACGAGATCGGTAACGACGACAACGGGAAGCATCCGCACCGAAGATAGACGAAGCGCCCTGCGAAGTCGAGTGCGGCTCACAATGGAGGGCCGGGCGTCTCGCCGGTCCCGCTGGAATAAAAATTAGGGCGAAACGGGCGACATTTGGCGGAGCTCACCGCACCTTGATGCCGTATTTCTGCGTAAACGGCGGGACGATGCCGTTCAATCGGAGATATTCGACCAGCTGTCCATAGTGGTCGGTGATGTGCCAGACGGCAACGACGGAAATACCGAGTTTGGTGCTCGGTCCGGCGTAACGGCCTTCAACGCGGTCGAGGGCATTCGTCGCCGTGAGCGTGGCGAGGACACCGTTGGAGTAGTCGAAAGAATTCTTGAGATACTTGATCAGCTCGGCTTTTGTTTTCGCCGGATCATGACCACCTTTTTCGCAGTCGTCAGGTGGTTTTTTGCCCTCAAATTCGTTGAAGAAGGCGAACTGAGCGCAGGCGACGTGCTTCACCTGTTCGCCAAAGCTGCGAGCATCATCGAATTTTCCGGTTGTGGGGATGTAAGAATACTTCTCCTCGGGCATAGCTTCGGCCAGGGCGAGAAAGTTCCCTTCTGTGAACTGAAGTGTTCCGCTAACGCTCTCCGCGATGGACTTGGGAATGTCACCAGGCCTGGTGGATTGCTTGGCTGCGGAGTCTTGTGACTTTCCAGATCTCGCGACAGCAGAGAGAGCGATGCTACAAATGACAAGGCGAGCGGTGACACGGAGAAAAGTCATCTAATCCTCCTGAATTCGGAGAAGAATACGCGAGTAGCGGAAACAAGTCGAATGCTAGTAATTGCCGGACAGGCAGGGAGTTCGCAGATTGTCTAAATTGCGTTGGAGCGTGATGTCGATCTCCACCTTGGCTCCCGGTCTTAGCCGCAGTGGACCGGCATGGAACCAAGGCTCGTAGCCTTCAGCGCATGCACCGAAACTAATTGCTGTGTTAGCGGGGATTAGCAGCTCAAACCTGTATCGGCCACTAGTTGCGGTGGTCGACCAACCGGAACCGGAAATCGGCGCCAAACTCAGGTGAGCTGCAAGCGACTCTCCTGTAGCTGAATCTCTAACCCATCCGGTGACCATACTTCCCTTTGGGCCAAAGCGGATGAGCGTGGTTGCCCTCGGCTTGTCTGGCGTAATAACGAGCGTTTGAGAAGGCCTAGAGGGGAAAATATCTGGCCGGGTAGAAAGGTACCCGACCTCCCGTTTGTCCGCGTACACCCGATATCTCCCCGCGGCCAGCGGTGAGAACTCGAAAATACCAACATCATCGGTGTTTCTGTTCAGCACGGTCAGAATCTTCGACCCTCGCATTACTTCTGCGTAGACGTGCGCGCCCGGAACGGGGTTTCCATCTTCGGTAAGAACCGCTCCACGGATTGATCCCTCGATCGGCTGTGCAGCGCCAGCAGCGGGTATTAAGCCTAGGATTGAGAGCAATAGAACTAAGATCATCGAATCCCAAACATCTCTGGGGTGGCTGGTTCGACAGGTCTTTAGTTTGCCATCGCGCCAGACCCGCCCGTTTCAACCTGGGTCATACTCTTCGCAGGAGCATTCGTTGACCCGCCGCTGGCGGGCGCTCCTGGCTGTTGCGGTGCATACTTTGAAGCGCACTTGGCTTGCAGTTGCTTAGCATGGAAAACGCCATCGCGTCCGAAACTACCGTCGGCTAAGGCCTGCGAATTGTCTTTGAAAGTATCCGGCGGAGGTTCGGTACCGCTATACGAAACCTGAAGGGTCTGATCGTTCTCGATCAGGACGAACTCAACTTTGGTGCCGTTACGCTTGATCGAACCGGGCTGCACATTTCCCGCAACGCGCAGCCGCTTGGTGTGGGCGGAGTCTCCCATACCGCGCAGTTCCTTAATCGTGACGTAGTAACTCTTGCTCTCCTGGACGCCGGTGTAAGCCAGATATCCAAGCGCCAACAGGATGACCACCGTCGCGCCACCGAATTTAAGGTATCTGCTGGTTTGGCTGGACATAGGAGCACCCCGCGTCTGTACGAACTCTATTCCTCGCCTCCCGTATGGGTCAAGAACCGAAAAGACATTCAGAGGCAGTACAATTAAGATCGTTTAAGACGACTCCCTTATGATCCACGCTTGGCATGACGTGACGCCCGGAGAGCATCTGCCGGACGAGTTCAACACGGTGATCGAAATCCCCTTTGGCTCGAGCGTGAAGTACGAATTGGACAAAGCCAGCGGGCTCATCAAACTTGATCGTGTGCTCTACTCCGCGGTTTATTACCCGGCGAACTACGGCTTCATTCCGCAGACTCTCGCGGAAGATGACGATCCGCTCGACGTTTTGGTCCTCTGTCAGGAAAGTGTGGTTCCGTTGACCATTATTCATGCGCGAGCCATCGGTCTGATGACCATGATTGACTCAGGGAAAAAAGATCACAAAGTCATCGCGATCGCTACCGAAGATCCTGAATTCAACAGCTACCGCGAGGCCTCGGAGATGCCCCGGCATCGCCTCATGATGCTGCGAAGGTTCTTTCAGGATTACAAACAGCTCGAAGGAAAAGAAGTTGAGGTGGACGAGATCCGCCCCGCCGGCGAAGCATACCCGATCATCAACGATGCCCTGCGCCGTTACAGCGAGCAACGGCGTAAAGGATTTATCAAGTAGGCGTCAACTCAACGAAACATTACCAGACGCGGCAGGCATTCGCGCTCACCATGGGCTGTCCTGCTTTGCAGCCCCAGGCCTGCTGAAACTCGGGCATGTTCTGCACTACGCCATTGACGCGCCATTTTCCGGGTGAGTGAGAATTGGTGAGCACCTGGCTGCGCGCCAATTCTGGACGGCGTTTCTCGCACCATACCCTTCCGAATCCCAGGAAAAAGCGCTGCTCGGGTGTATAGCCATCAACCTTCTGAGCCGCTTTTCCAGTTTTATCTTCTGCGATCATATGTTCCAAAGCCATAAGAGCAACGCGTGCGCCGCCATTGTCGGCGGTGTTTTCACCGAGCGTGAGCCGGCCATTGAGCTTGAGATCGTCCACCGCGACGAAGTTGCTGTACTCATCGGCGATGCAGCTAACTCGCTTTTCAAATTCCTTGGCGTCCTCAGCCGTCCACCAGTCTCGCAGATTGCCCTGCGGATCATACTTGCGGCCTCGATCGTCGAAGCCGTGGGTCAACTCATGCCCGATTACAAGTCCGATTCCGCCGAAGTTCACCGCATCGTCCATGTTCTTGTCGAAGAACGGCGGCTGCAGGATGCCTGCCGGAAATACGATTTCGTTGTAGTTGCCGCTGTAGTAAGCGTTGACCGTGGGCGGAGTCATGCCCCATTCTTTGCGGTCGAGCGGCTTGCCAATCTTGGCGATCTGGCGCTTGGATTCGAATTCGTTCGCCCGCAGATAATTTCCTAACAGATCGCCCCGAACGACGGTCAGCGAACTGTAGTCGCGCCACGCATCGGGATAACCAATCTTGTTGCGAATGGCTTCCAGCTTGAGTTTCGCTTGCTTCTTGGTATCATCCGTCATCCAACTCAAACCCTGGATGTCCTGGTCCAATGATGTCTCCAGCGCGTCTACCATTTTCAGCATGCGTTGTTTGCCGTCGGCTCCGAAGGTTAGCTCCACGTATTTCTGTCCCAATGCCTCGCCCAGAGAATCATCGGTTAGTTCAACGCAGCGCTTCCATCGTTGCTGGATTTCCGCTTGTCCAGTTAACGCTTGGCGCATTTTGAAGTTCGCATCCACAAACGGCTGAGAGAGCCACGGAGCAGCACCGCGCAGCAGGTGCCAGCTGACATACGTCTTCAGGCTGTCCAGCGATTCCGACTGCAGCAGGCCGTTCACCTGTTTGAAAAAATCAGGGTCGCTGACATTCAGTTCTGAGAAACTCGGCGTACCCGACGTCGCAAAATAGCGATCAAGATGAAAATTCGGCGCCATGGCACTGGCTGCGTCACGCGTCATCTTGTGGTCTCGTGTCTTCGGATCACGGCGGACGGTACGATCCACCGAAGCCTTGGCTAGGGCAGTCTCAATCCGCAATACCGTTTGTGCCGAGTCAGCTGCTTGCGTGGACGATTGCCCCGCAAGGATGAACACCTGGGTCGCATATTCGACCAGTTGTTTGCGAACTTCCAACTTCCGCGCGTCGTCTTTGATGTAATAGTCGCGGTCGGGCAGCGACAATCCACCCTGGTCGAGATACGCAATCACTGCGTCAGCATTGTGAAAATCGGAATTGGAATAGAAATTAAACAGTGCGTAGTCGCCCATGAGATGCACTCGCGCAATGGCATCCATCAGAGCCGGCTTGTCACTCACCGCGGCGATCCGGTCCAGCTCGGGCCTGAGCGGATCAAGACCTTTAGCGTTTACTGTCTTTTCGTCCATGCAGGAGCCGTAGAAATCGCCGATCTTCTGCTCGATGGCGGTTCGCCCGGGGTCATTGATCGAAGCTTTTTCTAGAATGCCGCGCAGAGTCAGCAGATTCCTCTCGTCCAGTTCGACAAAGCTAACCCATGAACTTTGATCCGCCGGAATTTCCGCGGTCTTCAGCCAGTTGCCGCAGGCGTATTGATAGAAGTCAACGCAAGGATCAAGCGTCTTGTCGATGTTATCGATGCTGAACCCGGGCCCAGATTTTGCGGTTGAATCGCTCTGGGGGGAAGCGACAACGCTTCCCAGCAGCAGAAAGGCCGGCAAAAGAAGGTGCGCGCGCATAGATCCTCTTTCGATGTAGAGCGGAGATTGTAAGCCCTCCGCTTTGGACGAACAAGTCGGGAAAAGGATATGCTGCTGCACTTCGCGAAGACGAACGCTATCCGTCGGGCCCAATTATCCTAGGGGCACGGAAGAAGAAGAGGCTGCCAAGCCCGGCTCGACTTATTTCGTGGCGTATAATCAGCTTTTCAAGAATCCAGCGAAGGTGACGAGGAATGGCTCCCACGAACGGTAATCCCACAAACGGCAATCACGCGCAAAATGACAACGGACACAGTGTTCCGCGGCCGCGAGCCGAGTGGATCGCCCGCCGCAAGGTCGAGAACGACGGCGGCAATTTCTCTCAGATGCACTACGCCCGTAAGGGTCTGATCACGGAAGAAATGATTTATGTTGCCGATCGCGAAAAGATCTCTGCTGAACTGGTTCGCGACGAAATCGCGCGTGGACGCATGATTGTTCCCGCCAACATCAATCATCCGGAACTGGAACCGATGTGCATCGGCGTAGCTTCGCTTTGCAAAATCAATTCCAACATCGGCAATTCTGCCGTCACCTCCAACATCGACGAAGAACTCAAGAAGCTGCACACGTCGGTTCACTACGGCGCCGACACGGTCATGGATCTTTCGACTGGTGGCAACATTCACGAGATTCGCGAAGCTATCCTGCGGCACTCGCCCGTGCCCATTGGAACCGTGCCTATCTATGAAGCAATCTCGCGGGTGAAGCGCATCGAAGACTTGAATGCCGACGTGATGCTCGAAGTGATCGAAGAGCAGGCCGAGCAGGGCGTAGACTACATGACCATTCACGCGGGCGTGCTGATCCAATATTTGCCGATGGTTTCGAAGCGCATCACGGGAATCGTGAGCCGCGGTGGCGCGATTCTGGCGCAATGGATGGCCCACCACCACAAGCAGAATTTTCTCTACGAGCGTTTCGACGACATCTGCAAGATTTTCGCCAAGCACGATGTTTCGTTTTCGCTAGGCGATGGCCTGCGTCCCGGCTGCATCGCCGACGCCAGTGATGAAGCGCAATTCGCCGAGTTGAAGACGTTGGGCGAACTGACCAAAAGAGCCTGGCAATATGATGTGCAGGTGATGATCGAAGGCCCGGGCCATGTCCCGCTTGACAAGATCAAGGAGCAAGTCGACAAAGAAAAAGAGCTCTGCTATGAAGCGCCGTTCTACACTTTGGGTCCGCTCGTCACCGATATCGCGCCCGGATACGACCACATCACCTCAGCCATTGGCGCAGCAATGATCGGATGGCACGGAGCGGCCATGCTTTGCTACGTCACTCCGAAGGAACATCTTGGGCTTCCGAACGAGAAAGACGTTAAAGATGGAATCATCGCTTACAAGATCGCAGCGCATGCGGCGGATTTAGCGCGCCATCGTCCTGGTGTTCAAGACCGCGACGACGCGCTCAGCTATGCCCGCTACAAATTCGATTGGGAGAAACAATTCGCATTATCGCTTGATCCCGAAACAGCCCGCTCCATGCACGACGAAACCCTGCCCGATGACTATTACAAGGAAGCCGCATTCTGCTCGATGTGCGGTCCCAAATTCTGCTCGATGAACTATTCCAGCAAGGTGGACGCGTACAACAAAGAAGTCCACGGCCTCGAAAAGAAAGACTACTCGGGACTGGTCGAGAAACTGGTCTCGCTCAAATAGCTGCGGATTTCAAGAGCGTCATCGAGTCCTCAATTTCGAGGACCTCGGATATTTCTTTCCTAATCTCGGTTGCCGCTGCATTTCCGATGTACTCTCCCAGCGCGCGGTAGCTCTCAAATTGCAGTTCATCGAACCATTGGTCGGCGGTGCTTTGATGAGGGAACGTTTTGTGTTTGTCGAAATATTCCCAGACGTCGTCCGGAAGCCGGTTTCTTTTTTCGGTATCCGGCGATGGGTTCTTAACCACGCCGCTTGCTTCCGGCGTCGATCTCAAAGGCATGCTGGCTTTCAAGTAAAACAGTTTGCCGCGGTCGTTCGGATTCTGGGGATCGTAGAAAATATCTCCGGCCACAAAATTGCATTCGCTCTCACGACCGTCCTTGGGCTGGATTTTGGAAAAATCAACCTCGATGCGCGCGCCAAAGTCTGTCCGCGCTTTTTCAATCAGCGACAGGAGATTCTCGCAAGCGTATTGGCCGTCACTGTCGGCATCGCAGGCCACAATCACCTGGCAATGGCGCTTGATCAATTCGTAAACCGCCAGGTTCTCGAAGTGTCCGCCATCGGACAAATAAACGTAGCTCTTATTCTGGTCGCTCTGGGCCACTAATTCGGAAAACAGGTAGCTGAGTCCCCAGGCCGGCCCGGCGCTTTCCCACTTCGGCGTAAAGCGCGAGTTGCCCATCCACCAGCCGAGGCGCACATCGAACAGGGTCATGAACAGGCCCGTCGCCGGGGAAGTGAAATAACCCATGTTTGGACTCGCGGCCGCGCCTGAAATCGCCATTGCCGTGCCCAGCGCGATGCCTTCCTCCGCAGTCATCCGGGTGAGCGATCCTGCAGTGCGACCCAGTTCCGTTTTTGAGTAGCTAAGTTCATAGGCATGGTCTAACTGGAAGCGGTTGCGGCCCTGCCCTGGGAAGATCACGTCGTAGCCGCAATAGAGAGGAGTAAACACGAACGACTTTGCCCGCCGCGTGGCATAACCAAGTTCAGCGCCGCTGGTGATGTTGATTGCCGCGTTCAGGATGGGGTACGGTCCAGGGTAATTTCCGGCGAAATCTTTCAGCGGGACATCGTCGTGAGGATCAAAGCCGGTAAACGGCTGCGGCGTCCGCTGCGGATTCGACGCGCCGAGATAGCAGCGAACCAGGCGGTTGCGATAGAAGTGATGTAAGGAGAAGTCATTTACGTCCACTCGTCGCGACAACAACAAGGATGCGATCGCGAGAATCACGCCGACGCCCAGCAATTGCCAGGAAGTCCTGAAATACTCAACCCTCCAGTACAGTTGCGACAATGCCGGCCAGTCGTTTCCGGGCGCGACCGTGTGCGACAAACGCCATAATTCGATCGTTTCAGCGGGGCGGAAAAACATTCCTGAGCCGAGGTGAACCGCAGTGGCCAGGAGCAAAGCCAATCCCAGCCCGAAAACGTAAGGCGCTAACCTGGCAATAATATCCAGCACCCTCGGCGCTTTGAACAACTGCACAATCCAGGATCCATCGATTCCGTTTGGCGATTTGACTTTCTCGGCCTTGCCACTGGTCGCTGCGCTCTTGGCAGCCTTCACGCCCAGATAGTTGTGGGCAACCCATGAAATCGCGGGAATGAGGCTTGCCCACTTCAACTTGAATAAAACCCACCGCACCAGCAGCGGCCCGAAAGCGCAGCATCCGGCCAACAATGTCCAAGTCAGGGTCAGGAGCATTAAATATCCGCCGAGGCGGGCCCACCATTCGCGCACTAAGTCTCTGCATCCGCGGCCCGCGAGCCCCATGTGCACAGCGCCGGCGATCAACATGATCAGCATCACAATGGCGGTTCCGAAAACCCCTACAATCCAATGGGCTCTATAAGAAGCCAAGCCGGACTGCGGCAACATTTTTATCAGAAACCAGGTGTATCCCCAGCCCAAGGCACCACCGACCGCGCCGGCGACCAACGAGGAAAACAGGAAGGCGGTGAGGGATAGCGCCCGGTTCTCCGGATCTTTCTTCTGCCATTCCTCCTTCCACAGCCGCAACGACACAGCGGCCACGGTCCAGGCAAGAAAATAGATACCGCCCCACACCGCGAGCCACGTCCTCAGGCGAAAATCTCCTGCTTGATCCCTCCAATGCCATAAGGCGGAATTAAATAGCAGGCACGCGACAAAGAAAGGAACGATAACGGTGACAGTCACTTTGGCCCGTTGAAATGGCGTCAGCAGCATTTCCTTGGAGGGAATTTTCTCGGCTGTGTTCCAAGCCATAGCGACACAGGCGATGAACCACACGACCACGCCGCAGGTCATCAGTTCAAAGGCTTGCAGCCGGAAAGATCTCATCAGCCCCAGCAGCACGCCATCACAAGAGACAAAAACACTCAGGAAAAGCAACCCAAGCACTGTTTGGTTCAGAAAGACGTTGCGCAGCCACGTACCGATCATCGCCCAGGTGTCGCCCGAAAGCGCGCCGTTGTGCGGAGTCAAGTAATTGCTGTACAAACGCAACCAACGCAGAAAGGTGCGCTCCTCGCGGCCACCGGGCTCGCGTTTTCCCGGGACGAGAGCCTTTTCGACGTCTCGAAATGTCGAATTTGGCAGAGCATCCAGGAATCTGCGAGTGAGCGCGGTCAGCCATGACCCAATGTATCCGCCGCCAGAAACCGTGGAGAGATAATCGAACTTGTGCAGCAGTTGATTTTCAGCCAGCGCCTGCAGAACTCCGAGGTTCAACGTAGCGCTGCGGATGCCTCCGCCGGAAAACGCCAAGCCAATCAAGTTGTCGGCGGTTGGTTTTGAAGTGATGACTCCGCGGGCCCGTCGGGACTCAGCAATCTGTGTCAATTCGTCCTGAAGGATCTCTTTGAAGGTAACTGGAAGGGGATCCTGTGGAGGTAGCGGCCGAGTCGATGGACTTGCCATCGTGAGAGGTGCGCGTTCGGGCATAAGTCGCCTCGCTTCCCCCTCAATTTGGTTGTGGCGACGATGTTTACCGGAAACGCCGGCGAAGTCAAGAAATTTCGTCGTAAATCGGGCGATGCCTGGTCCATTTTGGGCCCGAGTTATTTGAGGTCGGCTATACCGTCGCAGACTAACTGGACTGCAATCGCCAAAAGCAGAAAGCCGAAGATGCGATTGATCGCACCGGCAGCGCCCGGTCCCAGACGCTTGACCAGCGGGCCTCCCAGCCGGAGAAATAGATAAACGACAAGACCCAGCGCAACGATGCCGATGACTATGCCCAAGTAAGAAACCGTCCCGCCGGCATCCGCTGACAAACCCATGACCACACCGATCGATCCGGGACCGGAAAGCATCGGCATCGCCATTGGAGTTAGCGAAATATCTTCTTTGGTGCTGGCTTCATTGCTTTCTGCAGGCGTCATGCGGCTGTTGCCGGTGACCATGCTCCAGGCAGTATTGGCGACTATCAATCCCCCGGCAATCCTCAGCACTGGCAACGAAATGCCGAAGAGGATCAGCACGAACCGTCCAAAGAATAGAAAGACCACCAGAATTATGATCACGTAGATCGCGGTCTTGAGAGCGGTGCTATTGCGCTCGGCGGGCGCGAAGTCTCCCGTCAGACTAAAGAATATGGGAATCGCACCGAACGGGTTCACGATAGGGAACAGAGCCAGAAACGTAGCCACCGCCGCCGACGGCAAAGCTCTCAGAAGTTGTTGCACGGCGTGGGCCGGGTTCATGGAGAGAAAGGTTAACAGCGGGACAGGATTTCGAAAAGGCTGAACGGAAACTGCAAGCTGCACGATTTGCTCGGTCTGACAATAACCTCGTCCAATACCTAACGATCACTCTCCAGCACTTTCGCCGCGCGATTCAACGCCGCCGCAAGGGACACGATTTGCTCCTGGGCGCGAGGGAAGTCGTGCTTATCGATGGCCTCGTTAATTCCCGGGATGACCACAGCTGCGTATCCAGTGTACTGGCCGGGAGCGTAAATGGCGTGCCGGAACCACGGACGGTTCGGAAGTCCTTCTGGCATCAAGAGCGCGCGCTCAGCATTGCGCAGGGCTCGATTCAGGTTTTCGGCATCGCGTGGAGAGTTTTGCTGCCGGACCAGCATCTTCGCGGCGGCTTGCTCGAAATGATGGGCTGACCGCGCAAGCTCGTTAAAGTTTAGTGTTTGACCTGCGAACTCAGGCTGCGCTTTCTTCCTGGCAGAATCGATGTAGGAGGTAATCTCCTTGGCATACTCCTCGTAGTCGTAGGGCAGCACATCGGAATCGGCCATGCGGAGGATTGAGAGGCCGAAAATGCGCGCCATCTGCTGCTCGTAGACGAAATCAGGATCGCCAAATTTCTTGAACCAGTTGAAATTGTCGAATGCCGAGTGATATACGCCGTAGGAACCGGTCGAACTTACATCAGCAGAAGGCACGCCGAGGTGCTGCAAGAAGACGGTGTAATCCGATCCGCTACCCAAGTCGCCCACGGGCACGTCGGCTTTCGATTGCGCCGCAGGGATGCGCCTGCTGTCGCCGATAGCTTCCGTGGGCGACTGGGCAGACTCAGCCCCAGGCTGGTTTTGCTTTTGCCAGCTGTCGTAAACCGTCCCACCGCTGGGGGACGGAACAGCTTTCGCCACTTCACGTAGAAATTGTTTCAGGCTGGGCACGGAAGCGGCGCCGAATTTCGGTCCCGAGACCGCGACGTCCATGTTGAAATACACGGCTGCATTGGCCAGTTCACTCTCGTGCTGCTCGCCCCATTCGGTAGAGCCGATCAATCCTTCTTCCTCCGCGTCCCAGCTTCCGAGAATTATCGTGCGCCTCGGCTTCCAACCTGACTTCAACAACTCGCCGAGGCCGTGCACGGACTCCAGCATGGCCGCCGTGCCGCTGTTCGGATCCACCGCTCCGTAGACCCAGGCATCGCGGTGGTTTCCCGCGACTACCCATTCGTCGGGATTTTCACTTCCGCGCACTCGCCCAATCACATCCCAAATGGTGCGGAATTGATAATCCTGTTTGAGATGCATCTTCACTTTTACCGGACCGGGACCAAGGTGATAGGTGAATGGCAGCGCTCCCTGCCATTCGCGAGGTGAATCCGGGCCTGCGAGATGCTCAAGGATGGGCCACGCATCGCGATACGACAAAGGAGTAGTGGGAATTTTCGGTAGCTGTGCCGATTGCTCAGGCGCCGTGCGCTGGGCGTCAGCAAGCGCGGGAACGGAAGCGATTCCTGGCGTGGTGGGATCGCCGGGAAACTCAAACATATAACCAATCGATCCGCGCTGCACGCCGGTATCCGGACGCCACGGACCTTTGGGATATTTGTCGCCGCGCCGCCAGCCATCATCGGCGGGATCGGAATAGATGATCAGGCCCGCTGCGCCGTGCTCCTGAGCGAGAAAGACTTTTACTCCCCGAAAGTTTTGCCCGTAGCGTACCAGCACGATCTTGTGGCGCACATCCACTTTCAACTGTTCGAGCTTTTTGAAATCCTCGGGCGTACCGTAATTGGCATAAACC